>Ga0224528_1000481_pt1 | contig 30525 bp, 28 predicted proteins | sample CBST25metaG_2_FD_179888 | JGI IMG/M metagenome (GOLD analysis project Ga0224528, IMG submission 179888) | Peat soil microbial communities from Stordalen Mire, Sweden - C.B.S.T25 | ecosystem: Environmental > Terrestrial > Soil > Wetlands > Peat | place: Sweden: Norrbotten County, Stordalen Mire...
CTCTTACGCCTGGGCATAAAGCGCGGCGATGGGTTGTCGAAAGAACACACTCATGGTTCAACCGATTCCGTAAACTGCTGGTCAGCTTCAAAAAACAGAGGAGAGCTTTATCGCCCTCCTCTTACTGGCCGCCGCCATCCTCTGCTGGAGACAAATATATCTATTTGCGGATGAGTTCTTAGGGCGCGGGCATGTGCTTCGAGCGCATGCCCTCCGAGTACAGTAAAGCGCACGACAGCACTTTGATCATTTCTCCGGACAACAAGAGCCGCGCCGAGATCAATGTGCGGGTGCACGCCTTGATGAAGGTGACTGGCGAGATGCGCGGCCGGGACAAAGACGTGAAGACGCTCACGCCGCGCCAGGAGCTGACCGGAAATTTACGCAGTACTACGAGCCGGGCGACGTTGTGCGTTATGCGAAAAAGAGCACGAAGTTCAAGGCGGGAAAGTATGTGCGTGTCGGTGGTCAGGACGTGGCGACCAACCTGCTCACCGTCGAGCGCGAAAACGGCCAGCGCGTGCAGGACGATCCGGCACGGAACTACGGCGTGCAGGTCTATCGCGAAGCGGCGCGGAAATTTGCAGAGGGTGAGCGTGTGCAGTTCACCGCACCCAACTACGAGCAGAAAATCGCCAACCGCGAACTTGGATCGATCGCGCAGATAGGCAGAGATGGAACGATCACGATCCGGCTTGATGAGGGGCGCGAGGTCAAGATCAATGAGAGGGCACAGCGGCACATCGATTACGGCTACGCGGTGACCAGCCACTTCAGCCAGGGCCAGACCGCTCGCCGCGTTCTCATCAACGTAGACAGCGAGCATGCGCACAAGAATCTACTCAACGAACGCATGGCTTACGTTGCGGTGAGTCGTGCGGCAGAGGATGCGAAGATCTTCACCGACAATGCCGAACGGTTGGGTGTTATGCTGAGTCGCAATGTCTCGCACGAACAGGCACTGGAGCCAAGCATCGATGCACCGCAACTGCGCAATGCCGTTGCAGAATTTAAAACGGAGCTCATGAGACACAGCGAGGCTTTTACCAAAGAGTCCTCTGTCAAATCCAATCTGCCACAGCAGAAAAGCAAAGCTCTGGAACGCACGCAAACGCAGCAGCGCGTAAAAGAGACGGAAGCGCCGCAGGAGCGAATTGAACACGGCTTGAGTTTAGGTTTTTAAACATACCAGGAGACAGGCTTCATGGAAATTGAACAGATGAACACTCGCCCAGATGAGCGCAACACAAATTCACCGAATCCGCCAAGCAGTGATACATATGCAGCCGTAATCACGTATGCACAGGGATTGATAACAACAGCCGAAAGCAATCAGACAACTTCTGGAAACCCTGAACCAGGCGATGGAACGCCAACAGGTTGCCGAGGATGCTCTGTCCAGAAAATGGAAAACGCAGATCGATTTACAGACTATAACTATCGATCTGCAAATGAAAACCATCGAAAAAGCTGCGCAATCCGTTGCAAATGGTGCCAGCGACGGGGCCTGGCAGGGAGTGAAAGAGGCCCTTGGCGCATTTAACCAAGCCATGGGACCCAATCTCTCCGAGTTGAAAAGTGTGGTGGAGGATATTCAGGAAGCCAGAAAAGGATTCGAGAAAGCCTCCAGATACTGACATAGAAGGCTGTTGGAATCTATGCTCTAATTGCGGTTCTGCCCCTGCTGGCGTTGCTTGGATGGGACAGACACCTGGCCCAGAAGATCGAGAGCGAACGCGCCAATATTAACTCGCTCGATGAGAGTGGCGGCAAGATGAAATTAGATCACTGCGAAAACGATAATCGCCTGTGCGTTCAGGTAGACCTCAAAAGTGGCAATTTCGGCGTAAATGGGGAGTACAAGGTGATCAAGGGGTACTGAGGTTTTCCTCTTATTCCAGGCAGTCACACCGCAGCAGACATGCCCCGAATCTTCGCGGTCAAAGGCGTAAGACAAACTGGGCGCGTCTGAAAGATCAACCGTGGCTCAAACTGCCGTTTGCTCAAAACCTACACCCGATGATCTGACCGATGCCTTACTTTACTGGTAAGCGTCTACGCATGGACGTCTGGACGAGACTGAACGCGGATGGGCATTCTTGATTGCAGAGCAGCAGAAGCTGTTCTTGCGAAAGGGAGTCCATGGATACAAGCGCGGAGTCTATTGCTGGCACGAAGACGGCACGGCGGTACCGCACACAGGCAGAGCGCCTACGGATTGTTGAGGAGGCTCTATCAACCGGTGTTTCGGTGGCGACGGTGGCGCGGGCGCATGGGTTGAACGCCAACCTAGTATTTCACTGGAAAAAACTCTATCATGCTGGACTTTTGGATCCAGTACCTAGCGCGGCTGCGACCGGAGACGTGCATTTGTTGCCGGTGGTGGTCCACGACGAGTCTGCCGCACATGAAGAAGACAAGTCTGCACAGAAAGAGGCGTCGTCATCTCCAGCGGCAACGGTGCATATAGAGTTTCCCGGCCACGCATATGTCAGCGTGGTCGGCAGTGCCGATCCAGTAGTGATTCGTGCCGTGTTGGATAGCCTGCGAGGATGATTCCGGCCAACACATAGATCTGGATTGTGGCAGGAGTGATGGATATGCGGCGGAGCTTCCCCGGCTGAGCGCCATGGCAGACAACGCTTCAGCAGGTTTTTAAAATAAAGGCTGAGGCATAGATGGACGAATATCAGACGAGCGGGCATGCAATCTTGGATGTCAAGCACCACCTGATCTGGGTGACGAAGTATCGGTACAAGATACTTCGCGGGGAAGTAGCGGAGCGAGCGCTGGATGTAATACGGCAAGTATGCTAGTCACGAGAGGTAACGATTCTACGGGAAGCAGTATCACCAGATCATATCCATCTTCTGGTGGGTGTCGGTGCCGCCGCTGTCGCCGGCCAAATTGGTGCAGTACGTAAAGGGGAAGTCAAGTCGGCAACTGCAAGAAGACTTTCCTAATTTGCGCAAGAGATATTTGAGCCAGCACTTGTGGGCACGAGGGTACTTTTGCGCGACGGCGGGCGCAGTGGATGAGAAGACGATCATGAAGTACATAGAGGAACAGAAGTGGGACGAAGACGCGGAGAGCTTCAATATCACGGAAACGGAGCCCACCAAGCCTTAAGCCGGCTTGAGCCGTGAGCCTTTCACGCGGCTTTCAGCCGCAACTCGACTTTCGGTCGTAATCGAACCTACCGGCTTTCAGCCGGTAGTGGTTCAGATGGCATGGCTTTGACGATCTGAAGCCGCCTGTATATAATCCATCTATCGATGTTCACACATTCTATCCAATTCGCGCCGGGCGACAACGGCCTTGGAGTGTCGTCGGCATTTTATTGTTGTGCTTGTTGTCTATAGAAGGCAATACCCCCGCACTCCTCTTTGCTGCCACATGAATGGGATGAACTGACCTGCAGACTCTGTGCATTGATTGATCCAAGATCATGCGCATCCTGCGAAAGGACCATATAAAAATGCGGCTCCTTCAAGCCCCCCTGCAATACTTCATCGTTCGCGCCATGCAGACGGCGCACCCTCCCTGTTGTCTCTGATCTCGCCGTTACACTCTCCATCGATAAAAAATAATTCAGCTTCTCGTGCTGTTTGGCGTATGACCAAATGCAGCTTGTGCGTATGCGCAAAGAGAGGTGGCAGTACACCTGTATAACTTGGTCGGAGGCTTCATGTTTACACGCCATTTTTACGCACGCGCCAGGACTCTTTTTCTGACTATGCTCCTTGTTTCTTCCGTGCATCTCAGCGGTCAGGTTTCTGGTGGTGGACTCGTTGGAACCGTCCGTGATCCATCGAATGCATTCGTCGCGCATGCCAAAGTGATCGCGCGTGACCAGTCAACGGGAGTGATCCATCAGACGGAGACAAATTCCGACGGCTTGTTCTCAATTCCAAATCTTTCGCCGTCTTCCTATGTGGTGACAGTAACGTCCCCCGGATTTCATGCAGATGAACTCAAAGGGGTGGTTGTTACTGTTGGCGATCAGAAAGCCCTGACATTCAGGCTGGCAGTTGAATCATCAACGCAGACAGTTGAAGTGGGAACTACGGCGGCGCAAGTGGAGCTTGCCTCGGCGGGCGTGCAACAGCGGGTCGATCAGCAAACGCTTGAAGAGCTTCCGCTGAATGGACGAGACTGGACGCAACTTGCTTCCTTGCAGCCCGGCGTGAATATCGTTCGCAGTCAAGCCTCTGTCGGCTCGACTGGCTCAAGCGATGCCACCAAGGTTACGCGCGGATTCGGCACACAACTGAGTGTCTCCGGTACTCGCTCGGCGCAGAACAACTACCGTCAGGATGGCATCAGCTTCAACGACTACACAAACGACGCTCCCGGTAATGTGCTCGGTGCGCAACTCGGGGTTGATGCCGTGCAGGAGTTCTCGATTCTCACCACCAACTACTCTGCCGAATATGGAAAAACTTCAGGCGGTGTGGTGAACTCTATTACGCGCGCGGGCAGCAATACCTTTCATGGCAGTGGCTATGAATTTGCCCGCAACGCAGTTCTCGATGCGCGCAATTATTTTGATGGAACCACGAAGCCTCCCTTCAGCCGCAACCAGTATGGAGGCACTATTGGCGGTCCACTTCTTCGCAACAAAAGCTTTTTCTTCGGAAACTACGAAGGCCTTCGCCAAGCGCTGACAGTTACACAACTCAGCTCCGTTCCTTCGGCCAATGCGCGTGCCGGAATTCTGTCGACGGGGACCATCACCGTGGACTCAGGTATCGCCAAGGCTCTGGCGTTTTACCATGTGCCGAACGCTGGCCTGTCAAGCACAGGGGATACAGGCTACTATTCCGTTGCCGCGAAACAGCATGGCGTAGATGACTTTTACATTATGCGAATCGATCATCAACTGTCGGACAGGGACCATGTCTTTGGCACCTTCCTCTTTGATCGCAGTGATCTTTCGCAGCCTGACCAGCTTAACAATATTGATTTTCATCACAAGTTGAAGCGCCCCTTTGTCGCAATCGAAGAGACGCACACCTTCACGCCGACCTTCGTGAATTCGCTGCGCTTTGGCTTCAATCGCAACGCGGCGGATCTTACAGCGGACGACGTGATTAATCCGCTCGCAGCCGATACTTCGCTCGGTTCTGTTCCGGGCCGCCCGGCTGCAAAAATCACGGTTCCTGGCCTGGCAACATTTTCGGGCGGTGCTGGAGCATTTGCCAATTTTGTATTTGGCTGGAACTCTTATCAGCTCTATGACGACGCTTTTCTGATTCGCGGCAAGCACGCCTTGCGCTTCGGATTTGCCTTTGAAAGAATGCAGTCCAATAACCTCTTCCACTTTTCAGAGGATGGAAGCTTTACCTTCAGTTCACTGACTGACTTCCTGACCAATCAACCACATCGTTTTTCGGCAACGCTTCCTAGCACGGCAACCACACGTGGCCTGCGTGAATCTCTGCTGGCGGGCTATATTCAGGACGATTGGCATTTGCTGCCGCGCCTTACTGTGAATCTTGGCCTGCGTTATGAATTTTCAACCGTGCCAACTGAAGTCAATGGCAAGCTTGCCGTGCTGACTAGCCCCACGGCAACCACTGCGCATCTTGGTAGTCCCTATTTCTCCAACCCGACGCAGAAGAATTTCGAGCCGCGCGTGGGGCTGGCCTACGATCTGTTCGGAGATGGAAAGACCGCCATTCGTGCGGGCTTCGGCGTCTTTGATGTATTGCCGCTGCCGTATCAATTCCTTCGCCTGGCTTCTGCGGCCGCACCGTATAACATCACGCTTGCTGCATCGAATCTGCCTCAGGGAGCTTTCCCGACCAATGCCTATACGCTGGCCTTGGCCAACTACGATTCGTCGACTCTTGCGAATCAACGCACCGTATGGATCGATCAGTACCCGTTGCGCAGCTATGTGTTGCAGTGGCATGCACAGATCGAACGCGAGTTCGCAAAAAATTCGACGTTAACCGTAGGCTATGTTGGCTCGCGCGGCATTCATCTTCCGTATGCAACGGACGACATCAATATTGTGATGCCGACCAAGGTCAACGGCAGTTACTACTGGCCGACTTCATCGAGCGCAACGCTGCTCAATCCCAGCGTCGGACAGTTGGACGCACTTAACTATGACGCCGATTCCACCTATCACGGCCTTCAGCTTGGCGTGCACTTCAATGCGGTGCATGGCCTTCGCGTGCAGGGATCGTACACGTGGCAGAAGAGCATTGATGACGGTTCGTCAACATTGGCAGGCGATCAGTATCTGAACTCTGCCTCGTCGGTGCCTCTCTGGTTTGACTCGAAGTTACGGCGTGGAGTGTCTGACTTCAACCTTACGCAGAATGGTGTAATCAGCGGCATCTGGTCGATTCCCAATACCGTCAAGAGCACTTCACCTTTGCGCTGGCTCACAAACAACTGGGAACTCGGTGCCATTGCACAGGCTTCGACCGGCGCGCCTTTCTCGGTCTACCTCGGAGGCGATCCGCTCGGCATGGGAAGCACGGATCCGTGGGCCTATCCCGATCGCGTCATCAGCTCAAGCTGCAAATCCAATGTGAATCCTGGAAATGCGACGCAGTACATCAAGACGCAGTGCTTTGAGTTTCCCTCGAACTCCAAGCGTCTGGGCAATTCCGGCCGTAACACTCTCGTCGGTCCTGGATACACCACGCTTGACGGATCGCTCTATAAGAATGCCTCTCTGAATCGTGTTAGTGAACGGCTCAACGTGCAGTTCCGCGCGGAGTTTTTCAATCTGCTCAACCAAACTAATTTTGCATCACCGCTTGATAATGACTATGTCTTCAATGAAGATGGAAGCGCCATTGGCGATGCTGGCAAAATTACGTCCACCCAAGGCGCATCTCGCCAGATTCAGTTTGGTGTAAAAGTTCAGTTTTAGCCGTGAGCAGAGAGAGGCACATTATCTCTTCCTGCTCTTCGTATCCCTCTCGATAATTAGCAGTCTCACACTGGAGGTAATTGTATGCAGAAATCTTTACGCATCCCTCGTATCTGGATGCTTTTTGTTGCAGCCATCTTTGCTTTAATCGTTCCTGCCACATCAAAGGCTCAGGCCACCATCGGGGCCGGGGATGGCAAGAATGTTGTCTCGGTGGATTTCTACAAAGTGCCACCGGGCAAGCAGGACGAGTGGCTGGCGCTCTATCACAAGTATCATCTTCCGATCATGAAGTATCAGAAGGAGCACGGTCAGGTCATCAGTGAAACCGTCTACACGCGCGCCGTGCATCAGGTGTCGCCCTCATGGGATTTTGCGATTGTCATCGTGTCTCCGCCTGCGGAAAAGCGGCCCAAGGCCGAGTACAACCGGAGCCAGTTGATCCGCAAGCTCTTCCCGGATATCGAGGACTACGTCAAGGGAGAAAAGGCTCGCTGGTCGTTGACCGTTGAGCATTGGGACGAGAGCTGGACGGAGGTCGATATCGACAATCATCCCTCTCTCTACGAACCCTTCTAAGTTATTCAGATACCCGTTCGAAAACAGCGGCAGGCCCTTGTCTGCCGCTGTTTCTGGAGCAATCGATGAATTTATGTCTGTGCACCACGCTCGTAGCGTTGACTGAGCATCTCAAAGAACAGCTCAGCACCGGTCTTCGATAGGGGCACGAAGCCAAGCTCGTCGACGATGAGCAATTCATAGCTGGCAATCTGCTTCTTTTCATCGCGAGCCTCGATCAGTTCGCTGACCAGAGCAGCCGTAGTGGTGAAGCGCACGCGGTGGCTGCGCTGACAGGCGGTCAGTCCGAGAGCCAGCGCGATGTGCGTCTTGCCTGTGCCGCTGTTACCGAGCAGCAGCACGTTCTCACGGCGAGCGAGGAACCCGCATCGCGCCAGATCCAGCACCATGGTCTTGTTCAGCGACGGGATAGCTAGGAAGTTGAAGTTTTGATGACCGGGAACTTCGCCTCCACCCCACGGACGAAGACCTGTCCGCGGGGACCCCCGGTACTCGCGCAGGATGGTGGGCAGTCGCAGTTCCTTCAGATGATTGTTGGTAGCAGTAACTTCGGTGTCGCTCATGCGCAAGCCTCCATGAGCAGCGTCATGTAATCCGCGGCCTGCATGGTGCGCACCTCGGCCCGCGACAGATGTGGATAGTTCTCCATGTCCAGTCGCGGCGGTCTTCGCTCGATGTGGCACAACAGCAGATGTCGGACCGCATCGAAGCTGATGGCTCCCAGCTTCAAGGCGTCTTTGATCGCAAGAGCGACTTCCGCCAACGCGAAAGCCTCCAACAGCCTCAGCACCTATACATACTCGCGGCGGCCTTGCTTCTTGAGTCTTGCTTCCAGCAGACGTCGCAGTTGCGCAAAGCACTCCGGTAATTGCCATCCGGCGAGCGGCGCGACTTGATCCAGAACTCGGGTCTTCTGCTCAAGCAGCGCCAGACCGGGGTCCCCGCAGACAGATCTTCGTCCGTGGGGTGGAGGTAGTGCAGCGGATCGAAGACCACCGCCTCGCGTTCATAACTGCGCTGATGACGAGCGATCACTGCGCTGCCACAGGCGATGACCACTTCGTGCACATAGCCCTTCACCCATACCTGACGATGTCCGTACTCGGTTGGCACCGAGTAGTCGTTCGCGCGATAGCGAACCAGCGACAGTGAGCTGACTCGCGCGGAGATCTTCTCGTAGGGCACCGCGGGCAACGGCAGCATGGCACGATCACGTTCGAAACGCTCGCCAATCGTCTCTGCGTGCCCGCGCAGACGCCGCTCACGCCGCTTCCGACAATCGGCTTGCAGATGAGCGTTGAGCTCTTCCCAACTGCTCACATGGGGAATCGGAACCATGAAGTTACGCCGCGAGTAGCCGACGAGCCCTTCGACCTTGCCCTTACCACCCCAGCTTATCGTTGTCCTTGGCTGGACAACCGAACTTATCTGCAAATAGGTAGTAACTCTGTAACTCGGAAAACGCCTTCGTCTTCTTCCGCTCTTCTCCACCAAGGATCTGGGGTGGAAAAAAGGCTTCCGTGGTCTCGGCCGGAAACGCCACGACGAAGCAATCGTCTGAATGCGGCATATCCATCGCCAGATAGTGCGCCTTCTGTTCGACGCCGGCTATCACAACCAAAGCTTCGCCGAAGTCCGCCTGTGCCTCGCCCGGCGCATGTGTCAGCGGCACGAACATTTCCTGCCCATGTAGCGTTGCTGCACGCACGTAGTCCTTCACGATCGTGTAGCCGCCCGTGAACCTATATCCTTCCTTCAACCGCTCGAAGATCCGCTTCGCCGTATGCCGCTCTACCCCAGCGACGAAGACCTGTCGCTGGGGACCCCGCTGCTTAACCGGCCTCTGCTTGTCATCGCTCAGAATGGCATCGATGACGCCCAACCACGGGCCGAGCTTGGGCTTCTTGATAGGCTGCTGTCGCTGGTAACCTGGCGGCACGGCATACTGCAGCATCTTCCGTACTGTATCTCGCGATAGGCCAAACTCTCTGGCCACCTCATGCTGACTCTTGCTATCGACTCGTACCGCTCGCCGAACTTGTCCGTAGATCTCCACCTCGAACATCCCTCCGGTGTCCCATGAACCACGTTGCCCACGCAACCCAGCTCAAGGAACAAAGATCCGGCGGTGCCTACTGGCATACTTTTACTCCGGCGCTCATACTACCACCGGATGCGGTGCGCAATCTCCCATGTCAACTCCGGTAAATTGCGCGTGAAGACCGAAACGGAGCAGCAAATCTGGAACGAATGCTCCCGGCTGATCGTCAACGCTATCATCTACTACAACACCCTGCTCCTCTCGCAGGTATACGAACAGAAGCTGGCAGCAGGTGACCTGGAAGCCGTCAATATTCTCAAAAGCACCTCGCCCGTCGCTTGACGCGACGTCAATCTGATCGACAACTTCGACTTCACGACCATTTCGACGCCGATCAACATCGAAGCCCTGGCGGCGCGCTACCAAAATGAAGATTTCTGGCGCCGCTCAATGACTGAAAGGGACGACGACATCCCACAAGAGTGAAATCAGCCAATTTTACCTTTTTGATGCGTTGGGCAATAGTAGCCATACATTTACTCCGCCCTTGACACACCCAGTTAATTTTTTATATACGACCGGTCTATTTTGGCGTATAGTTTGATTCATGAAAGCTTCTACGGCAGAGATGAAACAGCACATCCTCCACACTGCCCGGCCAATTATCGCGGGTAAGGGGTTTGCTGCCGTCGGACTCAACGAGATTCTTTCAGCGGCAAGCATTCCCAAAGGCTCCTTTTACTACTACTTCAAGTCAAAAGATCAGTTCGGGGAGGCATTGCTCGATTCCTACTTCACTGAGTATGTAGCCAAGATGGATAGCATCCTTTTCCATCAGCAGGGTTCGGCAGCCAATCGGCTCATGAACTACTGGATCGCATGGGAAGAAACGCAAAATACGCAAGACGCAGAATATATGTGCCTTGCCGTCAAACTTGGAGGCGAGGTCTGCGACCTCTCTGAGGCCATGCGTGAGGTTTTGCGCAAGGGCACAATCCAGATCATTCATCGACTGTCGGACTGCATCGAAGAAGGATTGTCGGATGGTTCGATTCCAGCACAGCTCAACGCACGGCAGACTGGGGCTCAGTTATACGCACTTTGGGTCGGCGCCAGCCTGCTTGAAAAGATTCACCGTGATGGCCATCTCTTTGAGATTGCCTTAGCCACTACCAGGCAGATCCTTCACCTTTCGGTGTAGCTTGCTTGACTCTTAGCCAAAAGTAGACGACTGGTCTACTAAATGGAGAAAATATGCAGAATTTCGTTTTCCAGAATCCCGTTCGCATTGTGTTCGGCAAAAACACCATAAAAAGCCTCGATGAATTGATTGCATCCAATGAGCGCATCCTCATCCTCTACGGCGGCAACAGCGCCCGCGCCAACGGCACCCTCGACGAGGTCAAGGCCGCGCTTGGCAACCGCACCACGCTTGAGTTCGGCGGCATCGAGCCTAACCCAACCTTTGAGACGCTGATGCAGGCGGTGGAAGTCGTCCGCAACGAGAAGATCACCTTCCTGCTGGCGGTTGGTGGCGGATCGGTGATCGACGGCACCAAGTTCATCGCCGCAGCCTCTGATTTCAAAGGCGATCCGTGGAGCATTCTTGAAACCATGGGTAAAAATGTAGCCTCGGCCCTGCCTTTTGGCACGGTACTGACCCTGCCCGCCACGGGTTCTGAGATGAACAACGGCGCTGTGATCACGCGCAAGGCCACGCAGTCCAAATTGACTTTTTTGAGCGATCACGTCTTCCCCAAGTTCTCGATTCTCGACCCGGCCAAGACCTTGACCTTGCCAATGCGCCAGGTGGCCAACTGCATCGTCGATTCCTATGTACACACTCTCGAGCAGTATCTTACCTATCCGGTCGAAGGCATGGTGCAGGACCGCTTTGCCGAGGGGTTGTTGCAGATTCTCATCGAGATTGGGCCGAAGATCATGGCCACGCCGCAGGATTACGATCTGCGCGCGAATCTGATGTGGGTGGCGACGCTGGCCCTCAATGGCCTGATCGGCGCGGGAGTGCCGCAGGACTGGGCAACGCACATGCTGGGCCACGAGCTGACAGCACGCTTTGGTATCGATCACGCGCGGACTCTGGCAGCGGTACTTCCGGCCGTCCTGCGAGTTCGCCGCGAGGGCAAGCATGCCAAGCTATTGCAGTATGCCGAGCGGGTCTGGAGGATTGTCGATGGCACCGAGGATGAACGCATTGATGAGGCGATCCACCGCACAGCAACCTTCTTTGAAAGCCTGGGCGTACCAACAAAGCTGAGCGCATACGACGTGAAGCCGGAAGAGATGAAGGTCATTCTTGAACAGCTCAAGGCCCATGGAATGACGAGCATTGGTGAGCGGCAGGATGTAACGCTCGATGTCAGCCGCGAAATTCTGTTACAGAGCTTCTAAGGGGATAGTCATGGTCAAAGAAAAGACGATCAATCACAAAATTGTTTTAGAGGCGCGCCCTCAGGGAGAACCGAAGCCAGAGAATTTTCGTCTGGTGGAAGAAGCTATTCCCAGCCCAGCGGAAGGCGAACTGCTGCTGCGCACGCTCTACCTTTCTCTCGATCCCTACATGCGCGGGCGGATGAGCGAAGGCCCTTCCTATGCTCCGCCCGTGGCCTTGGGCGATGTCATGGTCGGCGGGACAGTCAGCCGGATTATTCGCTCGCGGCATCCGCGCTTTCAGGAAGGCGAACTGGTAGCTGGGTACACCGGCTGGCAAGAGTACGCTCTTTCGAGTGGCGACGGGCTGACCTCGATCGGGCATCCCGAGCACCCATCGTACTATCTTGGCGTGCTGGGCATGACCGGCTTTACGGCGTATGCCGGCTTGCTCAAAATTGGCGATCCGAAGCCAGGCGAGACGGTGGTGGTGGCCGCTGCAAGCGGAGCAGTAGGCTCCGTGGTGGGCCAGATTGCAAAGCTGAAGGGGGCGCATGTCGTCGGCATCGCCGGCGGCACGGAGAAGTGCGATTTTGTGGTCAAAACCCTGGGCTTTGACAACTGCATCGACCACCATGCCGCGGATTTTGCCACACAGCTTGTGGCGGCTTGCCCCAGGGGCATTGATGTCTACTTCGAGAGCGTTGGCGGAAAGGTCTTTGAAGCTGTCTTCCCGCTGTTAAATGTCGGAGCGCGCGTGCCTCTGTGTGGCATGATCGCTCGCTACAACGACAACGAGCCGCCTGCCGGACCCAACCAGCTTCCCTCTTTCCTCAGGGAAGTTCTGACGCGAAGGCTGAAATTTCAGGGCTTCATCATCGGGGACTTTTTTAAATCAACCTTTGAAGAATTTCGCGCACAAATGACCGAATGGGTCTCGCACGGACAGATCAAAGTGCGGGAAGATTTCGTGGCGGGTCTGACGAATGCACCACAGGCTTTCATCGGACTGCTGCACGGCAAGAACTTTGGCAAGTTGATTGTCAGGGTAAGCGAGTAATTCCCAATAAGCCTGCTATTGCATTGCTTGGCAGCCCATATCCGAGTAGTACGGAGGATTCTATCTCTCATGAAAATTCTAATGGTCCTTACGTCGCACGATCAGCTTGGCAACACGGGAAAGAAAACCGGTTTCTGGCTTGAAGAGTTTGCCGCCCCTTACTATGCCTTTAAGGATGCGGGTGCCGAGGTGGTGCTGGCAAGTCCACTGGGTGGACAGCCACCGCTCGATCCGAAGAGCGACCTGCCTGACTTCCAGACCTCACTTACCCACCGCTTCAAGGCTGACCCCGAGGCGCAGAAAGCCCTTGCCAACACAGTCAAGCTGGACACGGTAAAGCAGCAAGACTTTGATACCGTCTTTTATCCCGGTGGTCACGGCCCGCTGTGGGACCTGGCGGAGAGCGAAAAGTCCATCAGCTTGATTGAGAGCTTTGAGCGCGCTGGCAAGCCAATCGGCTTTGTCTGTCATGCGCCTGCGGTGCTGCATCGCGTAAAGGCCATCAACGGTGAGCCTCTGATCAAGGGACGCCATGTGACCGGCTTTACCAACGGCGAAGAGGCCGCCGTGGAACTGACCGATGTGGTGCCATTCCTGATTGAGGACGAGCTTATCAGGCTGGGTGGTCTGTATGAAAAGGGAGCGGACTGGGCACCGCACATTGTCGAAGACGGCAAGCTGATTACGGGACAAAATCCGGCATCTTCGGAAGGTGTCGCCAAGGCTCTGCTCAAGCAGTTGCAGTAGCCTCTACCCCCTGGCTTCTGTCATCCCTTTTCCGATGGCAGGAGTCTCTTCCCTACTTTCCAACGCAGAGACTCCTGTCTATTCATGCGCGAGTATGTCTGCCCGTTTGTTGACGCAGATCGCAACGGGCCTCATCCATTTGCCTAAAGGCGAGAAAGAAATTTTATAGCTTATTCCACTTCGATGGCGATCGGCGACCGATGCGCCTCAACCAGGTCATAGAATTTGCGGCGAATATGCGCCATGCAAGGAGCTTCTTGGATGGTCCCATCCTCATACAGCTTGTCAAACCCGGCGAAGGCATCGGCTTGCAAGATGCCTTGAAACTTAGCCAGATGCCGTTGCGGATGTTCGCCTCTGCGGTTGGGCGAATAGGCAAACCATGCTGCCGGTGCATTCAACGATCCCGCGGGGCGATCATCGCGGATATATGTCCACAGTCGGCCGGTTTTCGTCTTGCCGTTGCCGGGCGCAAGCACAGGCGCGGGCGTATCTCCACCCCACGGACGAAGACCTGTCCGTGGGGACCCCGTTCGTCTCCATGCAGTTTTTCGGCGGCGATCACATAGCTGCGCAATGCTTCGGCCAGAGGAGTTAGGGCGTGTTAACACTATCTCAGGGCATCGACGATCAGGACGAAATTGATGAAGGCGAGGAAGACTACATCGAGCTTTTCGAATCTGGAGAAGATGCGTCGGAAGCCTTTTGGATTTGGGCGGAACCACTGGAATCATACCCAGATCAAGTACCAACTGCCGCGTTTCGTTACCCTCGTAGGCTTTGTCCATCAGCATAGGAAGCCCTTGAGGCATCGGACCGAGATCTTCCAAAAGTGCGCGGCCCTCTGGCGCATCGTGCGCGTTGCCCGGCGACAGAGCGAAGGCTACAGCCGTTCGAGCATCCGTGGCAACCATATGAATCTTGGTGTTCCATCCGCCGCAGGATTTGCCGATGGCCGGTGGTCCGTTTTTTTTAACGCGCCTGTTCCATCGGGATGGACTTTGATCGAGGTTGAGTCGAGCGAGAAGGCTTCTATCTTGATACGCACGATCTGCTCGGCCTGTAACTTCTCGAAGACACGATCCAGAACGCCGTTCTTAGCCCAGCGATTCATGCGCATATAAATGCTATGCCAGTTGCCATATCGAGACGGAAGACCGCGCCACTTGCAGCCTTGCTCGGCAACGTACAGTATCGCGTTGAGCACTTGGAGGTTCTGCAATTTCACATTCCCACGCTGAATCGGGAGGCTGTCCTGGATCTTTTTGTACTGCTCGGCCGTGATCTCCATTAACTCCAATTATAACAATTTTAGTGTGAACACTCCCTAGTTAATGGTATCGCGACACAGGCTCTTGCTAGTCGTAGTTCAAGCACAAAAGAGAAAATAGAGAGAGATTAACCCTCCAAGATAAGAACGTGCTGGCTGTGCTCTCCGGCCATATGCAGAATTGCCTTGTCGAACGTGGCGAGCGTGAGCCCTTCACTTACGGCCAGTCCGAGCAAGTACGCATCCGTGACTTGCCTATAGCCGTGGAGACGCTTGGAAAATGGCGCGGTCAAGGTCTGCCAGTCTGCCAAGATCGGCTGAAAGTGATACCCGGGCTGTTGTTTTAGGCTTGCCAACATGGAAGTAGCTTGCTCCATGCTTACATCCCCAGTCTTGGGTCGGGTAAAGTACCGCACGACTCCGGCCTCTGTGAAGGCGCATAACGCCCACTGCAAGTCCGGTGTATCAAACCACTTCTCTACCACTTGGTTGTGGACGTGTGCTTGGTCCAGCAAGGCCAGAACCACATTCACATCCAGCAAATACACCGGAGTCTTAGCCAAGGTCATCCTCCGAGAGTTCTTTCACCCTCTCTGGAGTGACAACCCGGCCCGCCTTCACTTTTACCAGCAATCCGCGTCGAGTAGTCATTAGCAGAGGGGATGGCTGCGTCGGCGCTTGCTCGGCACGACGAATCAGTTCGCTGATGGCAGCTCCCAGGGCTAGACCTTTTGCCGCAGCATATGCCGTCGCGGCGCTATAGGCGTCGTTGTCTAGATTGACGTTTGCACGTGTTCTCATACTCTCATTATGCACCGATGCTATTATCGGTGCAATGTTCAGTTTAAGGTGCACATGCTGCTGCTGTGTGTTGCATTATTCTCGACGTCGGGATTTCTAAATAAAAAATTCAAACGAGCACAAAAGAGAAATGGCTATTCTGGCTATCCTCGGTGATCACCTTAAAACCGGCCAACGGGTTTGGCCTGAGACGTAACTGTTTTACCTTGCCGAATTATCAATAATGTTGTGGCCAGATTTGTGTAGGGCTTTTGGCCAGCCTGTCAGACTGTTCGGTTATTACTGATGACGTGAGGCGCGGCGTAGAGGTCTCAACGCTTTGGTTTTATTGCCTTTTGGAGTATGACTCGGATCAGTCCACGTTGGTCGCTCGCATTGGGTGCTGGGGCGGCCTTCACCGCTGCCCTGGTGGCAGCTCACGTTCTGGCCCGCCGAAAAGAACAAATGCTCGTCCTGTAATCAGCGCTGAGGAACCGGTATGTGTTCCCTTATCTGCACCGAGCTTATTCTAGGTTGGAAACAACGGGGCAACTCACTCTTCCAGCGCGGTTTGCATGCCAATAGTGAGAATCAGTAGCGGCAAACGCCGGTCCAGCCGCAGATCCGGTCGCGGATCGGGCTGGGCCGACTCTATCGGTATCGATCTCAGACTTCGACGAGCTACTCGCGATCTTGGGTAAATCAAGCGAAGGCTTCCGGTCAGATTCCGTGCCGGTGATGAATCGCCCGAATGTCGGGTCTATGTATGGTCAGTCGTCTGATTGCATGCCTGATCTTTTGGTAGCAAAAGCGGCCTGCTTCGATGCATACCGCTTCTCTATGAAGCGGCGCATCGCCCATCGCACCCCCCGGCTATTGAATTCGGACAAATTTTGTCGTATTTTAGATGTAGACATTTCAACGTAGTCTTTTCGGCTAAACACCCAAAGATGTCTGAGATCAAAACGTACGGCCAGCGACAGTTCCGATCAACGCTAACGGGGCTCACTGATGCTGTCTAGGAGGCCCGTTGTTTCAATTCAGTAGAATACGCTCGGATTCGGCACGACCAACGACAGAGCACCACGGGAAGGTGCGATGAAAGTTCGCCGCCTGGTCTTCTGGCTTCATCTTATCGTTGGTGTGAGCATTGGGCTCGTGGTGGCCTTTCTGGCGATTACCGGCAGCATTCTCGCCTTTCAATCACAATTCATATCCTGGGCGGAAAGAGATGCTCGCATTGGCAGCCTCCCTACTGCGGGAACCTGCGTGCTTCCGTCCGAGCTTCTTGCAAATGCGTCGGCCGATCAGGCGCATTCACCGTCTTCTCTCACGCTCTATGCAGACCCACATCGACCCGCTGAGGTTGCCTTCGGACGAACCACGTTATTGGCTAACGGCTGCACCGGTCAGGTGATTCGGCGCGATGCTGGACGACTGCGAGCCTTCTTCTCGGACATAAAGGATCTGCATCGGTGGGTTGCTTGGGGCGGAGTGCGGCACGAGAATCTGCGCGCCTTCAAGGACGCGGCCAATCTCTGTTTTCTCTTTCTGCTGCTAAGCGGCGCTTATCTCTGGATTCCGAGAAAGCTGGCTTGGCAGAATTTTAAATCGGGGACCATGTTGCGCGGAAGATTGAAGGGGCGCGCACGCGACTGGAGTCTGCATAACGTCATCGGTTTCTGGATGGTGATCCCGCTCGTCGTGATCGTCTCAAGCGGCGTCATCATGGCTTATCCATGGGCGAATGGATTGCTCTATCAAGCAGCGGGCACACCTCTGCAACCGGGCGCAACAGAGCCTTCGCCAAAGCAGTCCAAGCCGCTCAATGTTGAGAAATACCCCGTACTTGACGCGGCAATCCAAACTGCGATGACGCAGAATCCACACTGGCAGAGCCTGCAGATGCGCATGCCTGGCGAGAAAGACGGTCCGATCGCCTTCACTCTCGACGAGGGCAACGGCGGCAATCCACTGCAGCGCACCCAACTTGCAGTCGCGCGCAAGGACGCTCGAGTTACGCGCTGGGAGCCATTCTCCGCCAACCCACGCGGACGCCAATGGCGTCTTTATGCGCGATTCCTGCACACCGGCGAAATCTTTGGGCTGGTCGGCCAGGCTGTTGCGTTGTTTGCTACGCTCGGTGCACTCGTGCTGGTGTGGACGGGATTTGCCCTCGCAATCCGACGCCTTGCTGCATGGAGAAGTCGTACGCGCAAGCACAGTAAGGACTCTCGAACTCGGTTCGAAATCTATTCCTAACCGATAGACCGGCGCGGGTTCTGGCTCTTGCGAAACATGCCTGCGCAGGTGAAATCTACAACACCGGGCTGTCTGCGGGCAATGCTCGGCGCAGTCCTATGCCCGAAAGGAACTACGATGGCTGTATCTGTGCGTCTGTTCAAAGCCTTGTCTTTCGCCTGTCTTCTTGTATTCTTCTTCCCTTCCCTTATGAAGGCCCAGGCAACCTCCTGCATTGGATCGAGCCAAAGCGTCTCCGGCTCAATTCGCGATGCACAGGAATCCGCGATCGCAGGCGCAACGATTACGTTCAGCTGTGGCTCACTGCACCTGCAGTCCAAGAGCGACGCCGATGGCGTACTCCACATCAGCCTGCCTCCGGGCAGCTACGAAATGCACATCGATGCCTCCGGCTTTGAGCCGATTGAGCGCGAGCTCATGGTTCCCGTTCAGACGGATCCCTTGCAGATCCCTATTTCGATGGAAGTTAAGAGCAATGAGGAGAGCGTGACGGTCACCGCAAGCCAGGGGCCGGTGGTGTCGGCGACGGATATAGGCACGCGGACCGAAACAGAGTTGCGCGATATCCCTCAGTCATTGCAGATCGTGCCGCGTCTTGTGCTTGAACAAGAACAGGCGCGCAGCATGAATGACGTATTGCGCAATGTGGCTGGTGTGACGATTCCCTGGACCTCGGGCGGACGCTACGAGAGCATCACCATCCGCGGTTTCACAACTGTGAACCAGTTCAAAGATGGTTTTCGAAATGACTCGGGATCGAATCGTGCGGCGATTGAACTCAGCAACGTTGAGCGTGTAGAGGTACTCAAGGGGCCATCATCGACTGTCTTCGGACGGCTCGATCCCTCTGGCGTGGTAAACATTGTGACGTTGCCTCCGCTTTCGCAGCGCCAATTCAACGGGAAGTTCACCAGCGGAAGTTTTCAATACAATCAGCTCGACCTCGATTGGACCGGCCCGATAAACTCCGCCAAAACGCTCCTCTACCGAATCACTACATCCGGCCTCGATACTCGGAGTTTTCGAAACTACGCCTACACCAAACGTGGCTTCATCGCTCCCGTCTTTACGTGGACTCCTTCACGAACCCTATCGCTCCGCCTTTATACGGAGTTCCTGATTCAGGATTCAGTCAACGACCAGGGGCTCATCGCCGTCGGCACACGGCCAGCAAACATTCCCATCAGCACGTATCTGGGCGACCCGAAATTGATGGCTCCCGATCGACAAGGCAAGGCCGGCCTGAGCTTGGACAAGGTACTGAACAATCACTGGGTGCTACGCAGCTACGAACGAAGCTCCGTCGGAGTTTCCACGTACAACTCGCGCACCGCGAAGTCGCTGGCCGCGGACAAGAAAACTCTCACGCTGAATGATTTCACTTCGGAACAGAACTTTCAGACGCACTACTGGATCAACGAGGCGGTCGGTCATGTAAAGTCTGGCGCCATCGAACACACGATACTCGCTGGCGTTGAGCTGGATCGTGAAGTCAATCCCAACTATCAGAAGCAAAGCAGCGCTACACCGAAGTTGAACATCTATGCGCCCGACTATGCCGCTCTGCCTGCGCGCAGTCTCTCGCTCTCGGTCGCCAACAATTCAATCGGTAACTATGGTGGATTCTACGTTCAAGATCAGGTCAAGCTGTTGGAGAATCTCAAAGTGACTGGCGGCATTCGCTACGACATTGCAAAGGTTGTAACTGACCAAAGCTATCCCACCGTAACGCACACGCCGCAACGCAACACTGCGTGGTCCCCGCGCGGTGGACTTGTCTATCAGCCGGTGCAGCAGGTTTCGCTTTATGCGACCTACGCGAAATCCTTTCAACCGCAAACGGGAACGGCATACGATGGCTCGGTGTTTCAGCCTCTGCATGGACGCCTGCTTGAAACCGGCGTTCGACTCACTTCGCCTGCGCAACGATACACGGCAACCATCTCCGCCTACGACATCACGCAAGACAACGTCCTTACGGACGATCCTAACCACGATAACTACTCCGTCGCCGTCGGACAACAGAGAAGCAAGGGCATCGACTTCGACTCAACTCTGCAACTCACAGCGGGATGGAATGTCATCGCAGGCTATGCTTATGACCTGCCCCAGGTCTCTAAGGATTACACCTACGCCGTGGGGAACTTTCTTGCAGGAGCGCCTCGCCACACCGGAAACTTCTGGACTCACTACACCGTAATGCACGGTTCCTTAAGCGGCCTGGGTGTAGGTGCAGGTATCTTCGGTTCTGGAAAGCGGTTTGGCGACCTTGCCAATGACTATCTGTTGCCCGGCTACGCTCGTGTCGATGGAAATTTTTCTTACTCGCGTACCTTGACGGGGAAATCAAAGTTGCTGGTGAACTTTAACGTGCAGAACGCTGCGGATCGGCGCTACTTTGAAGGCGGCAGCACGCGTTTTCGCCTCGCCCCCGGTACACCGCGCGCGTATGTCGCATCCATTCAATTTACCCGCTAGACAAGAGGCAGAAGATGAAAATGAATTTGAAGAAGCTTGTACTCCTGGGTGCGGTGATCGTAAGCCTGCCCAGCTTATCCAATGCTCAAGACCTGCCCTCCTATGTTCCGCATCCGGTTACGGTTCCCGACGGCGCGAGTTATCTCACGCTGGATCGGGAAGTCCAGATCGTAGGTAACGATGGATGGGATGTGATCATCGACCAGTTCAACGCACTGTTCCTCAAGACACATCCTGCCTTTGGGCGAACGTTCCATACAGTCTTGAAAGGTTCATCCGTCGCTATCCCCGGGCTAGAGATGGGAGTCTCCGCGTTTGCGCCGATGGGCCGAGCTATGTGGGAGACGGACCGTGCATCGTTCCACCGCTTTCATGGCTACGATCCGCTAGATATCCACGTGGGCTATGACGCGTTCGGACCGAGAAGCACCGGGAAAACCCCGCCAGGCATCTACGTCAACGTGAGCAATCCACTCGCGGGCCTGACCGTTGAGCAGGTCAAGCGTACCCTAACTGTTGGCAGCGATAGAGGAGATGTCTCGCAATGGGGACAGCTTGGCCTCACCGGAAAATGGGCGCATCGCATCATCCACATTTATGGTCTCGATCCCAGTGGAGGAGGTGCTACTTCTTTTCGAATGGAATATCTTGGCGGTCTTCCATTCGCACCAACATATGAGAAACTCGATAGCCAGGCAGAAGTTTTGCGTGCGCTAGCGGAAGATCCATACGGCATAGCCCTGCTTGGATACGTCGATACCGCATCGGTATCAGAGCGGGTAAGAATGCTTCCGGTTGCAGCGAGAGACGGAGCACCCTTCCTGCTGCCCAGCTACGATGTGGTGCGGGCAGGCCGCTATGCTTTTCCAGCTTATCTTCACGTCTATGTCAATCGCGAACCAGGAAAGCCACTCGATCCCTTTGTGAAGGAGTACTTGCGAATGGTGCTCTCGCGCGAGGGTCAGGCCATTCTTGCCGAGCAGAAAGACTCAGAGGAGGGATATGTGCCACTTGCACCTGAATTGATCGCTGCCCAGATGAAAATGATCGAATAGTTGCTGAATTTCGAGGGCTGGGTTCTTTTGGCGGTGGGAGCTATGAATGGGCCCTGTTGGCTATTTTTGCCCAACCCCTCGAAACTGCTTAATTGAGAAAATCCACTATTCTGGGCTGTCATCATCCCCTCGGTCATGGAACGGAGCCAGAAATCATCATTTTGGTAGCGCGCCGCCAAGGCTTCGATGTCGACAGGCGTCGAGCTGGACGTGAAGTCAAAATTGCCAATCAGATTGACATTGCGCCAAGCGACGGGCGATGTGCTTTTGAGAACCTTGACGGCTTCCAGGTCGCCTGCTGCCGGCTTCTGCTCGTATACCCGCGAGAGGAGCAGGGTGTTGTAGTAAATGATTGCATTGGCGATCTCGTCGTTGCCGGTGTGCAGTGTCTCCGCACGCAAGAAGTTCCGCGACGTAGTTACAAGCGCCGAGTACAGGCGGACCGTCGGGACAGCCATCCGCTGTAGCTTGAAGACAGTGTAGAACTGGACCAGCGAGGCATAGTACTTCACACTCTCATTGGACAGGCCAGCCGACGCCAAAAAGGTCTGGCCGAACTCAAACAGTGGCTGGAAGAACTTGCGGCGTTCCACCTCCTGGCGCAACTCGCCATAACTGAAGTCCTTGGGTTCGTGTTTAAAGCATTTTTCCAATTGGTGTAGAGCGAAAGCAGGATGCCGAGTGGCTTTTTCCTTAAGAAAAAGCCACCTTGCACGCCACTCAACACTGCACGCGTATTGGAAAAATGCTCTAAGTAGGCTGATCCGGTACATACCCTCGCCGGCCTCAGTCAGCGTCTTGAGTTGCCGCTCTACTTCCGAGGTCAGCGCTCGGTCGAGCAGGCCGTTCATTCGATGAGACAGTCTGCCCAACCATATCCTGCAGGTACGTGTACCCTGAGGCGACGATGCGTTGATGGACCAGATACTGCAAGGCTTCGCGCAAGATGAAGATGGGATGCGTCGACAACATCGCCACGCGCAGAGCCTTCTGTTCAAGGTCTGCCTTGACGGCAGCAGTGCATAGCCGATAATCGAACAGCTTGAGAATGAGCTGTTGCTGTTCCTGACGAGTAGACCTGGAGCGGTCTTTGATTTCGGCTATATCTTTGGCTGGGAAATAGCGCCGGAGGATGTGCTTCACATCCTCCGTTACCTCCTCAACCGAATAAGCGTAGAACTGCCGTTTGGCCTTGAAGTATCCAAGTTGAAGGACGAGGTGAACCGTCACCGAGATGGTAAATACGCCGTCAACCAACTCACGTTCCGTCAAGCTCAGATCGAAGTAGATCTGGCGATCCTCTTCCGTAAAGCGTGGCAAGCCGTAAAGATCGTCGATTTCCTGGGCGGTCAGGATCAATAGGCGGCGGGAGTCAGAGGCCATGCGCGAGCGACTTTCAGCGAGTGCAAAAAGTACACTTTTCGCACGGTAATAGGAATCTGCATTTCATCGTGCCGGTAGGCCGGTTTCCAGTGCAAAAACCGTTGCTAAATTCAAAGTGCGATTTCGACCGATACCTGTTAGATTGTTGCACTATGGAAGCCCTTGCAACCGTCCTTTCCATCCCGGAACCGCATCGGATTGGCTACGCGCGCGTCAGCAGCATCGGCCAGAACCTGGATTCGCAGTTGGACGCCCTGCAAAAGGCAGGCTGCAAGAATACATTTTCCGACAAGATGACCAGCTCCCGAATGGATCGTCCAGGCTGTGATCAACTCATGGAGTATGTTCGTCCTGGCCATGCGCTGGTTGTTACGGAATTGAGCCGCATGACGCGTTCCTTGATCCACCTGCTGGAGGCGGCGCACCTGCTGGAGGAAAAGCAGGTCAACTTGGTCTCTTTGCGCGAAAATATCGATACCAGCACCGCTACTGGTCGCTGCTTCCTGTCGATGATGGGCGCGATTCATCAGATGGAACGGGAATTACGCGCCGAACGCGCTGCTGCGGGGCGAGCATCGGCAAAGGCACGCGGGAAGACCGGGGGGCGGCCACGAACAGATGTCGTGAAGTTGAGAGATGCCAAAGTGCTCTATGACAACTCGGGAAAGACCGCCGGCGAGGTCTGCAAGGTCTTTGGAGTTGGACGACGGAGATTCTTTGCCTACCTCGCTCAACAACGAGATCAGACATCACAGCCCCTCACTGCCAATTAAGCAGTTTCGAGGGGTTGGGCAAAAATAGCCAGAGTGCCAACTCTTCACGCGAAACGATCTGCGCAGGGATTACAGGGAATCGAAGTCCGATAAATGAACAAACACAGGGTTCTTATGTAGAAGTCGAAATTCTTAACAGAAACAAGGTCAATCAACGCTCAGACCACCCAAAATATCCTTGATAAAACATGTGTAACATGAATGAACAGGCGGACATACGTCCGAATGGACGACAGCGGTTGTGCCGATCCTATATTCCGTATTTTCAGGCTTCCAGATTGGAAGATTTCACAGTGTCAACACCGTGAATTTACTTGTTTGAAGCATGTGGAGCACGCAATATGGGCTTACACCGTAAAAGATCCTGCAAAGGAATGGCTGTCCTCTGCCACGATTTCCTCCGGATTTGCATTATGTACAGAACGGTTTTCGGGTAGGGGAAAGTTTTTATTTTTGATACACACACGAGCAATAATTTGGAGACAGCGATGAAACGTGCATTGAACGTGCAACGAAAGTCGAAGCCAGGCCATACGAAATGGGCAAAGACAGAAATCTCACTTCTGTTATGTTTACTGATCGCCAGCCTGTTTGTTCTGCTGAGGCAAAGTGCGGCACAGGGCATTACCGGCACGATTACCGGCATGGTTACAGACAATTCCGGCGCGGCGGTGGCCGGAGCCACGGTGACCATTCGCGAGGTGAATACCAACGCCGTACGCACGCTCACCACCTCAAATGCGGGCACATATAAGGCCACGCTGTTGCAGGTCGGCACCTATAGCGTCAAGGTCAGCCAGGCCGGTTACAAGACGGTGGAACAGAACAACCTCCTGTTGCAGATCGACCAGACGGCGGTGATTGACCTGCTGTTGCCCATCGGCCAGCAGGTGGAAAGCGTCGAAGTGACGTCGGCCCCGCCCGCGCTGCAGACCGAAGAATCTTCCATCGGTCAGGTTGTGGACAGCGTTGCTCTCCAAAACACGCCGCTCAATGGACGTTTGAGCGTGATGGGACTGGTCGCGCTGGCCCCCGGCATTCAAGGCGTGGGCGCGCAGGATCAGCTGGCGACACGCGGCATGACGGTGGCCGCCGGAACCGGCAGCCGCAACTCCTATGGCTCATTGGGCAGCACACTCGATGGTGTCACCAATACCGAAGTTTCCTTGCAGCGCGCCGAGCCGGAGATTCCCTCGATCGACGCCATCTCGCAGTTCAAAGTTCTGTCGACCGGCGCTCCGGCCGAGTTCAATCAGCCGGTGCAGGTGATCGTACTCAGCGCTAGCGGCACCAATGCTTTTCACGGCGAACTGCTCGAATACAACCGCTCGAAAGGCACCTCAGCCAAGTCCTACTTCAACGGCAGCAGTGCCCGACCGGCTTATGAGCGCAACGAGTTCGGCGGCAACTTCGCCGGCCCGGTTCTGATTCCCCATGTTTACAACGGCAGGGATCGCACTTTCTTCTTCGTCGCCTATGAGGGTTTCCGGCTGAATCAGTCGTCGAGCGTCAACAGCACGCAGCCGACCGCCGCGATGCGCAACGGCGACTTCAGCGCTTTTCTTGATGCCAACGGAAATTGCCCGACTGGCAGCAGCTATTTCTGCGTAATCAATCCGGCAACCGGCCTCGCCTATGCCAATAACAAGATCACGAACCTCAACTCGGTTTCCGTGGCACTGATGAACAAGCTGATGCCGAGTCCGACGACCACGGGCACCGGCGTCAACACCTACGAGTTGATTCCCTATACCAGCACCTCCACCCGCGTTTCGCTGCACATGGACCACAAGCTCGGTCCCAATGATCAGCTTCGCGGTACCCTGTTGCGCGCCCTCTACGGCCCCAACCCGACCGTCGGCTCTTCCAGCCTGCAGGGCGGCAAGTCCGCGGACGGCGAAAAGAACACCAACATCATCCTCGGCTGGACGCACACCTTCTCGCCCACCATGGTGCTGGACACCAACGCCTCCTACTTCCATCTGCCCATCTTCCGCACGCCGCAGAACAACAGTACCGATTGGGAATCGATCATCCCCGGTCTGGCCACGCAGTACATCGAAGGCGCGCCGCATCTGAACATCACCAACATCACCAGCACCGGCGAATCCGGCTCGCACGATCTGGAGCAGGTTTCGCAGATCAACACCTCGTTGACCAAGGTCTTTGCCCGTCACACACTCAAGGCCGGTTTCGGTTATCTGTATGACAATCACTGGAACGTTTCGGCACAGACCGATGGGTACGAGCACGGCAGCTTCAATTTCAACGGCCAGTTCAGCAAGGGAACGCAAAGCACTGTCAGCAACAACGAGTGGGCCTTTGCCGACTATCTGCTGGGTCTGCCCTCGACGGTAGCGCAGGGCAATCCCGGCTCCTTCATCGCCCGCCACATCTCCAGCCAGTGGAACGGCTATGTGCAGGACGACTGGAAGCCGCGTCCGAATCTGACCATCAACATTGGTCTCCGCTATGACCTGCAGTGGTTCCAGCAGAGCCCCTACAATAACGCTTCCTTGTATGTGCCCTCGGTGGGCAAGGTCGTGGTCTTCGGCAGCAGCTATCCGTCGAGCATTGTGGCCTCGTCCCAGAGCCTGCTCAACCAGTACGGCCTGCTGACGCTTTCCTCCTCGGCGGGGATTTCGAACAATCCTTTCTCCTATGTTGGGCGTCCGGCCAAGAACTTTGCACCGCGCCTGGGCTTTGCCTACCAGTTGGGTAACAACACCGTGCTGCGCGGTGCCTATGGCATCTACTTCAGCCTGCTGCCGGACTACTACGTGGGCGGTGTGTACGGCTCGGCACCGTTCCTCGACTACTCCACCTACACCAACTCCACCACCTACTCGTCGGCCTTCACCATGAGCAAACCCTTCGTGGGCGCGGCCTCCGGCAGCGGCAGCCCCTCGGTCAATGCCATGCACACGCTGGCCACGCCGTATACCGAGGGCTACAACCTCGCTGTCGAACACCAGTTTCCCTACGGCATCGCGGCGCGCGTCGGCTACGTGGGTCAGCACAACTTGAAGCAGAACAACTATGGCGGCAACGGCAATTACGCGCCTGACCTCAACCTGCCCGCGCAGCCGGTTCTTACCGAAACCACGCAGGCTTCGCGCCTCGTTCAGCCACTGTCGACAGTGCCCAACACCATGGCACCGATCTTCCACACCATCATGAATTCGCTGCAGATTGGCCTGCACAAGCAGTTTGCGCAGGGTCTCGCCTTCGGCGTCGAATATCAGTGGGTCCGCGTTCTGGGTACGGAAAACATCCTGAACCCCTCCGGCTCTTCGCCGCGCGACTCCTACGGACCTGTCTCCGGCATCACCCCGCAAGTGCTGCAACTCAACTATTCCTACGAACTGCCGGTGGGCCACAACAAGCTGCTATTCCACTCGGCCGGTGCAACCGTCGACAAGCTGATCAGCGGATGGAAGCTGTCGGGAACCGTGAATGCGCAGACTGGCCAGCCCTTCTCGGTGACCTTCAATGCTGCCGGTTCGACGGCCTATCCGGGCCTCGTCAGTGGTCGCGCCAACCGCGTGGCCGGTGCTGCTCTCTACCCGTCGCACAAAACCAAGGCGCAATGGTTCAACACGGCCGCCTTCACCTGCCCGTCGATCACCGATGGCTCGGGCAACGTGCTATGCGGTGCCAACTACGGCAACTCCGGCTACAACATGCTGCGCGGACCCGGCTTCCAGGATTGGGACATGAGCCTGCAGAAGAACACCCGCTGGCACGATCGTTACAACGTGCAGCTTCGCGCCGATGCCTTCAACCTCTTCAACCACCCAAACTTCAGCACGCCGAACTCGAACATCTCCAGTTCCAGCGTCGGCAAAATCACCTCCACCGCCAGCACGCCCACCTATCAGGCGCGCACCATGGAGTTCGCTGTCAAATTCAGTTTCTAGAGCATTGTTGGCAGTATTTCAAGCAGAGAAAGCGCCGTCCGTCGATAAGGCGGGCGGCGCTTTTTCTGCGTCCATTCCCGCATCTGTCATCTTGAGCGAATGGTTCCCCGTTCGCTCAAGATGACAGGGCTGTTTGTGAGGGGGATAAAAGATCACATGTTTACATGTAGGCTATTCTTGCCCACCCCCGCGAAAGTAAAACGGCTCATGCGGCAGGCTTGAGGATGGTTTGGTAGAGGGTGGAGCGGGCGATACCGAAGCGGGCAGCGATCTTGGCGACCGGGATGTCTGCAGTTTTGAGCAATGCGCGGATGGTCTTGATCTCTTTGGCAGAGAGCTTGGCAGTGCGGCCCCCCTTGCGGCCGCGGGCGCGTGCGGACGCAAGGCCAGCTACGGTTCTTTCGCGGATCAGGTTGCGTTCGAATTCAGCCAGTGCGGCGAATACGTGGAAGACAAGGCGGCCAGTTGGAGAACCTGTTTCGATCTTCTCCGTCAACGATTCGAAGTTGACTTTGTGTTGATCCAGTTCCGCAATGAGTCTTACCAGGTCGGCCAGATTTCGTCCGAGCCGGTCCAGTCTCCAGACAACGAGCGTATCGCCTTCTCTCAAACTCTAGAGACAGCCTTCCAGTTGTGGCCTATCTGTGCTCTTTCCGCTGGCCTGTTCTTCATAAACCTCTCGACATGCTGCGCGTTTCAGTGCGTCCTTTTGCAGGTCGAGAGTCTGGTCGTCGGTGGAAACGCGAGCATAGCCAATGCGCATGTCTCAAATCGCGACTAGGTTTCTGACGTATCCGCCCGAGTAACCCCATGCTGGACGAGTGGTCCGGCATCAGCGTAGGCTATCGGGCAAGTTTTGCAGCGTAGGCCGTCGGGGTGAACTGATTCATGGTCTGGATGGATCGTGCAGCGAGGCCGGGCAGGGTGTCGGCCAGATACGGACGAATGGGGATCTTCAGCCTGCGGCAGGATTCTACGATGGAGAAGATGGCGGCTATCTTGGGCCCTGCCTCTTTGCTGCCCAGATGCAGCCAGTTGCGGCGTCCGATGGCGATCGGTCGCATCGAGTTTTCCGCAAGATTGTTGCTCAACTCCAGCACCGGATGTTCGAGGAAGAGAGTGAGCTTGCGCCACAGTGAGAGCGTGTAGCGGACAGCCTCGCCAGCCTTGCTCTTCGGTAGCGTTGCATCCTGCATGGCCAACATCTTTTCGTGGATCTGGCCGAGCAGTTGCGGTGCGCGTTCGCTGCGCAACACATGGCGATCCTCAACACTCATGCCGGCCTCGCGCGCCTCGCGGTCAATCGCAAAGATCGTATCCATCCACTCAACCACGCGCGCTGATTCGAGGTCGTATTCATTGACCTTGACGGCATCGACGAACTTTCTTCGCGCATGCGCCAGGCAGCAGGCATGCACCATGGCCTTCGCGCCGATGCCGTTCCTATACGCGCCGTAACCGTCGGTCTGTAAAATCCCCGCGTAATCGTTGAGGAATCGTCGCGGTCCCTCGCGATCGCGGCCCATGCGAAAATCAAAAACAACACCTTTACCCGGCGATCCATACTGCCAGAAGTAGGCCGTGTGATTGGTACCTTTTTTCTCGTTTGTCTGCACGCCCACGGGAGTCTCGTCCGCCTGGATGTAGCCCGAGGCAAGAATCTCGCGGCGCATGGCATCGGCCACTGGCACGAGTAACTCGCCCACGCGCAGCACGCCATCGTTGATCGTCGAAAGTGCCACATCGAGTCCCGCATCGCGCTTGAGCTCGGCCTGCTGTCTATAGATCGGCAGCGAGTCACAGTACTTTTTCACCACAAAGTCGATCAATACGGCATCGGAGAAGATCGACTTCGCCGCGATGCGCGTGGGTGTTGCCGCCGTCTGCACGCCGTTGTTCATGCACTGCGTGCAAGCCCGTTTCTCGCGCTTGATCATGGTGACGAAGTACTCGGCTGGCTTGACGTCGAGCACTTCGCACTCTTCGTAACCGATCACCTTCGTTGTCGCGCCGCACTTGCCGCAGAGGCACTCTTGCGCTGTGCAGACGATGATCTTTTCGATACGCGGAAGATGCGCAGACCCACAAGCCGCTGCCGTCGAAGTACAAAATCTTCAACCGGTCGCGACGCCGATTCGCAAACAAGAACAGATGGCCGCTGAGAGGATCGAGCTTGAGTCGGCCTGCGACAAGCCCGTGCAATCCAGAGAAACTCCGACGCATGTCGGTTGCGCCCGTGGCCACATAAATCCGCGTTGCCGCGCCCAGAACGAACATCGCGAGCTACACCAACACCGCGACGAGACGACGCAGCGTTGGCTCGTCAAAATCTTGCTCGACGGCAAGGCGCAGGCCACTGGAAAACTCGAGAACCAGTGGCGCACTCGAGCTCGGCTCCTGCTTTTGCGCGGCAACAATCTCAACGGGAACAAACGATGGCTGCGCGGGCGTGACCGGTTGCGCCACGCGATGCCGACGGTTGACCACAGCCGACAAAGAGCACTTCGCCACTCCATGCAAATGGCTATACTCGCGCAGACTCAACCCACTTCGCACAAATGACTCAGACAACGCTGACACTTCGCTCCGTGTACGACGACGGGCGCTTCTGATAATTGATCGCTCATGACGATAGTCAATCACGAGGAACGACCTTCGAAAAAATGGGCTTGCTCGGGCGGATACGAGAAAACGATCATGGAGTACATCGAGAATCAGAAGTGGGATGAGGATGCAGAGAGTTTCAAAATAACGGAGCCCACCGAGCCTTAAGCCGACTGGAGCCGGGAGCTTTTCAAGCGGCTTCCAGCCGCAAACCGACTTTCAGTCGTAACAGAACCTACCGGCTTTTAGCCGGTAGTGGTTCAGACGCTTGCAAGATATGCATGTAT
>Ga0224528_1000483_pt1 | contig 30467 bp, 29 predicted proteins | sample CBST25metaG_2_FD_179888 | JGI IMG/M metagenome (GOLD analysis project Ga0224528, IMG submission 179888) | Peat soil microbial communities from Stordalen Mire, Sweden - C.B.S.T25 | ecosystem: Environmental > Terrestrial > Soil > Wetlands > Peat | place: Sweden: Norrbotten County, Stordalen Mire...
CCGGAGAGGGTAAGCTGCATAATGTGGGGTTCCTTTACATTAAGTTTGGTCTCGTAACCCTATTCTAATGTTCTGAATTCCCACACTTAAATATGGTTAAAGCTGGAATTTTGCAAGAGGCTCGCATATTTGACTTTATCGGGAATGGCAGCGAAGTTGCCTTGGGAGAAGCGGGAAGATTGCCCCGAAACTCGCGGGATGGATTAAGCCAAGCAGGCAAGAACAGGACTTGTGAACCAGGAGGGAAAAACGATGGACAAAGACCGAGTGAAGGGAACGATCAACGAGGCAGCCGGGCGGACTAAGCGCCAGGTTGCCGAATGGACAGGCGACACAGATGCGCAGGTCGACGGCCTGGCGCAAGAAGTGAAAGGGAAAGCCCAGAAAGTGTGGGGCAATGTGAAGGATGCGGCCAGGTCCGCGCAAGAGGACACACGGAGGGAACAAAGCAACGATGAGACTCCACTCGATAAGTGATGATAAGTCGACCTTGAACTTAGGCTGAGTCGAGAGCAATCGATGCTCATCAAGGTTCGTCCAGAGTGATAAACCCCAAGGAGGACAGCTATGAAGAAATCAATTCTGTGCGCGGCAACTTTGAGCTTGGCAAGCGTTGCTTGGGCAGCAACAGCGCGCGAAGCGACAGACGATCGACTGAATCAAGCCGGGGCGGTGTTGCATGAAATCATGGCGGCGCCGGACAAGGGCATTCCGGAGGAGGTTCTGGAACACGCCAAGTGTGTAGCGGTTGTGCCTCACTTGTTGAAAGGCGGATTGGTATTTGGCGCGGAGAATGGCAGAGGTGTCGCGACCTGTCGGACTGAGAAGGGATGGAGCGCGCCGGCGTTCTTTACCGTTACTGGCGGCAGTTGGGGGCTGCAGATCGGCGTGGAAGGCGTCGATCTGGTGCTGGTCGTTCAGGGCGATAAGGGCCTGGATCGTTTGATCGAAAGCAAGTTCGAGATTGGCGGCGACGCCTCTGCGGCGGCGGGTCCGGTAGGGCGTCACGCCTCCGCCGATACCGACTGGAAACTCAACACCGAGATACTGACTTACTCGCGAGCCAAGGGAGTTTTTGCCGGCGTGGCGCTGACCGGTGCCGCCATTCGCCGCGACGATGATTCCACCAAGGCGATCTACGGCGCAGAGATTCCCACGCGTCGGATTCTGCGCGGCAATGTGGCTCCGCCGCCGCAGGCAAAACCTTTTCTGGATGCGGTAAGAAATGCAAAGGAACAGGCAAGAGCCGCGCAATAACGGCATCGGCGATTTGGACACAGGCGCGTGAGAGTTCCCAAATAATCACGCGCCAGCACAGTTAGAAAAGGAGGAAGAAATGCTCTGGTCAATTTTTGTGGTTCTCCTGGTTCTTTGGTTATTGGGTTTCAGCTTCCATGTTGCGGGGGGCCTGATTCACCTTCTGCTCGTGGTTGCGCTCATTGTTCTGCTCGTCAATCTTTTGACAGGACGGCGGACCGTGCTTTGAGCGCCGCAGAAGCTTGGCTCAATCAGGCGGAGTCGACATTCTCTCAGTTGCGGGTTGAGTTATTCACTCTGAGCTAGCCGATTCCTGTCGCATCGCACTGGGCCGGTCAGTCAGCGCGCCAAAAACCACAATTCAAATTCAAGCCGATTGCATCTCCGCAAGAGAATCGTGTTCAAAATACCGCATTTTAGGAGGGAGTATGAGGATGGACGACAAGAGTTGCACGCCTTTCGATTCGACCGCTGTGCTTGCGAACCTCGGACTTAGCCGGAAGATGATTGAATTGGAGCCGGGAGAGACTTTCTTTGTTCAGGGAGATCCCGCGGATTCAATTTTCTACCTTCAACAGGGGCGAGCAAAGATCAACGTAGTTTCAGGAAAAGGCAAGCAGGCAACCGTTGCGCATCTGTTCCCCGGAGATTTTTTTGGTGAGGAGTCGCTTTCGGTGACAGCCGGCTTGCGTGTGGCAACGACAACGGCCGTGAACAGAAGTACGGCGATCAAGATCAAGCGGGGAGAGATGATTCGACTCTTGCATGAGGAGCCCGAATTCAACGAGCAGTTCCTTTCGTACCTGCTTGCGCGCAGTTTGCGTATACAGGCCGATCTTGTTGACCAGATCTTCAACTCGAGCGAGAAGCGCCTGGCGCGAACTCTCTTGCTGATGGCGGAAGTGGGAAAGCCGGACGAACCGCGCACCCTCATTCCTCCGGTTACGCAGGAAACGCTGGCCGAGATGATCGGCACAACCAGGTCGCGCGTGAGCTTCTTCATGAACCGCTTCCGCAATCGCGGCCTGATCAGTTACAAGGACCGCATCCAGGTGCACGTACCGCGGCTTAGGGCGGTACTCCTGGACCAGTTTGCCGAGGTGTGATTTCCTGGTGCAACGCCTCGCGCTTGTTGGCTGCGACGGCAGGGAGCAGGTGGCGACCTTCGGAGCGACTTCATTGGTTCCGGTGCGTACCCGCTAACTTATCCGCCTGCCAGCTTTTCCCATACTCCAAACGCTCTTCCTCCGCTTTGTAGCCAAGCAGTACTTACCGGATCGGGTAGAAAGTACACGGTAAACAACAGCACTCGCTTTGGATGGTTTTTTGTTAAGCGGTTTAGGTTCAATGAAGTGATGGGGAAAGTCTGTTTGGCGTGGCGGGTGCTAAAGAAAAGAGAAGAAAGGTCAGCCTCGCCCGCCAATCTTCGGGTTGGAAGAGCGTTGCAGGGAGGAACAAAGAATGAGCAGATACCGAATTGAGGTCATGAGTTTGGTGGCGGGGTTGGCCATGGTAGGCGCGACCGGGTGCGCCACCAAGAACTATGTGCGCAACCAGACGGCTCCGCTGGTCGAGAAGACCGGGGAACTGGAGGGCAGGACGGCGGCCAACAACCGGGAGATTCAGGATGTGGACGGCCGGTCGCAAACAGGCATCAAGCAGGCGCAAGGCGCGGCCGACATGGCCAACCAGAATGCGCAGAATGCGGGCAAGTCGGCCGGAGACGCGGAAACAGCAGCCAACAACGCTGTGCATCGCGCCGACTCGCTGGAGAGCGTTGTGAAGGGGCTGGACAACTACAAGCCCGCGGCAGACGTTTCTGTGACCTTTGGTTTCGACAAGGCGGTTCTGACCAAAGCGGACCACGAGCAACTGGACACGTTTGCGGCGCAACTGGCATCCGCGAAGGGCTACATCCTCGAAGTGACGGGCGGAACGGATTCAACCGGGCCGGTCCAGTACAACTACGATTTGAGCCAGCGCCGGGCGGATGCGGTGGTGGAGTATCTGGCGTCGAAGTACGGCGTGCAAGCACACCGCTTCTATCTGATCGGCATTGGCAAGGACAAGGCCGTGGCTCCGAACACGACAGCGGAAGGACGCAAACAGAACCGGCGCGTCGAAGTGCGGCTGCTCGAGAATACAGCCGCCGCATCGGCCCAGACAGCGGACATGCGGTAGCCTGACCCCGCAATCAACCCAGCAGAGTTTTCCAGGCCGTTCCGGGTTCGGAATGCCAGCCAAAGAACATAAGAAAAGGCCCCTTGCGAGGGGCCTTTTCTTGTGTCAGTCAAGTCCCGCGGCGGCGGGGTGGGCAGCGGATCAGACCCTCACAGCCTCGATTTGTTTCATGTGCTCGGCCCGGACCTGCGATGCGGTAAAGAGGCTCAGGAAGGGTGCGCCTTGTGCTGCGGCTTCAACGCCGGGGCGGCCATTGGCCTCTTCGCGCTCCACGAGGCAAACCACGGCGGCGATGGTCATGCCGGCTTCGCGGGCGGCCTCAATGGCGTTGATGGTGGAGGCGCCTGTGGTGCAAACGTCGTCCACGATCACCACCCGGGCGCCTGCGCGGCAGAAGCCCTCGATGCGGCGGCCGGTGCCGTGAGTCTTTTCCGCCTTGCGGACCAGGAAGCCGTGCAGCAGGGGCGCGGCGGGATCGGTGAGAGCGTGCCAGGCGCTGGCGGTGGCGACGTTGCAAACAATCGGGTCCGCACCCATGGTGAGGCCGCCAACTGCTTCCGCATCAATGCGATGCGTCTCAAGAAGTTCAAGCACGGCGTGGCCGGCGAGACGGCCGCCCTCGGCATGGAGGGTGGTGGTGCGGCAGTCGACGTAGTAATCGCTGGTGCCGCCCGAGGAGAGCGTGAACTGGCCAAGGCGGAAGCTGAGACGAGCGAGGAGAGAGAGGAGCTGCTGGGCGTGAGTCGGGGTGGTCATCACTGTTGATTGTAAAGGCTGGGAGGGCAGCTTCTAGCTTTCAGCTTCTAGCCGCTAGCTCTTCGACTGTGAATCCAGGATGCTGGAGGCTAGGAGCTAGAGGCTAGAAGCTGCCTTTTTCACATCTTGTCGAGTTGGCGGAAGCCGCCGGTGCCGAGAAGCATGAAGAAGAAGAGCATGAAGTTGTAGCAGGCGTGGACCAGGACGCTGGCGGCGAGAGAGCGGGTGCTGAGGCGTGCCCAGCAGAGGACCAGGCTGACGCAGAGGAGCAGCAGGAAGGGTCCAAGCGAATAGCCGGTCTGTTCGGCGTGCATCAGGGCGAAGGGAACACTGGTGAGCAGGGAAGCAACCATCATGGCGGGGATGGACCACTGGGGATGGCCGTTGGGGCCGAGCAGAGGGGGCGTCTGGCCGGAGGTTTGCTCGGAGATCCAGTCATAGGCGGTGCAGAGAGCCGGCAGCAGAAAGCCGCGGAAGGCGATCTCCTCGAAGAAGGGGGCCAGGGTGACGCCGAAGGCAAAGAGCAGCCATGGTGCGTCGGGGCTGCGGAGAACCTTGTCGATGGGGGTGTCGTTGGGGCCGGGAAGCAGAATTCCGTCGACCATGGCAAGGACAAAACAGACCGCCGCCGCGCCGATCAGACGCCAGCGCTGCGCGGCTGCGGAAGAGGCGTTCCACTGCATCCCGGCAAAGAGGCCCTTGCCCCAGAGGAGCGGAAAAAACAGCAGGCTGGCGCCGAAGGTGATCAGATAGAAAGCTGTCTGGCTGCCCAACGTGTAACGGAAGTCGTCCATCGCCTGCTTGACGGTGGTAACGCCGAAGAGATGGAAATAAAGGGCCGAACGGGTGAGCAGGCTGGCGCCCAACAGGCCAATTGCCGCCATCGCCGCCAGCAGGCAGAGGTGACCGAGGTGTGGGATGCGCGCCGGGAGGTGGAGTTCGGGTTGTGAATAGGACTGAAAGAGCGGCGGCTCGGGTTCGGTGGTCGCAAAGTCAGGCGTGTCTTCTTCAGTGGTTAAAGCCCATACGGATTGTGGGGGGCTGATATACGGGGCAAAGCCCACAGCTTCCAACTCGGCGGCGGCGTCCTCTAACTTGTGGCCGGTGCTCTTCGACACGGGCTCCGTGTCCTGGCCTGGGGAGGGTTCGTCTTGAGGCGGCGGAGGGGGCTGCTCGGTCATGCCGTTCTCGCTTCCGGGATTCCGGTTTTCTTCTTGCGTGGGGCGGATTTTTTGGCCGGAGTTGTCTTTTTGGCAGCGGCGCGCTTTGCCGGCTTACCGGTCTTGGTCTTCGAGCCCTTGGCGGGAGGTTTGGAATCCGGGACGGCTGGATCGGCGCTCGGGGCCGGGGTGTTGTCGATTTCATCCGCTTCCGCATCGATGTCCATCGGCAGGAGGTGGCCGTCCGGGCCGGTGTAGTAGTGGGCGAGGAACTGGCCGGTGTAGGAATCGGGAGTGGCGGCGATCTTGGCGGGGCGGCCTGCGGCGACGATGCGGCCGCCGTCTTCGCCGCCCTCGGGGCCGAGGTCGAGAATCCAGTCGGCGTTGCGGATCACGTCGAGGTTGTGCTCGATGATGATGACCGTGTTGCCCAGATCGGCGAGACGGTGGAGGACTTCGAGCAGCTTGCGCACGTCGTCGAAGTGGAGGCCGGTGGTGGGCTCGTCCAATAGATAAAGGGTCCGGCCTGTTTGGCGCTTGGAGAGCTCACGAGCCAGTTTCATGCGCTGCGCCTCGCCGCCGGAGAGGGTAGTGGCGCTTTGGCCCAGGTGCACGTAGCCCAGGCCGACATCCACCAGGGTTTGCAGCTTCTGGTGCACCAGGGGCACATCCTCAAGGACGGCCAGGGCGTCTTCGATGGTGAGTTCCAGAATGTCGGCGATGGAGTGGCCCTTGAATTTGACGGCCAGGGTTTCCTGGTTGTAGCGGCGGCCGTTGCAAACCTCGCACTCGACGTAGACGTCGGGCATGAAGTTCATCTCGATTTTGCGCTGGCCGTCACCCTGGCAGGCCTCGCAGCGGCCCCCGGAGACGTTGAAGCTGAAGCGGCCGGGCTTGTAGCCGCGCTCGCGGGCCTCGGGCAGCATGGCGAAGAGGTCGCGGATGGGCGAGAAGACCTGGGTGTAGGTGCAGGGATTGGAGCGCGGTGTGCGGCCGATGGGCGACTGGTCGATGCGGACGACCTTGTCGATCTGTTCGGCGCCGGTAAGGGTTTCGTGGGCGCCGGGCTCTTCGCGCGAGCCGTAGATGGACTTGGCCAGCGAGCGGTACAAAATGTCGTTGATGAGTGTGCTTTTGCCCGAGCCGCTGACGCCGGTCACCACCGTCATGACGCCCAGGGGGACGCGGATGTTGATGTCTTGCAGGTTGTGCTCGCGGGCGCCGGTGACGGTGATCCACTTGCCGGTGAGGGGCCGCGGCTGGGCGCGCTGCAGCATGGTGGAGGCGCCCGAAAGATAGCGCCCGGTGAGCGACTCAGGGCAGGCCATGATCTGCTCCGGCGTGCCTTCGGCGACGACGTAGCCGCCCAGGCGTCCGGCGCCGGGGCCGAGATCGACGACGTAATCGGCGTGGCGGATGGTGTCTTCGTCGTGCTCGACGACAAGGACGGTGTTACCCAGGTCGCGGAGCCGTTCCAGGGCTTGAATCAGGCGGTTGTTGTCGCGCTGGTGGAGGCCGATGGAGGGCTCGTCAAGGACGTAAAGGACGCCGCGCAGGCGGGAGCCTATTTGTGTGGCCAGACGGATGCGCTGGCCTTCGCCACCGGAGAGGGTGGAGGCATTGCGATCCAGAGCGAGATACGTGAGGCCGACGGCGCAGAGAAATTCCAGCCGCTCGACGACTTCGTGGCGGATGCGCTCGGCCACCAGAGTTTCGCGCGCCGTGAACTTCAGATTGATAGCCGCCGAGAGTGCGCGATTGAGCGGCAGGGCGGTGAAGTCGGCGATGGAGAGGCCGCCGATCTGGACGGCCAGGGACTCCGGACGCAGGCGCTTGCCGCGGCAGACGGGGCAGGGCGTCGCGGACATGTAATTCATCATGTACTCGCGGTAGCCGTCGCTGCGGGCCTCGTCGATGGAGTCGCGGAGATAGGCGAGAATGCCGTGGAAGCCAGTACGTGGCGCCTCGTTCTTGGGCGGGCCGTAGACCAGAATGTGCTGCTGGCGCGGAGGCAGCTCCTCAAAGGGCGTCTTGAGGTCGATGTCGTAGCGGTCGGCGGCAAGATGAACGAGTTTGAGCAGGTATTGCGAGGCAGAGCCGGGGCCGAGGCCGCCGTCGAGCAGGGGCTTGGACCAGTCGGTGATGACCTTGGCGGGGTCCAGGTCGTAGAGCGATCCCAGGCCGTGGCACTCCGGGCAGGCGCCAAAGGCGGAGTTGAAGCTGAAACTGCGCGGTTCGAGCTTGGGCACGTCGAGGCCGCAGTCGGGGCAGGACATGGAGGCGGAGAACAACTGCTCCTCGCCGCCTGCGATGATCACCAGCACCAGGCCGTTGGCCAGTTGCAGAGCTTTGGCGACTGCGGCCTCGAGGCGCTTTTCCACCGAAGGTTTGCCGTTGGGAAGCGTCGGCGCGTCGGGCGCTGAGACTTTGAGCAGGATGCGGTCGACCACCGCTTCGATGGTGTGATTCTTGCGCCGGTCCAGATTCAGCGGTTCGGAGAGGTCCTGCATCTCGCCGTCGACGCGGGCGCGGAAGCCCTGCTGGTCGAGTTGGTCGAGCATGTCGCGGAACTCGCCCTTGCGGCCGCGGACGATGGGGGCCATGACGGTGACGCGCTCGCCCATGCCGAGTTCCAGGATGCGCTGGACGATCTGGTCGGCGGTCTGGCGGGCGATGGGGCGGCCGCAGTTGGGGCAATGGGGCGTGCCCACCGAGGCATAGAGCAGGCGCAGGTAGTCGTAGATTTCTGTGATGGTGCCGACGGTGGAGCGCGGGCTGCGGCTGGTCGTCTTCTGCTCGATGGAGATGGCCGGGCTGAGGCCTTCAATGGAGTCCACGTCGGGCCGCTCGATCTGGTCGAGAAACTGGCGCGCGTAGGCGGAGAGGGTTTCGACGTAGCGGCGCTGGCCCTCGGCATAGATGGTGTCAAAGGCAAGCGAGCTCTTGCCGGAGCCGGAAAGGCCGGTGACGACCGTGAGGGTATTGCGGGGGATGCGCACATTGATGTCGCGTAAATTGTTCTGGCGCGCCCCGCGCACCGTGATGTGAGTGATAGGCATGATGAGGCAAATGGCGAGCGGTGGGCGGTACCGTGTTGTGCGATCGGCAGAATTACCGAATTGAGACACGATTACCGAAAAGCAACACTCTAGAGGTATTCTATTGGTCAACAGAAATAAGGGTCAACGCAGCGCGTTCTTCTGCGACAATCGCAGACGACGCTTTTGGCGCCGTGGGTGCGGGATTTACTCTCGCCTGCGGTTGAAAGTGCGGCAATTTCCAGGCCCGAGGAGACTCAAGCAGCGTGGCACCGATGACGGATGTACTGAGTTTGGTGATGTTGGTAGCGGCGTCGATTGGCGCAATGGCGTTCGGAATCCTGGCAGCTTACGGAATCCTGCGCGCGGGATTTGCGCTGATGCGGCCGCGCGAACAGCGGGTGGTGGTAAAGGCGCGGGCTCAGGCTGCGCGCGTGGTCTAAGGGCGGATTTTCTTCTGCCGGGCGGTCAAGGACGACGCCTGCCGCGGAAGAATCCTTGGGCATCTGCTTTCACCTGGGATGCTGCTGCACGCCCTATCGGCAGATTGCGGCAAAAATTTCAGGATGAACGCGCCTGAGGGTTCAAGCCCGCTGGGTGATCGAGGCCGCAGCGGAAGAACCCGTGGCGCGAAGGCTTTTCTATTGCGGCTGCACCGGCGCAGGCTGCTGTTGCTGCTCATGCTGCTGCAGTTGCTGCTGGCGCTGTTGCATCTCCTGCATGATCTGCTGGGGTGTGCGGGGCTGGGTTCCAGAGGGGAAAACAGGGTGGACGGGCGGCTGCGCAGGGGGCTGCGGCTCTTCGGTGTCGGCATCGTCTTCCTGGTCGTTGGCGGGGTTGGCGCTGGGCTGCGCGGGCATCGCTCCGCTGTGACGGGAGCTGAGCACGATCTGGCGCGGGGCGCCCTGGCCCTGGTCGCCGACCATGAGAATGTTGTAGCCCGAGCCCTGCAGAAGCTGGGAGAGAACATCGCGAGCCTTGCCGGGGCCGTAGGCGCCGAAGATGCGCTCATCGGTTCCCATGCCTTCGACCTTGGCGCCGGTCGCGGTGGAGACATCCTGAAGAATCTGGTGCAGGCTGGAGTTCTGGGCGTCGATGCGCAGGCCGTGGCTGTCCCAAACCACGGCGGCCAGAGCCGGCGTTTCATTCACCGGCCACTTGGGAATTTCCAGCGGCGGAGGAGCTTCGGCGGCGGGCGTGGCTACGCTCTGCGCCTGTGCGGCGGCCGTGCGCTTGTGCGGATGCGCCGGCCGGTGCGTCGGGGCGCGTTTGGGAATCTCTTTCTGCGGCTGGGCGGCGAGCATGGGCACAGCGCAGAGAACTGCGGCAAGAAGCGCCAAAGGGGTGAGCCGGCACGCGCGCAGGGGCTGTGACGCCAATGGAAATTTGATCGGGATGAATGTGCGCATGGGTATCGATTCCCCGGCCCGGATGCTGCGTCCGGGTGCAATTTGCACGCTCCGGGACGCGGCCTTCCGCAACCGCTCCATCGTAATAGACTATCAGTGACCGCGCGGCGCTCGAAATGAGCTGCGGCGGGCGGAGAGGACTCCAGAAAAACATGCGCTTGTGCTGGAAAGATTTGGCTGCTCTGGCGGTTGTACCGGTGTTGCTGGCGATGCCGTCGGGGTTGAGCGCCACAAGTTGCACGACGCAGGCCGAGTTGCTTTCGTTGGATCGCGATGCGCTGGCGGCGGCCGGAGGAAAAATGGCCGTGGCCGTGGCGCAGCAAGATTATGCCGCACTGAAGGCGGCGCTGCTGCCGGCTGTGGCCCAGCAGTGGGACGGAATCCGAGGAGTGGTCGAGGGCAGCGCGCCGCTGATGAAGGGCGGCCAGGTGCAACTGCGCAATCTTTATCTGCTGGACGCCAGCACGCTGACCGCGCCGGCCGATGCGCAATTCTTCTGCTCGAACGCGAACGGATCGCTGACCGTGACCATTACCATGCGGGCTTTGCCGCCGGGGCGTTACGCGGTGGTGCTGGCCGATGCGGCGGGGGCTCCGCTGGGTGGACAGATGGGCTTCATCCTGGTTTGGGCGGGCTCGGGCGATTCGGTTGGCTGGAAACTGGGTGGCCTGACGGTGCGGCAGGGGATTCTGGATGGGCACGACGGCGTGTGGTGGTGGTCGCACGCTCGCGACTTGGCCAAGTCCGACGCGCCGTGGGCTGCGTGGTACGGCTACGAGGCCGCGCGCACGCTGCTGGTGCCGGTGGATTTCATTTCCTCGCCGAATCTTGAAAAGCTGGGCAGCGAACAGTCGCAGATCAAAAACTCGCCGCTGGATGCGTTTCCCCTGACGCTGCCGGATGGGCCGCGCACCTGGAAGATCGATGCGGTGCGGATGGACCTGACACTGGGGCAAAGCGACCTGGGCGTGAGCTACGAATCGACTGGAGTCACCGACCCTGCGGCGCAGCGGACCGAAGCAATGGCTGTGCTGAGCGCCTTCCTGAAGACACATGCGGGGCTGAGAGAAAACTTCCACGGGCTGTGGGCCTATGCGGTGAAGGATGGCAAGCCGGCGCCGGTGATGGAACTGCCGATGGGGCAGATACCGTAGAAGCAGGGATCAGGGATCAGGGGTCAGAGATCAGCCGGATATCTTTGATGGGATGACGGGTTCGCGGAGTTAGCCGGCGAGTTACAGAATTCAACAGACATAAAGCGAAAGGGAAAGACATTGGCGGGAATCATCGATTTGCGTTCGGATACGGTTACGCGGCCTTCGGTTGAAATGCGCGCGGCGATGGCCACGGCCGAGGTGGGCGACGACGTTTACGGCGAGGACCCCACGGTCAACCTGCTGGAGCGGCGCGCGGCGGAGGCTTTCGGCCGGGAAGCGGCGCTGTTTGTGCCCACCGGCACCATGGGCAACCAGATCGGTATCCGCCTGCACACGCAGCCGGGCCAGGAGGTGATTGCCGAGTCACGGGCGCACATTCTGGACTGGGAGATGGCCACGACCGCCGTCTTTTCCGGCTGTCTGATTCGCGCTGTGTCGGGCGAGCGCGGCATTTTGACCTGGAAGCAGATTGAACCTGCCATCTACGCGCGCGGGGCCTTTCGTGCCGCCACCGGGTTGATCGAGATTGAGAATACCGCCAACATGGCAGGCGGCCGGGTTACGCCGCTGCCGGTTTTGGAGGAGATTTGGGCCGGCGCCAAAGAGCGCAAGCTCCCCACGCACCTGGACGGGGCGCGCATTTTTAACGCCGCCGCAGCGTTGGGCGTGGATGTGAAGACGTTGACCAGTGGCTTCGATACGGTGATGTTCTGCCTTTCGAAGGGGCTGGGCGCGCCGGTGGGGTCGATGCTGGTGGGATCGGCGGAACTGATGGAGCGGGCGCGGCTCTTCCGCAAGGCTCTGGGCGGCGGAATGCGGCAGGCGGGCATTTTGGCCGCGGCCGGGCTGATTGCGCTGGAGCAGGGGCCGGCGCGGCTCAAGGAAGACCACGCCAACGCGCAGCTACTGGCCGAGGCGCTGTCTAATCTGGAAGGCGTCACCATCGATCTGAAGACGGTGGAGACCAACATCGTGATCTTCCGCTTGACGGGCGGGGTGAGCGCGACGGATCTGGTGGCGCGGCTCAAGGCGCGCGACATTCTGGCCAGCACCGTTGGTCCAGAAACTGTCCGTCTGGTCACGCACCTGGATGTAGATCGGGCGGCCTGCGTGAAGGCTGGCGAGGCGCTGACCGAGGAGCTTGAAACGGCAAGAGTGGCATAACAGCCTGCGGCATAAGTCCAAATGAGCCGAAAAACGTCCCTCGGGGGCTGAAGCCCCGCTGATTATGCGGTACTTACGGCACAGCTAAAGCTGTGCCCTTTCAAAACACGACTCTCACCACGGGCTGATAAGCGCCAGCAGGAAACAAAAAGAGCGGGCAAGTTGCCCGCTCTTTTTGTTTCCTGCTGGTCATAGGCCGGGAAAAAGCTGTTCCTAGCTGATTTCGATCACGTCCGTGGCCGCTGCCGCGGCGGCTTCGGCGCGCTCCATCAGTTTTTCTGCGATGGCGTAGAACTCGGCGGCCTGCGGGCTCTTGGGTCCGGCCAGGGTGACGGGCAGGCCGCGGTCGCCGCCCTCGCGGATGGCCGGAACCAGTTCGATGGAGCCCAGGAAGGGAACATCGAACTGCAGCGCGGTGCGCTCGGCGCCGCCCTTGGAAAAGATGTCGATCTGCTGGTGGCAATGGGGGCAGGTGAAGTGGCTCATGTTCTCGACGATGCCCAGGATTTCGACATTGACCTGACCGAACATTTCGAGGGCTTTGCGCGCGTCTTGCAGGGCCACGTCGCTGGGGGTGGAGACCACCACGGCGCCGGTCAGGGGGACGGTCTGCACCAGGGAGATGACCACGTCGCCGGTGCCGGGAGGCAGATCGACGACAAGGTAGTCGAGTTCGCCCCAATCCACCTGCTGCAGAAACTGGCGGATGATCTGGTGGAGCATCGGTCCGCGCATCACCAGCGGCTTGTCTCCGGGGGAGATGTAGCCGATGGAGATGGTCTTGATGCCGTGGGTCAGATTCGGCTCGATGCGGTTGTCGGCTCCGACCTTGGGTTGCTGGGTGGAACCCATCATCATGGGCACATTGGGGCCGTAGATGTCGGCGTCGATCAGGCCCACGCGCTGGCCGAGTTTGGAGAGCGCGATGGCCAGGTTGACGGCGACTGTGGTTTTGCCGACGCCGCCCTTGCCGGAACCGACAGCGACAATCTTGGAAATGCCCGGAAGCGCCACGGGCGAAGGCATGGCAGGTGAATGCGCCATAGTGTTGGGTTGCTCCTTTTAGGTTGCGATCTTTCGTTGCAGGGTTCTGTTCTATTTCGACTTTGGTTCGGCGGTGATTTCTTGAACGGCTGTGGCGCGGCGCTCGGCTTTGTGGCGGGCGGCTTCCGCTTCGCGATGCTCGCGGCGAAGCAGTGCGTCGGCGTAGCGGCGCTGCTCGTCTGCCGTCTCCGGCAGAACCGCGGGTACACGGATGCGGTGGCCCTTCTCGTCGATGGCCACAAAAACCAGATAGGCACTGGCCACGTGGCGCAACTCGCCGGTTTGCGGATGTTCTACCCACGCCTTTACTCCCACCTCCACAGATGTGTTGAAGGCGCGGTTGACGCTGGACCGGAGAGTCACCAGATCGCCCAGGTGCACCGGCTGGATGAAGTCGATGTGGTCCATGGCGGCGGTGACGATGTAGGTGCGCGCGTGCCGATAGGCGGCGATGGCGCCGGTCAGATCGATGAAGTGCATGAGCCGCCCACCCAGCAGGTTGCCCAGCGTATTGGTGTCGTTGGGCAGAACAATCTCCGTCATCTCGGACTGGGTGCTGGCTACCGTGCGTGCGGGGAGTGTGGTCTCGGTAGAACTCATGGTTCGGCTGCTCCGTTCGTTGGATGCCGTTTTCGGCTGGCCGGTCGCCGGGTAGAATGAAACTTGCGGTGATCGGACCGATAAGGCTTCCAGTTTCAGTTTCGGCAATCGCCGCCGATTACGCAAATCCCCCGCGCCGAACAAGGCGCAAGAACGAGTGAAATGGACAAGATTGAAGGATTGAGAGAGATTCTGGAGCTGGACCCCAAGAACAGTTTTGCCCGGTACGGGGTGGCTGTGGAGCTTGCAAGCCGCGGGGAGATAGAGGCCGCGCTGCAAGAGTTTGCCACGCTTCTGGGCGACGACCCGGACTATACGGCTGCCTATTTCATGTCGGCGCAGACGCTGGCCACGGCGGGCCGTACGGCAGAGGCCAAGGAGCAGCTCAAGGGCGGAATCAGCTGCGCGGCGCGCAGCGGCAACCGCCATGCACTCAGCGAGATGCAGTCCATGCTGGACGAATTGGACCGGTAGGGCCGCGGATTTTGGCCCCAAATTCAACTTCGCTCGCACCCCAACCGCGTCTATACTGATACATATGTCGAAATATTCAATTGTGGTGCCTTTTCACAATGAAGAGGAAAACGTCACCGTGTTGTACGATCGCCTGAAGCAGGTGATGGAGCAGGTGGGTGACAGTTTCGAGTTGGTGCTGGTGGACGACGGGTCCAACGACCGCACGTATAAGCTTTTGGAAGAGATAGCCGCGGTGGACAGCCGCGTACTGGTCATCAAGCTGCGCCGCAACTTCGGGCAGACCTCGGCGCTGGCAGCCGGATTCGATCACGCCACGGGCGAGTTTATCCTGGCCATGGACGGCGACTTACAGCACGATCCCAACGACATTCCCGCCTTCCTGGAAAAGCTGGAAGAGGGTTACGACGTGGTGTCGGGCTGGCGCGAGAAGCGCATTGACAGCTATGTGATGCGCCGCTTCCCTTCGCGCTGCGCCAACTGGCTGATGGCCAAGCTGTCGGGTGTGAACATCCACGACTTCGGCACCACCTTCAAGGCCTATCGCCGCGAAGTGATTCACAACATTCCGCTCTATGGCGAGATGCACCGCTTCATTCCCGCGCTGGCCAGCTGGTATGGCGCATCGATCTGCGAGATTCCCATCAAGAATGTGAATCGCGAGCGGGGCAAGAGCCACTACGGCATCGGCCGGACCTTCCGCGTCTTCTTCGACCTGCTGACGATTCGCTTTCTGCTCAAGTACATGAGCCGCCCGCTGCATTTCTTCGGCAGCTTCGGGGCGTTGGGCATCATGGCGGGCAGCTTCATCTCTGCTGTGCTGCTGGGGATGAAGGTCTTGAATCCCCACCAGAACGTGATGGATCAGCACGGACCGCTTTTCGTGATCGCCGGAGTGCTGATTCTGGCCGGGATCCAGATGCTGGCCATTGGCCTGCTGGGCGAGTTGGAGGTACGGCACTACTACACCAGCCAGAATCGCTTCCCGTACGCCATCGACCACATGGTCCGGCTGCGCGCGCCGGAAGAGTCGAGTTTACTGCCGGAAGGGTAAAAGCAGCTTCGAGCCGCCAGCTTCCAGCCTTCAGCTAAAGGCAAAGATAAAGAGCAGGAAACAGCAAGCCCCGTCCGCGGAAATCCGGGAGGGGTTTGCTGTTTCCCGCCAGGCGGGAGCTGTCAATGCAGGGCCAGCTTACTTGGCAACGCTCTATAAGTTAGAGGCTGCGGAAGGATTCGACTTTTTGCAAGGGCACGCCGAAAGCCAGGGCCATAGCTAGTGGATCAGCGTGGGGCCGGCCGGTGCATCCGGGGTTTCTTTCTGGCGGTAGGCTTTCAGAATCGCCTGCATCGCGGCCACTTCGGCGCGGCAGGCGGTCAATTGCGCCGCCAGTAGTGCGAACCGCGTCGCCAGATCTTCGCGCAGTTCTTCGATTGCGTACTCCAGTCGGTCGTTGGCGGCGATCTGCTCGGCCTGGCTCACTTGCACAGCCTTCAGGTTCGGCAGAATCACATCGGAGAGAAGCCGGGTGAGAGGTGCCAGAAGATCGTCCATGGGCAGATTCTAGGATCAAACCGCCTAAGCGCAGCGTCATTGTTGGCCGATTGTTACGCCGATGGTAACCGCTTGGGGAATCGCGCGTACCGGCATTCCGCGACTGTAACCTCCTGGTGAAGCGGATCACAACCCGTCTTTGCTATCGTTTTCCGATGAAGACTAACACTATGGCCCGGTTGACGGTTCCGAGTACGATCCTGATTCTTGGCGCAGGGTTTCTTGCCGCGCAGACGCTGGATCTTCCCACCAGCAAGCAGTTGATCGAGCCGGTTCCCGGCCATCCGCAGCGCGTGAACAGTTTGCCTGTCTCCATGGCCGTCTCTCCGGACAGCCGCTACGTGGTCACAGTCAACGCCGGCTTTGGCACTTATGAGTCCAAGTACGATCAGTCGCTGGCGGTTCTGGACACCAAAACCGGCACAGTGGCCGATTTCCCCGACGCTCGCACCCTGGTCAGAGCTCATCAGACGCTTTACTCCGGGCTGGCCTTCAGCCGCGATGGCAGCCGCCTCTATGCCGCTCTCGGCTCTCTCTCCAATCCCCGCGGCGACGGCAAGAGCGACACCGGCAACGCCATCGTGGTCTACAGCTTCACTGCGGGAAGAATCGCGCCGGAACGACTGATTCCGTTACCTCTGCAGCAGCTCGCTCCGGGAAGGAAGACCAAGCTGATCGGCGAAGTGGACGGCGACAAAGGAGTCCCGTTTCCGGCGGCCATCGCCGTCTTTGGATCGGCCGGTTCGGAGAAGCTGCTGGTCGCCGACAATCTCTCGGACGACGTACTCCTCCTCGATGCCTCGACCGGCGCCATCGAGAAGCGCTTCGATCTGGCCGAGAGCGATGCCGTGCCCTCGACGTATCCCATTGCCCTGGCGGTCGTAAAGGACGGCCGTCGCGCCTTTGTCGCCCTCTGGAACGCCTCGGAAATCGTCGAACTCGACCTGGTCAACGGAACGGTCGGCCGCAAGCTGGCCCTGCTCAAGCCCTCCGATCCGGTCAAGCCCGGTACGCATCCTTGCGCTTTTGAGTTCTCGCCCGACCAGAAAACGCTCTACGTCGCCCTCGCCAATCGCGATGCTGTGGCCGCTGTGTTGGTCGGAGCCGGCCAGTTCTACGTCAGGGGTTACTTTGACACTCGCTTGCCCAGCCAAAGTTACTTCGGTGCCGAGCCTGTCGCACTGGCTGTGAACTCGACCGGCACTCGTCTTTACGTGGCCAACATGGCCACCGATGCCGTCGCTGTCCTGGACACCGCGAAGCTCACCGCCAAGACCTCCCGCGAAGGCTTCGTTGAGCCCATCGGCTTTGTTCCCACCGAGTGGCTGCCAATGGCTATGGCCTTTCTTCCCACGCCCTCCGGCGGAACTCTTTATCTGGCCACAGGAAAAGGGAAGGGAACTGGTCCCAGCAATGCTCCTCAGCCGCAAGTCGAGAACGGGAAGAGCGCGCTTCAGAATCGCCCCTCCACCTATATCGCCACGCTTCTTTACGGCTCCCTGGCCACGCTCGATGCGGCGGAGATCGAAAAGAATCTTCGGCAATCGACCGCGGCGGTGCTCGACTCCAACCGCATGAAGGCTGCGGCGGAGAGAGTCACGTTTTCCGGTCCCGTGCAAGACCGGATCAAGCACGTGATTTACATCATCAAGGAGAACCGCACTTACGACCAGATCTTCGGCGACCTGAAGCAGGACGGCAAGCCGGTGGGCAATGGCGATTCCAGCCTGACCATGTACGGCGAGACGACAACGCCCAACCTGCACAAGCTGGCTCTCCGCTTCGGCGTGCTCGACAACTTCTTCGACTCCGGCGAAGTTTCCGGCGACGGTCACGTCTGGTCCAATGCCGCCATCGGCACCGACTACCTGGAAAAGACCTGGCAGCAAAGCTATCGCAGCAGCGAAAGAACCTACGACTACGAGGGCGTAGTGGCGAACGGCTACCCGCTGTTGCAAAAGATTCCCGACGTCAACGAGCCGGCCTCGGGCTATCTGTGGGGTAATCTGGCCGCTCACGGCAAAAGCTATTATCACTTCGGCGAATTCATCTCCACCACTTTCTGCAACGAAGTCAAAACCGCCAATCCGCAAATGGGACCCATGCTCCAGGGCGACCATTGCGCGCATGCAGCCGTTGCGCCCGGAGAGACATTACCTGCCGAGTGGGGCGGCGGCGTGAACAAGTGGCCCTGGTCCATTCCGCTGATGGCCTCGAACATCGCCACCAAGCCGGAACTGGTGGGCCACTTCGCTCAGGAGGCGCCGGACTTCCAACTCGCCGTTCCGGACCAGATCCGCGCCGACATCTTCCTGCGCCACCTGAAGGGCTGGGTCACTGACAGGGAAGAGGGCAAAGACACCATGCCCAACTTCATCCTGCTGCGGCTGCCCAACGACCACACTGCTGGAACCCGTCCCGGCGGACCCACGCCGAAATCCTCTGTCGCCGACAACGATCTGGCCGTGGGCCGCGCCGTCGAGGCGATCTCCCACTCGCCGTTCTGGGAGGACACAGCTTTCTTTGTCCTCGAGGACGATGCGCAGGACGGCGCCGACCACGTGGACGCCCACCGCAGCCTGGCGCTGGTCATCAGCAAATACGCGCCGCACGGCTCCAGCGGTACGCCCTTTGTGGATAGCCGGTTCTATTCGACCGTCAGCGTCATTCGCACCATGGAGTCGCTCCTCGGCCTGCCTCCAATGAACAATAACGACGCCTTCAGTTCGCTGATCTCCACCCTCTTCACCGGTCCCGGCGACCAGCCCGCCTACGACGCCGACTTCTCGAATCGCGACAACAACCTGATCTACACCGCCAACGCCAAGACCGCTCCGGGGGCGAAGGAAAGCATGAAGATGGACTTCCGCCACGAGGACCGCGCCCCCACGCAAAAACTCAACGTGATCCTGTGGAAAGACGCCATGGGCGACAAGCCCGTCCCGGCGATGCTCACCGAGCGCAGAAAGAAATCCACCAAGGACGACGACGATTAGCCGTCCGGCGTCCCATGGTGCTCCCATCTTTCCCCCGGCCCCGACGGGAGAAGGATGGGAGCCATGCACCTTACCCTCCGCTCATCCGCGAAGTACACTGTTCCCATGACGAAGCGCATCGGCATCCATCTGGGCACGGCGGGCGGCGCATCCAAGGCCGTCGAGAGGGCGCGCGAGATTGGCGCCAACACCTTCCAAATCTTTTCCTCCAGCCCGCGCATGTGGCGCGCCCCCAAAGTGCCTTCCGCGCAGGCTGAGCGCATGCGCGCACTGCGCGCCTCTCTGGACGTGGGGCCATTGGTCATACATACAAGCTACCTGGTCAACGTCTGCAGCCAGACGGAGGAGGTGCGTGAGAAAAGCGTCGTCGCCTTCCATGGCGAGATCGAGCGCGCTCTGGCCCTGGGCGCCGAGTACCTGGTGCTCCATCCCGGCTCCTGGAAGGGCCTCACCCGCGACGAAGGGCTGAAGCTGGCCGCCGACTCCATCTCCCGCGCCATTGACGGCTTGCCGTGGCAGGAATCCGATTTTCACATTCTCATCGAGAACACGGCCGGAGCGGAATTCTCCCTCGGCGGCAGCTTCGAGCAGGTCGCCGAACTGGTCGAACGGCTGAAGCCATCGGCGCCCATGGGCGTCTGCCTGGACACCTGTCACACCTGGGTCGCCGGCTATGATCTCGTTTCTCCCGAAGGCTACGAGGAGACCATCCGGCAGGTCGCCGCAACCGTTGGGCTGGATGCTGTTCGCGTCTGGCACATGAACGACGCCAAAGCCGAGCGTGGCTCCAAGCTCGACCGTCACCAGCACATCGGCAAGGGCACCATGGGTCTGGAACCTTTTCGCCGTCTCTTGAACGACCCGCGCTTCGCCCATTGCGCCTTTGTGGCGGAAACCCCGGTGGATGCGCCCGAAGACGAGGAGCGGAATGTGCAGGTATTGTTGGGGCTGGTGGAATAGCTGCAAAATGCCCAGTTGAACTCCAGGTAGCATTATGCTACCGTTGATTCATGAGTCAGCCGGTCAAACTCTCGGATGCACTGGTGCTGGATGCACGAATTGCCGGAGAGGCGCAGGAACGTTCCATTGCCGGGCAGGTGGAATTCTGGGCCAAGCTGGGGAGGTCGATGGAGCTTCTGCTGGAGGGCCGACAGGTGTTGGCGCTCTGTCGCACAGTGGGAGCAACTCCACTCGCGGATTTGGTGGATTTGGTGGATACGCCTAAAGGTAGGGAGATGCTGAAGACTTATCTGGACAGTGAGCCATATCCGCACTTTGAGGCTCATTCCAGCCAGCCGGGTCTATTGGTGCGCATTGAGGAGAACGGTGAGCGCACTGTGGGGCGGTTTGTGAATCGCGTGTTTGTTCATGCGGATATCGAGAATGAACTTGGCACACAATCTTCTGTTCCCGCGCAAAGCTCGTCAGAGTCCACTGCGGCATGAAGAGGCTCCTCAACCAACGGCCTATCGTGGTCGCTCTGGCTGGGCCAAACGGTGCGGGCAAGACTACCTTTTACCGGACATATTTGCACACCTCCGGTCTGCGCTTTGTCAATGCGGATGTCGTGGCGCGCGAGCTGGGCGTTGAGCCTTACCAAGCCGCCAAGTTGGCAGATGGCATAAGACGTCAGCTCATCGAGCAGCGCGAAAGCTTCATCTTCGAAACAGTTTTCTCCGATCCCGTCGGTGACAAACTCTCCTTTTTGAAAGAAGCTGAAAAGTCCGGTTATACGGTGGTGCTGTTTTTCATCGGAATCGAAGGGCCTGATGTTTCAGATCAACGCGTGACGATGCGCGTTTTGAAGGGAGGTCACGATGTTCCGGCAGACAAGATCAGGGAGCGCTATCCGCGCGTGATGAGCAATCTGAAGCAGGCGCTTGTTGAGCTTTCCAATGTCAGGGTGTACGACAATGGCGACCTGAAACGACCGTTCCGGCTTGTGGCCGACAAGGAGAACGGGCAGAAGATCGAATTGCATGAGCCCGTGCCAGAGTGGTTGTGTGCCTTGCTGCCGTGAAGTTGACCAGCCATACATTGTTTAACGCAATTTATAGGATTTGCCATGCGGAACAAGCATTGATGTATTGTCACTTTCAAAACGCCCCATGATAAGGCGATATGGTCTCGGACGTGGAGGACCAAAAAATAGGCCCATATAACTGAGGTCAAGATCTGACTCGACAAATGAGGGCTCGACTGCATCCGAGTCAAACGGTCCATTGAATACCAGTAACGCGAATTGATGAATCGACTTATTCTTGTCAATGATGACGACGGCAAAATCACGGATTCCGTCGCCGTTGAAGTCGCCAGTTGCGACATAGGGATGATAGTCCATGACAGGACGCCAAACGCCCCCACTTCCAACCTTCATCTCTTGAATGTCCTCTGAACAATTGCAGTCATTGTCCGTGGCGGCGCGGAAAGTTGGATGTCCCGATAACCACGTCGCTAGAATCCTTTGCTCTTGCGGAGCCAAAGTGTGGCCTGCCCAAGCTGGCAGTGCAAGCACAAAGCAGAATAAAACTCCAAACGCAAATCGAACGTTGGGCATTATGGGTCCCTTTTAGCTGGAATCCAGCAGTCTGTCAAGAATGCCAACATACGGATCTTTCCATGCCGTTGCAGCAGCAGTTCACACGCCGTTCCATTTACACTAAAGAAGTTATGGCGGAAGAAATCGAACTGCGTTACGACCCGGCGGCAATTGAACCCAAATGGCTTGAGCGGTGGGCTGCGGACCCCGCGCTCTATGCGGCCGAACCTGCGTCCTGCGGCAAGCCCAAGTACTATGTGCTGGAGATGCTGCCTTATCCGAGCGGCCAGTTGCACATGGGGCACGTGCGCAACTACTCCATCGGCGACGCCCTGGCGCGCCACATGTGGATGCGCGGCTATAACGTGCTGCACCCCATGGGCTGGGACGCCTTTGGGTTGCCTGCGGAAAACGCTGCCCTCAAGCACAACACCCCTCCGCGCGAGTGGACCCTCTCCAACATCGCTGCCATGAAGCGGCAGATGCAGCGCCTGGGCCTGGGCTACGACTGGGCCACCGAAGTGACCACCTGCCTGCCGGAGTACTACCGCTGGAACCAGTGGTTCTTTCTGCGCATGTACGAGAAGGGCCTGGTTTACCGCAAGAAGAGCAAGGTCAACTGGTGCCCGGAGTGCGCCACCGTTCTGGCCAACGAACAGGTGGTCAATGGCTGCTGCTGGCGGCATGAAACCACGCTCGTCGATCAGCGCGACCTGGAGCAGTGGTTCTTCCGCATCACCGCCTACGCCCAGGAACTGCTCGATGGCCTGGACAAGCTGGACGGCTGGCCGGAAAAAGTGCGCACCATGCAGCGCAACTGGATCGGCCGCAGCGAAGGCACGGACGTCGATTTCTTCCTGGAAGAACAGGGATCAGAGAACAGGGATCAGGGGTCAGAAAAGACGCGGATTCGCGTTTTCACGACGCGCGTGGACACCATCTTTGGCGCAACCAGCGTGCAGCTTGCTCCGCAGCACGCGCTGGTGGCGGCTTTTGCGGCTGCCGACCCCAAACTGAAGGCACAGGTCAACGAACTTCTGGATCAGCAGAAGAAGGCACGCGAAGCCGGCGACCTGGGAGCGATTGAAAAGCACGGCGTGCCCACCGGCCGCTACGCCATCAACCCCTATAACGGCCAACGAGTGCCCATCTGGGTGGCCAACTACATTCTGGCCGACTACGGCACCGGCGCCATCATGAGCGTGCCTGCCCACGACGAGCGCGACTTCGAGTTCGCCACCAAGTACGGGCTGCCAATCGTTCAGGTGATTCAGCCGGTCCAAAACGAGGACGGAGCGAAGCTCCCGTTCTGCTCCCATGAAGGCGTGCTGGTCAACTCTGACCCGCTGGTGAACGGGCTGAGTTGTAACGACGCCCAGAAGAAGCTCCAGGAGATTGCCAAGGCCAAGGGCTTCGGCGAAGCCAAGGTGATCTTCCGCTTGAAGGATTGGGGCGTGAGCCGCCAGCGCTACTGGGGCACGCCCATCCCCATGATTCACTGCGAGAAGGACGGCTTGGTCCCGGTGCCGGACGATCAGTTGCCGGTGCTCCTGCCGCCGCAGATTGAAATTACGCAGCAGGGCGGCTCGCCGCTCGGCCGCGTAACGGACTTTGTCAACGTGACGTGTCCCAAGTGCGGCGGTCCCGCCCGGCGCGAGACCGACACCATGGACACCTTCGTCGATTCGAGCTGGTACTTCTACCGCTATACCGACGCGAAGAACTCGAGCGCCCCCTACGAGCCCGCCAAGGCGCAATACTGGTTTCCCATCGACCAGTACATTGGCGGCGTCGAGCACGCCATCCTGCACCTGATCTACTCGCGTTTCTGGACCAAGGTGATGCGCGACCTGGGCCTGATCGTCAACGACGAGCCGGCGCGGCGGCTGTTTACACAGGGAATGGTGATCAAGGACGGCTCGAAGATGTCCAAGTCCAAGGGCAACGTGGTTTCGCCCGACGACATGATCGCTAAATACGGCGCCGACGCGACGCGCATGTATGCGCTGTTTGCCGCTCCGCCCGATCGCGATCTGGATTGGCAGGAGGACGGCGTTGCCGGCGTGAGCCGCTTCCTGGGCCGCGTCTGGCGGCTGGTCACGAAGTACGCGCCAGTGGCCAAGGCTGCCAGCGAAAGCCCGTCCAAGACGCAGAGCGGCGTCTCGTTGAAACTGCTGCGCAAGCTCCACCAGACCATCGCCAAAATTACCCTGGACTTCGAAGGTCGGTGGCACTTCAACACCTGCGTCGCGGCGATCATGGAACTGGTCAACGACCTGCAGGCTGCAGATGCGCAACTGGCGGCGGGCGAGGTTCCTGCGCCGGTGATGCGCGAACTGCTACGTTCCCTGGTTCTGCTGCTGGCTCCGTTCGCGCCCTATCTCGCGGCCGAATTGTGGGAGGAACTGGGCGAGAAGAGCTCTGTGCTACGCGCGCCGTGGCCGGTGAGCGATCCCGAACTTGCCAAAGACGACGAGCTCGAAATCCCGGTCCAGATCAACGGCAAGCTGGTGACGGTGGTTCGCGTCGCCGTCGATGCTGCTCCCAAGGCCATTGAAGCAGCGGCCCTGGCCGAAGAGAAGGTCAAGGCGCGTACCGCAGGCAAAACGGTGGTCAAGATCATCGTGGTGCCGCGGAAGCTGGTGAACCTGGTGGTGAAATAGCCGTGGCCGCGCCGCCGTTGCGTGGAACTCAGTCTCTGGTTGGCCAGATGGGCTGGGTCTTCGCGCGGCCCTCGCTGACAGTTCAAGAGGTCGCGTGGCGCTGGCTCTTCGGTATTCCGCTGCTTCTGGTCTGCTGGGTCGAGGTGCAAAGGATTCTCTCTGTCCTTTCGCTGGAGGCAGCAGGGATCAACGCGATCAACCCGCAGAATCCGTGGGTGGCCGTGGTGCAGCTCGCAGACGCCTGGGCGCTCTACCGGCCGCTCGTCGTGAGCGTTCTGCGTTGGCTGGTGCCAGTGGCCGCGCTGGCTTGGGCGGTGGTTTCCGGGCTCGGGCGCAGCCTGGTCTTCAAGCGCATTCATCCCGGCCTGCGGATTCGAGTGATGGAGACGATTGCGCTTCAGGCTGCGTGGCTGGTTCTTCTTGTCACCTTCTGCGGCGCGTGGTTCCGCTCCATGCAATGGGTTGCCGCTGCGTGTATTCCTGCCAATGGCGAGCCGGATCTGGTCAGCTACTCGATGGGCGTGATTTTCCTTTCCCTCGGTTTCTTCACCGCGTGGGCTCTCATCAGTTGGCCGCTCTCCATTGCGCCGCTGCTCATGGTGCTGGAAGAGCGCTCCGCGCTTTCCGCGCTTGCTGCGAGCTTCAAATTGGGCAAGCCTTTTACCTCCAAGCTGGTCGAAATCAATTTGGTGATGGGCATCGTGAAGCTGGCGCTGATCGTGGTGGCGATGGTGCTGTCGGCTGCGCCGCTGCCCTTCAGCGACCAGCTCGGTCCCGACGCCCTGCACGTGGTTTGGGTTGCCGCCACGGTCTTCTATCTGGTTGCTAACGACTACTTCCATGTGGTGCGGCTGAAGGAATTTGAGGAATTTTGGCGCATGTTTCGGGGCAAAAACGGCCAAAAATCAATCATTTAAGCACGGATTTTGACGGTTTTTGCGCGTGTTGTGGTTGTTAACTCTTTATTTATGAGCAAATTATAAAGAAAAAGTGCAGAGAATTGTGAGCAGGCTGCGGGAGGTTGGATTTCGTGCTTCCCACCCTTTCCGCAAACAACGCGGAAAGGGTGGGGTACCCAGATTTGTGGTCGGTGGAGGAAGGCAAAAGTTAGGGTGCGCCACCCACCTATTTAGCTGTCTCTCCAGCTTCCCATTCCTTCTGGAACACCGCGCTCAGAGTGCCCTTCTTTTGTGCCAGCGGCAACAGCGTGGGATAGAACTGAACGAACGTCGTGTCTACGGCGGCATGAGCGGCGTGACAGGTATAACAGGGCGCTCCCTGGGGTATGAGCGTTCCGTTCGCGCCGGGAGAATCGAAGTCGAAAAAAGCCCATTTGCCTGGGAACCGCGCTTTGTCCATCACATGGACCTCAAAGCCCATCACATCGGTGCCTTGATAGTGTCCGTGCCGGTTGATTGAGCCTTTGCTCCGTGCCTCCCGGCTTTCAAGTACCATGACTGTCTTATCCGGCCACGTCCCTGTTGCAAGAAAGCTCCGGTACGCCTCGGGGTTGACGAAGACATTATCGAACATGGAGTGATCCGGCATCTCGGCGCTCTTCGGGTTGTAGCTCATGTCGTAGCCGGAAGTCAGATAAACCCACTCGCGGTAGTTCGTTGGCGGCAACAATGTGCCATCTTTGGCATAGCTGGGTACGTCAGTGGGCGCGGCCATGGCGGCTTTGTATGGCCAAAAGGAGATGAAGAAGGAAACAGCGGCTGCAAGCAGGCACGCTGCTGCCATGGCGAGGGCTTTTGGGGACATAAAACCTCCGAAGTCCTTCGATACGGGCCTGCTCGCGGGAAAGTTCCGCCAAAGTTTTCGGCCCGCATTGCCGGCGCGGTTCGCGCTTAAAACAGCTTCAACCGAATCACCAGATACTTTTTGGGGTCTTCGCGCATGCCTTTGACTAGCTGCTGGGTTTGGTCCAGAGTCTGGTCGGCGTGGTCGTAAAGGGAGCGATTCTGCACCAGTTGACCCAGGCTGCCTTTGCCCTCGTCCACACCCTTCAGGATCGAGTCCAAGCGGGAGACCGTGTCGTCCAGTTTGGCGGCGAAGGCGGGGTCCTTGGCCAGCTTGCCCAGGGCGCCTTTGCCCTGGTTGATCTCACTGACCAGTTGATTGGTGTTGGCAACGGCGGCGTTCAGGTTGTTGTAGAGCGTGTCGTCCTTGAGCAGCTTGCCGGCGGTGCCTTTGCCTTCGTCCAGTTCGGTGGTGATGCGGTCGAGGCGGTCGACGGCTGAGTTGGCGCGGTCGTAGAGAGTGCTGTCGTTGACGAACTTGCCCAGCGAGCCCTTGCCGCCGGCGATGGCCTTGGTGACGGTGTCGAGATTGGTGGCGATGGAGGTGATCTTGTGGGCCAGCTCGGGATCGTTGATCAGCGAGCCGGCGGTACCTCGCCTGGAGTTAAGCGAATCGAGCAGGGTATCGATCTTGAGCAACATGCCATGCGTCAGCACGATGGATTCATTGCTGTTGCGGACCACATCCTGAATGGTGGGAGAGCCGGTGGCTCGCAGTTCCGCATTGTCGCCCGGTTGCGGGCCGCTGGCACGGGCAGAGGTGATGTCGATGAAGCTATCGCCCAGCACGCCAGCCTGGGCAATCGAGGTGGTTGAATCGACGTGGAGCTTGGACAGATACTCGTGGCCGATCCGCATGGTGACTTCCACGGGTGTGGGGTTGCGGCTGGGCAGCACGCGCACCTTGATGACGTTGCCGATGGTCACGCCTTCTAGGGTGACCGGCGCGCCATCCTTGACGCCGGCGGCATTCTCAAAATAGGAGCGCAGCACCAGCTTGTGCGCGAAGGGGCCACCCGAGGAACCGGACATGAGGAAGATCAGCCCGATCAGGACGGCCATTGCCGCCAGGACGAGCACTCCCACTCTCAGTTGCGACCACTGAATTTCCTTGCGGCTTGGCACGGTGCTCCCCTCGTTCAGTATGAGCAGGCAGACGCCTTGAGCATAGCAGAACAGGGGGTTTCAGCGCCCGTCTTCGAGTACTACGCTGGCCATGGCGAGATCGTTGGTGTGGGTGATGGAGAGGGCGGCGCGGATTGCGCCCAGGTGTGCCGCAATCTCGGCGGCGCGGCCGTGGAACTGGAGCGTGGGCCGTCCGCTGGGCTCGCGCACCACTTCGATCTCCAGCCAGTTCACGCCGTAGCTGATGCCTGTTCCCAGGGCCTTGGCGCCTGCCTCTTTGGCGGCAAAGCGTGCGGCAAAGCTCTCCGCGGCGTTGCGTTTGCGCAGGCAGTAGGCCTGTTCCGCCGCCGTATAGACGCGGTTGAGGAATCGCTTCCCATAGCGCTCCACGGACTTCTGGATGCGCCCGATCTCCGCGAGGTCAATTCCGCTGCCAACAATCATGCTTGTTCTCAAGCTACATTATTCCGCATTTTCTGTGCCGGCGTGCGAACTTCCATGCTTCTGCGCGGGGGGTGCTTTGGCGGAGAAAACGGAGCTTCTCCAATTACCAGTGGAAGGGACTCTCGCCCATGCGTGTGGCTCCCTGTCCCAAAGCCGGTCAGGCGCCGTTCGACTCCGCAACAATCGTTATGTTACGCTGTGTTGCTCCGATAAGCGGGGTGTGATGCCGATGGTTCCCAAACCGAGCGCAGGGCAAGAAGCCTCGATTCCCTGGGCGATGCAGATGAAGGCCATCTCCGTCGAAGAGCCTTCGCATCTGGTGCAGACGCTCACCGGCGCCATTCTGGGCTGTGGCGGGTGGGTTCTGAGCCGCGGCGCCAGCGACACCGGCGCCATCGACATGCTCTTCGAGTTCGAGCGCCGGGTCTGTGTGGACATTTACAGCGTCCTGATCGCGGCGGGAGTGGAGTTGAGCCAGAGCGGGCACATCCGCTTCACCGAGCTCTGCCAATGTACGCGCAACCATCCGCGAGAGTGCGGCGCCGAGATTGTCAGCGTCGATCTGGAGGTCCAGACCTTTCCAGCCGAAACCTCGCGGGACGCACGCTCTGCCACGGCGGTCTAGCTGGAAGGGATCGAGTGCAGGGGAGATGTTTCAGCCCGCTTCGACCAGCCCATAGCGGCGCTGCCACGCATCCTTGAGCCGCGCCCAGACGCGCGCCCGCTCGGCTTCGGTTCCTTCGGCGGCTTGGCCCGTGGCCTGTCCATTGGCAAAGCGCACAGCCTCCATCTTGGCCAGTTCCAGCAACTGGCGGTCGCGCACCAGGTTGGCGACGCGAAAATCCGGCAATCCCGCCTGGCGCGTTCCGAAGAACTCGCCTGGTCCCCGCAGCGCCAGGTCCAGCTCCGCCAGCTCGAATCCGTCCTGAGTGCGGACCATGGCGTTGAGCCGCTCTTCGCCCAGAGGGGAAATGCGGGGTCCGGTGATGAGGATGCAATAGCTTTTGGCTGCGCCGCGGCCGACACGCCCGCGCAACTGGTGCAACTGCGCGAGGCCGAAGCGCTCGGCGTGCTCCACCACCATGACGGTGGCGTTGGCCACATCGACGCCGACTTCGATGACCGTGGTCGAGACCAGCACGTCGATTTCGCCACGCTGAAAGCGGCGCATGATGACTTCCTTGTCGTCGGCGTCGAGGCGGCCGTGCAGCAGGCCCACACGCAGCCCGGCCAGGGGGCCCTTGCTGAGTTTCTCGTGCATCTCAACGGCCGATTTCAGGCCGGACTTCGCGGCTGGATTGGCCTCTTGCGCGGCCTTCGGAAAAAGCTCCGCTGCTTTTCCTTTTCGTGCTTTTTTACGAGGCGGAGCAGGGGGTGCGAGGCCAGCTTCTGCGTCGTCGTGGGAGAAATCCAGCTCCGGTTGGTCGTCCTTGGTGCCTTCGATGACCGGGTAGACGATGTAGGCCTGCCGACCCAGAGCCACCTGCTTGCGCACAAACTCCCAGACTTCTTCGGAGCGCTCGCCGGGGACGCGACGGGTGACGATGGGGGTGCGGCCGGGCGGCAGCTCGTCCAGCACGCTTACGTCCATGTCGCCATAGAGGGAGAGAGCCAGGGTGCGGGGAATCGGCGTGGCCGTCATCACCAGCACATCCGGCTCGGCCATATTGGGCTTCTTCATCAGCTTGAAGCGCTGCAGGACGCCGAAGCGGTGCTGCTCGTCGACCACTACGAGGCCCAACTTGTCGAACTCGACTTTTTCCTCGATCAGCGCATGGGTTCCGATCACCAGTTGTGCTTCGCCGTTGTTGATCTGCCGCTGTGTGGTCCGCTTGCGATCCTCACTGAGGGAGCCGGTCAGGAGCACAATGCGCGGCTTGCGCGAGGACTTTTCCAGCAGTTTGCGCAGGCTGAGGAAATGCTGTGTGGCCAAGATTTCTGTGGGCGCCATCAGAGCGGCCTGGTAGCCGTTCTCTATGGCCACCATCATGGCCTGGAGCGCGACAATCGTCTTGCCTGAGCCGACATCGCCCTGCAGCAGGCGGCGCATGGGGCTGGGGGTGCGCATGTCGGCCACGATCTCGCCGAACGCGCGCTTCTGCGCCGTGGTGGGATGGAAGGGCAGCACTTCGCGGATGGCTTCGCGCACCTTGTCGGTGGTGGCAAAGCCGATGCCTGTGCGTTCGCGCATCCGGCGTCGCTTGAGTTCAAGACCCAGTTCGAGGAAGAAAAGCTCTTCGAAGATCAGGCGGCGGTGGGCTGGCGTGGAGGAGCTTTGCAGTTGGTCAAAGCTCGTGCCCTCGGGCGGATAGTGCACTTCGCGCAGGGCCGTCTCGCGGTCCAGCAGGCTGAGCCGCTCCAGCAGGACGCGGGGAAGGCACTCGGGGACCGCGCCGCGCAAGGATTCGAGCAGGCGAAAGATCACCTTGCGCTGCCAGCGGGAGACCAGGCGCGCTCCGCCGAGCGACTCGTAAACCGGCGTAATGCGGCCTATTTCGAGCAAGCGCGTTTCCGCATCGTCCGAGTCGTCGGGCAGCAGCTCGAACTGGGGCTGGATCATCTTGAGATTGTTTGTGGACCGCGAGGGCTCGACGCGCCCGTAGAGGGCCACCGTCTGTCCGGCGTGAAACTTGCCTTCGAGATAGCTGCCGTTGAACCACATGCATTTCAGGGAGAGGTGGCCCTGGCCCACGGTCATTTCGAAGATGGGCATGCGGCGGGTGCTGAGAAGCGCTGAACCGCGCACCTCGGCAATCACGCTGGCGGTTTCGCCCGGTTGCAGCTCATCCAGGCTGCGCGGATGCTGGCGGTCCTCATAGCGGAAGGGCAGGTGGTAGAGCAGGTCCTCGGCGGTCTCGATGCCCTTGGGGGCGAGCATCTCCGCCACGCGCGGACCCACGCCGCGCACATACATTACCGGAGTATCGAGGCCAGCCACACTCCGGATGCTAAATGGCTTACGGGCTGAGGTACAAACCGGACGGAGGGTGGGCCAGGGCCGACGCATATAAATGAACCCATCTTGCTATATGCAAACCGAGGCTCAACCGTGACAAGGGGATATGGACAATCCCCTGAAGTATTTTGCCGAGTTGCGTGATCCGCG
>Ga0224528_1000486_pt1 | contig 30293 bp, 28 predicted proteins | sample CBST25metaG_2_FD_179888 | JGI IMG/M metagenome (GOLD analysis project Ga0224528, IMG submission 179888) | Peat soil microbial communities from Stordalen Mire, Sweden - C.B.S.T25 | ecosystem: Environmental > Terrestrial > Soil > Wetlands > Peat | place: Sweden: Norrbotten County, Stordalen Mire...
CCCCCCCCCCTGTACCCCCGGGGGGTATCGCGGCGAGCAGTCTGCATTCACCTCGCTTTTGGGCACCTGGGGCACCTCGAACCTCAATGTCACGAGAGTTTGTTTCTTATTATCTCGTTGGTCAGAGACTCATGTAAATCACAGCAGCGGTTCCACTTCAATTCCTCTTTTGAGCAACTGCTTGCCTGTAAGCGTCTGCGCCTCGCCCTCATTCCAGCTCACCTTATAGAGCCGCGCAGCCTGCACACCGCGAAAGCGCACCAGAAAACTCCGCCGTGTTGCCGGAGAAGCAATGCGAAATGAAATCGCATCCTCCTTCACCGCAACATCGGTAATCGTGCACTCATCAAAGCCCACGCCGCGCTTCGCTTCCACATCGATCAGCGCATCGCCCAGGCTGGGCGCAAGCATCTCCACCGAAGCCATTGCGCTGCCCGTTCCCCAATGAAACCCAGTCAGCGAGCCTGGCTCATCCGGGTAGCCAGAGTGCGCCCAGTTTTCCCACGGCGCAACCGCAAAGGTTGAGCGGGCCGCGGCCACCGCGCGCTCCAGATATTCCACCCGGCCCGTGGCTTGGTAATAGTCGTTCAGCAAGGTCGCCGCATAACTCTGTCGCGCGTCGCTCCACTCGGCATCGGTGTTCTGCGTGGTGAATCCGCCCAGTAGCTTCGGCGTAAACTGTGGATTGTTCCACACCTGCTGGGTCAGCAGCAGATAGTCAAGCATCCGTTCGCCGCTTTCCAGATAAGCGCGCTTGTGCGTTGTTTCGTAAAGCAGCAGCATCGCCTGTGGAGCTTCCATCTCCGCCAGGTTGTTCTGCGGATACTGTGCCGTCCACTTGTCAAAAAAATCAAAATTCTTGCGCGCGCAAGAGAGAAACGTTTCCATGTCAAACCAGCGCTGGCGCGGCAAGACTTCACGCTCGATGAAACTCATGGCGCGCTCGGCCGCAACCGTGTATCGCTGATCGCCGGAACTCTTGCCTAACTCGGCCAGCAGCAGCGCCGAGGGCGCGGTCTCCGCGTTGAAATCGCGCAGCTCCACGCGCGGCTTCAGCGTCGCCGCGTCATACCACGCGGGAATCACTCCGCTCGCCTGTTGATGCGCGAGCAGAAATTCGCCATAAGGTTTGACGAAGCGCAGAACCTCCGCCTTGCGCCGCGGCGTCAGGTCTTCGGTCCAGCGCAGCATCCAATACGCTGTCCACGACATCGAGAAGGCGTGATAACTATCCGCATAACTCGCCCATCCTTCATCCGTCACCCACTTATGCTGGTTGACCAGATAGATGGAAGCGAAAGCGCCCTCCCGGCGCGGCGCAGTCAGCGCCAGATTCAAAACATTCTCCGCCTTGGCCATCATCCGTGCATCGTGCGTAGACCGCCCATGCAAGTACCATCCATACGCCGTGCGCAGCGTCTGAAACCACGCGTTGAACCACGCATCCGGTTCTGGATGATCCCAGTCTCCCAGATAATTTCGATCACTCGTGAGTGTGCCGCATTGCCGGTCGCCGCAAGTAAATTCCACATAGACGCGATCAGCGTAACCGTGCCACGCCTCTTCTCTCCATGAAGCAAAGGAATATAACTCGGGGCGCAGCGCATTCTGCTGTTCGTCGGCGGAGTCAAGCAGCGCGGGATGTCCTAACTCGCTCCACAAACGCCGCACCACGCGCCGATAGCCAAGCCTTGGCTCTTGTGCCGACAGCACCAGCGAATAACGGTATTCAACCGTATTCGCAATCGTGATTAACTCGCTTTGCGCGCGGCGAAAGTAACTATGATCGTGCGGCTCTGAAGGAATTGCGCCATAGACCATCCAGGGCCGCTCGCCTGAAGTTAAATCCAGATCAAGAGCGCGCGTCTCTTCGTGCCGGCTGTTGACGCGCGGCATCAGCGCCGCAAAGACATTGCCTTGCTGCATCATCACCACCGGCGACTTGAAGCAGTTGGTGGGGATCAGGTCGCCAGCCTCGCTCTTGATGTTCTGCGACCACACAAAATCCAGCGGTCCGCTGTGTTCATCGGCAGCGGCGTGGCGCGGCGGCATGAAATCATAGCGGTCTTCGACCGAGCGCAGAGCTACGCCTGGCTTCACTTCAAAGCGCGTCGCCACATCCAGCACATCGTCCTCGGCCGTCAGCATCAAGCGCTGTTCAAATATGCCCACCCCGCAATCGCCCGTGATGAGCAAGCCTTCATTGATGGGCGCAGCTTGGGTAATCGGGCAGGAATGAATTCCATCCTCAGTGCGCACGATCACTGGCGAGTCAGTCGAGAGCGCTTCGCGCCATACGCTGGCATCCTTGATGTAGAACACTTCCCGTAGAGAGCCGCTGTCTTTTTCAATTGCGACCCGCTGCTTTTCTCCCGATATAATCTGCTGCGTGTGCGAGGTTGTAACGCCGAGAGTTGCGAACAGAGCCAGTTCAGTGGCGCGTTTGCAAATGTTTGAAAACCCAGTGTGCGAAGAAAGAGGGGATTTCATAAAGGGCTCCACGTTACCCGAGAATAACATTGAGCGCGCCCGCTGTTACGGATCAGCGTACGCGCTCATCCTGTGGCGGCTTATACACCGCACAAATGCATGTGAATGCCAAGGCTGGCAAACATGGAGGCCTTGGCCGCCAGCACCTTGTCGGCCTCTTCCGCCGAGGGCGCATAAGCAACGTTGACATGATTGGCGCGATGGCGGCCCATGAACTGATCGCGCGTCACGCCGTGCAGAATCACATTCATGATCGGCCACTGCGGTGTGTGGTCAGGCTCAAGCGGCGCTTGATTTCTTCATCGGGCAAAGTGACGGCTGTGGCCCGGCCCAAGTCAACATGCAATGTGCCACTCTCGACAAAGACGCGGCTCCAAATCACCGCGCCAGCCTTGCAAATCCCGGCCAGCGTGCCGCCGCCCAAGCGGAAGTACATCGGCGGTTGCCGCTGGCTCGAGGCCTTGGCATATCCGCCCGCGATGTGCGAGGCCGGAACCGCGCCAGAGATTTGCAGCACCCAGACAAAGTCGTCAATGCCCTCGCCCTTGTAGTGCTCGCCCCAGCGCACATCGTGCAGCGTAGTTGCGGGATCAAGCCGCATGGCGGTCAGCACACGGTTGGTGATGATGGCGTCAACGCCAGCGCACTCGTCCACTTCGTTGAAGTGGGGCAGCGGCGCGCCTGCGTAGAGTTCCTTGCCGTCCGCGCCCAGCACCGGCGGGCGCTGCACATTATTCAGTAGTCCCTCGACCAGATCGGAGGCGGGAACAGAATCCTTCAGCCCTTGCTGATATTGAATGCCAACCACGTCGCAGCCAAATCCATGCGCGATGCGCAGCGCCGCAATGTACATCTTGCATTGCTCAAGAATCTGCGCGTCGGTTAGATCGGTCGCTTCGTTCGGGCCCGTCACAAAATGAATGCCGCTCGCATCGAGCCAGAGTCGCACGGCTTGCGCCTCGTTGTCGGGAACCTGCCGCATCGCCGCCACCAGCGCGGACTGGCTCAGACGCTCCTTGTAGATGCCCGCCTTGTTGAGCAAATCATCATCGATGATGGCGTTGTACATGCCCATGCAGCCTTCGTCGAAGACGCCCAGAATCGCCTTGCGAAAGTTGAATTGCGCGGCCAGCGCGCGGCCCAATTCCACTTCCGCTTTGGGCAGTGCATTCAAATCCAGATCGCGTACGTGGCTTTCATCCGGCGCAACATACTTTCCCTTGAGCCATTGGCGAATTCCATTGCGAAAAAAATCATCCGTGAAGTCCTTGCTCCACAACGTGCTGAAGCGAACACCAGCCTTGTGCAAACCGGCATTCAGATTCAGCATTCCCACCAGGCCCGGCCACTCGCCCGACCAGTTTGCGACGGTCAAAATCGGCCGCGATGGTCGCGCAAGCCAGAAAAAACATTGTGGCTATACTGCCAAACTGCTTCCGCAACCACAATGGGCGCATCCGGATGAATGCCCGTGAAAACATCCATGCCCATGCGCTGGGTCGAGATGAATCCGTGACGGCGCGCCGGATCGTAAGAGTGTGCGCGGCGAACCGTCACTCCTTCAGCCGCGAAGGCCGCGACTACGCCCGCTTCCATGGCCGATTGCGCCGCCCAGCACATTTCATTGGCTGACTCGCGCAGGTCTCCGCTGGCAATCAGAGCCACTTCGTTGGCCGCGACCGGGCCTGGCTCTTGAACCGCTGGAACAAGATAAGATGACATTGCTAACTCTCCTCTGGTTGCAATTCATTACTTAACTTACGGCGGTATTAGTCATGCGCTTCTGCCGCCGTCATCGTTTTCCGTAATCCGGCTTCAGCCTCCGCGCTCCAGTATCGGCAATCCAACTGCAAAAACACCGATGTGTAGGGAATCGTCATGCGCGTCTTCAAAATCAATACGTGATAAGTCTTTCCCGCCTCGGCCAGTTGGTCGATCAAAGCCTGGTGCGGCGAGGCGTCGGCTGCGAGGCTTCCAAGCCGTTTTTTCAATTCTGCGCGATAATGATCGACGCCCGGAACATCTTTCTCTGGCACAAATTCCAGTTCCTTGTCGGTATGTACCAGCGGGCGCAAATGCTTCGAGCCTTTCAGCGCGCCGAGCACGTAATCCAGAACCGCCAGTTGATCTGCGCCTGTGTCAATCGTTTCCACTCCCGGGGGAGCTCTGCAGCGGATAGGCAGAATCAACAATCACAATCCAGTTGCGATGTCCCAGCAGGGGCATTTCCGTGCTTACCTTCTGCTGCCATGCGCTCTGCGCCTGGCTGGATGCACTTCCGATCATCATGGCCAGCATTCCCAGTAAAACTCCAAGCCTCATGGCATACTCCGGTTTGAGTGGATGCGGGTCGAAACTCAACGATAGCGCTCAAAGCCGCGTCGAGGTTGTTGAATAAGTCAAACCGAAGTAGAGCACTGGGCTGACGGCGTTGTCAACAGAGATGAAAACCCGCCGCTGCGCGTCTGGCCGCTGCGATCCACATCAAGCTGATTTATCCTTATGCGTGAGGCGCGACGATGGCTGACGAATCCCGCACAAGTGCCGAAATGAACCCCGCGCCGCGTTGCCGCGTGGCGATCTCGGTGCGCGGCGTAGTGCAGGGCGTGGGCTTTCGCCCCTTTGTTTACCGTTTGGCCGCGGAAGAAAATCTGGCAGGCTTTGTCGGAAACGACACGGATGGTGTGACAATTGAGATTGAAGGCGCGGCCGCGCGCGTTGAGTCGTTTCTGGCGCGCCTGCGCGGCGAACTGCCACCTTTAGCGCGCATCGATTCGGTCGCTGTCCGTGAGTTGGCTCCAGTTGGCATGGACGGATTTCATATCATCTCTAGCCAAGTGCTGGGCCGCGTCAGCACGGGCATTCCCGCCGACGCCGCTACTTGCGCCGATTGCCTGCGCGAAATGCTTGATCCAACCGACCGCCGCTATCGCTATCCATTTTTGAACTGCACCAACTGCGGGCCGCGCTTCACCATCACGCGCGGCATTCCCTATGATCGCCCCCAGACTTCAATGGCCGGCTTCACCATGTGCCCGGAGTGTCAGCGGGAGTACGGCGACCCGTTTAATCGCCGCTTTCACGCGCAGCCCAATGCTTGCCCGGAGTGTGGCCCGCGCGTTTGGCTGGCGCCGGCTGCGGGCTCCAAACCGATCACTGGCGATGCCGCCGTCAAGCAGACGATCAGCCTTTTAATCGCCAGCCAGATTGTTGCCATCAAAGGTATCGGCGGCTTTCACCTTTGCGTGGATGCAACCAACCAGACAGCGGTGATGCGTCTGCGCGAACGCAAGCATCGCCACGGCAAACCGCTGGCGGTCATGGTGCGCAATCTGGATGCGGCGCGTGCGGTTTGCGCGCTCACAGAGGCGGAAGAGGCACTCTTGATGACGCCGGCGCGGCCTATTGTTTTGGCGCGGCGGCTCACTGAAAGCGGCATAGCCGAGTGCGTCGCGCCGGGCATTCCCTGGCTTGGAATTGTTCTTCCCTATGCGCCGCTGCATCATTTGCTCTTTGCAGATGAGCGTGTGCGCGCGCTGGTGATGACCTCGGCCAATCTGAGCGAAGAGCCGATTGTCATTGACAACGAAGATGCGCTTCAGCGCTTGTGTGGAATCGCCGATGCTTTTCTGCTGCATGATCGAGAGATTCTACAGCGCTGTGACGACTCGGTTGTTGCGCTGGTCGATGGTGCGCCGCAATTGATTCGCCGCGCGCGCGGCTTTGTGCCGCTGGGTGTTCCCTTGCCCTTTGATGCTCCGCCACTGCTGGCCGCCGGCGGCCACTTGAAAAATGTTTTTACTTTGGCGCGCGGGCGATTTGCTTATCAGAGCCAGCACCTTGGCGATCTGGAAAATCTGACAGCTCTCGGTTTTTTTCGCGAGTCGCTCGATCACCTGATGCGCACCTTTGAAATTGCGCCGCAAACCGTGGTTCATGACTTGCATCCTGGCTATCTATCGACCGCATGGGCCAGGCAGTGGGCGGAGGATCGAGGATTGAAAACCATCGCAGTGCAGCATCATCACGCGCATGTAACTGGCTGCATGGCAGAGCACGGACTCACCGGGCCCGTGATCGGTATCGCGCTCGATGGCACCGGCTACGGAAGTGATGGAAAGATATGGGGCGGGGAAGTGTTGATCGCGCGATTGGATCGCTACGAGCGATTTGCGCATCTTGACTACGTGCCCATGCCTGGCGGCGAAGCGGCGATTCGCGAGCCATGGCGCATGGCTTTCTCTCATTTGCGCACGGTGGGGCTGGATCTCGCATCGGCATCGGCACTTGCCGGCGCAACAGAAAACGATGCGCGGGTCATCGGACGCATGATGGAGCGCGGCGTGAATGCTCCGCAGACCTCAAGCTGCGGGCGGCTCTTCGATGCGGCGGCAGCTATTGTGCTGGGGCGGCGCGCGGTGGACTATGAAGCCCAGGCTGCGATCGAGTTGGAGGGCCTCGCTGTCGATGAGCCTGACGATGCGCCAGCTTATTCGATGGAGTTAGTGGAAGGCGATTGGGCTGCGCGGGAGCCGCTTAGAATATCCGCCGCTCCGTTGTGGCGTGAGTTAGTCACCGAGTTAAAGGCCGGGGTGAATAAGCAGAAAATCGCGGCGCGTTTTCATGCCGGCGTGGCGGCGGGCTTTGTGCAAGCCGCGCTGCTGGCGCGCGCGGCAGCGGGAACAAGCCAAATTGTGCTCAGTGGCGGATGCTTGCACAATCGCCGCTTGGTGCGATTGTTGCGAACCTGGCTGGTGGCCGAGGGCTTTGCGGTTTTCCAGCACGTCCAAGTCAGTCCCGGCGATGGCGGGCTGAGTTATGGGCAGGCTGTCGTTGCCGCTGCCCAGATGGCCGCGTTGGGCGAGTAACAAAATCAGCAGATAGAAAAATCCCATCCTCTTCGCCCGAAAAGGATGGGACGCAAAACTCTTGATTAGAAAGCAAAATATTATCCGGCAAGATGCACTAACTGCTCGGCTTCCTCGCGTGGGCCGAGAATTGAGACGCGGGGAATGCGGCCGCGCACCATGGCCACTTCGTCGCAGCGCGACAGGCGCGGGCAGTTCTGGCAGTCTTTAAAGACCTTGTCGGGCAGCTCGGCCTTGTCCTCCACGGCGCGAAACCCGTATTTGAAAAAGAAATCAGGAATGCGCGTGAACAGGCAGATTGAATGAATGCCGTGTTCCTCGGCCTCCTCGATCAGCGCCTTCAGAATGCGCCCGCCAGCGCCCTTGGCCTTGGCTGCTGGCTGCACCACGATGGAGCGCACTTCGCACAGATGCGGTCCATAAAAATGCAGCGCGCCGCAGCCTAAAAAAACTCCGCCATCGGATTCGGCAACCGTGAAGTCGCGAATGTTTTCGCATATCTCGGCAAAGACGCGCTTCAACAGTGTGCCGTCAGTGGAATGCGCGTTCACCAGATCGAAGACCTTTGAGGCGTCTTGCAGCAGGGCTTTACGCACCAGCATATGCTGCCTCCTGCGTTTTGCATTGTGCCGACAGCGTGGCAATGCGTCCGGCCGCCGCTGCCAGCGCGGCTTTCACGCGCTCCCGCGCGGTTCCGCCCACAACATTGTGGCAGTCCAACGTGGCAGTTAGCGTGACTGCGGCAAAAAAATCATCGTCAAAGACCGCGCTGAATGCACGCAGTTCGTTGAGCGAGAGTGCGTTGAGTTCAACGCCCTTTTCCAGGCCAAAGCGCACCGCATGGCCGATGATTTCATGCGCGGTGCGGAAGGGTACGCCCTTGTATACCAGGTAAGTAGCCGCGGCCATGGCGTTCAAATAGCCTGATTGCGCGGCTGCGTTCATGCGCTCGCGATTGAAGGCGAGCGCGGCGGTGAAGCGCGCTACTAACGAAAGCATCTGCGGCACAAATTCTACGGAAAATGCCGGCTCCTGTGTCTCCTGCATGTCTTTATTGTAGGCCAAAGGAAGGCCTTTGAGTTGCAGCGTTACCGCCTCGGCCGCTCCGTGAATGCGGCCAACCTTGGCGCGGATCAGCTCGGTGAGGTCGGGATTCTTCTTCTGCGGCATGGCGCTGGAGCCTGTTGAAAAGGCTTCGGGCAGCGTGACAAAGCCAAATTCCGCAGTTGCGAAGAGTGTGATTTCCTCGGCAAACCGGCTCAAATGCAAGCCGACAAAAGTCAGCGCCTGCAAAAACTCCAGCACAAAATCGCGGTCGCTGGTCGAGTCCATCGAGTTGGCCGTGGGTGCTGTGAAACCTAACTCGCGCGCGGCAATCGTGCGGTCAAGTTGAAGCGTTGCTCCAGCCACTGCTCCCGATCCGAGTGGGCAAAAATTAAGCCGCGCTGAACAATCGTTGAGCCGCGCCGCATCGCGCAGCGCCATCTCCACATAAGCCAGCAGCCAGTGCGCCACCAATACCGGCTCGGCGCGCTGCATGTGCGTGTAGCTGGGCATGACGGATTCGCCCGCATTGCGCGCCTGCTCCACTAGCGCCGCGGCCCAGGCGGCCAGCGAGTGCACGGTGAGGCCAATCTGTTTGCGAATGTACAGGCGCAGGTCGGTGGCGATTTGCTCGTTGCGGCTGCGGCCTGTGTGCAGCTTGAGACCCAGCGAACCAACTTTCTCCACCAGATTCAATTCGACAAAATGATGAATGTCTTCGGCGGATGCGTGGTCGCGCACCTGCGCCTTGCCCGCATCAGTTGTGTGTTCGGCGGCAATCGCATCCAGCGCGCCTCTGAGCTTTGCACCTTCGTCCGCGGTCAGAATGCTCGCGGCAATCAGAGCCGACGCATGCGCCTTGCTGGCGGCAATCTCTTCATCGAGAAGCCGCCAGTCAAAAACAATGGAGCGCTGCCACTGCTCGAATTCTCTATCGAGTGGCTCGCGAAAGCGGCCCGACCACATCTTCACGGATTGTTGTTCGTTCGACATTGATTTAGGCATACCTTCCGTTATTCTTTTTCGCTTGCGCTGTTCAACTTGGGCATTTCGCTTCCCTTGCTCAGCGTGAGCAGTCCGGCAGCAGCATAGGTTAAGAGCTTGTCGCGGGTGTCGGTGATGTCGAGATTGCGCATGGTGAGCTGGCCGATGCGGTCGCGCGGAGAGAAGTTGGATTCGGTCTTCTCCATGCTGAGGCGCTCGGGATGAAAGGTGAGGTTTGGCGACTCGGTGTTGAGAATCGAGTAATCATTGCCTCGCCGTAGCTCCAGAGTAACTTCGCCTGTAATAGGCTTGGCGACCCAACGCTGGGCGGATTCGCGCAGCATGATGGATTGCGAGTCGAACCAGCGGCCCTGGTAGAGCAGGCGACCCAGCTTGCGGCCATGGTCGCGATACTGCTCGATGGTGTCTTCATTGTGAATGCCTGTGACGAGCCGCTCGTAGGCGATGAAGAGCAGGGCAAGGCCGGGGGCCTCGTAGATGCCGCGGCTCTTGGCCTCGATGATTCTGTTCTCAATTTGGTCGCTCATGCCGAGGCCGTGGCGTCCGCCGATGCGATTGGCTTCGAGCAGCAGTTCGACCGGGTCTGCGAACGCGCGACCGTTGAGTGCGACAGGAAATCCCTCTTCAAAGCGAATGGTAATTTCTTCGCGCTTGACTTCGACATCGTCGCGCCAGAAGGCGACGCCCATGATGGGAGCGACGATTTTTACGGAGCTGGAGAGATACTCCAGATCTTTGGCCTCGTGGGTTGCGCCGAGAATGTTGGAGTCGGTGGAGTAGGCCTTCTCGGCAGACATCTTGTAGCCGAAGCCGCGGCTCTGCAAGTACGCAGACATTTCTGCGCGGCCGCCTAACTCGTCGATGAAAGCCGCGTCGAGCCAGGGTTTGTAGACCTTGAGATCAGGATTCACGAGCAGGCCGTAGCGATAGAAGCGCTCGATGTCATTGCCTTTGTAAGTGGAACCGTCGCCCCAGATGTGGACGTCGTCCTCTTTCATCGCGGCCACCAGCATGGTGCCGGTGACGGCGCGGCCAATCGGAGTGGTGTTGAAGTAGGGAACTCCAGCCGTGGTGATGTGGAAGGCTCCGGCTTGCAACGCGGCGATGCCTTCGCGCACCAGCGGACCGCGACAGTCAATGAGGCGGGCCTTTTCGGCGCCGTATTCGAGGGCCTTCAGCGGAATCGCGTCGTAGTCGGCTTCGTCGGGCTGGCCCAGATTCGCCGTGTAGGCATAGGGAATCGCGCCCTTCTTCTTCATCCAGTGCAGGGCGGCGGAGGTGTCAAGCCCGCCAGAAAAAGCAATGCCAACCTTCTGGCCAACGGGTAAAGATTCAAGAATTACGGACATACTTTGAAACCTCTGATCAAATCTTAGTTTTGAAAGGGCACGACTTCAGTCGTGCCGAAAACAGCTAATTAAGAATGACGGGCTTTAGCCCCTGAGGGAAAAGCAAATCTCGTTTACTCATGCGGTCGGAAACAGTTTACCAATTACGTCCTTGATCGAGGCAAGCTCATCGAATTTGTTCTTTGGAACATCGCGATGTCCGGGACGATCCGCTTTATTCCCTGCTGCGTCGCCCTTTGTATGCTTGGTCGTATTGAAGTTTGCTATGTCGGGTGAAGGTTGACCTGGCGCAGCACCAAACCAGCGGAACGATCCGAGAGCAAGTGTTTTCGGATCAAAGAAAATCCAGATAACACACCAATGAGGCTTATTTGTGAGTTTTTCACACAAACTTACCTTCGCTGTTTTGGAACCGACAAAAGAGGATTTCAATTGGATGTAACAAGGAATCGAAGCGTTTGATTTCAAGTTTCGCTTACATTCGATTACGATGTCGTATCCTGCATCATCAACTTGCGGTTTGAGTACTTCTACCTGAGTTGCGTGTTCCTTCCAGAGTTCTTTGAGAATCTCTCCAATGAAGAGGTGTTCAATGATTGATTCCCTCAGCGAGGAGCGGGTGCTGTTCTCTGAATTGATTTCAAATTCTGCGTCAGCCACATTCCACCTCCAGTAGTTAAAACCTTCCCTCGGGGGCTAAAGCCCGCGTCGTTTTGTTGCTTTTGCGGCACGGCTAAAGCCGCGCCCTTTCAAAACATCAACACTCTTTGAATCTCCGCAAATCAAGACTGAGAACTGAAGACTGAGAACTGCTACGCCAGCCCGCCCAGCAGCAACAACAGCAACGCCTTCTGCGCATGCAGACGATTCTCCGCCTGATCGAAGACAATCGACTGCGCGCCGTCAAGCACTTCATCCGTAACTTCCGCATTCCGACGCGCCGGCAGGCAGTGCATAAAGACCGCATTCGGCTTGGCTTTTTGCATCAGCGCATCATTCACCTGGAAGGGCCGGAAGATGGGTTCGCGCTTGGTTGACTCATGCTCCATGCCCATGCTCACGCAGACGTCCGTGTAAATCGCATCTGCGTTTTCGGCGGCGGCGTGTGGGTCTTGCAGCAGATTGATTATGCAACCATTCTTCTCGGCGATCTCGCGCGCAATGGTCACAATCTCAATATCGGGCGAGTAACCGCGCGGCGTGGCGATGGTCACATTCGCGCCCAGTTGCGCTCCGGTCAGCATCAGCGAGTGGCAAACATTATTGCCGTCGCCCACATAGGTAAAGTTGAGGCCGGCCACGCTGCCAAAGTGCTCCTCAAGAGTCATAAAGTCGGCCAGGGCCTGGCAGGGATGCTCGAAGTCGCTGAGCGCGTTGACGACGGGAACGCGCGAGTTGGCGGCCATCTCGGTGATGGTGTCGTGCGCGTAGGTGCGCAGCACAATCACATCGACCCAGCGCTCCACATTGCGCGCCACGTCGGCAATCGACTCGCGCTCGCCGAGTGGCGAGTTAGTCTGATCGACGAAGATGGCGTTGCCGCCCAGGGTGTTGATGCCGGTCTCAAAGCTGAGCCGCGTGCGCAGGCTCGCCTTCTCAAACATCAGCACCATCTGCTTGGCGTCCAGGGCATGGCGATATGACGCGGGATTATGCTTTACGTCGTGCCCCAGCTTTAGAATGGCGCGCACTTCCGCGCTCGAAAGGTCTGAGATCGAACAAAGATCCTCGCCGTTCATCCGTTCTTTGGCGGCCTGAATATCAACGTCTTTCTCGACGCAAACTGCGGGCTCATGGTGCTCTTTGGGTGCGATGCTAACCACGGTTTTCTCCTTCTGCTGCGCCACTGACGGCGGCCTGTTCGGTAAAGATTTCGTCCAACGCGCGAATGGCGGCGTCCACGTGTTTGCGCTCCAGAATATACGGCGGCAAGAAGCGCAGAACCGTGTCGCTGGTGCAGTTGATGAGAATGTTGTGCTTCAGCATTTCGGCCACAACGAGCTTGGCCAGCGTGGCTGAGTTCAGCTCCGCGCCAATGATCAGGCCAATGCCGCGCACATCGACAATCGCCTTGTGGCGCTTGGCCAGATCGCGTAGTTGCGCTTGAAAATAATCGCCGAGCGCGGTGACGTTGGCCAGCAGATTGGTCTGCTCGATGTGATCAATTACCGCGCAAGCCACGGCGCAGGCCAAGGGCCCTCCGCCAAAGGTGGTGCCGTGCATTCCGGCGTGGAAGGCGCGCGCCACTTCTTCGGTGCAGAGTACCGCGCCCATGGGAATGCCGCCCGCCAGGGGCTTGGCTAGGGTTGTCACATCGGGCTGAATGCCGTAGTGCTGATAGGCGCACCACTTGCCGGTGCGACCCGTGCCGCATTGAATTTCGTCGGCAATCAACAAGGCTCCCGTGGAATCTGCCAGGGCGCGCGCGGCGGCAAAAAACTCCTGCGTAATGGGACGAACTCCGCCCTCGCCTTGCACGGCTTCAACCAGAATGGCGCACACTTCATTGGAAAACTTGGCGCGCAGATCGGCGATGTCGTTGAAGGTGACAAACTCGACGCCCGGCATGACCGGCGCGAAAGGCTCGCGATACTTCTCCTTATAGGTGGTGGCGACGGCACCGAAGGTGCGTCCGTGAAAGCTCTGATCCATGGCCAGAAACTTGGTGCCGATCTGCTTGCCTTCCGCGCGCAACAGGCCGGCGTGAGCGCGCGCCAACTTCAGCGCGCACTCCCATGCCTCGGCGCCCGAGTTGCAAAAGAAGGCGCGATCCATGCTTGTGCGCGTGGTCAGCCGCTCGGCCAGCTTCGCTTGCCCGGCATGAAAATAAAGATTCGAGGTGTGAATGAGCTTGTGGCTTTGCTTGGCAATTGCTTCTTCGATGACGCTGCTGCCATAGCCGAGAGCGTTGACGCCGATGCCGCTCAGCAGGTCGAGGTACTTCGTACCATTCTCGTCAAGGATGTGAACACCTTCCCCACTGACAAACAACAGCGGGTTGCGTTCATAGGTTGAAATCAGCAACCGCGCTTCGGCGGTTTGCACTTCTTCTAATTTGTTCAATTCCATTTCTCCTAATCCGTTTGTGCCTAATCTGTTCGCGCCTGGTCCGATTGTTTTGCGGACCGCTAGGCCACCATCACTTCGGTGCCGTGGGCTATGCGCGAGCTGCACAGATCGGGAAGGGAACTGGCAGCCTCGGCTGGCAAAATTCGTACGCGCTTGACGCCATTCAACAATGCTTCGCGGCATGCGCCGAGCTTGGGCAACATGCCGCCCGTAATGATGGCGCTCTTGGCCATGGCGGCAATTTGATCGATGGAGAGCCATCGGAGAACCTCGCCCGTCGCGCCCTTTACTCCCGGCACATCGGTGAGGAAAACCAGCGTGTCGGCGTGGCATGCAACGGCGCAGGCCGCGGCCATTTCATCGGCATTCACGTTGTAATATTCGCCGTCAAAACCCAGCGCCATCGACGAAAGCACGGGCACGAAATTCAAACTCCACACCGCGTCAAGCAGGCGCGGATCGCTAGCCGCAACCTCGCCGGCAAATCCCAGGTCGGCCTCGGTGCGTTTTTTGCGGGCGCGAAAAATCAATCCGTCGCCGCCTGACAATCCCACGGCGGGCTGCCCCAGCGCGCCCAGCGCGGCTACCAAACTTTTGTTCACTTTTCCGGCCAGCACCATCAGCGCCACGTCGCGCGTTTCGGCGTCGGTAACGCGCAGCCCGTTGATAAACTCGCTCTGCTTGCTCAGCGCCTTCAACATGCGCGTCAACTGCACACCGCCGCCATGCACCACGGCTACTTGATGGCCATCGCGCGCGAGGTCTGCAATGGCCCGTGTGCATCCCGCCAACAGCGTGGGATTTTCCAGGCCTGCGCCACCGAGTTTGACAACATACTTCATTCGAGACCTTCCGATTCGGGCCAGCCAAACATCACATTGAGATTTTGCACGGCCTGCGCCGATGCGCCTTTGAGCAAGTTATCCAGGCAACTGACAATCACCGCGCGCCGTCCGTCGGGCGCAAGCTGAAAGCCAATGTCCGCATAGCAGGTGCGCACGGAATATTGAATCTGCGGCAGCGTCTTATCGTAGATTCTCACCATCGGGCTCGCGGCAAAAAACTCATGATAAACCCGCGCAATCGCATCTCTCGTTTGCGCATCGCGAAAGCGCACGTAAAGCGTGGAAAGAATGCCGCGCGGAATGGGCAGCAGGTGCGGCGTAAAAGTGATTTCGTTGACGCCGAGTTCAATCTGCTCCAGCAACTCGCCGGTATGGCGATGGGTGAAAACTTTGTAAGCCGAGAGATTGTCTGCCGCGTACATGAAGTGATTGGAATGGAGCAGGGACTTGCCCGCGCCGCTCACGCCGCTCTTCGAGTCCGCCACGATGCCGTGCGTCAAATCCACCAGGCCCGCGGCCACTAGCGGACGCAGCGCCAGAATGACCGAGGTCGCATAACAGCCCGGATTGGCTACCAGCTTGGCGGTCGCAATCTCGGCGCGATGCAGCTCGGGCATTCCATACACAGCCTGCGCTTGCGTTGCTTTGGCCAGTTCCGTGCCATCATCCTCGAAGGCATAAACAGCGCGGTTGGCCGCCTCAGTCAACCGCCACGCACCGCTCAAATCGATGACACGCAGCCCGCGCTGAAGCGCTTCGGGAACCCACGCGCGCGATTGCTCGTGCGGCGTGGCCAAAAATAAAACCTCGACGCCGCGGCTGGCCAGCAGCTTCCACGAGAAAGGCTCCATCTTCAGTGTGCTGCCGTTCACCGCCAGTTGCGGATGAATCTCGCCAAGTGGCACTCCGCCGCGCGCGGCGTCTTTCTCGTCCACGCGCCCGGCAAAGACCGGAGCCTTGCCCCGCAAGCGAGGATGGTGCAACAGCAGCCTGGCTAGCTCGGCCCCCGCGTAACCCGTCACTCCCACTACCGCTGTTTGCACCGTATCGTTCATGATTCCAGCATCGTCCTCAACCGGGATTCCACGCCGCGCGCGTGGCGAATATCCGAACAGATAATCAGCACCGTATCGTCGCCGGCGATGGTGCCCACTACATCTGCCCAACCTTCATAGTCCAGCGCCGCTGCAAAGGGCTGAGCGCCGCTCATCACCGTGCGCACCACTACCTGATTCATCGCCCGCCGGACCCTCAGGCCAAAGCTCTCCATCATCTCCGCTACCGAGGGAGGGCTGTCGTCCTCTTCCTCGGCCGCGGCTTCCCTGCCGTTGCCGTTGGGCAGCGCATAGCCGCCGGGACCCTTGGAGAGGCGCAATTCGTGCATGTCGCGCGACAGCGTGGCCTGGGTCACGGCAAAGCCGCGCCGTCGCAGCTTGCGCCGCAGCTCGTCTTGGCTGGCCACGGGCGAGGCGGCCAGCAGCTCACGTATCGCGTTGTGCCTTTGGGACTTCACTGTCTCCGGTCAGCCTGGCAATCGCCTATCGCGGCAAAAGCGAAAGCGCGGTCAGCCGTGAGGCGACCGCGCATGTATAAATATACAACGCTTGCGTATAAGTATGCAAGGCTGTTGCCGCCCGGTTTCATGAAGTGGAACAGCGAGGCACGGCCAAATGGCCCCGGAATCTTCCTTTGTTCCCCTTAGTCCTCACTTCGTTTGCTCGGTGATCGCTTCGCGCTGATACACTTGCGGTTGGCGCCGTGAATATTCGTCCGCGCTTCAATTAAAAAAATGACAAAAAACGCTTCGCTCACCACCATCAACGACCTTTTTTGCCGCGTAGCAGCGGCCGCCAACCCCCGCGCCGTGCTTTGGCAGGACGAGTTTGGGTTGTGGCAGCCCATTTCCAGCGACCAGATCTATCAGCGGGTGCGTGCTCTGGCCGCGGCCTTTCTTCGCTGGGGGGCGCAAAAAGGCGACCGCATCGCGCTGATCAGCGAAAACCGCTGGGAGTGGGCGGTTACCGACTTTGCCACTCTGGCCATCGGCGCCGCCGACGTGCCCATCTACGCCACCCTCACCGGCGAGCAGATTGCCGCCCTGGTGGCTGACGCCGGCTGCCGCATCGCCGTGGTCTCTACCCGCCAGCAGTTTGACAAGTTGAATGCGGTGCGCGACAAAACCCCGCTCGAGCACATTGTGATGATGGACCATGGAGCGCCCAACGGCGCCGTGGCCTTCAGTGATCTCATCCGCGACGCCGACCGCCGCGGCAGCGAGCGCGATTCCGTCTTTGACGCCTTGGCCCGCTCGGTCGAGCCCAAGGATCTGGCCACGCTGATTTACACCTCGGGTACCACGGGTGAGCCCAAGGGCGTGGCGCTGACCCACGGCAACATCGCCACCAATCAGAACTTCGCGCCCACCGATTTTCACTTCGGCCCGAGCGACGCGCTCATCTCGTTTCTGCCCCTCTCGCACGTCACTGCCCGCGCTCTGGATTACGTGATGTACACCTATGGCGTGCAGGTGGCCTATTGCTCGAAATTCGACAAGCTGCCCGAGGCCATGCGCCGGATTCGTCCCACGGTTTTTGTGGGTGTGCCCCGCGTCTTCGAGAAGATTCGCGAGGAGGTCGAGCGCCAGGCCGGGCTTTCGCCCATCAAGAAGCGGCTGCTGGCCTGGGCTCTCCGCCAGGGACAAAAGTTTGACGATACGGTCTATGCGGGGCGCCGTCCCTCGTCGGTGCTGTGGAAGCTGGCTGACAAGCTGGCCTACTCCAAGGTGCGCGAGGCCTTTGGCGGACGGGTCAAGGTCTTTGTCTCGGGCGGGGCGCCGCTGGGCATCGACACCGTCAAGTGGTTCGCTTCGGTGGGCATTGCGCTCTGGGAGGGCTATGGCCTTACCGAAACCTCGCCCTTGATCGCCCTCAACACCCCTCTCCACCAGCGCATGGGCGCGGCCGGCATGCCTATGAAAAATATCGAGATCAAGCTGGCCGAGGACGGCGAACTGCTGGTCCGCGGCCCCTCGATCTGCCACGGCTACTGGGAAAAGCCGGAAGCAACCGCAGAGGCTTTTGACGCCGAGGGCTGGTTTCGCACGGGCGATATTGCGCGCATCGACGCGGATGGCTTTATCTTCATCACGGATCGCAAAAAAGAGCTGCTCAAGACCTCGGGCGGCAAGCTGGTGGCCCCACAACCGATCGAGAGCAAGCTGCAAAACAATTTTTTGGTGGCGCACTCGGCCCTGGTTGGCGACCGTCACAAGTTCATCTCCGTCCTCATCGCGCCCAACTTCAGCGCATTGGAGGAGTGGGCCGCGCGGCACGGCGTCCAGGCCGGCTCACGTGCCGAACTGGTGGCCGACAGCCGCGTTCTGGCTCTTTATGCAGAGATCGTACGTGAGGTCAACAGCAAGCTGGCCAACTTCGAGACCCTCAAGCGCTTCCGCCTGGTGGTCGACGAGTGGACCCAGGAGTCAGGCGAGTTGACCCCCTCAATGAAGCTCAAGCGGCGCGCTGTCATTAGCCGCTACGCCGCGTTGATCGACGCGATTTACGAGGACGAATCAACCTCACAGCGCGAATAGGAAAGCTCAGCCCTCTGCCCAGCCCCCGGCCGTAGAGGGCGCGGTTGCTCCACACCCGGCCCAGGGCGCGAAAAAACGGCGCGCCCCCGGCTCCCACCGCCAGCAGCCCTCCAAACAAGATCACTGCGTCGATCGAGAGCCGCCCCTCGCGTGACCAGTAGGCGTCCGGCTCCAGGTCCAGCCAAATGGAGAACTCGTCCAGGGTCAGCGCCGCGCCCACTCCGTAGCTAACCGCCATCAGCCGGCTCAGAAAAATCGAAAGCGGGGTATGGTTCCGGCCCAGATCGAGCAGCCAGCCGTAGCCCACCAGCAGCAGAATCAGGATTCCCCATACCAGGTGGTGAATATGGTGCCCATGCACCATCACCCACTGGAACGGCCCCTCGCCGTGCATAATCAGCCGCACCAGCAGCCGTGTGCCCAAAAAGGTGAGCAAAAACGAGACCGAGGCGATGAACATGCGCCGCCGCGGCCGGTCGGGAATCGTCGAGCGGATCAGAACCCCCAGCCGCGTCAGTTGCAGCAGCACCAGCAGAACGCCGACCACCAGGCTGGCAAAGGCCAGCAGTAAAACTGCTCCAGTTCCGGGCATAATCCCCATTGGAGCACTTTAGGGCGTTTTCATTCCAATCATGCAAAAAAAATCCTGCCTTTAGGGCAGATTAATCAGTATTCCCAGCGTGGCGGCGACTTTTTTCATGGCTTCGTCCCGCGTCCACAACTGCGTTCCTGGCGTCAGCAGGCAAGAGGCGATCAGGTGCGCATCCGTCAAGCCAATGCCCTTGGAATAAAGCGTGTGAGCCTCAATCATGTACCGCACTTCATCCAATTGGGCCACCCTTACTTCCAGCAGCGCTTCCATCTCAGCTAGCCTTTTGCGCCGGTTGTGCAGCGAGCCCAAGGAAATTTCCGCAACGATAAAAGGGTGCATGGCAATCTGCCCCTGGCTCAAAAGACGCGCCATCTGCGGGTTTTGGCCACGAAGAAAATCAACCCAGATGGATGTGTCGGCCAGGATCATAGGCTGCAATTCAAATGTGCTGCCACTCATCCTTCATTCCCAATACATCAGCGGCTTTGCCGCTTTTTGCACGCGTTCCGTCTTCGCATGCTCAAGAAAGTGCTTCTCTATCGGGTCCGAAGTCGCCGCGATTCGCTCGGCGAACTTCTCTTCATGTGTCTTCTGCCTGGGCTCATCAGCCCTCACTCGCTTGATCGCTTCCAAATCCGGCTCCGTGCCTCCAACCGCCGCAAGGCGGCGTGAAGCCTCCATATGAATCAGCGACTTCAAGGCCATCCGCAGTAAAGCCGTTCGTTCCGTTACCCCCGAAAGCTCTTGGGCCTTGTGAACCAACTCGTCATCCAGCGCGACTGTTGCTCTCATAAGGGCCTCCTCTTCACCGATATTATCACTAAATGGTGATCATCTAGGTGCTTTCTCGCCAGGAATCATCCTCGGCCATCGCTCTTCTGAATGAACGGGGTGACCCTTGAATGCGTGGAGTGAGTGAGACCAACCGCCAATCAAATCGGGGCAACCGCGAATTCCTGACCGAGAATTCCTGCTCAGAACAGGAATCTGCGAGCCCCTCGTGCTCCCGGTCACGATTGATCTTTACAGCGGCGGAGTACACTAGGTATGGCGTCAAGACCGGCATTTTTCCCGTTTCGGCGTACTGTTCAGGGGACAACGTCCCAGCCCGGCTCACGCAGCCGCGCAAATTTCGATCAGGAGATTTTACGATGCGAGTAGCTTTGTTGACCGGCGGCGGCGACTGCCCCGGATTGAATGCTGTAATCTACGCGGCCGTGCGCAAGGGCATCAACCACTATGGCGATGAGTTCATCGGCTTTCTCAACGGCTGGAAGGGTGTGCTCGACAACAACTTCATTCCGCTGACCCTGGAGAGCATCGACGGCATTCAGCTCAAGGGCGGCACCATCCTTCACTCCTCGCGCACCAATGTGAAGAAGATTCCCGGCGGCATCGAGAAGGTGCAGGAAGTTCTGAAGGCCAACAAGATCGACGCGCTCATCGCCCTGGGCGGCGACGACACCCAGTCGGTCACCCTTTTCTTGAGCGAAAACGGCGTTCCCAGCGTGGGTGTGCCCAAGACCATTGACAACGACATCAACGGCACCGACACCACCTTTGGCTACGATACCGCTGTGATGATCGCCACCGAGGCGATCGGCCGCATCCACACCACCGCCGATTCGCACAATCGCGTCATCGTCGTCGAGGTGATGGGCCGCGATGCCGGCTGGATCGCCTATGCCTCTGGCGTTGCTGGCGGCGCTCACGTCATTCTCGTTCCCGAAAAGGACATCGACATCGACCACGTCTGCGCCCTGCTCAAGTACAACTACGATCACGGCAAGCACTACGGCGTGGTTGTGGTCGCCGAGGGCTGCCATCTGCCCGACGTGGGCCAAGTCATCGACGAATCCGCGCAGCTTGATTCCTTTGGCCACGCGCGCCTCTCTGGCATTGGCGAGGCTCTGGCCGACCTGATCGAAAAGAAGACCGGCTTCGAGACCCGTTCGGTCAACCTGGGCCACACTCAGCGCGGCGGCGTTCCTACGGCCTATGACCGCACCCTCGGCCAGCGCTACGGCCTGCACGCCATCGACATGGTGCATGACAAGAAGTGGGGCCGCATCGCCGTCCTCAAGGGCTTGGACATCACCGACATCACCATCAAGGAAGCCATCGCCACCAACCGCCGCCTCGATCAGCGCTTCTTTGACGTGATCGCCGACCTGGAAGCCAAGGTCTAGGCTGGCTTGCGTCTAGAGTCATCAGAGAAACCCGGCAGAATCTTGCCGGGTTTTCTTTATTTAGGAAAGTGGTAGAATGGAGCCTCTGGAGGGCTACACAAATGAAATCGGGCGTTCCAAACATCTAAATTCGACAATGACCTGCAACTGACACAACGGGACATCCGCTATTCCGGGCGGAAGTTTGCTGAGAGTTTTGGCAGAAGTTCAGCGATAATTTGTTTTGTCGCATCATCCCCAAATTGAGAGAGATAAAATAGATCTCCGTGCTCTGGCAGTGGCCTGGGTGTAAGCCTAGACTGAAGCATGGCGCGCGGTTCCATCATTGAAATGTCCGGTAAAAGTTCTCGTTGCACGTCGTTTGGGTCCATCTTTCCGATTTCTGCTGCCTTCCTCAGTGCTTCCAAACATTTGCTTACGATCTCGGGACGTTTTTCAGTTTCGGCAAGGAACCCGCAGTAGCAGCCCAGGTTAAAAAGCGTGGCACAGGTGAACTCTGGAACCACTTCGTGTTCCCATTTCGAGTGTTTGAGGCCGCGTTCCAGCCACTTGATGGCTTCGGCTGTCTGGTGACGGTGATCTTTTTCGATGACGGCGAGGTTGAAATAGGCCCGAATCTGATCTGGGTTGATTTCAATGCTGTGCTCAAATGCGTCAATGGCCAAATCCAGGGTTTTGAAGGCTTCTACTGGAGCCTGGTTTGCTGTTGCTTGTCGTAGAGAGTCCATTCTTGCGCTCAGAACCAGCAAACGGACATTGCCAAGATCGTTGTATAGATAAAATGTCCGTCCAATCCTCCTTCCCGCCAGTTCAATCAGGTATTCTGCACATTCCAAATCGCCGAAATTTCCAAATCCCCGGTCCTTCTCGTAGATAAATTTGGACCAGTAAAACAATGCCAGACGTCGCAGATTGCTCGCATAGACTTCATCGGGGTCATCTTGGCCTGCAATTTCATACGGATTAAACTGCTCTATGGAAAGAAGTTCCTGTCGCTGTATCAGCGGAACTTTTGGGTAAAAGCGTCGACGCCAATTGAAGCCTTCGTCAGGTTTACTAACTGGGGAATTTGCGGCAAGAGTATTCGTTAGATTGGAGAATGCACTTATCCTTAGCTTTTCAATCATCGAGAAAACCGGATATTTTGACCGAATGTCTTTCTCTATCTTTTCAATGCGCGCAAGGCCATCCTCGGCCGATTTGGTAAAACTCTGCGCGCTGAATCCAGCGGCAATCCCCTGCGCAATGGTGAATAGGCCCGAGGCAGCCAGAATCAGTCCGAGAATCCATTTGAGGTCGTCAAGCCGATCCTTGAGTTCCGCAGCCGTTAAGGCTACATCCGCAGGGGATTTGGCGGCCAATGCGCGAACATCAGCCACGCCAAAGTGCACCAGAATGAGAATGCTGCCGATGAAAACCAAGGGGAGCCATTTGGTGAAGGCGCGCGTGGCAAGCTGGAGTGGAGTCAACAGCCATTTGCTCCGGGCGGTTCCTGACATGAAAGACCTCGGGAAGGGAGATGCACAGAAGTCTAGCATGGCAGGGGACTTTTGCTCCTTGCCTTCTTCCCCCCCCCAAAAAAAAATCGGGCGGCTAACCCCGAGACGAAAGGGAAGCCACCCGACTGAAAGAATACTTGGCCAGTGCAGAAGACAAATTCAGGAGATATTCACAGCGTACTGGCTATCTAGCTCCCCTGTCTTGAGCCATTGGAGTGAGTCTCGCTTCCATCAATAGGTGGAGTGCCGCGGATTCGGCTGCAATCTGGCTTGCTTCCTGGTTTAGTGTGGAGATGCGTTCCCTTTGCGTCTGGCGGAGTTCTAGAATAAACCCTCCGCCTGCTTTCATGGCTAGCATTCATCCCAACTCGAGGTCGTTTCTCCGCGCCATCGTTGCTGCATTGCTGATGGCCGCTACCCTAGCCGCGCCAGCGCTGGAACCCACCACCCACCTGGCCAACTATGGCCGGCAGAGCTGGGTGATGGAGAACGGCCTGCCTCAGAACACCGTGCAAGTCCTCGTTCAAACTCGCGACGGCTTTCTCTGGCTGGGCACTGAGGTCGGCCTGGTTCGCTTTGACGGCAACGGATTCACGGTTTTTGATCGCAACTCCACTCCCGCCCTGCCCGGCAGCGATGTGCGCTGCCTGCTCGCCGCCCGCGACGGTGCCCTATGGATCGGCACCAGCGAAGGGCTGGCGCGGTGGAAAGACGGAGTGCTGACGACATTCACGACGAAGGATGGGCTACCGGGAGACAGCGTGAACTCTCTCAGGCTAGATTCTGATGGGTCGATCTGGATTGAGACGCAGCAGGGCGGAGCGAGTTACAAAAACGATCATCTTTTGGCTGAGAATGTGGTTTGTTTCTCCTGTGTTTCACTCTTGGATGTGGTCAATTTGCCCAACGGCTACGCGGCAGGCAGAACGGCGACGATGGTGGTCATTCACCACGACTTCAAGAAAGTTGGGCAGCTAGAGAGCGGTCGCGATCTGCCTGGAAGCAAAATTCAGACGCTTTTTGCCGACCGCGAAGGCGCGCTTTGGATTGGCACGAACGCCGGCCTTGCTCGCTGGGTGAATGGCCGCGTCGAACGCCTTCCGGTCACTGATTCGCTCTCCTCGGCCTCAGTGCTCACTCTTCTCGAAGACCGCGAAGGCAATCTTTGGGTGGGCACGGAAACTGGCGGCCTGCACATCTTGCGCGATCAGCGCTTTCGCGCCTTGGGCGCGCGCGAGGGGCTCAGCAGCGATGCGACGACCACAGTGGTAGAGGATGCGGCCGGAACGCTTTGGGTGGGCACCAACGGCGGCGGGTTGAATGCCGTACATGCGCACGAAAAAGCCGCCCCGGGAGTCCTCATTCACCTCCAAAGCAACGACTTGGAGGGCGTCGCTCACCTCTCGGTGAAAAATTACACAGTCCGCAACGGCCTTCTCAGCGACGTGATTCTTTCGCTGGCGACGGCCAAAAATGGCGACCTGTGGGTCGGCACTCCCGACGGCCTCAACCGCATCCGCGCGGGGCGCGTTGAGGCTTTCACCTCTGCCGATGGCCTGCCCGACGACTTTATCCGCTCGCTTTTGGCCGACGCCGACGGCTCGCTCTGGATCGGGACCCGGCGCGGTTTGGCTCACTGGAGCGGGCATCTTGGCTCTCGCATGGAGATATTCACCCACGCTAATGGATTGGGCAGCGATTTGGTCGGCGCGATGACGCGTGACTCCTCGGGCGATCTGTGGGTGGCGACCTTTGCCGGTCTTTCTCGCTTCCACGCTGGCAAGATCGTCAATTACACGACCGCCAACGGCCTCTCCAGCAACGTCGTCACCGCTCTGTTGCCGCGTGCCGGAGGCAAGCTGCTGGTGGGCACCCAAGAGCACGGCTGGAATCTTTGGGACGGCCAGCGCTTCACTGCCGTGGGCCGCAACGGTTTGGAGCAGACCACCATCCACGCCATTCTCGAGGACGCTGGCAACCACTTGTGGTTCGCCACCGGCAAGGGCATTGCCCGCTGCGATTGCTCGATGGCTGGCGGCTGCTCCCACTGGATCGAATTTGGCTCGGCAGACGGCCTGCGCAGCCGCGAAACCGCTACGAACAGCCATCCCTCGGCCTGGCGCTCGCAGGATGGTCACCTCTGGTTCGCCACACCCAAGGGGCTGGTCGAGGTCGATCCCGCCCACTTCCCCGTCAACGCCACGCCGTCTCCGGTCGCCCTGGAGCGATTTTTTGTTGATGACGTTTTGCAGGCCTCGCAGACTGCGAACTCTGCCGTGCGCATCGAAGCTGGGCACGTCCACTTCCAGTTCGACTACGCGGCCTTGAGTTTTACCGCTCCGCAAAAGGTGCGCTACCGTTTCAAGCTGGAGGGCTTTGACCGCGATTGGACCGAAGCCGGCGCGCGGCGTACCGCCTATTACACCAATATTCCGCCGGGCAAATACACCTTCCGTGTGCAGGCTGCCAACAACGACGGCGTGTGGAACACCGAGGGCGCTGCCTTTCGCTTTGAGCTGCGCCCCCACTTCTATCAGACCATCTGGTTCTATCTGCTGCTAGCCGCCGCAGTTGCCGCGCTGGTGGTGATGCTGCTGCGCCGCCGCCTGCTGGTGGCCGAGCGTCAGTTTCGCGCCGTGCTGGGCGAACGCAACCGCATCGCCCGCGAGATTCACGACACCCTGGCGCAGGGGTATGTGGGCATCAGTGTACAGCTTGAGGTGCTCTCGGAACTGCTGCGCATGAACAAGGTCGAAGCCGCCTCGAAGCATTTGGACACCACGCGCGGCTACGTTCGCGAGGGGCTCAACGAGGCTCGGCAGTCGATTTGGGCTCTGCGCTCGCAGGACGCGGATGAAACTACCCTCCCGGTGAAGCTGCGGCGGCTGGTCGAGGCGGCCGGTGGGCACGGCACCGAGGCTAAATTCAGCCTTTTCGGCGCTTACCGGCCTCTGCCTCCGGGCTCCGAGAAGGAAATTTTGCGCGTGGCGCAAGAGGCTCTGCACAATATTCATAAACACGCTGGGGCCAAACACATTTCGGTGCAACTGGAGTATGGGCCGGCGGAAATTGCCCTCGAAGTGCGCGATGATGGGTGCGGCTTCGTTGCTAAGGAGCGGCCCGAAGCCGGGCGCTTTGGCTTGACGGGAATGCGCGAGCGGGCCGCAACCTTGGGCGGCAAGCTCGAAGTCACCAGCGAGCCGGGCGTGGGAAGCGTAATCAGGCTGCGCGTTCCAGCGGCTAGAGAGGCGCGCGGCGGTTAGTTTTGTGGTTTCCCACCACCTGCGGTGGGGCTGGCGTTGGAAGCCTGAGAATGGCTCGGAGCTTGGGGTCGAAGAGTAAGTCGATAAGGGAAAAAGAGATAGGAGAAACAGTGAGCAACGAAAAAATTCGTGTGCTGGTGGTTGAAGATCATCACGTGGTGCGGCAGGGGCTGGTGGCGCTGCTCAATGTGGTCGAGGGGCTTGAGGTTGTCGGCGAAGCCGCCGATGGCGTTGAAGCCATCGCCCACTTTCGCAAACAGCAGCCCGATATTACCCTCATCGATCTGCGCCTGCCGCGGCTGAGCGGCGTCGAGGTGATCGAGCGCATCCGCATGGAGACGCCGGGAGCGCGCTTCATTGTGCTGACCACCTACGACGGCGACGAGGACATCTACCGCGCCTTGCAGGCTGGCGCGCGCGCGTATCTGCTGAAGGGTATGACGACCGAGGAACTGATCACCGCCATCCGCGTGGTTCATGCCGGCCGCTCGCACATTCCCCCGGTGATCGCCCAGCGGCTGGCCGAGCGCATGGGCAGCGAGGAACTGACTCCGCGCGAGTTCGACGTGTTGGAGCAGATTGTGCATGGCAAGAGCAACAAGGAGATCGCAGCGGAACTGGAAATCTCTGAAGCCACGGTCAAAACCCACATCAACAGTCTACTGGGCAAGTTGAATGTGACCGATCGCACCCAGGCGGCCACGGCGGCCTTGCAGCGCGGCATGGTGACGCTGGAGTCCTTGAGAAAGCCCATATGATAAAGGTAATACCGATGAAACGAAAGCTCTTGCGTGGAGTTTTTCTGGTGGCTTTGATGGCGCTTGCTGCACTTGTCCAGGCCCAGAAACCGACCTGGCGGCAGGCCACGAGCGCCGAACTGGCTTCGCTGCTGCCGGCTCGTGCGCCAGTGGAGCGCGAGCACATCGAGACCGAAATGCGCACCGCATCGGGCATTGTCAACAGCCGCGGGCGCTTCATCGCCGGGGTGGTGCTGATCACCGCCGGCTATTCGGCCGATGGCAAATATTCCCACTACCTGATCGTGCAGGCCCCAGTGCGCATCGGTGGCATCTTGCTCAAGCCGGGCGAGTACGTTTTTGGCTACGAGCACAAGGGCGAAGTGCTCAGCATTCATTTTCACGACGCCGCCACCGGCACCCTGCTGGGCTCGACTGACGCGCATCTGATTGCCGGCTCTAGCCGCGTCACCAGCCTGCACATCTGGCCGCCCTCGGGCAAGGCGCTGATCCAGATCGGCCGGTTCGCGATTCCCTATGAATTGGGCGAAGAGTAGGAGGACAGAGAACAGAGAACAGAGAACAGAGAACAGAGAACAGAGAACAGAGAACAGGTGGGACTGGCGAAGGTCAAAAAGGTTTGCGGTACGCAGGTCAATCGCTGCCAAAAACGCCGAAGGCTTGGAGCCTTCGGCGTTTTTGGCAGTGACGAAGAAAAAGCTATTTTTGTGCGATGGTGGATTGCGGATTGACCTGGAAGTTCAGGTAATCGGTCAAATCGTCCACATCCTGCTTGGAGCCGACCATGGGGGGCATGAAGCGGTGATAGGGCGAGTCAACCTTGTACTCGTGCAGCATCTGGACAAAGTTGCCGATGTTGGCGCGGTCGCGGCCAGCTAAAAGCGTCTTCAGCGGGCGGTAACCGTCGAGGGTGTGGCAGCTTCCGCACTCGCCGCGGAAGATGGCCTCGCCGCGCGAGTAGCTGGAGGGGGAGTCGTTCCACACCCACTTGGAGTGGGCCAGGTAGCCCTCCTGGTTGATGCGGTTGACATAGGGAACGCGCACACCGTTCGAGTACATCCAGCGACCGATGACGTAGGGCTTGCGCAGCATTTCGCGGGAGTACTCGCCGGCGCCGGTGGCCATCAGCGCCAAAAGCAGAATGGCGATGGCGTGGGCCAGGTTGAACTGGCGCGGGTTGCGATAGGCGAGGAAGTAAGTCACGCCAACGATGGTGGCCGAGGTCACGATAATCAGCAGAGCCATGCGGGTGATGATGGAGAACGTCCCCGAGCCGATGGTGTCGATGCCCAGTGTGAGAAGGGCGCGCTGTGACTCCGGCACCATCCAGAGATACCAGAGGAGTAGGAAGGGCGTGGCAACAAAGGAAGGAATCAGCCACTTGGCGCTCCACTTGACCAGCGAGGTTTTCAGTTCGGGCTGCTTGTCGCCGTCGATGAGGCTGGAAGTAATCAACGCCCAGACCCCGGCCAGGGCGCAGCAAACGCAACTGCGCAGCAGCAGGCTAGGCCAGTAAGTTGGATTGAAGAAGGCATACCAGAATTTGCTGGCTTCCTGGCCGGTTCCAGCAACCGCGAGCCAAGCGTCGCCGGGGGTGAGCATGAAGGTGAGAATGCCGTTGATAATGATAAGAGTGAAGACCGAGGACCAGGCATAGACCCAGCCCACCGTGAGGTGCAGTTTTTCGCTGATGCGGCTCCAGGTGGAGTAGTAAACCGCGATGGTGGTTACCTCAACCATGAAGAAGACCCATTCCATGGCCCAGCCGAAGACGAAGTTGTGGATGAGGGTGCTGGTTCCCTCGGGATGAGTGAGGCCGATGGCGAACCAGATGCCGACGCCGCTGACGGTGCCGAAGACGGCCGTCAACACCAGGAAGAACTTGGAGTAGCGGGCGAGTTGGTTGAGCCAGGCCGTGCGCAGCGGTCCCTCGGGCATCTTGAGGGCCTTGCGTTCGGCCATGGGCAAGTAGAGGCCGCCGCCCACGGCAAACTGCGAGATCATGACATGGAAGATGGCGATAATGCCAATCACCCAGCCCGACCCGAGATATGGAATGTTCCAGAATGGATAGTTCATCGATTCTCTCTCTTTACCGGATCGTCCAATAGCCGATGATGGTGGTGGACAGCAGGGCAATGATGGCCAGCAGTCCAAAGTAGTTGGCGGCGCGCGCTCTTTGCCCCTTTTCGCGACTGGTGTCGTAGAAGGGAATCAACAGCCAGAGCACGATGGCGCCGGTAAAGAGCAGAATGCCGCCGATTTCTCCGGCCGTCCCCGGCAGCACGTTGCCGATCAGCTTGAGCATTTCGAAGGGACTCATGAAGTACCACTCGGGATGAATGCCCACAGGGGCCGGGGCCAGGGGATCAAACGCCTTGCCCAGCGACCAGGGAAAGACGGCGGCCAGCAGGGCCAGCACGTTGAGCGTGATCAGCCACATGGCCAGATCCTTGCGCAGGAAGTTGGGCACAAAGGGCTCGCTTTTGCGCTTTTCGGGCGGCAGGGCTTCGACCGAGGGAGGAGCTGCGTTGCCGTGGCGCTGCACCAGCCACAAGTGGAAGCCGAGCAAAGGCACGAATACCGCCGGCAACACCACGACGTGCAGGGCAAAGAAGCGCTGCACGGTGAACTCGCCCACTTCGGGGCCACCCCGCAGCATGTTGGCGATCAACGGGCCGATCCAGGGGATCGAGGCGGGAATCTCGAGGCCGACCTTGGTGGCAAAGTAGCTCAACTCGTCCATGGGCAGCAGATAGCCGGAGAAGCCGAAGATAGTGGCGATTCCCAGCAGCGCCATGCCGCTGAACCAGCCGAATTCACGCGGCTTGCGATACGCCTTCATGAAGTAGACCGAGAACATGTGCACCAGGATCGAGAAGATCATCAGGTTGGCGGACCAGGAGTGGATGGAGCGGATCAGCCAGCCAAAGTGCATGACGAAGTTGATTTGGCGTACCGACTCGAAGGCATCGGCGCCTGGGCGGTAATAGACCAGCAGTAGCACTCCCGTGAGGCACTGCACCAGGAAAAGAAACAGCGAGATGCCGCCCCAGTAATACCAAAAGGATTGGGAGTGGACGGGAACGGTCTTGTGGCGCGCAAAGGCAGCCAATTCAGAGAGGCCCAGTCGCTCATCAACCCAGCCGTAAACGGATTTTGAAGTCATGCCTATCATCCTTTTGCGTTACGAACATTGCGCTACGCGCGGGAAACATCCACGCCGGTATCGGTAACCGCGACCTTGAAGAGTTTGAGGGGCCGGGGCGGAGGGCCGCTGACGTTGGCTCCGGTGTAAGCGTTGTAAACCCCGCCGTGGCAGGCGCAGTGGATACGGTCGGCCTCGGGCTCGTATTGCACCGTGCAGCCTAGATGCGTGCAGACGGCGGTCATGGAGATCCAGCGGCCGTCAGCGTGGTGAATGAGCATGGCGGGCGAGGAGCCGAACTTGAACATCAGCACCGAGCCAAGGGGAAGTTTCTGCTGATCCTTGAGGGTGACCTGGGTGACCGCCGTGGCCTCCAGGGCCATCTCCTCGGGCGTGGCCAGGTAACGATAAATGGGATAGGCCAGGGCGACAGTGTAGGCCAGGCTTGCCGCTCCTGCCGCGGCCAGGAAGAAGCGGCGGGTGGACTTGTCACCGCTCTCCTCGACGATGTTTGCGGGAAGTTTTGTCTCTTCGCTCATGATTATGCCGCCCCTTCCATGGTTTTTTGGGTTCGTGCGACCA
>Ga0224528_1000488_pt1 | contig 30180 bp, 24 predicted proteins | sample CBST25metaG_2_FD_179888 | JGI IMG/M metagenome (GOLD analysis project Ga0224528, IMG submission 179888) | Peat soil microbial communities from Stordalen Mire, Sweden - C.B.S.T25 | ecosystem: Environmental > Terrestrial > Soil > Wetlands > Peat | place: Sweden: Norrbotten County, Stordalen Mire...
TGAAAGTCCCCCCCCCCGACCAATCCGTTTCTGCAAATAGAAAACATTGCCCTCGCCGGTAAACCTAAGAACTATGGCAATCGGCACCAAAAGAGGCGAAAGAATTAATAAGGCAAAGGCGGAAAAACAAATGTCGAAGAAGCGCTGCATGGTTCCTCCCTACATGCGTTGATCGAGGTATTTTCCCATTTCCTTATGGCCGAAATCGGGAATCATGCTGAAGAACAGTTTGACCAAGTCCTGCTTCGACCAGGCGCCTTGCGCCATTAGCCTCTGCATGCCGTGCCTGAACGAATCCAGCTGCGCGGAATCGTATTGAGCCACATTCCGAATAACTCCGATGCCTTCAAAACGCATCATATCGAGGTCTTCCTTGTCGGTGTAGAACTCCTCGAAATCCTTTTCGCCGGTGGTGTCGCTCTTGAAGAAATAGCAGGGCCACCGCTTCCGTGCAATCAACTCCCCGGCACGGTCCCGCGCTTCGTCTTCGGTGCTGCACTCGAAAGGCTCGTATCCGTGGGCCTCCAGGTAACGTACTGCGATCTCGACGAACGTGATCAGATGAAGTTTCTGGCTAAGTTTTGGGAAAAAGATGTCGCGGTTTTCCCCGAGCAAGCCGGAGAGCAAGCAAAGCTCGCCCGATTCCCGCGGAGTCACGAAGTAACGTCGAACATCGTTTGGCGCGGAGATGGGCTGGCGCTTGGCGAAGCGCTGGTTGAAACCATGAAGCAGTGAACCGTCGGAAAATGCCACGTTGGCGAACCGCGCCATTGAGATCGTCTGACTAAGGCTCTCGCGCATCAGGAACATTTCCATGATGCGCTTGCTGGCGCCCATCATGTTGACAGGATTGGCTGCCTTGTCCGTCGATACGCAGAAGTACTTTTTTGCTCCGCCCTTGCGAGCCATCGCCAGTGTGCCAAGCGTATTAAACACATTGACCTGAACCATGCGCATCAGTGTGTAGGGATCCTTCTCGCTGCGAACATGCTTGAGAGCGGACAGATTGAACACGTAGTCATATGGTCCCTCGGCGGCAAACATGGCTTCGAACTCCTTGCTGCCGCAGTCCAGTGCAAAGGTGCGAAAATCTCCAGATTCATATCCCAGCGTGCTGCGAATATCGCGCACCAGTTCAACCATGTTGTTTTCATTGATGTCGACGACATGCAAGGCGGCCGGATCGCGTTTGAAAATCTCCCGTGTCACCGCCTGGCCTATGGATCCTGCTCCGCCAATGACGAGGAAACGATGGCCACGAATCACATCCTGCAAATGGTTGTCGTTTGCGCGAATGTCAGAATCGAATAGAGAATCTGTTCTTCCAATGAGAGATAGAACATTCATTGTAGCTCCTTGCTATTCGTGGTTGTTTAGAGGCTGTCCCGTTCCAGGTAGAAAACTGAGCGGGCTTCGCAGGACGCCACGACGCCGTTGTTGCCTCCGTCCCCTCCTAAAATTTCTCATACGCCCGGTATTTCCCAGGTGATCAGCTGGGAAAATGCTCCGCGAGTGGCGAACGTGGGAAGTATACTTTCTCGGACGTGGATGCGCCCAGGCTAAGTCTGTCGCAAGGCCGCCCGCAACGGCGTAGGCCGCGGCGCAGTATCGTCATTCCTGCCGCCGTCCCGTGCTTGCAACCGAACGCAAGACAGCTTCGTTATTTGTGTTGAAACTTCGCGATTCTTGCGAATCCTTCCTCAACGCTGATCGGGGGGGTCCAACCAAGCGTTTCGCGGGTGTAATGGATATCGATTTGCAGATTCTCAATCAAGCGTTCAACAATGTCCTTTCGTCCAAAGCTATTTCCAATAAATTGAATCATACGCGGAGGCACTGGAAATAGGCGAGGCCGAACTCCCAGACAAAGACTCAATCGGCGCAAAAGGTCCGCCGTTGACATGTCATGGTCATCGCTCACAAGAAAAGTCCTATTGGCAGCTTTAGGGTGATCGACGCAGGTTTTTATTAGATCAATTAGGTTATCTAAACCGACCAAGCTACGCCGATTGGCGGTTACCGATCCAAAGGGCAACGGAACGCCACTATCGAGCCAACTGATCATTTTTCCGAAATTGCCTGGAGCATTCGGTCCATACACCAAAGGTGGTCGAAGAATCACGGTCTCGAGACCGGTGGTACTGGAAATATCCCTGAGTCCAACTTCGGCTTCATACTTCGAAATCGCATAGGGCGAATGAGGCTGCGGCGTATCGTCGGGCGTGAACGGTCTATCGTATGATATATTTCCGTTCACGCCGATCGTGCTCACAAAAATGAACCTTTTAACGCCTGCCCCTACAGCGCTTTTTGCCAAAGCGATGGTAGCATCGGTATTCACGATTCTGTACTCCTCAAGCCGTCCTTCGGATCGGTCATTGAGGATGTGGGCACGGCCTGCCAGGTGAACGATCACATCGATTCCGCAAAGAAGACAATCCCAGCCCCGGAAAGTCCTAAGGTCTCCCACGGCAATCTCATTGTTTTCCGTGGTTCTGCTTCGAACGGCACTGAAAACCTGGTGACCTTCATTGGCCAATAGAACAGACAACTCCCGCCCGATAAAGCCGCTTGCGCCCGTCAAAAAAAGTTTCATTTTGTCCCCTGAAATTCTCCCGCTAAGCCTACAGTCGCGGATATGGTGGCGATTCCGTGGTTGTTGCTACTCGCCGCAGGCGGTCAAGTTGTGCGCCTCGGATGCAAGAGGCGCGGAAGCCGCGATTGCACTAGAATTCCGAATCCGTGCGACTCCCCCCGATTGGCGGGCCGCATCCGCTCTGCGCGCCAGCATCGTTCGCCATTTGGGCGACACATGGAAGCAGGTGACCGACACTCGGAACTCCCGTGTCCTTGGTGTTACGGAAAGGGATTTCCTGGGTTCGCCAGATGGCTCTCGAGCAGAACCGATCCATTAGCCTGCATCGGATATTGGCGAATTGGGCATCAGCAAGAAGATAATCTGAAGAGCGAGTACCTCTGGCCAGCTGCGCCGGAAATCGCCCGCGTGACGAATGAGCCAGAGACGGTCCATCCAACTCAACCGCCGTAACGCCAGGGAGCATTCCGGGCAGGCTTTGGTCAGTTCGGATATAAGCACGATGTCGTGCCTATATCGTCCCTGTTTCACTATGTCCAAGCGGCGTTCGATGGCTTTGAGACCGGAGTTGGCCCCGATTTCATTGGAACTGTGCTGCCGGTAACGCATCGTCGGCACACTGTCGATGATCCACCGAAAACCGCTGGCGCGCGCATATGCGTAAAAGATCCAGTCGTGAACCCAGAGCTTGGACAGGGCGGCGAAATTCATAGCAACCCAGTCGCGCATATTGAGGAATAGGGCACGACTAAGCACGAATGTGCAACCGGGGCCTGGTGATCCAAACACGTGATCGAGCCGCTTCAGCGGATACGACTTTTTGACAACCTTTGTGCGGCCGTCGGGCCAGAATGCCTCAACGTCGCTGGAATAGCCATCCGCAGGGTCCGAGCGTAGCCTGGCGATAGCGCGTGCAAGTTTGTCTGAATGCCAGATGTCGTCTTGGTCGGCGAGCGCGACATACGCCGCTTCGCCGATATCAGCGTCTCGTATTAGACGCAGGAAACTTCGGTTGGCGCTGCCGAACCGTCTGTTCTGCTCCGGCAAGATCGTCAGCGGCAGCCAAGCGGAGTACTCTTCCAGCACTTTCAACGTGCCGTCGGTTGACTTGTCGTCGCTAACCGCGATGCGCACGTCGACCTGCTGTTGGTTGCGAATGCTATCCAGTTGTTCGGGCAACCATCTTTCGCCGTTGTAGGTGGCCATCAGAATGGCACACTTTGGAAACAAAGGAGACATGCGAATCACTCTACCAGGGACTTTGACTGGATGGACTAAGTTCTTTTGTCGTGGAATTTCCGCTGCGTTGTTCCGCGCTCAAACCGCCAGTTGATTATGCCTTGTCCTTGTTCATCTTTATTCGAGAATCAGGCCTGACGCCTGTCCTTTGCTGAGCATTTCGGACGGTCTGCACAAAACCCTCTTGTCCCATGCAACATGCACCCGAAGTTAAACATACATAACGCCCATTCTACGCCTGTTCTCCCGATAGTCAAGCCCCTGAAAGGATTCAGATTATTCCGGTCATGGACCCCGCGTAGCGGTTTGTCATGCCCATAGATTTTGCTATCAGACTGCGCTCTCTTTGCAATTGGGAATTCCGAACGCAACTCATGAATTCCCATAAAACACTCAGCAGCAAAAAAGTCCAGATGAATAAAAAACTCTTGCGGTCAGCTTCTGCCATTGCGCACAAAATGTCAATTCGGTCATTTCTGCAAGGGCGCATTTGAAGCCTGCCTGCTTTCAGGCCGCTATTCAGGCACCCCGCAACTCATTGGGATCTTACTCAGACACGCTCCTATGACGCACTCACTTTCAGCAGCAGCACGCCGTGGGCTGGTACTGTTGCCGAATACGCATTTCTGCTAAAATGGACTTCTCGGTGTTCCCACAGATCACGTGCATTTTCTACCGTACCAGACAGCCCCAGGTCGCGGGCGTCAATGGTAACTTGTATAGAAGCTGAACCAAGATTAACAGCGCCCACGGCTACGCTGCCATCGGCAAGTGGTTTTACCCAGATCTCGAAGTCACGTTTCTTTATACGCGAAGACTGCTTTCCAAGAGGGTCTTGGTCGACTGCGATCACTTCACTGTTTAGTAATATCGACTTCGTTGACGCCGACATGGTGCGTACGTCGTTACCCGCCAAAAGCGGAGCGGCTGCGAGTGCCCAGAGGCTCATATGTGTACGGTATTCATCATCCGTCATATGCCCGTTACCAACTTCCAGCATATCAGGATCATTCCAGTGTCCAGGACCAGCATACGGTGCCGTCGACACCTGCTCCTCAATGTTGCCGATCATGCTATCCCACGTGTCGCTGATATCTTGCGTAGTGCGCCACAGATTGCCGCCGACTTCTGCTCCCCATTTATCTGCATTTGCCGTACCATACGCTGAAACGCTATACACAATCGGCCGACCCGTAGCTTGCAACGCACTCCCCATCTTTGAATATGCAGTCTGTAACCCGTCATCATAATTGTAGATAGTAGCTGCGCTGCACCAGTCATACTTGAGATAATCTATACCCCAGGTCGCAAAGGTGACGGCATCCTGGTCCTCGTGTCCATAACTTCCCATATATCTCGCGCAAGTTAGCGGACCTGGTGACGAATAAATGCCTAGTTTTAGGCCTTTTGAATGTACATAGTCAGCTAACGCTTTCATGTTGGGAAACCTCTGATTTCCTGACAAAGTTCCCTGCGCATCTCGGACGCCCTCCCAAGTGTCGTCAATGTTCACGTATATGTAGCCCGCGTCGCGCATCCCGTTCGATGCCATGGCATCAGCTACAGTACGCACAGTATGGTCGTCTATCTTATTCGCGAATAGGTTCCAACTGTTCCACCCCATCGGCGGAGTCTTTGCTAAGCCGTTGTATGGCACCCTTTCGAATGATGATATTTGGGCACTACAACCTGCAAGCATGAACGCGATAACTGCGGCGACCGACAGGAGGACTTGACGTTGCATGGGCTTCCTTCGTCATTGCTGAATTGAATGAATTGTACCGCTGTCCGGCGTTTCCCGGGCCATGTCCGCATTTCATGTGCGCTGTTGCGGTGGTTTCGTCTCTAAAAAAGGCGCTGGGATCGGGAAGACCAAGCGGGGTAAAGATCCGGTTCCGCAGGCTCATGACCGAGCAATTCCAACTGCAGGTCGGAAAGCCTCTCGCTGAGCTTGCCGTACTTCTTGGTGCGCTCCAGGCGGAGCTTTTCCATGAGCCGCTGGACAAACAACTCGGAAATTGCAAGAGTTCGTTTATAGAACTCGTTCTGCGAACGCATCGATGGGCTCAAACTCGACAGCGACTGAAACAACAGCATTGATTCGCAGCACAACACTGACTCAAGAGAGCGACCGAATCATTGCAGGTTTATAAATCGCTGTTGGGCGAGTCCTGCAAGCACGGGAATCTCGACAAAGGTCGCTAGTACAAACACCGCAGCCACAAGGATCATGGTGAGCATCAGACGGCGTTCGCGGAATAGTTTCTCGGGGTTTTGTGCGGATGAATCGGGTCGCATTGCCAGGCCGAGGTACTGTGTGAACAATAGGATGATTAGCGGCATGAGCAGAATATACTCGACCCGATATTTGATTAGAAATACCGCGAGAAAAAAGGTGGAAAGCAGTGCATAAGCAAAACAAGAGAGTGTGAGTGAGACTTCAGAATACCCTTTAAAGCTTGTCCGGTACCGCACCAACAGATCTTTGCCGTGAGAAGCTACAATCTCGCGATACTCGGATAGCCTTTTGGCCGCCATTAGAAAGGCACCGCCCAACCAGTACGCCAGGATGATTGATGAAGGGGGGAGTGTCCTTGCGTCAACCATGGCCCAGCCGATCATCAGTCGTAATGGATTATTGATGGATTCGGATATCACGTCAAGGAAGGCTACATCTTTGGTACGCAATGGCGGAATGTTATAAAACACGCCTTGAACCGCAAAAACACAGCCGACCAAAAGCATCGTCAGACTCGACAAATACGCGCAACTCAAGCCTATCACGAGCAGCGCCAGCCACTCGGCCATGACGATGTGACCGTGCAGTTTTGTCCGCACGCCTGCCCGCTGCGATTTCGTTGGGTGATATTGATCAGAGCCTTGGTCGAACCACTCATTAATGACATAATTAGCGGACGCTATACAGACCGCCGTCACCAGACCGAGGAGAACTTCTGCAAAGTGGAAGCCGACATACCGCCCTCGCAGGAGATAAGCGAGCATAATTCCTGGGAGTATAAAGATGTGCTTAGTACTATGGGTAATCCGAGCTATCGCCAGATAGTCCACGATTGTCGCGTTCTTCTTTTCTGCACCCACTTGAATCGATGTAAATTTTCCTGAAGTCATCCTAGTCCTCATTGGTTCATGCCAAATTCTACGCTCGACCTCGGCCGATGCCCGGCTTGGCGATCCCTCTGCTATCTAAAGGATCGATATCAATTCAGCGTGTACACGTCAAAAGTCTCATCATATGAAACAGGGCCGAAACTAGCGATGAGGTGCGTAGAACGCTGGAAGGTTCGTACCTCATCGGGCGTTATCGTCAGCTTCCAATCATAGCCTTCTTTATCCACGTGCGGAGAATCGCCAGCGTTCAGCCTGTCTTCCAACAGGATTATCACCTGCCTGCCTGTCTGAGTGTGAAGAGTCTGCGCGTTTTGCAAGATATCGCTGAGACTGATTTGCAAACGCGCGTTTCGGGTGAAATGGACCACGTTCCCGTATCTCTGCTCGCGGATCAGATACGTCTGATTGGGAATATAGTAAGATAAAGGTTCAACCAGAAAGTCAGGATCGCCGATGATGATGGCCTCTTGGAGGTTGGGATTGCTTTTGACCAGCGTGCCAAGATCGCGACTCCTACTGTAAGGCGGACCATTCTGGAAGGTACGAACAAGCTGGCGTATGCTGACTGGCACTTGGAGCAGCAGGATCAGCAAGAACAGAATTGATCCTATTAGTGAGACCGGCCCAACAAAAGACCTTAAGCGAGCCGGAAGAACAAGATCCTCTTGTGTGCCTTTTGCTGTCGCTAGCCAGTACATGGCAACCATCATCACGAGCCACAATGCCTCGTGACGATACGCGCCAGGTGAGATGAGCGCGAAGAACATCGATAGACCCACGAGAGACGCCAAAGCGGCGACAAAAGCTCCGATCCGCCGAATGAGGCCAAGCGTACTGCCAAACATGATCAAGGACAACAGAATCGCCAGTTTTCCTTCCGCAAGCTTTGTGTAGCCTGGAAGAATGAGATCTCGGAATTGTGCTGCAGGCAAAAAGACAGCGCTGAGAAGGAGTTTGAGCGTTATTCCACTCGGTCTTTCCACTCTTGCGGCATCGTTGAAAGTAGGCAGCGTAGTCAGTAGGCAAACCCCAACACCAAGGGCTGCAATGGCTACATTGATGAGAAAGAAGTTAAAGGCGACCCGCCGTTCGGCACGCTCGTTGCAAAGTATATCTACAAGCCATAAGAGCAGAAGTGAAGGGACGAGCAACATGGACAGCAAGTGACAGTTGGCCAGAAACAGGAGCATTAGCCCTAGCCAGTAGTCGCGCTTTCTATGCCGCTCGTAGATTGCGGCAAAGGCGAAGAGCAACAACATGGCGATTCCATAGTTGCGCGGTATTACGGAATACTCAATCAGACTGAAGTGCCCGGCCAGTATCAGCGCAATTACCGGCCATTTAAAGGGGGATTGCCACAAAAGAAGCAATGTCGCGGCAGAAGCAACAATTATAGAGAGGATTTGAAGAACTTGAGGCTTTTGATCCAGAGCATGAGCACCGCGGAGAAGAAGGTACCAAATCGCTGGGTGGCCCTCGCCATGCAGCCCCTTAAGCATTGCATAAACATCTGTACCTTGTAATGCCAAAGAAAGCGCTCTAACGTCGTCCCGCCCGACCACATAATGGAATGCCAAGTAGAGTACGATGCCCAACCACAGTATGAACAGCCCCATGGCAAATATGCGCCGCGGAATAGAGCCATTGACCTTATCGGGCTGCTCTGTAATGCTCATGCTCGCAAACACAATATTCTCCGGAATCCTGATTTAGGTTCGATCTGCTGAGAATTGTACTTCTTTCGAGAGGTACCGTGACACGATGGTGGCTTTTCGAGTCGATATATCGAGCCGGTCCAGTCGTGCAGAGTGTCCCGGCTGATGCAACAAACTCCATAGGTAGCTATCTGTTTGACTCAGAAACCCCCGCGTATGGTATGCGGACGTAATCGAAGAATATCCCCGCAATCTGATAAAGTCGGCGGCAGCTTTCTTTACGGAAGATGCCTGCCGCGGTTACCCGGCTCGTCTGCGTTGGCCGGATGGCTTTCGTTGCCCTCGCTGTGGCAGCGCAAAGATGTGGCCTGTGTGGAATGTGCTGTTTCAATGTGCGGATTAGCAAGCACAATCTCAGCGGGCAAATGGAGCCCCGGTTGAAACCCATGGATTGGCGAGTATATTCTCAAATTCGATCGGGCTGATGTCTGTGGACAGATAGTACTGGCCGGATGCCTTTTTACTCTTCCAACTGTTTTCGCCGGTACTAGTATCCACTAAATTGGCGCTTTGTGCGCTGATCTTCCACCCAGTGCTTCCAAATACGGCAAACTCCACAGCAAGCGGGTCCTCGTCTGGTGACTCGGTGCTCTTGGCGGAATTGAAGGCATAGGCAGAAGGGTTCGTTAGGGGAAGCGACGCAACGGGGACCTGAGTTACTACATTCACTGCACCCGTGTTGAAGGGAACCACATACACTGGCGGATAGCCATTGGTGCTGGTCACATTTGTGAAGAATGCACTGCATGCAACCGCGTTCGTCTTGCAGTTATATTCCAAACCGGAAGGGCTGTAGCTATTCATTAAAACGAACTCTTTAAGAAACTGTTGTTCCATCTGCGCGCCAGTTAGGAGACTAATTGCGTCGGCTTGTGTGGCGCGAAACTCTTCTTCGCACGACAGCTGGCCCGTAATGACATAAGTGAGACCATTTGTCTTGCCGCCAGCGACGATATAGTTTGCAACGGCTTGCCTCAAGATCGTTCCGCACTGCGGATAACTTGCACAGGTATCCCCCGTGTCAAACTCGCCTACCACTGCGGAGTTCCATGCGGAAGACTCGCGAAGTCGACAACTCGGCGTCCATGCGCCTATCGAAAATAGACCTTCGTGCCCATAGTACTTCTGGAAGACTTTCATTGTTGGAGCGCCGAGCTTAGATGGTGCGCTTGAAACCATGCCCCATGTCTTTACAATGCCAATGTCGATCCAGTGGTGAATTATAGGCTGCGTAACTGCGCAATCGATATCGCCATCGCAATCATCGTCATATATCATGTCTACCGGAACCTGCACTGGAGCAAAAACAGCTTGTTTCAAATGGCCTTCGCAACCGTATATGAGAGGCAGGCCAACAAGAGCAAAAAGAATTAGCAAGACGTTCCTCGTCACAAGTAGCTCCTTTATACTTGGGTGCCCGGCAATGCTTTGGGACATTCTGTGTGATCGGTTCGTTGCAGCTTGAACCCGGCCGCGAGCGCGGTTTTATCGAGTTGATTAACTTTACCGGCGTCAAATCGTCTTCAGAGAATTCTGTGACCAGTGCTCGGTTTCCTGTTTCTGTTTGCAGGTATAATTCAACTCCCCGGACCCATCCTGGTCGACCGCTGTTGCCTGAATGATGCGTAGTTCGATTTGGCTTCACTGAGACCTCTGTTTAAAACAGCAGGGCGCGAAGTTGCGCGCTTCGCAAACCAATACTCAGAGGTCAACAAAACGGTAAGTAATTTGTATCAGATTACGCTTAACAGCCCCTTGAATCAAGGGGCTAATGCAGGTATTCTGGGACCTAAGAAACGCGGGGCTTTCACGCCCTACGACTTCGAAGCGCAGAGTCTGACAGCCTGGCCATCTGTCGAACCGCGGACTCCAGCTCGTTGAATACAAAATTACCAAGCAGCCGTGATAAATTGTCGTAAGGAGCCCACCTTGTTAGTCAGGAAAGCTGTAATCACGGCCGCGGCGCCATCCCAGCGCTCATTGCCTCTTCAAATTCTTGTTGACGGTGACGCCCAAAAGAAGTCTCTGCTCCAAATACTGATCGAGCAATCGCTGGCGGCAGGAGTCGAGGAAATCGCAGTGGTAGTTTGCCCCGGCGATGAAACACCTTATGCGCAAGCCGCGGGGCCTTACGCCTCTTCGGTCCGGTTTATTCCTCAGAACGAGCCCTATGGCTATGGCCACGCCATCCATTGCGCACTTTCCTTTTTGAACAACGACCCCTTTCTGCATATGGTGGGCGACCACCTCTACGTGAATACCGTGCGGAAGCCCTCCGCACTGCGACTGGTGGAACTGGCCCAAAAGGAGCGGTGCTCGGTGAGTGGCGTGCAACCCACGCGCGAGAGTATGCTGTCGCACTATGGGACAGTTGGTGGCCGCCGTGTCCCCTCGCGCAGCGGCGTCTATCGTGTCGACACTGTGATCGAGAAGCCCACGCCCACTGAGGCAGAGTTAAGGTTGCTGGTCCCCGGTATCCGCGCCGGCTATTATCTTTGCTTTTTTGGCATCCACGTGTTCACGCCGTCTGTGATGGAAATTCTGGACCGCAAGCTGGCGGCCACCTCCGACAGGCCGGTGACGCTGGTGGACGTACTGGTCGAGTTGGCGCGCCAGGAACAATATCTGGCGATCGAGGACGAGGGCCGGCGCTACGACCTGGGAGCCACCTATGGCTTGTTGATCGCTCAGCTGGCAATGACCTTGAATGGCCGCGACCGTGGCGAGGTGTTGTCGCAGATTCTGGAACTGTTCGCCGACCGCGAATTGTCCGGAATCGGCGGAGGTGCGGCAAAGTGAGCCGTTTTGTCGATGTCATTACCAGCAGCGGCGAGCAGCGCGATTTCTCGCTGGATGCCTTGTGCAGGGAGATTCCTCTCGATGCACTTCTTGAGGAATGCCAAGCGCTGGACAACTTCCGCCGCGGTTGTGACAACCTATATGAACGCGTCAGGGCACTGTTCTTTCTTTACTCCATCCATCGCTTTCATATTCCCCGACTCGCAGCTGCGACCGCGCCGGCGCTGATACCCTTTGCCGGTTTTGAAGACATGCTGAACAGGCGGTTTGAGGAAGCTATCGAGGTCTTTCTCGTCGCCCAGGCCAAAGGCGGCGCCAGCGGAGCGATCTCCAGTGCGTTGGCCGCCGCCTACCGCGCGCTTGGGTTCCAGACCCTGGCCGACCAGGTGCGCAGCAGCGTGCGCAATGTGCGCGGCAACCAGTGGATGTTCCGCGCAGGCCACACGGACGACTATCCTCTGCATCTCTGCCCCGAGTTGCTTGGCGGCTATCCGGTCTTTCCAATCCTGCACGAGACAACGCCCGTTCGGATGGACCTTACCCACAGCGGCTGGAGCGACATTTTCTTTCTGGGTATGGATTTCCCCGAGGGCGCACGCGTAATCAATGCCTCGATCGACCTCGCGGTACGTGGCGCTGGCCCTACGTTTGTGCAACCCCGACCTCCAGTCGAGACGTGGTTTCGCGTCATCGACCAGCCGGTCATCCGCTTGACCAGCGTCGATTTGCGCGCCTCCGCCGACGTGTCTTCCATTGCGGAAGTCTTTGATTTTGCCCGCGACTATCTGGGCCTGCTCAAGGCGGGCTTGATCGCCAGCGGCATCATTCCGCCGGGAATAGAGGGAGCAACGCAGCCGCTCGCCGGTGTGTTGGAACGCCTTACCGGAACGGCCGGCTATGGCATTGAAATCGTCTGCCGGGTGAACGATATTCCCAAAGGCTCGCGGTTGGCAGTTTCCACCAGTCTGCTGGCCAGCATCATTGCGGTTTGCATGCGCGCCACCGGGCAAATTCATGCGCTCATCGGAGGAATGGATGAAGCGGACCGCGAACTTGTGGCAGCGCGCGCCATCCTGGGCGAGTGGCTGGGGGGGAGCGGCGGCGGCTGGCAGGACTCGGGCGGAGTCTGGCCGGGCATCAAGCTCATCCACGGCGTGTGCGCTGCACAGGGCGATCCCGAGTTCGGCGTCAGCCGTGGGCGGCTGCTACCGGATCACAGGATCCTTACCGATGATGAAGTCTCGCGCACAACGAGGGAGAAACTTCAGCAGAGCCTGGTCTTGGTCCATGGGGGCATGGCGCAAGATGTTGGCCCCGTTCTTGAAATGGTTACCGAGAAATATCTCCTGCGCAGCGAAACCGAGTGGGTCGGCCGCCGTCAGGCGATTACGATCCTCGATGAGATTACCGATCATCTTCAACGGGGGGATATCCGTGCGCTCGGCGGCTGCCTGCAGCGCAACTTCGAAGGCCCGATCCAGACCATCATTCCCTGGGCTGCCAGCCTGTACACCAACACGCTGATCGACCGTGCCCGAAAGGAGTTCGGCAACGATTTTTGGGGCTTCTGGATGCTCGGAGGCATGAGCGGCGGCGGCATGGGATTCCTTTTCAATCCCGACCGCAAAGCGCAGGCCCAGGTGCGCATGCAAGCGATCATGAGCGAGACACGACGCCAGATGGAGCGCAGTGTGCCTTTCGCGATGGAGCCCGTGGTTTACGATTTCGCGATCAACGAGCTAGGTACGCGGGCCGCACTGCTTTGCTCCGACAAGGCCTTGATGCCGGAAGGCTATTACACCCTGCAAGTGCCTGGGCTTATCCGCACCGAGATTTCTCAGCTGTCGCCGGTTCGCCGCACCGAAATGGAGCGCTTTGCCGTGGCATGCCGCTCCAATGCGGATTACGCGGACATGATTCACACGCTGTTTGATTACCTGCTGCCTGTCGGCCAGGACAACGAAGAGGGCCAGCAGCAATCGCTGAAAACTCTCCTCGATCAGTACGGCTTCGACCGTCTGCAGCATGAACAGGTCCGTCAGGACCTTCGTTCCGGCCGCATCGGCCTGGTACAGAACCGGCTGCCCCTGACCAGCCTCATTGAAGATGCGGAGGCGGATCGGCTTGATGATCGCCATCGTGCCGCGGGCCTTGATGCTCTTGCCGCAGGGCGGGTAGCCGTAGTCTCACTGGCGGGCGGCGTGGGCACACGGTGGACCAGGGGGGCTGGAGTCGTGAAAGCGCTAAACCCCTTCTGTAAGCTTGGCGGACGATATCGAAACTTCATCGAAGTCCACTTGGCGAAGAGTCTGCGCATCAGCCGCCAGTGCGGGACGCCGCTTCCGCATATCATCACCACCAGCTTTCTCACCCACGAAGCTATCGCCGCTCACCTGGACGCAGAATCGAATTACAGCTACCCCGGCCCGCTTTTGCTTTCGCCCGGACGCAGTATCGGTTTGCGCATGGTTCCCATGGAACGCGATCTGAGGTTTGCCTGGGAGGAGATGCCGCAGCAGCTGCTGGATGTGCAGGCACAAAAGGCGCGCGAAGGCCTGCATGCAGCCCTGATACAGTGGGCTCGGAGCGCCGGCGAAGGCTCCGACTACACCGACAATAAACCAGCGCAGTGCCTCCATCCGGTAGGCCATTGGTATGAAGTTGCCAATCTGCTGCGCAACGGCACGCTGCTCCGCCTGCTTGAGATGCGCCCGCAGTTGAGCTATCTCATGGTGCACAATATCGATACGGTGGGCGCCGATGCCGACCCGGCTCTTCTGGGTTACCACATCCACAGCGGTGCCGCGCTCACTACGGAAGTGATCGCGCGGTACATTGAAGATCGCGGTGGCGGCCTGGCCCGCGTGGATGGACGGGTACGTCTGGTAGAAGGGTTGGCGTTTCCCAGCCAAGAACTGGAAAGCCAGCTTCGCTACTACAACAGCGCAACCTATTGGATTGAGGTTGATCGCCTGCTTGCTGTCTTTGGTCTCACGCGCGATGCGCTCTCCAATACGAAACGTGTGAACGAGGCGGTTCGCACCGTGGCTGCGCGCATGCCGACTTACATCACCCTTAAAGATGTGAAGAAGCGTTGGGGCAAAGGACAGGAAGATATCTTCCCCGTGGCACAGTTCGAGAAACTCTGGGGAGACATGACCGCCCTGCCCGAATTGGACTGCAGCTTTGTGGCAGTGCCGCGCATGCGCGGCCAGCAACTGAAAGAGCCCGCGCAACTGGATGCCTGGCTGCGTGACGGCAGCGCTGCGCACATCGAGTCTCTGTGCGTATGGCGTGAGGGTAAGAGCTGATTCTTTTCGCTTGTAAGCGAGCCAACTTGCAACTTATCTGTCCGGCAAGGCAAACGCCGGGCGGTGGAATAGGGAAGCGGCAGGTTACTGCGTCTTCTGGGTAGCGTAGGCGACCGATCTCAGATGTCCGAGATTGTTGATGGAGGAGATGACAAGTCCGGGGAGGAAGGCAGCCCAGTATTTGCGAATGAGCAAGTCGCGTCTCTGGTAGTTCTGCATGAACCAGCACAGAAATCTAACTGAGCCGAATGATACTGAGAACGTATTCGCGCATGAACACCTTGGACGGAAAGGATTTACGTAAACCCACATCCGCCAAACCTCATCCAAACAAAACATCTTGGGGCAATGAATTCGACAACCCGTTCGTGAATCCCTGCGATACCGTCGTCGTTTCAGAAAAGAAACTCAAGCCATCCGCAATAAACAGTGCTCTTGGATTGACGCAAATGACCTCGCCCCTTATCCTGCGCTACGTCAATTAATGCAATCTAATAAGCGACGCTGGAACACCATGCTTAAAAACCGCAGGCACAGATACCCACTATGTCCCAGCTTTGGAAGGAGACCCAAGCTGGCGGAATCTCGTTATCAAATCTAAAGGCGTAAACAAGTTTCTCTTCTGAGGGACGCTCCCGATCAGGCCTATTGCCAAGACAACGCAAGCCTGCGCAAGGCGTCATCCAGTGCAGTTTCCCAAGGAGCAAGTTGAACTGCGAAATATGCTTCGAGCTTCTCGTTCGATAGGCAGGAGTTCAGCGGACGCTTGGCGGGGGTTGGATATTCGCTCGTTGAAATGGGCATGACAACTGGCATCTTCCCATCCAGAAGGACTTGTGCACGCGCGAAGATGGCGCGAGAAAAGCCACACCAGGATACCGAACTGCTGCAGGTCATGTGGTAGAGACCTGCCCAAACTGGGGTTGCGCCGAATTGACCGTTTAACACGTTGCCGACGATGTTGCGCGTGGCGTTGGCTAGCTCGATGGAACTGGTTGGCGCACCGATCTGGTCGTCCACAATGCTGAGCGAATCGCGTTCGCGGCCCAGGCGGAGCATGGTGAGCAGGTAATTCTGCCCGTGGGGACCGAAAACCCAGCTCGTACGGAAGATCAGAAATTTGCCACCAACCTGCTGGATGGCTTCTTCTCCGACAAGCTTGCTTGCGCCATAGACATTTAAAGGATTCGTCTGATCGGTTTCTACCCAAGGGCTTGTCTTGGAGCCGTCAAAGACATAGTCAGTGGAATAGTGAACCAGCAGCGCACCAGTACGCAGTGCTTCTTCTGCGAGTATGGCGGGAGCTCGGGCGTTGACCGCCATGGCTACGCCCGGTTCAGACTCCGCGCGGTCCACCGCTGTGTACGCGGCGGCATTGAGGATGATGTTGGGCGCGGCTTCGCGCACCATAGCGCGCACCTGATCCGGCAAGGCCAGGTCGACTGTGTCACGGTCGCGGCAAATGATTTCACCGTAATCGGCGAAGCTGCGCTGTAACTCGACGCCAACCTGTCCGGCGGCGCCAACGATAAGGATACGCGGTTTGCTGCTCAAGCAAAGACCTCCGCATCGCGCAGGGTCGCACCCTGACTGTCTTTCGCGGAGACGATGGCATCTTCGGCACTAACAGGCCAAGCAATTCGAAGATCCGGGTCGTTCCATCGAATGGTGCGCTCGCCCGCAGGGCAGTAATAGTCGGTTACCTTGTAGGCGAAGCCAACGTTCTCGGTAAGCGCGAGAAATGCGTGTCCGAAGCCTTCGGGAATCCATAGCATCTGGCCATTCTCTTCGCTAAGCTCCACTGCAACATGCTTGGCAAACGTGGGTGAGCTGCGGCGCAAATCTACCGCTATGTCGAGCACCGCACCATGGGTCACCCGCACCAGCTTTCCCTGCGGTTGGATGGTCTGGTAGTGAATGCCGCGGACCACATTCTTCTTTGAGATGGAGCAGTTATCTTGCACCCAGGTTGACGGTAGTCCCGCCTCAACCATCCCGCGCAGATTCCATGTCTCACTAAATGCGCCGCGGCTATCCCGGTAGATGTTTGGTGTAAGTATCAGTACGCCGGAAAGTCCGGTTGCCGTTATCTTCATAGGTCATTCGCCTCTGTCGCAAACTGCGGTTCGTGTTGCAGGGCAAGCAGGTACTGCCCGTATCCGCTCTTGCGGACTGGTTGCGCCAACACGCCAAGCTGCTCGGCAGTGATGTAACCGGAACGATAAGCAATCTCTTCGGGGCAGGCAATTCTCAAGCCTTGGCGCTTCTGGATCGTCTGGACAAAGAGGCCGGCGTCGAGCAGCGAATCCTGTGTTCCGGTATCAAGCCAGGCCATACCGCGGCTCATGACCTGAACCTTCAGGTTGCCGGCTTCAAGATAGAGCCTGTTCAGATCGGTGATTTCCAGCTCGCCGCGGGCAGATGGCTTGAGCGAAGCGGCCATGTTCACCACTTCGTTGTCGTAGAAATAAAGACCGGTGACGGCGTAGCGCGACTTGGGAGATTCAGGCTTCTCTTCGAGGCTGATCGCGTTGCCCGCCTTATCGAATTCCACGACGCCATAACGTTCCGGATCCTGCACTGGATAAGCGAAAACGACCGCCCCATGCTTTACCGTCGCAGCGCGCTGCAGGCGTGCAGAAAACGACTGTCCGTAAAAGATGTTGTCGCCCAAAATCAGCGCGCTTGTATCTCCGCCAATGAAATCGCCTCCGATCAGAAAGGCCTGCGCCAACCCATCAGGGCTGGGCTGAACAGCATAACTCAAGTTGATTCCCCATTGCGATCCATCGCCCAATAACTCCGCAAAGCGGCCGGTATCCTGTGGAGTGGAGATGATGAGAATGTCGCGCAGCCCCGCTAACATCAAGGTACTGAGCGGATAGTAAATCATCGGCTTGTCGTACACCGGCAAAAGCTGCTTTGAAACGACATGTGTAACTGGGTAGAGCCGGGTTCCCGACCCTCCTGCAAGGATGATTCCCTTCATGATGGAATTCTCTCCTGATAGTTCTTCCGGATCCAATCCAAATACGCGCCGGTGCGTACATCCTCGACCCACGCGCTGTGTTCCAGATACCACGCCACCGTTCTGCGCAGACCGCTTTCAAACTCTTCTGCGGGACGCCAGCCAAGCTCGCGGCTGATCTTCGATGCGTCAATCGCATAGCGGCGGTCATGTCCTGGTCGGTCTGTCACAAAGCGGATGAGCTTTCTGCGCGAACCAATTGCAGCGTCAGGACGAAGCTCGTCAACAAGGTCGCAAATGGTTGTTACTACATCCAGGTTCTTGCGCTCGCTGTTACCGCCGATGTTGTACGTTTCTCCCACACGCCCACGGTCGAGTACGGCACGAATGGCCGCGCAGTGATCTTCCACAAACAGCCAATCGCGCACGTTGCGTCCGTCGCCATAAACCGGCAACTGCTTGCCTTCAAAGGCATTCAGGATCACCAGCGGAATGAGCTTTTCGGGGAACTGAAATGGCCCGTAATTGTTTGAGCAATTCGTGGTGAGCACCGGCAAGCCGTAGGTATGGTAGTAGGCCCGCGCAAGGTGATCGGAGGACGCTTTCGACGCTGCATAAGGGCTGTTGGGCGCATACACCGTGGTTTCTGTAAAGGCAGGGTCATCAGGTCCCAGAGATCCATAGACTTCGTCGGTCGAGACATGGAGAAAGCGGAAACTTTGCCGGTCGCCTTCGTCCAATTCCGACCAATAGCCCTTGGCTTGTTCGAGTAGAGTGAATGTGCCCTGCACGTTGGTGCGGATAAAAGCGCCAGGATCGGCAATGGAGCGATCTACGTGACTCTCCGCTGCGAAATGCACGATGGCTTTGGGCCGATGTTCACGCAGAATCGCGGCAACCAGAGTCGCGTCGCAGATATCGCCATGGATCAGCTTGTGCCGGGAGTCGCCCTCAAGAGCCGCCAGATTTGCGGGATTGCCCGCGTAGGTAAGCAGGTCGAGGTTGACCACAGGGGTGCCTGCTGCTTCGATCCACTGCAATACAAAGTTGGAGCCGATGAACCCCGCGCCGCCAGTGACGAGGATCGCGTTGCTGATACTTGTCATTGTTCGAATTGCCCTTCGTGTTCCGCGCAAAAGAAGGCCTTCTCGCAGGAACTATTGCAACTGTGCATAGGACCGCTGAAAGACCTAATTTCAGCCTGTCTTATGAGAAGTTTATACAGAGAAGTCTAGCATGGTCCTACCCCTTCAGCTCTATGGCAGGCTTCGGCTATCCTCTGACAGCAGTATGCAGTCGGAGCATCCCCCAAGTAAAGGATTCCGCCCAGTTCCCGCGCTGCTGCGCAGCGGTTACAGGGTGACACGTCATCCCCAGCGGGGTTGCTGTAGGGATACCTTTGTATACATTCGTCAACATGTGCGGTTTCAATGGTTTAGCGTCTCACGTTTACGAACGTAAACGCGGCAGCGCTGAGTGCGACTTCTGCTTGTACTGCGTGTAAACACGCTCTTTAATAAGAGCTTATTGGCTTCGCCTGAAAATAGTGCCTCGAATGAAAACAGGCGTAAAATGCCGCTATCGAGGTATCTGCCGATGGCCTCTCCCGATGACAAACCGCAGGCAGCTGTTTCAGCCGCGTCCCCTTTCGCGCCGACAAGCGAAAGCAACCGTACCAAGTCCGTTGCGACGCGGCTCACCGATGCTGAGTTTGCCGAGATCGAATCTGCGTCAGGCAGAGCCGGAAAGAAGGTGGCCGAGTGGCTGCGCGAGTCGGCGCTCACCCAGGCACGCATTGACGGAGAAGAGAAAACAGACACCGTCCTGCTGGCGGAACTGTTGGCATTGCGCAGCATGATTGTCAACCTATTCGCGGTTGCTTCCAAAGGTCCATTAAGCGACGAGACTTTGCGCAAAATCTCCGCGTATGCCGACTCTATAAAGGACCAGAAAGCAGAGGAATTGCTGGCCCGAAAACGTCGCCAAGTGGAACCGGAAACCCAGGAGAAAGCACCGTGAGATTGCAGGGGATTCGCTTTGCGTTTCCGTGGCGGACTGCGGAACTTCTGGCCGTGCTCCTCGGTGTGCCTGTGCTGGCGTTAGCAGCCTGGTTTATATGGGAGATCGAGCCGCTTCAAAGCTACTATTTGCCCGTATATCGGCAGTGCAGCAAAACTGCGGAACATACAGATGCGACGATCGAAATCCGATGGCTGATGAAGATCGCTCCCGGACGTGCGAGTCAGCCTGCAATACCGTCCGATGTAACCACAGGATGGACTGGAAACCTGTCCATTCGCCTCTCTTCTTCCGCATTCGATGAAGGCCGGCGCGGGTTGGGGAAGTCTGCTCCAGAGTGGGGCCATTCCGCCGAACTGGAAGACTTCTTGCGCAGCTACATATACGGTGGTGTTCCCCACTCAAACCTGGTAGCCCTTCTGTTTCTCGAAGGCAGCACCATGGCGCTGATGATTGCAGCTTTTATCGCCTTCACAATGAGGGCGGAGTTGTGGCAGGAGTGGCAGCGTCTTTGGCGGCAGGTAATGGCAGGCAATTCGGTTACGGATAATTGGTGGGATTCGCCGCCGATTCGGCGCAAAATCAGTCAACGTATTGCCGTCGGAAAATGGGTAGGAAAGACCATGTCTAAGCTAGCCGATTGGATTGCTCCAAACCACCGTAAACCTACCATCGACAAGGCTCCGATCCCGGTTCCTTTGCAGCGTGAATCGCCGCAAGGTTCCGCGAATTTTCAGACAGCAGAACCCAGTATGAAGCCTTCGATACAACCACCCGTCCAAACAGTGCCGAAGAACCCCGCGCAGAGCCAGTCAATCTTTCCCGGAGCAAGAAACGGAAACGCGGCGCGTAAGAGGCCGGTAGACTGGGACGAATCGCAGTGGATTGACTGAGCCCACAATCCCGCGAAAGACCAGAGATTCATGCGAGAACGTGAGCAGTCAAAGCAGTCCTTCCGTCTTGCTTATCGCGATACGAATGGGTGACTGATTCAGCCGAGCACGACTGGTCCGATAGTGCTCACAATATGATCATAATCCAGGCCCAGTGTCGCCCGTTTTGATCCTTTCCAACCTCGTCAATTCCGCTCGCGTAAGGGAGCATATCCGGTAAGCTGCGCTGACGGTTTCAACGACATTTATAGCGAGGTATTCGGCACTGGATAAGTCACGGTATCTTACCCCATTCGGTGTCTGATCGCAGGTCTCATCGCGTGACTATCGCATCCTTGTTCCATCGCCAAACAGGAGTCCCATTCCTTGTACAATCGGCGTTGATATACACGAATCATCAATAAATAAGCGATCATTGCACCGTAGATCGCGAAAAATAATTTATCTATCGTGCGATTATTTTCACAGATTACGAGTTACTATAGGCAGCACGGTATTCATGGAATGCTGCCACTCCAACCAGGAGCCATCTCGATGCTGACTATCTCAAAAGCTCTTTCAGCCAAACAGGCACAAACATACCACTCGCGCGAATTCGCCTCCGAGCAGCAAAACTACTGGAGCCGCGACCGGCAGGCATACAGCGAATGGCGCGGCAGTCTTGCGGAAGAATGGAAGCTCCAAGGGGGTGTTCAGGCGGATCAATTCGTTCGCTTGAGCGAGGGACAGCATCCGGAGAGCAGCACACAGCTCATCCAGCATCAGCCAGCGAAAACCTACGTGAACGAGTATGGCAAGCTGATTACGAGCGTTGAGCATCGTGCCGGGTGGGATGCAACTCTTTCCGCGCCGAAGTCTGTTTCACTAACTGCGCTTGTTGGCGGTGATGTTCGCGTGCGAGAAGCACATCGTGAGAGCGTGCGTGTCGCGCTTGGAGAATTGGAGCGGTACACACAGGCGCGTATCGGCAATGTTCATGCGCCGGAGACCACAGGCAAGTTCCTTGCGGCTACATTCGAGCACGATACGGCGCGTCCCGTGGATGGCTATGCCGCGCCGCAACTTCACACGCATGCGGTGATCTTCAACATGACAGTCGGCGAAAATGGCCAATCTCACGCGCTTCAGGAGCGTAGCCTCTTTCAATCGCAGCATTACGCCACCAGCGTCTATCGCTCTGAACTGGCCTTACGCTTGCAGAACCTCGGCTACGAGATCGAAATCGGCAAACACGGCCAGCCGGAGATCAAAGGATACACGCAGGAATATCTGGATGCTTCAAGTCCGCGGCGAGCACAGATCATGAGCCACTTGCAGGAGATCGGCAGGGAAGGCGCAGGCGCAGCGCAGGTTGCAGCGCATCGAACGCGCGACAAGAAGGAGATTCAATCGCAGGAAGTTGTCCTGCAACGTCACCGCGAACTGGCTGCTCAGTTTGGCCATCAGGCTGACCGGGTTGTTGCGCATGCGCGAGAGCGTACGCAGCGGCATCAACAGCAACCGGAGAAGACCGCGCAGCAATCGGCTACATACGCACGTAATCATGTTTTTGAGCGTTCGGCGGTTCAGGACGAGCGAGCGATTCTGCAATCGATGCTAGACCGTGGCATGGGGCAGCTTACCTATGGTCAGGCACACGAGGAATTCGCGCGACGCATTGCCAGCGGCGAATTCGTCGCAACAAATCACAAGGAAGGGCGGGCAGCATCTCAATACACCACGGCGGAAATGGTGCGTATGGAAAAAGGTATCATCGCACGGATGCAGGAGGGAAATCATCGGGATTATCGCAATCCGATGATGGTATCGCCGCAGATACGCATTTGGACGGAGGACCGACATCCTGAACTGAACAAATCGCAGCTCAAAGCTGTGGATGAAATCTTTCTGTCGCGCGAAAAGATCGTCGGGCTTGAAGGCGCGGCAGGAACGGGTAAGACAACAGCTCTGGCCGTGGTTCGAGAAGGCGCGGAAACGGCAGGGTATCGCGTAGAAGGTTTTGCGCCGACCTCTCGTGCCGCGCAGAAGTTGGCTGAGGCAGGAATAGAAACCTCGACTTTGCAGCGCCACCTTGCACGAGGAGTGCAACCGGATACGGGAGAAAAGCGGCTGTACGTGCTCGATGAATCGTCGCTTGCCTCAACGCGCCAGATGTATGAGTTCGTCGAACGTCTTCATGCGAACGACCGCGTTTTGTTGGTCGGCGATACGCGGCAGCACGAGTCCGTCGAGGCGGGGCGTCCCTTTGCGCAACTCCAGGAAGCAGGCATGAAGACAGCGAAACTCGATGAGATTGTGCGGCAGCGCGATCCAGAGTTGAAGCAAGCCGTGGAGCAGTTGGCGCGCGGGGAAGTTTGGCAGGCAGTCACCAGTCTCGATGACCAGGGGCGTGTACATGAGTACACTGGCCGCGAGGAACGGATAGCGGCGATTGCGGAAGAATATGTACGCTCACCGGAAAGTACGCTTGTGGTTTCGCCGGACAATCACTCGCGGACGGAAATCAACCAACGAATTCACCGTGAATTGCAGGTGCATGGCGTCGTAGGCCGCGACGAGTACGCCGTAAGGACGCTTGTACCGCGCCAGGAGATGACCGGCGCGGATCGCACTTGGGCGCAGCAGTATCAGGTGGACGACATTCTGCGCTACTCGCGCAATTCGCGCGAGACCGGCATCAAGAAAGGGGAATACACGCGTGTTGCCAGCGTGGATGCACAGAAGAATCTTCTGACAGTCGTGCGCGCGGATGGGAGCGAACAGACCTATGACCCGCGCCGGCAGATGGGAGTTACGGCGTATCGCGAGCAGGAGAGGGCATTTTCTGTTGGAGATCGAATCCAGTTCACCGCACCCAGCCAGGACTTGAAGATTGCGAATCGTGAGCTGGGCACAATCGAAAGCATTGCGCCAGATGGATCAATGCGGCTGAAGCTGGATCGCGGGCACAGCATGGCGTTTGACCCGCAGCGTCATCCGCATCTGGACCACGGCTATGCGGTGACCAGCTATTCCAGCCAGGGACAAACGGCCGACCGCGTTCTTGTCCATGTGGACACGGAGCTTGCCGCAAAAGATCTGCTCAATAGCCGCATGGCCTATGTCTCTGTTTCGCGCGGCCAGTGGGACGCGCAGATCTTCACGAACGACCGCGAAAAGCTGCCGCAGGCTCTTGGTCACGATGTTTCGCATCAGAGCGCATACAAGCCGGAACAGACGATTGCGCCTCTTCAGCAAGAGATTGTTAAAACGCCAGTGATCAATCACGAGCAGGGTTTCGAAATCGGATTGAGTCTATAAGCCTGGGTCGCATTTTGAAGGATGCATGCGCTAGGGAACAAAGTGCGGGTCTCATCGTCAACCTGCAATGAGAATCCCACCGAACTTGAGAATGAATGACCTGAAAGGGTTGCAGTCAATGGAACGGTTGCCGCGGTTAGAAATCCCCAAGAGCCTCGGAGGTCCTATGTCGACAATCGCCTTTGGCAAGAAGCCAGTCCAGAACACCGTGCAGGCCGGACTTGCACTGGAGAGGCACTACTCCGTCGCAGAAGTTGCCGCGATGTGGGCGCTGAGCGAGAATACCGTCCGCCGCATGTTTGAAGAAGAAGATGGCGTCCTCCATTGGGGCACGCCTGAAACGCGCCGCAAGCGCGGCTATCGAACCCTCCGCATTCCGGAGAGCGTTCTCCATCGCGTTCACCGAAAGCGCGAACTGCGGCTGGGGTGAGCAGCGTGTCTCGAAAAAATGCGGACTTTGTTTACCGGGTTGAAGGGCGTAGAGGATTGACTATCTTGAGGCCGGCGAAATGTTTGTCATTGTCCGTGACAACCATGCAGTCATTTGCTTCTGCGATTGCCGCAACGATCATGTCAATTGCACTCACTGGTCTTCCTGACTTTGTCCCGTTTGCCATGAGCTTCCCCCAGATAAGCGCCGCCTTGTCGTCGAAGGGGAGAATTCTACCGGCAAATAGAGCCTGCGGTCCCTCCTGGCCAGCGAACCAACGCTCCAACTGTTGGCGTTTCTTTCCGGCTGATTTTTCCAGCACGCCGCGCCAAATCTCTGCGACGGTCAAAGTGGAAATGAATAGATTATCGTCGTCCTGTAGGGACATCCAGGCAACAAGAGATTCAGACGGCACCGGCTTTGTAATGTTGCTGAGTATATTCGTGTCGAGCAGATAGCGAGTCATAGATCAACCGTTCGTCCTGTTGTTTCCTCGCGGGAGAAACTGAGATCGGCGCCCACCAGGGGGGACCGGCGGAGCGCCGCCAGAATGCCTCCGGTACTGGCTGGCTCTCCCGCAGTCTTGTGGCACAAGGCCGCGCGAAAGTCCCGGGCCGTCTCTGTGCTGTCCTCGGCCAGCCGGCGCGCCACCTCACGGATCAGCGCTCGATCTGCGAGGAGTCCCATCACCTCGAATCGCGCCATCCCGCGTTCGCCAAGGCGTTTACGGTAATTCTTTAAAGCTTGCTTCTGGGCAGTGCTGCTCATGGAAACCTCCCGCCTATATCTGGAAATATAGCCTGATATACCAAGCGCGTCAACAAGATTTGGCGTCAGAGCCACGGTGCTCGGCGAAGCTCTTCGTGCCACTACGGTCAGCTTGCCGCACCGTCTGAACGCTCTTCTCCCGCCGCATCCGTACTTTTGTTTTCATCAACCTATAAAACATTTTGCGGTCGTGTGCCAGAACTGTACCGCCAGATTTTAGCCCGTATTTAGCCCGATTTTCCTCCAAGTCCGCCCCATCGTTTGTGAGCCTCTTGCGCGACAAAAAATCTCCACTTGGCAGGTTGTTCTCGTTATGAGTACAATCGTTCTTGAAATGAGAACGACTCTTACCTCCGTCGGCGACTTGCTCTTTGGTCAGACCAGGGGCAGGGTGTTGTCGCTTCTCTACGGCGCACCGGATGAATCTCTTTTTGTTCGACAAATTGCCCGTCTGATTGAGACGAGTGTGGGGAGCGTGCAGCGGGAGCTTTCGCTGCTTGCTGGCGCTGGACTGGTCAATCGTACCGTGCTCGGCAATCAGGTATTCTTTCAGGCGAATCAGGAGCACCCGGACTTTCCAGAACTGCGCGCCTTGCTGGCGAAAACTATGGGTGTGTTCCAGATGCTCAAGACCGCTCTTGCGCCGCTTGCCTCCAGGATCGATCTTGCCTTTGTATACGGTTCTGTTGCGCGTGGTGAGGAGAAGGCGACGAGCGACATTGACCTGATGGTGATTGGCGCAGCTTCTCTTGATGATGTGCTCGACGCCGTGGGGCCACTTGAAAAGCAGTTGCGGCGGCCAGTAAACCCGACCATCTATTCCCGCGAGGATTTGAAGAAGCGGCTTCACGAGGGCAACCACTTTCTGCAATCATTGATGGACAGGAAGAAAGTCTTTCTGATCGGCGACGAGCATGAGTATAGAGAAGCTTGCACAATTCGGCTGGTACAAGGCTGAGCTGAGCAGTCCGAAGGAGATTGCCGACCTGTTCAGCATCGTGAACCGCTCGCAGGCGGACGCGAAGGTGGAAAGCATCTCCGATGACCTTCGCTTTCAGGCGGCGTACAACGGCATTCTTACGCTCGTGAACATAGCGCTGCGAGCCAGCGGTTTTCGAGTTTCAATTGGTCAAGGGCATCACCAGCGACGCAGAGTGACACGGCGCGAGAAAAGTGGGTGCGCAAGATCAAATCTCACTCGCAGAAGAGAAACACGACGAGCTATGATCTGGCAGGCGGCGTTTCCCCGACAGACCTCGCGCAAATCATGAAAGACCTGCCAGTTTTGCAGGAGCAGGTGCGGGCGTGGCTGCAGGAAGTCCACCCGGAACTTCTCACGCACGCAGCGAAGTAAAGTCCCCATGACCCAGGTTCGCATTGTTTGCATCAGTGACACTCACGGCCAGCACGCCAAATTGAGCGTACCGGACGGCGACATCTTGATTCACGCCGGAGACTTCTCCGCATTTGGTGATACACCGATAGAGGTGATCGACTTTAACCGGTGGCTGGGAACACTGCCCCATCGCTACAAGGTTGTCATTGCCGGGAACCATGATTGGATGTTTGAGCGCCACCCCGGAGCTGCCAGAGAGCTGCTGACCAACGCCATCTACCTCGAAAACTCCGGCACGGAACTTGCAGGCCTGAAAATCTGGGGGTCGCCAGTTCAGCCCGAGTTCAACAACTGGGCCTTCAACGTCGCACGCGGCGCTGCGATTCGGCGGTATTGGCAGATGATTCCGGCGAGCACCGATGTTCTGATTACGCATGGACCGCCGCATGGCGTGCTGGATACAGCGCACCCCACCACAGCCCATCTCGGCTGTGAAGAACTGGCGGAAGCCGTCCAGCAAATCAGGCCCATGCTTCACGTCTTCGGCCATATTCATGGAGGGCAAGGGCAGCTAAATTCCGACGGCACGCTATACGTGAATGCTTCCGTGGTCAACGAAGCGTACCAGCTTGTCCATGCGCCGCAGGTCGTCGAAATCGAAGTTCCGACCGTAAAAGAATGATTCCAAATTCAGTAGGCCAATCAATCGAATTCAGAGAGATACAGACATTCCCCGGAAATAGTAGCGTAGACGAGGCGCGGTCCGCGTCAAGGCTCTGCAACCGCAAGAGCGGCGGGCTGCGGCCCGGCCTTGACCCGGCCCTTATTCGCCTCGGCCTGTCATTCCAAATATCCGGGGAATGTCAGCAGGATTTCCAGCGTTCATATTCGTGTCGAGCAGATGGCGAGTCATCGATCAACAGTTCGTCCAGTTGTTTCCTCGCGGGAAGAATTGATATCAGCGCCCACCAGGGGGGACCCTTGCCGCTCCGTCCCTGCCCGGCCGCAGCGGCCACGCCGCCTGAACGCTCTTCTCCAACTGATCCTGCCGGGCGCGCACCCAGGGCGAGTAGTGCTTCTCGGTGATGCGGACGCTGGAGTGGCCGAGCAGGATCGAGACTTGGTCGATGGGCACGCCGGCCAGCAGCAACTCGACGGCGAAGGTGTCGCGGAACATGTGGCAGTGGGCGCGTTTGGGAGTTCCGTCGGGATTGCGCAGGTCGGCGACCGCGAACAGACGGCTGTAGCTGCGCTGCCAGTTGGCGACGAAGGTCTTGGGCAGGCCGTTGCCGCTCCAGAAGAAATAGCGGGGATTGGGTTTGAGGCCGGGCGGGATTGCGCGCAGCAGATCGGCGACTTCGGGCGGCAGGGGCACAAAGACCGGAACGCCGGTCTTGGCCTGATAGAGCATCAGCTTGTTGTCGACCAGCCGCGCGCACTCCAGAGTTGCCGCGTCGCGGATGCGCAGGCCGCTCCAGCGCATCAGCTCCGTCAAGGCGCGGATGCGAATGCCGCGCTTTTCCGGGCCCCAGGAGCGCTCGGCGCATTCGTCGAGCCGGTAGGTGGCGGAGAGAATGCGCGCGTACTCGTCGGCGGTGAAGTAATCGGTCGGTACCTGCCGCGCAATGATGCGGCCCATCGAAGCCGTGGGGTTGTCGCGGATCCAGCCCTGGCGCACGCAGAACCAGAAAAAGCCCACCACGCGCTCGAACTTCTTCTTCTTGGACAGCGCCCGGTCGCCCCAGGTGGAGCGCCATTCGGTCAGGTTGCGGGGGTTGAAATCGCGGAGGAAGACGATGCGGTGCTGGTCGGCGAATGCGGCCATCTGCTTTTTGAAGATCTGGACGAGCTTCTCGATGGTACCGGTGGCAAGGCCGCGCGCCGCGGCATCGGCCAGATAGGCGTTGACAGCCTCTTTCACGGTGGGGAGACTTGAGGTGCGCTCGACCTCTTCGCCGGTCGTCGCGGCGATCTCATACTTGCGGGCCAGCTGCTCGGCCTTCTCCCAGGAGCGGGTTTTGGCCGAGAAGCGCAGGGCGCGGGCGCGGCCTGTGAGAGTCCCGGCGATCCACTTGGGACAGCGGCAGCGGCGCCAGGAGGGGTCGTCTTTTTTGGGGCATGCGGCGGCGTGGCGGGTGTAAACCGAGAGCATGACAAGAAGGTAGCATATGTACAAAAACATGTACAAAAAAGAAAATGCCAAGTTTTCCACAGGATAAATATATGATTCTAAACATCTTGCATATGGTGGAGGCGGCGGGAGTCGAACCCGAAATCAGTGTTGGAAACGCTCAACTTACTGATTCTGGGAACGCCAGCTTTTCATGGAATGCCATGATTTCCAAATCTTCCGTACAAATCACGTACAAAGATTCCCCAGAACTCCAAAACATCCAAACCTCTCCTGCGCTCGCCCAACACGCCGAAGTACTCTTCTATATTTATACATCGATCACGTGCAGGAAATATTTCTGCGACATAGAACTTCAGACAGAGATAGGGATTGCAATAGATTGATACTTCCGTGCCATGGACTGAGCAGAAACATGCGTTATGGACGGAACATTAGAATCGGACAGATGATCTGGCAGAAACGGCCGAATCGGTGCTGTTTCTGACAACTTCGCGACAAAGAAAAACGGCAGCGGTCTGATGGGCTGATCATGTTGGATCAGCCCATCAGACTCTCCTTTGGGCGGCGGATTTTAGGATACTAAATGAAGCTTTCAAGCCAAATTCGTACCTGAACCAAGTTTAGGAATCATCATATACGTGCTTTCAAGATGCACGATTATGATGGTAGTTAAACTTGACTTCGGTTTGATAATAGTCGATTATGTGCGTTATGGAAGCACAAAAGCATTCGCTGCTAAACCGGCTGCTCCTTGCTCTGCCAGAGGGATTCTTGGCAGACAGTGCCTGGCTTCAGGCACAAGGCCTCTCGCGTTCGTCGATACGAGACTACGCGGATCGAGGTTGGCTCGAACGAATAGGCCCCAGGGTCTATCGACGCCCCAGACAAGTTGCCGACGACCTGCTCCGCTGGGATGTTGTTGTCCTATCGCTCCAGCAGGTCATGCACAAGACACTTCATGTCGGTGGTCGGACGGCCGTGGAACTCTCTGGATATGCCCACTACCTGGAAGCCGGCAATACTTCCACCGTTTACTTGTATGGGCAGGGAGCGCCAACCTGGCTGACCAAACTTCCATCGACAGCCCGATTTGAACTTCGTTCAGAACATCTTTTTGTGACCGGTGGAACTGGAGTCGAGATGCGGCGATTCGATCTACGTTCAGGTGAAACGTCTACCGAGAAGAAGGTCGCCGAGTCCAAAAGCCCCTGGGAATGGTCATTGACGATGTCCGTTCCAGAACGAGCGATTCTGGAAATGATGGATGAGCTTCCACATCACGAGAGCTTTCATCTGGTTGATTTGGTCATGGAAGGCATGGCCAACCTCCGTCCTCAGTTGCTGGGAAAACTCCTGCAAGAATGCAGGAGCGTAAAAGTGAAACGTCTCTTCCTCTGGTATGCGGAGCGGCACGGACACTCGTGGTTGAAGCATCTGGACCAATCTTCCATCGATCTCGGCCTTGGAAAGCGTCAACTGGTTCCCGCTGGGCGCTTCGACTCGCGCTACCAGATCACACTCCCAACAGAATTGTTCGCGGCTG
>Ga0224528_1000490_pt1 | contig 30134 bp, 25 predicted proteins | sample CBST25metaG_2_FD_179888 | JGI IMG/M metagenome (GOLD analysis project Ga0224528, IMG submission 179888) | Peat soil microbial communities from Stordalen Mire, Sweden - C.B.S.T25 | ecosystem: Environmental > Terrestrial > Soil > Wetlands > Peat | place: Sweden: Norrbotten County, Stordalen Mire...
CACTTACGAGCAAGCAAAGCTCGAATGCTCGACACCCTCGACCTCGCCATCACAGCCGCCATGGCAGCTATCACCGCCCAAGATTCCGCCGCTTGGTTTCAATCCTGCGGATATCGGACACAGACACCATGAAACCGCTCTAATTCTCTAAAGGGATGTGGGGAGAGTCGCGGCTTGCCGAAAACGAGCCGACGTGGCAGCCGAATCCCCTTAACGTCGAGGATGGAAGAACGCGGGGAGGGAGCGAAGTGCGGCAGAGAGTCGGGTGCGCCATTCTGGGGCGTGAATGAGTTCGGTGAACGCTGCCATGGGGTCGAAATTCCGTGAGTAGGGGTACCACCAGAGCTTCTTCATACGCGGGGCTAAATCGACATCGAGGTAGCAGGGACGCAGCATCTCCTGCATTCCGAGGCGGCCGTGAGTACGTCCAATGCCGCTCTTTTTCAGGCCTCCGTGAGGCGCTGCACTGACGGCGAATCCGGTGATCAGGTCGTTCACCAACACGGCTCCGGCAGCGATGCGACGCGCAACAGAGGTGGCGTGGGAGGTGGCTCCCCAGACACTGGCGGCTAGGCCGAAGTCACTTTTATTGGCGAGCGAGACGGCCTCGTCATCGGAGCTGAACGGCATGACGGGAAGAACCGGGCCGAAAGTCTCTTCGTTCATGATGCTCATTGAGTTTTCGAGGTCGGTGATGAGCGTAGGCGCGTAGAAGTTAGAGCCGAGGTGGGGGAGCGGGGTTCCGCCGCAGTGAACGATGGCTCCGAGGGCACGAGCCTCCTCGACCTGTTGGGACACTATCTGGAGTTGTCCGTAGGAGATGAGTGGGCCGAGATCGGTGTCGGGGAGTGAACCGTCCCCGATTTTGAGCTTGGAGATTTTTTCCAGGCAGCGTGTGACGAAAGACGAATAGATCTTGCGGTGGACGTAGCAGCGCTCGACGGAGATGCAGGTTTGTCCGGCGTTCATCATGGAACCCCAGACGGCGGCGCTGGAGGCGATGTCCAAGTCGGCATCTTCAAGCACCACCATGGCATCTTTGCCGCCGAGTTCGAGCGTGACGGGGAGAAGGCGGTCGGCGGCGGCGACACCTACACGGCGTCCGGTGGCGACGCTGCCGGTGAAAATCAGTTTATCGATATTGCTGGCGACGAGATGCTGGCCGGTGGGGCCGAGTCCGGTAACGACCTGAAAAGGGCGGGGGAGATTGGTCAAGCCTTCGGCATCGAGAGCGGCGGATATGATGCGTTCCAGTTCCAGAGCGGTTTGTGGAGTGAGTTCGCTGGGCTTCAGGACTACGGCATTACCGGTGACGAGGGCAGCAAAGGCATCCGTGGCCGGGATCGAGAGCGGGTAGTTCCACGGAGAGATGATGCCGATGACGCCGAGCGGTTCCCATGAAAGTTGTCCACGCTTGAAGCGCAAGGCTGGGTTGGCGTGGGGAATGTCCTCCTTGCGGAGAACCGAAGCCACGTTTTCAGCACAGAAAACGGCAGCATCGGCAGCGACAAGGACATCGTTCAGGAGAGCTTCCTGTAAGGGCTTTCCGGATTCGGAAGTGATGACGCGAGCCAGCGATTCCTTTTCGGCGCAGAGCAGTTGCGCTAGTCGGCGAAGAACGGCGCTGCGGCGCACGACTGGGATCTGAGACCACCAAAATTGGGCTTGGCGAGCTTGGGTAACAGATTCAAAGACATCCTCTTCGGTGGCTACAGGATAGTCGGTGAGAGGTGATCCGGAAGCTGGATTGAAGGTGGAGAAGCGCTCACGCGTTCCAGCCTTGCCGACGAGATGAATCCCGGAATCCATCAGGGGATGTTGTACCTCAATTTGAAGGCTGAGGGAAGCAGAAGGTGAAGAGAAATTGGAGGGTGGCGTGTGATTCGGGGATGCTCACTGCGTTTCAGTATTCGACTTTTACGAGGTAGAGGCCTTCGGCGGGAGCAGTGGGACCGGCAGCACGGCGGTCGTGCGCTTCAATGATCATCGGAATTGACTCGGGTGCGATAGTTCCCTTCCCTGCTAGCAGAAATGTCCCGACCAGGTTGCGAACCATGTGATGGAGGAAGCCGTTGCCTCGGACGATGTACAGCAACTCGTCGGATTGGCGCTCAAAGCGGGACTCGTAAATGGTGCGAATGTTGGTGGTGTGCTTCGCTGATCCGGCAAGGCTGGATTCGGCAAGGCGGATTGTGCGGTCGGGATCGACGGCGGCGAATGAGGTGAAATCGTGCTCTCCGATGACTAGAGCTGCGGATTGCTGCATCGCTGCTTCATCTAGAGGGTAGGGATGGTGGGTGACGTAGTTGGCTAGGAATGGCGGGACGACGTCGGATCGCCAGATTCGATAGTGGTAGCACTTGCCCTGGGCAGAGTGGCGAGCGTGAAAGCCTTCGGGCATTTCTTCGACGGCAAGCACTCGGATGGCGGCGGGGAGACGGTCATTGAGCACGCTGCGGAAGTTCGCTAACGGAATGCGGCTGGCGGTTTTAAAAGTCGCGACCTGGGCGAGAGCGTGGACTCCGGCGTCGGTGCGTCCGGAACCCTGGGGCAGGAGTTTCTCTCCGGTGAGGCGCTCGATGACCTCGGCCAGAGTGCCTTGGATAGTAGGTTTGCCAGGCTGTATTTGCCATCCATGGAAGGCCGAACCATCGTAGGCGAGAGTGAGTTTGAGTGTCCGCATGGATTCAACCATTCAAGGGTGCTGAGTTCTGGAAGCAAAGTCAAAGGATGGGCGAGGAGCCTTGAGAGTGCTGTCTTTCGGCTCAATACGCTCAACAGCAACCGCAGCTTTGGCCCTTCATCGCTCGACGTCCTTCGTAAATGAGAATAGGAATAGAGGCCAAGGCGGCGAGTGAGTCCGCCCATGAAATATGAAACGCTGCGTTCAGAGCTAATCCGAAAAGGGAGATGAGAGCGAGGTAAGCACAGGTGGCAGACTGGACTGCGTCGGCGGCCAGTGCATTATTCCCGGTTTGTAGCGCAAGTTTGCGTTTTTGCCATACGAGTAAGGGCATGACGAACAACGCCGCTGCCGTGATAGCAATTCCCGTAGAGCTGGCTTCGGGATGAACCTTTCCGGCCAACGAAAGAATGGACGTGATAGCGATGATTGCAGCGAGCACAAATAACAGGCTTCCTGCTGCGTAATCAGTACGCTTTCGACTCAGATGAGGACCGATTGCCAAAATAACAAGTGCTGCGGAAAAAAGCTCAACCAAGCTGTCAGAACCAAAGGCTAAGAGGGCGGAACTATGGGAGCGGGCGGCGGAAAACAACGACACAGCGCACTCAACAAACATCCAGACGAGGGTGAAACCCTGCAGAAAGATAAGGCGGTTGCGGGTTGAAAGAGCAGGGGAAGAGGACATTCATTCCCATTCTAGTTTGCAACCGGAGGCAAGAGCGAGTGGCCCCCGGAATATACTCCGAGGGCCACGTTGAATAAAAGGAACGCAAGCTATTTAGCTGGTACGACGGGCAGATCGATGAAGCTGGCTACGCCGGGGGCGTGGTAGATACGTTGAGTGGCCTTCACGTAGTCTTCTGGTTTTGCCAGGAAGATGTTCGGGACGAATGTTTGCGGGTTGCGGTCGTAGAGCGGGAACCAGCTTGACTGCACTTGCATCATGATTTTATGGCCGGGCAGGAAGACATGGTTCGCCGTGGGCAGGATGAATTTGTAGGCTAGCGGCTTGCCGGATTCGAGTGGCTTCGCGTTTTCGAAGCTCTCGCGGTAACGTCCACGGAAGATATCCATGCCGATGTTTAGCTCGTATCCGCCCATTTCAGGTTGGCTCGGGACTACGTCGGGGTAGACATCGATCAGTTTGACAACCCAGTCGCTATCCGTTCCGCTGGTGGAGGCAACAAGGTTGACGACGGGAGCTCCACTGATTCGCACTGCCTCGGTCAGGACCGGAGTTGTGTACGTGAGCACATCGGTGCGTCCGTCGAAAGCACGCTGATCCGTTACGAGCCAACGCATCCAGCGATCATGATCGGAAAAACGGACCGGACGCGGGAGGTAAGGCACGGGTTTGCTGGGGTCGCTGACGTATTCGTCAAAAGCAGCGGACGTCTTGGAATCGGCGGCAGGCGGGTTGAAAGAGAGGCCGAAACCTGCATTGAGGTAGAGGGGCTTTGATTTCGTGGCGCAACCGCTTTCGCAGGCTAGAGGCCATGCATTGAATCGGTCCCAGTGATTCTCGCCCGTGTTGTAGATGAGAACTGGAGGAGTGTTGGCTTTGGGTGCGCCGTCTTTTAAGTACTGGTCAAAGAACGGCAGCAGGACATCGTGGCGGAATTGCAGCGCGGTGTCTCCCTCCCACTTGAGAGGTCCGAGGGTTGTGCCGTCGTAGTTGACTCCGCTGTGACGCCACGGACCCATGACGAGGTAGTTCTTATCGTTGGCGGTATCTTTGGATTCGGTCGCGAGGTAAGAGTGGATTGCGCCCCACATGTCTTCCTGATCCCATAGTCCTTGAATCCACATGGTCGGAACCTTCAACGGCTGAGTGGCCATGATTTTGTCCAAGGCCTGCCCCTGCCAGAAAGCGTCATAGGCGGGGTGTTCGCGGATCTTGCGCCAAAAGGGGAGTTGTTCTAGACCTCCGGCCTTGGCGTAATCTCCTGTGGACCCGGCGCGGAGGAAGTTGTCGTAGTCATCGAAGGCTTGGCGAGAAATTTCTTTTCCCTCATCCCGAGCTTCGGTCTGATCGGTAATGTAGTCCAAGTTGGTTTGGCGAAAGGCTCCAAAGTGGAACCAGTCATCGCCCATCCACCCGTCCACCATGGGGCTCATGGGGGCAGCAACCTTCAACGCCGGATGGGGATTTACCAGAGCCATGACGACGGTGAAGCCTTCGTAGGAACTACCTAACATGCCCACTTTACCGTTGGATTCAGGGATGTTTTTTACCAGCCAATCGATGGTGTCCCAAGCGTCGGTGGAGTGATCGGTGGTGGTGTTATTGAGAGGTCCGCGTAGGGGGCGCGTCATCAGGTAGTCGCCCTCTGAACCATATTTGCCACGAACATCCTGAAAGACACGAATGTAGCCCTCGGCAACGAAGACCTCGTCTCCCTGTCCCAATTCCGCGATCATGTGAGGTGAACTCGAACGCTCGGCGCGGCGCGACGCGTGGTACGGAGTGCGGGTGAGGAGGATCGGCGCGTTCTTCGCTCCGCGAGGAACCACGATAACGGTGTGCAGCTTCACTCCGTCACGCATGGGAATCATGACATCGCGTTTCACGAAGTCGTTTGCTGCGGTGGGAGCTTCGAATTTGGGAGGAACGTCGGGCACGAGCGGTGAAGTTTGTGCGTGAATTGCGGGCGCAACGGCTAGAAGACTCAACGTCAATAGACGACGCCATAACGAAGAAACACAGGACATTCAAGCACTCCAATCGGTTAAAAGAGACGGCTGAGCAAGGTGGGAACAGTGTTCAATGCAATAACGTTTCGGTTCTAGCGTTTTATTGTAACGAATGCTGACCATAGCTGCGCAATCTGCGAACTTGACTCCGAGGATTTAGGCGATGTTGCTGAGGGTCCGAGGAACCTACATGGTGATAGGTAGAAAGTTGGCAGAACACTTATGGACAGAACTGGTCAGCTATACTCGATGATGGAACGCGATGCCAACCAGATGCCCGCATGAGCCCCGTTTGCAAAACTTTACAGGGGTCGGGAACTTGGAGTGGGAGAATTGCGTATCAAGTGATTGTGATCAGCAAGCGCGCTTGGCCTGTTGCCGAGCTGCAGAACGGGTCCTGAACCCGAGACTGAAAAACCGAACTAATAACGGAGAACAGCGAATGTCCGTTTCGCGTCCAGCACACCTCTTTCACCGAATGATTGCGTCTGTGTCCATCATCGGCATGATGTCATCCAGCCTTTTGGCCCAGACGGGTCAACCTGCGCCTGCTAAGGCTCCTGAAGCGCCTAAAGCACAGACCGAGTACACGGCCCCGCTGAGCCAGTCCACGCAACCAGCTTCGATTTTGAGCGGCTGGAAGCCTTATGCGCCACACTCGCTGCCACAGCCAGTGCTGAAGAACAGCGACCGACTGCACAGTCTGATTAAGGACGGCAAATTGATGCTGTCGATGGACGATGCAGTGGCGCTGGTTTTGGAGAACAACTTTGATATCGCAATTGCCCGCTACAACCTGGACATTGCGGATATGGATCTGCTCCGCACGAAGTCGGGCGGATCGGTTCGCGGCGTTAACAGCGGATTGCTGAGTGGCACTCCGGGCGGCGCTTCGACGACCTCCAGCACAAGCGGAACAACGGGAAGCGGCACGGGCGGCACTACGACCGGAAGCGCTGGTTCAACTTCGGGAAGCGGCGGTATCGTATCTTCCACCCAGAGTTCGGTGGGATCGGCAATTGACTCGTACGATCCGGTTTTGTCTGCAACGCTCTCCACCGACCGCTCGGTAACGCCAGTAGGTACTCCGATTTATTACGGCGGAATCACGTCGTACCGGGCAAATACGAACCAGTACAACTTCTCTTATGCGCAGGGCTGGTCAACCGGTACTCTGGCCACGGTCACCTTCAGTAATGAGCGCTATGCCGAGAACATTCCATCCACTGCCTTAGCCGCAAGCACCTACAACCCTCAGCTGACTGGAAGCTGGACAGCGACTGTTCGTCAACACTTGCTACAGGGCTGGGGAATCGATAACAACCGTCGCGAGATCATCACAGCGCAGAATAATCGCAAGGGTACCAGCGCCAGCTTTAGAGCACAGGTGATTTCGACGGTCGCGCAGATCCAGAACATCTATTGGGATCTGGTGAATGCATACGAAGACCTGAAAGTACAGCAGACCAACGTCGAGTATGCAAAGCGCACGTTGAGCGACAACAAGAAGCAGGTTGAGATTGGCACCTTGGCACCGATCGAGGTGGTTTCGGCAGAGTCCACGGTCGCAACGGCGATCCAGAAGCTGATACTTTCGCAGACCACTCTTCAGTTGCAGCAGCTCTACATGAAGAATGCGATTGCACGAAACTTCAACGACCCGGCGCTGACGGCAGCAGAGGTCATTCCGACTGACACCATGGTTCTGAGCAATGAGCCGGAGCCGCCCTCGGAAGACTTAGTGAACTACGCAATTGCCAATTCGCCGGACATGGTGCAGAGCGAGATCGCTTTGCGTAATGACGAAATCACCAACAAGGCAGCGAAGAACGGGCTGCTTCCGACCGTGGATCTAGTGGGCTACTACGGTGCCTCCGGACTGGCCAACAACTACGGCGATGTATTCTCCAGCCTTGTGGACCGCAGCCGTCCGGACAAGGGCGCTTATGTTTCACTCTCGATTCCGCTTCGCAACCGCTCGGCACAATCTGACCAGATTCGAGCACAACTCGAGTATCGGCAGAGCCAACTGAGCCTGCAACAGCTTAAGAACCGAATCAATCTACAGGTTCGCAATGCTGCTTTTGCGCTGGAACAGGATCGCGCCGCCGTGGAAGCAGCTCGCGCTGCTCGCGACTACAACCAGCAGAGTTTGGAAGCTGAGCAGAAGAAGTATGCGCTGGGAGCTTCGACGAGCATTCTGGTACTGCAATGGTTGAACGCGTCAACTTCGGCAGCTTCCTCATATGTGCAGGCGCTCTCGAACTACGAAAAGGCACGGGTGGCACTGGATCAGCTTACGACACAGATTCTCGACAAGAACGGGATTCTGGTGGAAGACGCGGTGAGTGGACAGGTGTCGCATATGCCGAGTGTTCCGGGATTGCAGCCGAATACCACCCCATCCACCGTGATCGCACAGCCAGTCGCAAAATAAGTCGCTAACCTTTTTGGGAGGGGCACGTCTATGACGTATAACCTCCTGATATTTTTAGGCCGGTAAGGTTCTCGAAAGAGAGCCCCCGGCCTTAACTTTTGCTATTTGGCGGAGTGCGGACTGCCGCATTGACCAAATATCCGTAGCAAAGCAGGGGAAGTTGCTGGCGTAATTTACCGACCATCTCAGGTAAGGCTCCCGCTTCAAGAATGGCGCGTGTGGCTCCGGCCATGGCAGAGAAAAGCATGAGAGCGGTGAATTCTACCTGTTCGAACTGGAATTCTGGAGCGGCAGTCTTAAGCATGGCGGAGAGAGCGACCTGCCCTCGCGAGGTGATCTGCCTGGCGAGCGCCGCTCCGTTCAACGCTGCCGAGATGGAATACAAAGCTACCGATATATCAGGACGTCCCATTTTGGCGTCAACAAATGCGGTGACGAGCGCCTCGACCATTGTCTTCAAATCATCGTGATGATGTTCGTTGCAGGCTTGTTCAACGGCGCTTACGACATTCCCCAAGTGCTGATCTAGAACGGAAAACAATAGAGATTCTTTATTCGGGTAGTACTGATACAGCGTTCCAACCGATACTCCAGCACGTTTGGCAACGCGCGTTGTGGTCAGGCGGGCAGGTCCGTCGGCCAGCAAAACCTGAATGGTGGCTTCGGAAATAGCCTCCACGGTAACGGTGGATCGCGCTTGCAGCGGCGTCTTTCTTGGTTCAAGCGTGCTTTGAACTGGTGTGCTCATATGCGAACTCCAAACCTGAAGTTTTCTTCATCTAATGAGCTAGAGTGTCATCTATCGAACAGGGAGTAAAGATCGTGAAGAACTCATCGAAGAAAATTGCGTTGGTTACCGGAGCGAACAAAGGAATCGGCTTCGAAGTGGCCCGTCAACTGGGGAAAGCGGGTTACACGGTTGTGATGGGAGCTCGCAACGTAAAGCTTGGCCAAGAAGCTGTCGCGAAGTTGCGCGCTGAGCAACTGGACGTCTGCGAGGTTGAGCTTGACCTTGGACGGCCAGAGACAATCGAGGCAGCGGCAGCTATGATCGGCACCGAATTTCAGAGACTCGACGTGTTGGTAAACAACGCTGGCATCGCTGATGCAGCGGATGGGTTACCAAGCACGGCGAAGATTGACGCCATCGAACGGGTGATGCGCACCAACTTTATCGGTGCCGTCGCGGTCACGCAGGCCGTGCTCCCGTTGCTGCGAAAATCGGCAGGAGCGCGGATTGTGAATGTTTCGAGCGGACTGGGATCGCTGGCGCTGCACAGTGATCCGAACTGGGAATATGCGCCGGTGAAGATACTGGGCTACTGTGCATCGAAAGCTGCACTGAATATGTTCACCGTTCAACTGGCATACGAGTTGCGCGACACCACGATCAAGGTGAATTCCGCAGACCCTGGGTATACGAAGACCGACCTGAACGGCAACCAAGGGCACCAGACCGTGGAAGAGGGAGCGGCGGAAACCGTTCGGCTTGCACTCTTGCCAGAAGATGGGCCAACGGGCGGATACTTTGCGACCGCAGGGCCAAATCCCTGGTAGAGATGCACATTTAACTTCGAGCGCGTTCTGGCCCCTTGTGCAAAGCAAGGGGCTTCGCATATGCTATGCGGTTTTCGCGACGACGGAAGCTTTGCTGACTTCTGTGGTCCGCTTGGGAGCTACGAGGCATCTGAAGCTGAGAGCGAGGATATGCGATGGCCGACGAAAAAGCTGCGGTGAATCCGTTGGAAGAGATAGAGCCGGGTAGGCGACCGAGTAAGAACGAACGGCGTTGGGCGGAGACGACGCTGTCTCCCGCGCTGGAACGTCAACCGGAGAAGCCGATTGGATCGGCTACGGGAACGAATCTCGACGAGGACGGAAGCGCGCAATTTACTACGATCTCGGGAAGACCGATTCGGCGACTCTATACGCAGGCGGATTTGCCGGAAGACTGGTCAGAGGAAAAGTATTTGGGCTTTCCGGGCGAAGCTCCGTACACTCGCGGGATTCATGCCACGGGGTACCGCGGAAAGCTTTGGACGATGCGGCAGTTTTCAGGGTTTGCGTCTCCGGAAGAGACAAACGAACGCTACCTGTACTTGCTGGAGCATGGAGGAAACGGGCTCTCCGTGGCCTTCGATTTGCCGACGCTGATGGGGTATGACAGCGATCATGCATTCAGCGAAGGTGAGGTGGGAAAGTGCGGAGTGGCGATCGATTCGTTGGAAGACATGGAGATTCTGTTCCGCGGAATCGACTTGGAGAAGACCACGGTCTCGATGACGATCAATTCTCCGGCGAGCGTGCTGTGGGCAATGTATTTGGTGGTAGCCGAAAAGCAAGGTGCGGATTGGAAGAAGATTTCGGGTACGCTGCAGAACGATATTCTGAAGGAATACATCGCGCAGAAGGAGTACATCTATCCTCCGGCTGAGTCGATGCGGTTGGTGATTGACACCTTTGAGTTTGGTGCGAAGTACACGCCGCGTTTCAATACGATTTCGATTTCTGGATACCACATACGCGAGGCCGGCTCGACAGCTTTGCAGGAGTTGGCGTTCACGATCTATGACGGGGTGGAGTACGTCGAATGGGCTCGTCGACGCGGACTGGATGTGGACGAGTTCGGACCGAGGCTAAGTTTCTTCTTCAACTCGCACAACGATTTCTTTGAGGAGATTGCGAAGTTTCGAGCGGCGCGGAAGATATGGTATCGGCTGATGAAAGATCGCTTTGGCGCAAAGAACGAGCGGACTTGGTTGATGCGCTTTCATACGCAGACCGCGGGAGTTTCGCTGACAGCGCAGCAACCCTTGAATAATATTGCTCGGGTCGCGCTGCAGGGATTAGCTGCGGTATTGGGCGGGACACAGAGCCTGCACACGGATAGCTATGATGAGGCTCTGGCTCTGCCGACGGCGGAGGCGGCGAGGATTGCGCTACGCACCCAGCAGGTAATTGCCTATGAGAGCGGCGTGGCTAACACCATTGATCCGCTGGCAGGGTCGTATTTCGTCGAACGCCTGACGCTGGACATGGAGAATGGCGCGTTTTCGTATTTTGAGAAACTGGACGCGATGGGCGGAATGGTGAAGGCCATCGAGCATGGCTTTCCGCAGAAGGAAATTGCAGAGGCGAGCTACGAGTTCCAGAAGGCGAATGAGGCTCGCGAGAAGATTACGGTGGGAACCAATGAGTTCGTTGTTGACGAAGAGCCTCCGAAAACTCTCTACATTGGCGAGGGAGTGGGCGAACGTCAGAAAGCCAAGTTGAAGGCGTTGCGTGAGCAGCGCGACAATGACGCGGTGAGGAGAACACTGGAAGAGCTAAGGCGTGTGGCTGCACTGATTCCGAATGCGGGGCGTGATGGAAAGATTTCGGAGGCAAACACGATGCCTTACATTCTGGATGCGGTGCGGGCCTATGCGACGGTGGGCGAGATCAGCGAAGCACTGCGCGACGTTTACGGGACTTATGTGGAATCGTCGGTCACGTAGAAATCAGTTTGCGAGAGAGAGTTAAGTCTATAAACTGACTGCATGATTCGCGAGCACTTCTCCAAGCGCACGAGAGCGCCCCAACCTCAGTTGCTTATTGTGGCCATGATCTGGGCCATTGCATTGCTTTGTTTACACGATGGGTCACAGCCGAAATGGGCTTGGTACATGGTGGGACTGGCTACGGTATTCACTGTTTATGTTGCGGTGCGGCTCTGGTTGTATTTTGGGACGCGCAAGGTTCGTTGAGACGAAATCTGGCGCACACCACTCTGTTGGGCTGCGAAATGTTTTTCGCTGGATTCAAAACGCTTGGCGCAGAGCTGGGCGTTTCGCGTTAATGTCAGACAGCGAGGAGTGACTATGGCTGAAAACAGAGCAGCGGTTGAACCCTGGATGCGCGGGACCCATGAGGAAGTTCCTGCAGTGCAGAGGGCGGTGATTCATGCGCTGGAACTGGCAAGGGAAGATGTCGAACGCTGGTGCAGTCATCTGACTGACGAGGAATGGAACTTGCGGCCGCAGGGGATGGCTTCGGTTGCGTATCACGTGCGCCACATGGCTCGCAGTATTGATCGATTGTTGACCTATGCAGAAGGTGCGCAACTCTCAGGAGATCAACTGGCACTGCTGAAGAGTGAGATGGAGCAGAAAGCCACAGGCACCAATGTTTTGGCGGAGTTCGAAGCCGCACTGGTCGTCGCCGAGAAGCGGATTCGCGGGTTTGCCGGATGCGATTTGGAGACGAGGCGTAGAGTGGGGCGCAAGGCTCTGCCTACCAGCGTAGGTGGGTTGCTGGTGCATGTGGCCGAACATACCTCTCGACATGTGGGGCAAGCGGTGACCACGGCAAAGCTCGCGATTGCGTCGCGGGGAGTATTTTAGGTACAGACGGAGCAGAATTCTGGTGCGCGGAGCAAGGAATTTTCCTACCAGTCCAATTAATGTGAGTTTTCCGCTGGACAAACTGGACGACGTTTTGCGTTACCGCTACGGGGTGAGGCGCGGTATCATAAGAGACGGACATTCATCCGTTTTTTTGGGGCTTAACGCAATTATATGGAAAACGAAGGCAGAATTCGCGTACTGGTAGCTAAACCTGGTCTGGATGGACACGACCGGGGCGCTAAAGTGATTGCCCGCGCCTTGCGCGACGCTGGCATGGAAGTGATCTATACAGGACTGCGGCAAACGCCGGAGATGGTTGTGAACGCGGCGTTGCAAGAGGACGTGGACGTGATTGGATTGTCCATTCTCTCTGGCGCACATACCGCAATCGTTCCGCGCGTCGCGGAACTGCTGAAAGAGAAGAAGATGGACGACGTGCTCTTAGTGGTCGGCGGAATTATTCCCGATCAGGACATTCCGGCATTGAAAGCAGTGGGCGTAAAGGCTGTGTTTCAACCGGGCACGACGATGGAACACATCGTACAGTTCATCCGCGAGAACGCTAAGCCGCGCGGGGTTATCGCGTAGAAGAGAGAGCCAGCAATGTCTCTCCCTGAACAACTGAACAAGCTGGTGCAATCGACGACGGGACCGGCGCCGTGGTTTTGGGAAACCTTTCCCGAGGTACGCGGCGGCGGTTCACGACGTTACCGATGGCGCTTTCATGGACACCAGGAAGGATTGAACTTCCTGATCACGCTTCATGGTGAGGGCGAACCGGAGAAACCTCGGCTGGCATTGAATACCTACTGCCGGCCATTCCCTATCGAACCTGGCAAAATTGGCGTGTGGTGTCCAGAAGGGCGAACGCTACGTTTCGTTTGCTTTGAACCGGACCGAATGCAGAACTTTGGCTTCGAGGAAATCGTTGGCTGGTTTTCGGCATCGAGCGAGCGAATGTATGCGACGACAGCCCCGATTGCAGAGTTCGAGGTAAGCACGACACTCGAACCGGGGACACACTCGCTTCATATTCCTGAGAGCTTCCGCTGCGTAGACGAATTACTGACGCCTTACACCTATAAATCCGCAGAGAAAAATGATCCAGCATTCGCGATCTTTGTGACCTATCCGCAGGCCGGACTGGTAGAAGTTCTGCCGCAAAACTGGATCACACGCGAGACCTATGACGTTACGAATCACTGGATCACGCGTGCGGCTCGCGACCCGGAAACACATCGAATTGTAGGCGAATTGTCTCGGGCTGGAGCATTTGAACTGACTGAAAATGGGCGCGATTTCAGTCGATGGCTCTGAGGCTGTTGTGAGGTCTTAGGAATTCACTGATGCTAATTCCAAGATAACAATAACGTTGCCGACAGGCCCGTGAGCTCTACGGAACTGCCGACACGGTTGAAGGAATGTGGGCATCTGTCAGACCGTTCTCCTTCGATGCACCCTAGGTCAAGAAACGATAAAAATTGACTTCCATCCCGTTACTAATGAGTTAGAGTGCGCATAAGCAAATAGGGTTTGCCTCCAATTGCACGCTGGAGGATTCCAATACTCATCGGAGTGTATTCGGAACTTAAAGCCGCACATTGCTTGTTGGCGCAGGCTCGGGTAGGCTGTTGCGTTTGCATCTACCTCTGGGTGAGGAACTGATGAACGATTCGAAATCTACTTCCCTCAACAACGAACTGAAAACTGCAGTGAAGACTGATGCGACTCGATATGCTCGCAATTTGGAAGCCATGCGCTTGCTGGTGGCGGCGATTCGCAAGGAAGAAGCGACCATCTGCGAAGGAGGCGGCGCGAAGGCCGTGGAGGCTCAGCACAGGAAAGCACGACTGACTGCGAGGGAACGGATCGGGTTGCTACTGGATGAGGGAACCGCTTTGTTTGAGTTAGGGCTTCATGCGGCGCATGGGATGTATGGAGAGTGGGGCGGGGCTCCGGCTGCAGGAGTAGTGACTGGGTTGGGACGCGTACACGGGCGACTGTTCATGCTGATTGTGAACGACGCAACGGTGAAGGCTGGGGCCTTCTTTCCCATGACGGCGAAAAAGGTAATAAGAGCCCAGAACATTGCAATCGAAAACAACTTGCCAACAATTTATCTGGTCGATAGCGCCGGGGTGTTTCTACCGCTGCAGGAGGATGTGTTTCCGGATCAGGACGATTTTGGAAGAGTGTTTCGCAACAATGCAGTGATGTCGGCGAAGGGGATTCCGCAGATCACGGCGATTATGGGAATGTGCGTTGCAGGCGGTGCTTACTTGCCCGTAATGTGCGATCACATTTTGATGACCGAGGGGAGCGGGCTCTTTCTAGCTGGTCCGGCGCTGGTACAGGCAGCGATTGGGCAGAAGGTCTCTGCTGAAGAACTGGGCGGTGCAAAGATGCACGCGGAGATCAGTGGGACTGTGGATTTTCGCGAGGCCAACGATGAGGCATGCATTGCGCGGGTACGCTCGTTGGTGGAAAAAATGGGAGCGCGGGCGGAGGCTCCGTTTGATCGCGGTGCAGCGGTGGCTCCCCTGTATGAAGCTGAAGAGCTCTATGGAATATATGAGAGCGATCCCTCGCGGCAGTATGACATGCGCGAGATTATTGCTAGGGTCGTGGACGCTTCACGCTTCGATGAATACAAGACAGGATATGGCGAGACGCTGCTGTGCGGGTATGCACGCATTGACGGGCACGCGGTGGGGATTGTCGCCAATCAAAAACTTCACGCGACTCAGATTGATCATAACGGCGACAAGCGTACGGAATTTGGCGGAGTGATTTATACGGAGAGCGCGGAGAAGGCCGCGCGGTTCATTATGGACTGCAATCAGGCGCGGATTCCGCTGGTGTTTCTGCATGACGTGAACGGTTTTATGGTCGGACGGGATGCGGAGTGGAGCGGAATTATTCGTGCGGGGGCAAAGATGGTGAATGCGGTCTCGAACTCTGTGGTTCCCAAGATCACGGTGATCATTGGCGGTTCGTTTGGCGCAGGACACTATGCAATGTGCGGTAAGGCTTACGATCCAAGATTTGTGTTTGCGTGGCCTACGGCGCGGTACTCGGTGATGAGCGGAGAGAGTGCGGCAAACACTCTGGTTGAGATCAAGCTGAAACAACTGGAGCGAGAAGGAAAAGCGGTGGACGAGGCGGCACGGAAAGAACTGTACGATTCGATTCGCGCAAGTTACACGGAACAGATGAAGCCTCAGTATGGAGCGGCACGGCTGTGGATCGACAAGATTATCGATCCGGCTGAAACTCGCGAAGCACTGGCGTGGGCACTGGCTGCGGCGCGCTGCAACCCAACGGTTGAAAAGTTCAGTGTAGGAATTTTGCAGACATAAGAGTTAGCCTAGTGGGCAGAGGTCTAGTGCTTTGGAAATAGTGCATAACGCTTTCGAACTTGAGATCGCAGTCCGCGAAGAAGACATTGATCAGCTTGGCCATGTGAACAACGTAGTGTATTTGCGCTGGGTTCAGGAGGCAGCGACGGCTCACTGGAGCGTTCTTGCTTCGGCTCCAGAAAAAATGCGGTTGCTGTGGGTGGTTATCCGGCACGAGATCGATTACAAGCGTCAGGCATTTCTGCAGGACACGATTATCGCGAGGACGTGGGTGGGAAAGGCCGAAGGGTTGGCGTTTGAAAGAAACACGGAACTCTTGCGTGCGTCCGACCGCAAGTTGTTGGCGCAGGCGCGAACACTTTGGTGTCCGGTGGATGCGAAAACGATGAGGCCCACTGAGCCGGGAGATGATGTTCGGGCGAGGTTTTCGACTGCGGCTCCGAGGGTATTGTCGCTCGATATATTTTGAGGCGAGGTGGCTGCCTCAGATCGGCGATTTGAAATGTTCCAGTGCGACACGCACTAATTGACTACGTGTACGGACGCCGGTTTTCTGAAACAACTGTTGCATCGTCGATTTGACGGAAGACTCCGAAACACCAAGGCGATCGGCGATCTCTTTGTTTGCGAGTCCATCAAACACGAACGAGAGCACTTGATTTTCCCGTTCGGTAAGCCGCGCCTCAGGTGAAGGCGGAGCATGGGAACCGACTTGGACGATTCGTTGCAAATACTGTTTTTCAAACCAGGTATTTCCGGCAAGCACTTCTTGGATTGCCTGCTTTAGGAGCTCTGGAGAACTGTGTTTGAGAAACACACCGGAGATTCCGAGGTTTAAAAGTTCTGCGGCTTTGCGGGGCTCAACTCCCGCTGTTACAAGCAGGACCTTGCCGTGGAATTCATGCTTCAGAAGTTCTTGCATGAAATCTATTCCGTCGCCTTCGCCAAGATCGTAGTCAAGCAAGATGAGGTCAACTTTTTCGCGTGTCAGTACGCCGCGTGCCTCCTCGATCGTTCCCACGCTGCCCACGATATTCAGGTCAGCTTCTGCTTCCAGAAACCTGCAAACGCTTTCGCGAAAGAGTGCGTGATCGTCGACAAGGAGCGCTGAGGTTTTTGCTTGGAGTTCAGGCATGCGCAGCCTCATCTAATGCTGTTGCTGGCTGCATGGATACTGCGAAACAGCACCCTCGCGGACGAGGTTCGTAAACAAGATCCCCGCTAAAGCTCTTCATGATTGCCCGCGAGACGTACAAGCCAAGGCCGGTGGATTGCGCGTCGCGTTGAAATGGACGGAACAGGTTTTGGGCGTCGGCAATTCCGCTCCCTGTATCTTCGAAACGAACCACGACATCATCGCCATCGAGAGTCGCTCGGATGGTGAGGCAGCGAGGCGTTGATTTCTGCATGGCGCGCATACTGTTCTTGGCGAGATTGAGAAACACTTGCATCAGTCCATAGCGGTCGGCCCAGACCAGCGGAAGCTGACCCTCAATTTCCCAGAACAACTCTATATGAAGATCCTGATAGGCGGACTCAAGCAATACGCGAAGCTCGTCAAGCACGGACGTCAGTTCAATGGCGGAACGCTCGGAGTCGCACCCTTCGTTCAGTTCCATGGATGAGAGTTTTCCAAGTCCCTGAATGAGCGATCCGAGAGCCTCGAAGTCTGCGTTGCCTTCCAGCGTTTTGACCCTGGTGAGGTTCTGGTGGACGACGAGTGCTGCGCCGCAAAGGTTTCGGATTTCATGGGATACGGCACTCATGAGGATGCGAGTGTTCTTTAACAGATAATCGAGACCGAGATCTTCGCGATTTCTCAGATCATCGGAGAGATCGACGATAATGGCAGCTAATCGCAGTCCTGACGCGGCGTTGTAGGTGGAGAACCACACACCCGCGAGAAACGCCTCTCCGTTCGCGCGCTGGCCGCGGCACTGCAATGTAGTACGGAAGTTCTGCGGTCGCCGGCTTTGCACTGCATTGTAGAGAGCGGGCAGATACGCACGAATTGGCTCGCCCACGAGTGGTCGATCTGTGACTCCAACTACGTGCTGGGCCGCTTCATTCGCAACTAGAACCGTACCCTGCGCGTCAATTGTAATGATCGCGGCGGGGCTGCTGTCGACCAGAACGTGAAGCTGCTCTTCCGCGTCGTGCCGTAGGTTATTCTCACGTTCCATCTCTTCGAGATGTGCAACGGCGAGACGACGGTTGAGCAGAAGTTCATGGATAAAGAGACCGGTCCCGATGAATCCTGCGGATGAGAGTACTAGCCGAGGCGCGGCAGCGAATGGCGGCAGATTGCTGAAGAGTTCCTGAAGTATCGAACATCCAATGCCGAGCCAGACAATTTGCAATCGAGATAGAAATCCACTTACGAGCATGATCGGAAACAGGTACAAAAAGCCGATTGAAAGATACGACTCGGTCTTCCAATCCAGGACTGCAATCGCGACCGACATAATGGTGGCGATGATGAGCAGCCTGCGTCGATTCGAGGTCGAGTAAATCGAAAATGCAACCGCCAGGTTCATGTCCATATCTATATCTATGCTGCCGCAACTGTATCAGTGTTTGAAGGCAGTCTGAAGATTCGCACTCAAAGATAAAGACCTAACCTATCGAAAGATAGGCTCTCCCGCCGCGAAGATAGCAGTCCAGAAGCTTCACTTTGAATTCAAATGGAAGTGGACAATTGTGCAACTAAGATCATTTTACAGTAGTGACTGAGTGCAATTGTGTGGGCTTTGTGGGATGTTTCGAGGAATTATGAGCAGAAGAATGCTGTTGTTAGCCGTGTGCTCAGTTGGTTTTCTGCTAACTGTGGGTTGCCGAAAAACTTCGGACCCGAAGCAGGAGGCTCCGCCACGGGCTGAGCTTGAGAAAAAAGAGGACGTAAACGTCATCAGCGTTGCACATCCGGAACAGTTCCCGTTGGTGAGCGCGACGGAGCATGAAGCTGCATCCAGACTCAGCGTCACGGGAACAGTGAACCCTGACATTTCGAGAGAGATTCCAGTGATCTCTCTTGCGAACGGGCGGGTGATAAATCTCCGTGTGCGCCTTGGAGACTCGGTCAAGAAGGGGCAGAGCCTGATGCAAGTAGAGAGCCCAGATGTCTCCAACGGGTTCAATGCGTACCTCAAGGCGCTGAACGACGAGCGACTGGCGCGAATTCAACTTGACCGCACTCAACTGCTTTTCGAAAAGGGCGCAAATTCGAAGAGTCAGTTGGAGATTGCAGAGAATAGCGAACAGGACGCATCCGCGGCTCTGGTAGCAGCCGATCAGCAACTTAAAATTCTGGGAGTAGACAAGAACCATCCATCCGCGACGGTCGAGATTCGCTCGCCAGCAAGCGGAGTGATCATCGCTCAGAATGTCACAAATGCGTCCGCCGCTGGAAACTCTTTGGCCGGTTCGCCGAACGCTTTCATGATCGCCGATCTGTCGCATGTGTGGGTGATCTGTGACGTATATGAAAACGATCTTCCGATTGTGCAGCTTGGACAGTCAGCGGAAATCCGTTTGAATGCTTATCCGGACAGAGTCTTCAGTGGGCGCATCAGCGATATCAGTCCGATTCTCGATCCCAACATTCATACGGCTAAGGTGCGAATCGAGATAGATAATCCAGGCTCTATTATGCGGGTTGGAATGTTCGTGAGTGCCACGTTCATTGGCAAACGTCTTGAAAAGCGCATCGTTGTCCCGGCGACAGCAGTCCTGCACTTACACGATCGTGACTGGGTGTATGTGCCAGCGAGCCAAGGTCACTTCCGACGCCTTGAAGTCCGTGCCGCAGACATTCTTCCTGGGAACATGCAGGAAGTTACTTCAGGATTGAATTCTGGTCAGCAGGTCGTGCAGAGCGCACTCGAATTGCAGAATGCGGCGGAGCAGCGATGATTCGCCGCCTTGTTGATTTTGCGCTGAACAATCGTTGGCTGGTGCTTGGAGCCGCGATTCTGCTGTTTATATGGGGGGCTATTTCCTTCCATAATTTACCGGTGGAGGCTTATCCCGATGTCGCGAATAACTATGTACAGATCATTACTCAGTGGCCTGGGAGAGCGGCAGAAGAAGTAGAGCAGCAGGTTACTGTTCCGATCGAGATTCAGATGGCGGGAATTCCGCATCTGGTTCATCTTCGATCCTCGTCGCTTGCTGGACTTTCAAGCTTGATGTTGGTTTTCGATGATGATTCGGTGAATGACTGGAATCGGGAAAAGGTTCTTGAGCGTTTGTCGCAAGTGAATCTGCCTCAAGGATTGCAGCCGCAAATTGGAGCTGATTACAGTCCGGTGGGGCAGATCATGTTCTATCGACTTGAGAGCAACAACCCACTCTACGACAACATGGAACTGAAGTCGTTGGAGGATTGGACGCTTGAAAAGCAGTTCAAGTCGGTGCCCGGAGTTGTGGATGTATCTAGCTTTGGGGGGATGACACGCGAGTACCAGGTACGTCTCGATCCTGCAAAGCTAGTCGCCTACAGCTTGAGTTTGGCGCAGATAGAACAGCAGCTCACTAACAACAACATCAACGCGGGCGGAAGCTTCATTGAGCAGGGTCAGCAACAGATCAATGTCCGCGAGGTAGGCCTTGTCGGCTCCGTTCATGATATTGAGAGGGTTGTCGTCAAGACCCAAGGTGGGACCCCTGTACGTATCTCAGATCTGGGCGAGGTTATACAAGGGCCTAGGATTCGGTTGGGCCAGATGGGCTTCGCGATTCATCGCATGGATGGAAAAATCATCGATGAAGACGATACCATCGCGGGCATTGTGTTGCTGCAAAAAGGAGCGGATGAAGACCCGACGCTCGCAGCAATCCACGAAAAGATCAAGGAGTTAAACGAGCGCATTCTTCCAAAAGGCGTGAAGGTCGTACCGTACCTGGATCGTAGCGATCTCGTGCACTTCACTACGCACACGGTACTGCACAATCTTACGGAAGGCATCATCCTCGTCGTCATTATTCTTTTCCTGTTTCTTGGAAATGTACGCGGCGCGATCATTGTCTCGCTGACGATCCCATTTGCACTCTTATTCGCTTCCATCTGTCTCGACCTGCGTCACATACCGGCGAACCTACTCTCGTTGGGTGCGCTTGATTTTGGCATGGTAGTGGATGGGGCTGTGGTTATGGTGGAGAACATTGTCCGCCACCTTGGCAGGCACAACTCCGACAACCGAACTCCGAGAGAGAAGATTCAACAGGCCGCGCACGAAGTGCAAAGACCGGTGTTCTATGCGATCGGCATCATCATTACGGCTTACTTGCCGATCTTCACTTTGCAGGCAGTGGAAGGGCGACTGTTTAAGCCAATGGCATGGACAGTGGCGTTCGCGCTGCTTGGGGCATTGATCTTTTCCATGTTGCTGGCCCCTGTGCTGTCGAGTTTCCTCTTCAGTAAGGGCGCGAAGGAATGGCACAATCCCGTGATGGTCTGGCTAACTGACCATTACCGCCAATCGGTGACTTGGGCGATCCGACATCGATACGTGACGGTTGGGGCGGCGGTTTGTGCTCTGCTAGGAGCGGGTGTACTGGCGTTTAGCGGAGTTGTCGGTTCGGAGTTCTTGCCGCATCTGGACGAGGGTGCGATCTGGGTTCGAGGAACTCTGGCCCCGAGTGCAGGACCGACCGAAGGCGTGGAAGTTATGACGAAAACACGCGCCATCTTGGCCTCTTTCCCTGAAGTAACTCAAGTGGCGAGCCAAGTGGGGCGTCCCGACGACGGGACCGACACCACTGGATTCTTTAACACCGAATATTTCGTCGACCTCAAACCGAAGGAACAATGGCGACCAGTTTTCCGCGAAAACAAAGAAGAGCTGATTTCTGCAATGGACAGGGAGTTGGAGAAAATTCCGGGAGCAATCTGGAACTTCTCGCAGCCGATTTCTGACAATGTGGAAGAGGCTGTGAGCGGGGTTAAGGGAGAACTAGCCGTAAAGGTTTACGGCGAGGACCTGAAAACGCTGGAGGCAAAGGGCGACGAGATTGTGAGCGTCATGAGCGGTATTCGCGGAGTGCAGGATCTTGGGCTTTTCCGGGTGATGGGCCAACCGAATCTCGATTATGAAGTGGATCGCAAGGCGGCCTCGCGCTACGGCATCAACGTCACGGACATTCAGGACGCGATTCAGACAGCCGTGGGCGGAGGAGCAGTCAGTCAGGTTCTACGCGGAGAAGCGCGCTACGACTTGGTTGTTAGATACCTACCTCAATATCGCGATACCACCGAGGCAATCAACAATATTCGCTTGCTTGCTCCATCAGGCGAGCGGGTTTCGCTAGCTCAGTTGACGAGGGTTCACGTCGAAGATGGTGCGGAGGAGATCTATCGCGAAGGCGGGCAAAGGTACGTAGCTATAAAATACAGCGTTCGTGGCCGAGATCTGGGAAGCACCGTCGAAGAAGCTATCGCGAAAATAAACCAAAACGTGAGACTTCCAACTGGGTATCACATCGACTGGGCGGGCGAGTATGCAAGTCAGAAGCGCGCAAACGCTAGACTGCTGATCGTGTTGCCGATTACTGTACTGCTGATCTTCATCATCCTGTACACGATGTTCAATTCGTTCAAGTGGGCGATATTGATATTGCTGAATGTAAGCATGGCGCCACTTGGAGGGCTGTTAGCGTTGCTCGCAACGGGGACCCATTTCAGTGTCTCTTCGGGAGTAGGCTTTCTGGCTCTATTCGGAGTCTCGGTGCAGACCGGTGTGATCATGCTGGAATACATTAACCAAATGCGCGTTCTTGGTTACTCGGTTGAAGAAGCGGCAGTTGAGGGAGCGGTGCTTAGACTGCGTCCGATCATGATGACAATGTTGGTTGCTACTCTTGGGTTGCTTCCGGCCGCAATGTCACACGGCATCGGATCAGACTCACAGAGACCGTTTGCAATCGTAATCGTAGGGGGCCTAGTGTCGGCACTCTTTATCAGCGTGTTACTTCTGCCCACGTTGTACGTGTGGCTTGCAGGAGACAAAGATGTGCTACCCGCGGCGGAGCCCGAGTTTGAAGACTAAGGCTCGGATAAGTGATGTCATGATGAAGAGAAGAAGTGAGATGGCAATTTCATTCACGCGAGTCTTTGGGTTAGCCCTCGTTGCGATTGCAGCGTCGGTTGCTGCGATCGCGCAGGTTCCCTCGGCAGGAAATCCGATGACCCTGCAACAGGTGATCGACGTTGCGAAGGCGAAGAATCCGACATTGCTCGCTGCCGAGCGCAATTTGCAAGCCATAAAGGCACAGGAGATTCAAGCTTCCGTTCGGGTGAATCCTGATTTGACCTTCTACGGGACGAACGTAACGCTTCCGGCCGAAGGTGCTTCGAACCCTTACGCTTACAGCTTGCAAGTTTCAAGGCTCATGGAACGCGGTGAAAAACGACGTTGGCGGATGGATTCTGCGAAGGCCACAACAGAACAGACAGAGTCGCAGTATCAGGACCAGCAACGTCAAATTCTGTTTTCACTAAAGCAGTCGTTCACTAACATGCTGGTTGCTAAATCCGCATTGAAACTGGCGCAGGATAACCTTAAGGATTTCACGCGTCAGCTTGATATCAATCGCGAGCGGTTTGTTCACGGCGATATCGGCAAACTCGACTTCGAGCGTCTTGATCTTCAGATGGCTCAATTTGAAACCGATGAGTCGAACGCGGAAATGTCTCTGGCGGCAGCGAGCGACCAGATGCAGACGCTGATGGGTGTTGATAAGCCGTCCGCTACATTTGATGTTGCAGGCAGTATCGTTCCGCCGAACGTCTTGTCCACTCTCGATGAATTGCAGGCGCGAGCGCTGATCTCGCGACCGGATTATCTGGCTTCTCAGGCAGGCATTCGAGCAGCGGACGCTAATGTAAAACTGGCGTTCGCGAACGGAACCACCGATCCCACGATTGAGGGCGAGTTTGATCGCAGTGGAACATACAACTCCGCGGGATTTAGCATTAGCTTCCCTCTTCGAATTTTCGACCGAAATCAGGGGAATAAGCTGACGAGTAAGTACCAGGCACAGTCCACTCGATTCACTGGGATCGCAGCACGAAATCAAGTCATGTCCGATGTTCATCAGGCTTGGGTACAATACACAACCGCGAAGGTAGTGTCGGATCGATACAATGGGCACTATTTGGCGGAAGCAAACGATGTGTTATCGATTGCTGAATTTGCTTATCGTCAGGGAGGGCTGGCGCTGCTGGATTATCTGAACGCGTTGCAGGATCATCGCACTACGTCGCTGAACGCTTTGAATGCCTATGGGCAGACATGGATTGGGATTCACCAGCTAAGTTCTGCGACAGGAACGGAAGTTGTCCCGTAGAATTGCAGGAGAAACTTATGACGAGAGATCAGGTTCGAGAGCGGATCCGTTCTATCGGGGTGATTCCCGCAATCAGGGTCGCAACAGCCGAGGAAGCCAAGTTTGCAGTTGAGGCGGTTGCCAGTGGCGGGATCCCGATTGTTGAGATCACCATGACAATTAAGGGCGCTATGGATGTAATCGCTGACTTATTAGCGACGCAACCTGAGCTTATCGTCGGCGCCGGAACAGTTCTCAATGTCGAGACTGCAAAGGCATGCATTGATGCAGAAGTGCATTTTGTAACGAGCCCATCGCTGAAAGAAGCCGTAGTGCGTGAAGTACAGAAGCATGGAATTGTAGTGATCCCGGGAGCGATGACGCCGACCGAAGTCAGCGATGCCTCGGACCTCGGCGTCGATTTCGTGAAGATATTTCCGTGCACCTCAATCGGAGGGCCCAATTACCTGCGCGCATTGCGGAAACCTTTTCCTGAGCTGCCAATGATCGCTGCAGGCGGTGTAAACCAACAGTCCGCAGCGGATTTTATTCGTGGCGGTGCCGATGTTCTGGGAGTCGGTACGGGGTTGGTCTCTCCGCACGCGCAGAGTCATCACGAAGCGAAACGTATCCGGGAACTAGCTAAGAGATACGTGTCCATTGTGCAGACAACGCGGGAAGAACTTGGAATCATTGCACGAGAATGCAAATAACAGGAAACTGTTCCCTCTTGAAACATCCATTTTAGCTTCCAGTCCTTAGCAATACGGCTCGTCCGTTGGAGAATAGACGAGCCGTAAGCCTTCGTTGAGGGATAGACGCATTGAAGCGAAATAATCCAGTTAGGCGTTAGATAGGGCTGAACATTCTTCATTTATGGTCCTGGCCTTAGAAAGTGGCTCTTGTCGGAAGGTTGCTGGCAATCTCAGTCAATTTCACGAAGCGGTTTCGCGCACCCCATTCTTCGCGATGGAGAGTGCTTTGCGGATCACGTCGACGGTGACTTGCTTCATGCCGAGGGAATCGAGTTCCTCGGGTGAGGTCCAGCGGACCTCGCTGGCATCGGTTGCGGCACCGGCGGTTCCGGATCGGAGTTGACAGAGATAGTCGATTAGAACGTAGTGATACTGAGTGCGGCCTTCGCTGTCGGGAAAGATGGAGTCGAAGACATCCAGCACGGGACCGACCTCGACTTCGAGTCCGGTCTCTTCTCGGACTTCACGGGCCACGCCATCACGGAGTTTCTCTCCTAGATCGAGCGCACCGCCAGGGATGGACCACTCTCCCTGCAAAGGCGGATTGGCACGGCGGATGAGGAGCACTTCTCGATCGCGCAGGATAATGGCTCCAACGCCGACGATCGGGAGAGACGGGTAAAGACGAGACATGGGGATATTCTAGCGTGAGCTACGGGGGCTACCAGTCTTCGCTGATGTCTTGAGCTGCGATCTCTTTGCGGTAGATGCCATTTCTTGCATGCTGGAGGCTGATAAGGTGCAGTACATTCAGCAGTTTCTGTAGCTCTGGGGTAATGGGGATTTCTTCGGGTAAATCTTCGGATTCGAACGGGTTACCAGTTGGGGAAAGCATAAATTCAACGGCCTCAAACGAGCCTGCGGTCTGGAGACTCTCTTCTATTGGAAACCATTCGGCGCGAGGTTGGCTGTGGAATTCAATTTTGGGAGAAATTTCAGGGCACGGGAATTCCGTTGTGAGAATGGGGCAGATTGGGAACAGGTGAGACATCCCGCCGAATGAGGCTCTTATATGAAATGGCCGCAAGAGCTAGGAGAAGAATCCTCGGGGGTTGAAGTCCACTATTTTCCATCCCTTATCACCGCGCTCTAGTTCGAATCGTAACTGTCCTTCGCGACGAGAGATGTGCCCTCCACCACGCGGTTCGCTTTCCAACTGGAAGCTGGCTAGGATGACACCGCGATCGTTCTCGTCCGATGTCTGGATTATTCGGAAGGTAACACGGAAGCCTTCATAGCGGGTGAAATAGGCCTCGATCTGATCCTGAAATGTTGAAAATCCATCCATTTTGTCAGCGTCGAAAGCTGCAAGCATGTGGCGCTGGGAGTGGCCTTCGAGGCCATCTCGGATTGTGCCAAGAACTTCGGCGGCTGCACGTTCATCGAACGGGGTGGCCGCTTCCGTTGATGCCTGCTTCTTGTTCTTCTTTGCAGAACTCGTGTCGGGCGGAGCGTCGGTAGCAGGCGCAGCGGTCTGCTGGGCGGCGATGGAGAGCACAAGGGTTAGAAGAACGAATGGGATGAGGGTAAGAACGCGCTTGGCCACAGGTTGCGATCTCCTGACACGGACTGCTCTGAGCAGCATAAAACAACGGGGCGGTGGATGTGTTCAGAAAAATGCGGGGTGCATCTTAAGAAGAACATCTTAATGAAGTGAATGCGATGGCAGGATTTGCCGGGAGATAGCAATGTCATTGGCGGAATACGAGAGGAAGAGGAAATCTGGGGAGACTCCGGAACCAAAACCGGTGGAAGCCAAGCGCGGAGGATGGCGCTTCGTGGTGCAGAAGCATCGGGCAACGCGGTTGCATTACGACTTCCGGTTGGAACTGGACGGGGTGCTGAAGTCGTGGGCAGTTCCGAAGGGACCTTCGTTTGACCCGGCTGATAAGCGACTGGCAATGGAGGTGGAAGACCATCCTGTTGATTACATCACGTTTGAAGGGAGGATTCCGGAAGGAAACTATGGCGCGGGGACGGTGATGGTTTGGGATCAGGGGAGTTGGGAACCGGCGGGGGCTGAAGGAATGACAGAGGAGCAGCGCGAGGCGCATGCGCGGACCATGCTGGAAAAGGGCGATCTTAAATTTGAATTAAGCGGGACGAAGCTGCGGGGAAGTTGGGTATTGGCAAAAATGCACTCACGCAGGCCGGGGACGAAAGGCACGGAATGGCTGCTGATTAAGCATCGCGATGAGACTGCGGATAGCGGATATGACATTGACGCTCATGACGGGTCGGTTGTAACAAGACGCTCGATGGAGGAGATTGCGGGAGACAAGAAGTCCGCTGAGTGGGGATCTAGCAAGAAGAAAGATGCGACTGCAAAACAGGCAAGTAAGGAGCGTCCCGGCCCGGTCGAGCAACCGGCGCCTGGAGCCATCCCCATTCAGGATTGGTCGAAGCAGCTGGAGGACGTGAAGGGGGCGCGAAAGGCAGTGATGCCTGATTCGGTAAAGCCGATGCTAGCTACGCTCGTCGACAGTCCGGCGGAATCGAGCGAATGGCTTTATGAGATCAAGTGGGACGGGTATCGGGCGCTCGCGTTTGTTGAAGATGGGAAGGCTCAGTTGGTTTCGCGCAACCAGAACGACTTGACGCAGGCTTTCGCGGAATTAGCCGTGGAGTTGCCAGGGCGAGTGAAGGCAAAGCGGGCTCTTATCGACGGTGAAATTGTGGCTCTCGATGAGCAGGGACGTTCAAGCTTCAGCCTGATGCAACAGCGGACGGGAGTCGGCAAGAATGGAAGAACATTGCGTCAGGCGAATACCGAGATTTCTATTGCGTTTTATGCGTTCGATCTGCTGTGGGTGGATGGCTGGTCGCTGATGGGAGTGGCATTGGAAGACAGAAAACGGCTTCTGCGAGATGTACTGGACACGGACGCGCGGGTGCGGTATTCGGAAGAGTTTGGCGACGGCGCGAAGTTGCTGGCCGCTGCGAAAGATCAAGGGCTGGAAGGGGTCGTTGCGAAGCTACGAGATTCGAAGTATGAACAGAAACGCTCGCGCGCTTGGTGCAAGGTGAAGATCACACAGACGGAAGAATGTGTGATTGGAGGATGGACGGAACCGAAGGGGAGTCGTGAGTATTTTGGCTCGCTGGTGCTGGGACTTTATGACAAGCAAGGCCAGCTAATTTCGGTGGGACAGGCGGGTACAGGCTTTACTCGCGAGACCGAAGCTGAGATTTTTGAACTGCTGAAGAAGCTGGAAACAAAGAAGAATCCGTTTGCGAATAAGGTCGACACCGGACGCGGGATTCATTACGTCAAGCCGGAGTTGGTGGCGCAGATCAAGTTTACGGAATGGACTCACGAAGGACAGAAGGGTGGCGTGAAGATGCGGGCTCCAGTGTTTTTAGGGCTTAGGGTGGATAAGAGCGCGAAGGAATGTAAGGCGGCGTGAGAGCTCCTTGAAGATGAAGCCCACTGAAGCGCATTCAGCACTGCAAACTAGACCATTCGGGTACTGACGGTCTGGCTTGCAGTGCTGAAAATTTAACGCTCTATTGCTGTTTTTCTTCCAACTCGGTCCAGCGGGTTAGGAGTTTGTCGAGCGCGGCGGTGGCTTGCTCTAGTTCGGACTGGGCTGCGATTAATGCGGCTGCGTCGGTTTGGATTGCGGGATCATTGAGTAAGGCTTGCGCGGTTGATTGGCGCGATTCGGTTGCGGCAATCTTCTGCTCGATTTCGGCGTACTCGCGCGTTTCCTTGTAGGACAACTTCTTTTTCGGCTTGGCTGCAGGTATCGAAGCGTTTGCGGTTGCGGGGCTGGAGCCGTTCGATCCGCGACGCTGGCTTCGCTGCTGCTGTTCGCGCCACTCATCCCACTGAAGATAGTCCGCGAAGGTGCTGGCGTTGCCGTTGCCGTCGAGGCCGAGGACCACGGTGGAGACTCGGTCGAGAAGATAGCGGTCGTGGGTTACAAGGACTAGCGCACCCTTGAATTCGAGCAGGGTTTCTTCGAGAACTTCAAGGGTGGGAATGTCGAGGTCGTTGGTCGGTTCGTCGAGGAGAAGAATATCTGCGGGCTGAAGCATGAGGCGCGCGATCAAGACGCGGGCGCGCTCTCCTCCGCTAAGTCGGCTGACGGGTTGATTGAGTTGCTCACTGGTGAACAGGAAACGATCCGCCCAAGCGGCGACGTGGATAACTCGGTCCTGAAAGATGACAGAATCGGAATCAGGGGCAAGGGCTCGGCGCAAGGTCAGCGAAGGGTCGAGTTCGCGCTGCTGTTCGAAATAGACGATCTTCAGGCGATCAGCCGTGCGGACAGTTCCGGCATCGGGGGCGAGTTCTCCTTGGAGGAGCCGTAGCAGCGTGGTTTTGCCGCTGCCGTTGGGGCCTACGAGGCCGACACGCATTCCGTTGGTGATGACGAAGTTCAGATCGTTGAGAAGCGGGCGGTCGTCACTGAACTGATATGCAAGATTTTCGATTTCAACGAGGCGCTTGCTCTGGCGTCCTGTGCCGGAGAAATCGAGTTCAGTGCTACCGGTGCGGGTGCGCGAACGGAGATCTCCGAGCTCACTGATGAGTTCGTGGGCGCGGTCGATGCGGGATTTCGATTTTCCACGACGGGCTTTGGGGCCTCGGCGCAGCCACTCGATTTCGCTGTGGACGCGGTTTTCGAGTGCTTCCTGATGACGCGACTGGGCGTGCATCCACTCCTCTTTCATCTCGAGAAAATGGGAGTAAGCACCGGAGACTCGGTAGATGCCGTCGGGATAGATGCGGGCCAGTTCGGCGGTTTCGCTGGCCACGTTTTCGAGAAAATATCGGTCGTGGGAGACTACAACACAAGCGAAGTTGGCTCCGGAGAGAAGCTGCTCAAGCCACTCAATTCCGGCAAGATCAAGGTGGTTCGTGGGCTCGTCGAGTAGAAGGATATCGGGGGCGGTGACGAGCGCTTCGGCGATGGCCAGGCGTTTGCGCCATCCTCCGGAGAGTGATTGGGCCTGGACCTCGAAATCCTCGAAACCGGCGCGGCCTAGAGTCTCATGCATGCGCGAGTCTCGCTCAAGGGCGGGAACACCTGAGTCGGTGAGAGCTGCCTCGATGACTTCGGTTACGGTGAGTCCGGCGGGAAAGACGGATTCCTGCGGGACGTAGGCGAGGGTGGCTCGCTTGCGCAGGGCTACTTCACCGGTGTCAGGATCGATGAGCCCGGCGAGAATCCGCAACAGGGTGGACTTTCCTGAACCGTTGGGGCCGATGAGCGCAATGCGATCGCGTTCGTTGACAGTGAAAGAAACATTACGAAACAGCGGCTCAGCGCCGAAGGCTTTCGATAGAGTTTGGGCGTTGAGAATCGGAGGCATCTCTTTGATGATACAGCCCACAGGCAAAACAAGCGTAAAAGCAGCAGAATGCTGACAAAGTCCTCGATTTTTCGAGGGCTTTGTTGTATTCAGAGTTCATGCTGAAAAAGGCAGAGGTTTCGCAGGAAGAGATGGAGTTTGTGACGATCGGGTCGCTGGTTCCCGACGACC
>Ga0224528_1000496_pt1 | contig 29966 bp, 25 predicted proteins | sample CBST25metaG_2_FD_179888 | JGI IMG/M metagenome (GOLD analysis project Ga0224528, IMG submission 179888) | Peat soil microbial communities from Stordalen Mire, Sweden - C.B.S.T25 | ecosystem: Environmental > Terrestrial > Soil > Wetlands > Peat | place: Sweden: Norrbotten County, Stordalen Mire...
AAGCTCGAATCCTCGACACCCTCGACCTCGCCATCACAGCCGCCATGGCAGCTATCACCGCCCAAGATTCCGCCGCTTGGTTTCAATCCTGCGGATATCGGACACAGACACTATGAAACCGCTCTAGTGGAACATTTACGAGCGCGCTTGCCATGGATGCCAGTACAGCAGCGGTTCCTGCCAATTCCGGACTGACCTTACCAGCCGCGCTCAACGCAGCCGCAGCGGCCGTTGCACTGGCGCTGCTGGCCAGTCCGCTGACGGCGGTGACGATCATGAATCCGTAGTCTCCCAGCGAGCGCTGGGCCAGCGTGGCCGCCGCTTGCATACCAACAAACAGCACGCCAAATCGAAGCACTCTCACTAGCGAAATCGGCGAGGAGAGCTGAATTTTGGCCTCGGAAGTTGGCTCCACTCTCCGGCTGCGCCAAAGCGCTATCGAAGCAGTCAAGGCCATGGCAAGCAGCGGGCATACAGCCGTTCTCAGACTATGCGGCGCAAAAAGAGCCAATACGAAAAGGTTGCGAATAAACATCGCAGTTGTTGTCAGCAGAAGGAGCGGGACGATCTGAGGAACTACGCCTGTGCGGGTCAGTTCAACGGCAGCAGCACTGCTATTCACCAAGCCCCCCAAGGCAGCCGACCAATAGAGGCCACGAGTGCTATAAAGCCTTAGCAGGACGTAGTTTGCAAACCCTATCCCAGCGATCACCACGACCGTGATCCAGGCTTGCCGGGGATTCAACAGGTCCCAACGGTCCACAAACCGATCTGGAAGAACGGGGTAGATCACAAAACCAATCAACCCGAGCAGCACAGCGCCCCGCAGTTCCTCCAGAGTGACGCCGCCGGCAAACCTTTGCAGTTCCAGTTTCCATGCCAGCAACATGGTCATCAGGATTGCCGAGGCTACGGGTGTGAATCTGTGTCCCAGCCCTACGAGGACCCCGAGAGTGAAGGTCACCAGTAAAGCCGCCGAGGTCGTGATCTCGACGGTTCGATTCACCAGTAAGCTGCGGATATTGAGCAAAGCGGCCAGAACTGTGACACCGATCATCGCCGCCATTCCATAGGAGGGCGATAGGAGGACACTCGTGGTTCCCAGCAGCGCGGTGAGTCCGAACGTGCGGGTACCAACGTCCTTGTTGGCCGATTCGCGCTCGAACCCGACCAACATTCCCACTGCCAGGGCAATGATTATCTTGAGAGCTACCGCATCTGCCGGAAATCGAAGGACTGTTTCCAAGGCCACCCCACTGTAGCTCTGAGTGCTTGGAACTCACTTTGGTTTCATTGGAATCTAGCGGATAGGCGACTTTTGCAGGTAATCCCTTGGCCGAGACTTGCTCGCCACATTCTGAAACTCACTGTATCAGGCTCACTCCACGCTCTTCTCGGTCGGTTTGGCTGGACATCCAGCGCCTACACAGGCCTCGGACCCGCAAAGCAGCATAGACTTCCTCATGCATCAATCCCGCCTCCAGGGTCTGGAGCTCGGGTATCAGGTTCTTTTTAGAGCTTTGCTCAAGTGAACGCTCCTGGGCGGAGAGATGGAGCAGCAGCATTTTAACCAAGCGCCTCGCCGCGTCGATGATTTGGGGCGAGCCGTGCGCGTGCAGAATCGCGTCATCTAGCTCTATATATCTACGAAGGATTTCCGAATGTTCCTGGTCAATCATGCCTGATGCTTCTTTCGGGATCAGGCGCACTGTCGATCTTGTCATGGGTGCTCTCTGTCAGAATTAGTGCAACTTTGCTTCCAAATAGATGGGTAGCATCGCCACGCAGCGTTCGCAAACTCAGAAGCACCTAAGTGCCTGAAGTTTCTTACCTTTGTCTCTGGTTTCGTTGTAGCACGCCAACTGGACACTCAAAGCACGGTAACTCCCAAGAGAATGAACGACCATTCAAAAAGGGAAAGTGTTTTCCAAAGTGGCACATTCATCTTTCCTCCGGCGAGCCACGTTCGAGTTCCGAGAATTGAGTCCAGTGGACGCTGAAATCATGACTGTAAATATGAACTCTTCTTGCATCCTGCGGAGGCCTGCATTCATCTATTAAGTTGACAGTAACTCACTCAGGTTCTATCATCGCAACCATATTAGGTCTGAGTGGAGTGTCACGCGGCATTCTGTCCGGTTCGGGCTCCTGCGGGAGCACCAACCCCAAAATTTTCGTTTTTACCGCAGGAGGCAAAGAGCAATGGCAAAGATTATCGGTATTGATCTGGGAACCACAAACTCGGTTGTAGCCGTGATGGAAGGCGGCGAACCAAAAGTGATTCCCAATGAAGAAGGTGGACGCACCACTCCTTCGGTGGTCGGCTTCACTAAGACAGGCGAACGTCCGGTCGGTCAGGTCGCTAAGAATCAGGCGATCACCAACCCGGAGAACACGGTTTTCTCCATCAAGCGCTTCATGGGCCGTCGTTTTGACGAAGTCAGTGAAGAAATGAAGATGGTGCCTTATAAAGTTGTTCAGTCGGGCGACCATGTGGCAATTGATGCCCAGGGCAAGGAGTACACTCCGCCCCAAGTTTCGGCCATGATCCTTCAGAAATTGAAGAAAGCTGCCGAAGATTACCTTGGCGAGCCGGTTACAGAAGCCGTGATCACGGTTCCAGCCTACTTCAACGATTCGCAGCGGCAGGCCACTAAGGACGCAGGCAAGATCGCCGGACTCGATGTAAAGCGCATTATTAACGAGCCCACGGCGGCCGCTTTGGCGTACGGATTGGATAGGAAGAAGGACGAGACCATTGCCGTTTATGACTTTGGCGGCGGTACTTTCGACATCTCGATTCTTGAGGTTGGCGAGGGTGTAATTGAAGTGAAGTCGACGAACGGAGACACGCACCTGGGCGGTGACAATATCGACCAGCGCGTTGTGGGTTGGTTGGCCGATGAATTCCGTAAGGATTACGGGCTCGACCTGCGAAGCAAGGGTAATGAGATGGCGATGCAGCGTCTTCGTGACGCAGCGGAACGCGCGAAGATTGAACTGTCTACGACGATGCAGACGGAGATCAACCTGCCATTCATCACCGCTGACGCTTCAGGTCCCAAGCACTTGGTGAAAACCCTGACTCGCTCCAAGTTGGAGGAGATGGTGCGCGATCTAATCGACAACTCGATCAAGCCCTGCGTGCAGGCGCTGAAGGATGCGGGAATCGACGCGTCCAAGATTGATGAAGTCGTGTTGGTTGGTGGTCAGACCCGCATGCCGATGATTCAGCAGAAAGTGAAGGAGTTCTTCGGACGCGAGCCGCACCGTGGTGTCAATCCCGATGAAGTCGTTGCGATTGGCGCGGCCATTCAGGGCGGTGTTTTGCAGGGAGAAGTCAAAGATCTGCTGCTGCTCGATGTGACACCTTTGTCGCTTTCGATTGAGACTTACGGTGGCGTTGCGACGACCATGATTCCTCGCAACACGACGATCCCGACGCGCAAGAGTGAAAATTTCTCAACCGCAGCCGACAATCAGACGTCTGTAGAGATTCACGTACTTCAAGGCGAGCGTCCGATGGCTGCGCAGAACCGCACCCTCGGCAAGTTCCATCTTTCAGGGATTCCGATGGCACCACGCGGAGTACCGCAGATTGAGGTTACGTTTGACATCGACGCAAACGGCATTCTCAACGTTACGGCAAAGGATACCGCGACGGGCAAGGATCAGAAGATCGCTATCACTTCCTCGAGCGGTCTAAGCAAGGAAGAAGTGGAGCGCATGGCGAAGGAAGCCGAGGCGCATTCGGCCGAAGACAAGCAGAAGCGCGAAGAAGTCGAAACGCGCAACCAGCTTGATGCCATGGTTTACCAGACCGAAAAGATGTTGAAAGAGAACGGCGACAAGATCTCCGGCGGCGAGCGCGGCGAAGTGGAAAACGCTCTCGGCGATGCCAAGAAGTCTTTGGAGACCGGCGACCATAAATCTATGCAGACCGCGCGTGATCGTCTGCAGGCAGCATCGCACAAATTGGCGGAAGCCATGTATAAAGCAACACCGCCGAACGCTGAAGCCGGTGCGCAACAGACCGAAGCGCAACCGCATGCAGAAGCGAAGAAAGACGACGGTGTAATCGATGCTGAGTATGTGGATGTGGAAGAAAAGAAGTAACAGGTAGTTCGCGGAAGAGGTGCGGGCTCATTCTCGCGGCCGGGGCATCCGTGCTCTGGCCGCTTCGCAAGCGGGCAGTTTGAGGATTAGGCGATTACTCACACTGGCTCGCCACAGGGAGACCTTTATGAATTTTGAAGTCAACGGCATTCCGTACTTTCTCACTTTCGATTCCAGTGAGGCGCAATGGTGTCTGCTTACGCCTTCTCGTGCCGGCGTCGAGTCGATGGAAATACACAATGACGGCACGCTGCTGACTGGTCCAATTCAGGTCTTAATGGCGAACGGCAACGCAAGTCGAATGGACTAGTACTCCCTGAGGAGCGAGAGCGAATCCTTACTGCCCCTGCCAGCAAGCAGGGGCAGTGGTTCTAGTGGGTAAAGTCTCTGGGCTTCGGGGAAACAGGCCCGGTCGGGAAAGCTCTGGAGATGGGCCGAGTGAGAAAAGCTTGGCAGAGTTGAACTGCACAAGTATGCTGGGCGCAGGGTGTTTGAAATACGGAAATTAGCTGGAAGAAGAGTAAACAATGGCCGCAACGGACAAGAAAGACTACTACGCCACACTTGGCTTGAAGAAGACGGCCACAGCTGACGATGTGCGCAAAGCCTTTCGCAAGCTCGCTCGCAAATATCATCCAGACGTGAATCCGGGCGACAAGAAGGCAGAAGAAAAGTTCAAGGAACTTTCCGAAGCAAATGAAGTTTTGAGCGATCCGAAGAAACGCAAGATTTACGATCAGCTCGGCTTCTATTCGGACAATATCGATCCCAAGACGGCGGAGGCCTACGCGAACAGTAGCGGCGGCGCGTCTCAGGCGGGCAATCCATTCGGAGGAGGCGGCAATCCCTTCGGCGGGTACAACCAGGGTGGTCCCGGTGGCCAGCACGTCGATTTTGATTTCCGCGATTTTGATTTTGGGTCGCAGCAACAAGGCGGTCGAGGTGGTAGCTTCCGAGACATTTTCTCCGGCATGTTCGGTGGTAATGGCATGGCGCAGGAGCCGGCCAACACGGCTGGCACGGACGCAGAGTACACGGTTCAGGTTCCGTTCTGGGAGTCTATTCGCGGCGGCGAAATGAAGCTGAACATTCAACGTCCGTCGGCAAATGGGCGCATCGCTCCCGAACCGATCTCTTTCCGCATCAAGCCAGGAACCAGAGACGGGCAGCGCATCCGGCTCGCGGGAAAAGGAAATCCGGGAACGCGCGGCGGACCTCCGGGCGATCTCTACATTATCGTGCATATTGCCGAGCATCCCGTCTTCCATCGCGATGCTGACGACATCAGTCTCACGCTTCCGATCCTTCCGTGGGAAGCAGCGCTTGGCGCAAAGGTAGAGGTGCCGACCATTGATGGACGCACCGTGCTGCGAGTACCTCCGGGGACACAGACCGGGCAGAAATTGCGCATGAGAGAAAAGGGCGTTCCTTCGGCGACTCGCCCCGGCGTCATAGGAGATCAGATCGTCGAGATTCGAATTGTTATTCCGGAGATTCCCAACGTCGAGGCCAAGGAACTTTGGCAGAAGCTGGAGAAACTGCATCCGGAGAATCCTCGGACTGAGTTGTGGAGCAAGGTTTAGATATGTCCGGGATCTGCGGCTTGGATATTCCATGTCCGCATAGTGAACGACTATCTTTACGTCCGCTGATGCCCAACGACGAAGACGCCATCTTTGATCTGCTTGGCGATCCGGAGGCGATGCGATTCTTTCCGCGGACGTACACCCGCGAGGAAGCCGGTCTTTGGATCGCGCGTAACCAATATCGCTACGGCGTATTTGGCTACGGACTGTGGGCGGTGGTTCAAAAGCAATCCGGGGAAGTGCTCGGCGACTGCGGTCCCGCGTGGCACGAGATCGACGACGAGTTACAACTGGAAGTGGGTTATCATTTTCGACGACGCTACTGGGGCCATGGTTACGCAACAGAAGCCGCGCGCACGGTAATGCACTGGTGCTTCGATCATATTGCAGTGGACCATTTGATTTCGCTCATACGCCCGGAGAACGAGGCGTCGCGCAGGGTTGCAGAACGAAACGGCCTTGTGAACTCGGGCAAGACTACGTGGCGCGGATCTGAACATTTGATTTACTTGATGGAACGAAAGCGGTGGAATCTCCTATGAGACACATCCATGACTAAACGCAAGGGCAAAGGCGCATACATGATTTCGGTGGTTGCGGAAATGTATGAGATTCACCCGCAGACGCTGCGCCTGTATGAACGCGAAGGATTGCTAAAGCCGTCACGCAGCGATGGAAACACCCGCCTCTACACGGAAGACGATCTGAAGCGTCTGGAATTCATTCTTTCGCTGGCCCGCGATCTCGGTGTCAACATCGCTGGAATCGGCATCATCCTCAACATGCGGGAACGCATGGAACAGATGCAGGTGCAAATGCAGGAGTTTGTGAAATACGTACAGCAGGAAGTAATGACCCGCGCCAATCAAGCTATGCCTAAGGAAGGGTTGGTGCCGATGCGACGACCGGTGCTCATTCCGCCGGGCAAAAAGAAGTAGCTTTCTCTTCAGTGCCAGCAGGGCTAGTCGTGAGAGTGAGATAGCAAAGGGGCCGCATTTTATTGCTGCCCCTTTTTATGTCAGCGAGAACTGATTACTTGATCCAGCCTACCCAAACGGGCTTGCCGTGTTCATCGCGCATCATCATTACGTCGCCATTCCGTCCTACTTCGCGGGCCAGCAAAACCGCAGCTCCATCCACCGTCACCTGTGAACCGGTGACTTCAACTGCATCGCCTTTGGCGAAAATAATTTCCATCTCTTTCAGAAATTTCTCCGGCGCGACCAACACATCGACTGAACCTTTGTCGTTCTTCACCGTGATGTGGACAGTATTGTCCGTTGCCGTTCTCACCTCTTCCACTGTGCCCTTCACTTTAACTTCGCTGCTCGTGAGGTACTTGAGGGTAGGCGCACTCTGGGCACTCGCCATGGCGAATGCGAATAACACAATCAGTGCGACTGCCGACGCCAACTTGAAGGAAGCCAGTCGTAACATGGGTAACTTCTCCTTTCGAAGCCAAGAGAACGGGGATACGCAGCGATCTGGCGGGATGCGTCGCGGCCTTGGGGCGGATAGTTTCGCCTCCGTCCATCCTGTCTCCTTACCTACGGCGAGCTGCAACTCTGGGCTGGTTGCTAAATGTGCCCGCTTGAGGTCGGAAACAACGTAGTCCGCAATTACCCTCCAGCACAGTGAGGCCAATCACAACAGACCGTGACAGGTTGGCCGGAAGTTTGCCTATCGCCTTTGCATTACAGTGTTGCCCAATGCCCATTTTGGATCAATAATCAAGTGCAACGAATTTTGAGTCCCTACCCCCAAGGGAAGTCAATTTTGCGCTGGCGTGATTCTTATCGGTACTTGATCCGCCTCAACGTCCCCACAACGGCGGCCGAGCGAAGTCGTGTGGAAACGGATCTGGGTGCTCTGCGTCTGCTACTTGCAATACTGGCTCTGATCGCTTTCTGCATTGATGTCCCCGAGCCTCCGCAGTTCGCGCACTTGGTTCGACTCTTCCTGGGAATCTGGGTCGTGCACAGTGTTGGAATCCTGTTCTGGGTTCGCAGTCGCCCGGTGACTCCCCGGTTTCTCTGCTGCCTGCATGTGGGAGACATTCTCTGGCCAAGCCTGATTACAGCGTTTTCCCACGGTCCCAGCTCGCCGTTCATCCCCATCTTCACTTTTGCATTGCTGTCGGCGGGATTTCGCTGGGGATTTCCCGAAGCCCTGCTCACCGCCCTGACTGGCGGGTTGGTGCTGGAAATCGAAGTGATTTTCCTAGGCGGCACTACTCTGGGAGCATTTGAGGATAGCCGCCTCTTGGTACGCTATGCCTACCTGCTCGGGCTCGGATACCTGATCGGCACCCTCGGAGAAAACGAGAAAGAGCGCCGTGCCGAATCTGCCGTGATCACACGAATGCTACATGCGACACGCATGGAGCGCAGCATGGGTGCCGCCCTGCACTCCGTGTTCAATGAGTTCAGGAGTCTGTTCAACTGCCGAGACGTTTTTCTGGTCACGCATGAGCTGTCCAGCGACCGGGTTTACCTCTGGCAGGTGGGTTCGACTGCTCAGCGCGACGCTCATCCTATTTCGAAGGAAGTTCTTTTCGCCGACCGATTCTCCTACCTGCTACCTGACTGCCCGGAGACATTTTTCTGCGAGCAACGCTCTCCAGAAACGATGAGGAGACTTGAGCTCGCCCCCAAGGCACAGCCGCGCTCACTTACGGGATGCATTCCGGCTCTTCCCTTTCTTCAGCCACGACCTGAATCGATACTCGCCATTGCTGCACCTCTGGGACAGGAATGGCGTCTGCGACTCATTCTGGTAAATGCCACGGTTGGCAAGAATGCTTTACAGGAGCTGGCTTTTGCACGTTCGCTTTTTGAGCAGGCAGCGTCAGCTATTTACGGCGTCTACCTGGTACGCAGATTGAGAGCTCGGGCCAGTGCTCTTGAACGTGCGCGGGTTGCGCGAGAGCTACACGACGGTGCGATTCAGTCTCTGATTGCAGCCGAGATGCGCGCCAATATCCTGCGGCGGCGTGCTGAAAAGCAGTTCCCGACGATTGCCCCTGAAATTGAGGCACTGGAGAACATGCTTCAGGATCAGGTCATCGAGTTGCGCGAACTGATGCAGCAACTGAAGCCATTACAAGTCGCACCGGATCAACTTCTCGACCATCTCGCTGAACAGGTAGACCGCTTCCGTCGAGACTCCGGAATTGCCGCGCGCTTTATCTCCTCCGCCGATGACATTCATCTTTCGGCTTATGCTTGCCGGGAAATTCTGCTGATCGTACAGGAAGCGTTGATCAATGTGCGTAAGCATGCCCGAGCAGCAGCCGTTTACGTCTCCTTTGGACGCCACGAAGGAGGTTGGCAGCTGAACGTAAGTGATGATGGTGTCGGTTTTGATTTTGAAGGTACACTGACTGATGCTGAACTCCTGAAGTCGGCAAAAGGCCCTGCAACAATTAAGGAACGCGTCGCTAACCTTGGTGGCGAGCTCTCCATAACATCACTCCCGTCTCGCGGTTCGCAGATATCAATCAGGCTGCCGCTGAAAGGCTATTTCGCGCATGGATAGTAAGAAAATCAGGGTTGTGATAGCTGACGACCACACGATTTTTCGCGATGGTCTACGTCGTCTGCTTGACTCGGAAGATGAATTTGAAGTGGTGGGCGAGGCTGCCGACGGTACGGAAGCTATTGCCATGGTGGATCAACACACGCCTTCCATTCTTTTGCTCGATCTGGTGATGCCAAAAATGCCGGGTCTGGATGCTCTGCGTGAGCTCGCCAAACGCAAGTTCACCACGCGTTGCATCCTGCTGACTGCGGCGATTGAGAAACGCCAGATTGTCGAGGCCTTGCAGTATGGAGCACGAGGCGTCGTGATGAAAGACGCCGCCACCCAGCTTCTGCTGAAAGCGATCCGAACCGTAGTAGCGGGATTACACTGGATCGACCATGAGCCGATTACGGATTTGGGTCACTATCTGCGGCAGCAGAATGCGACTCAGGTTCCACCGAGGGCACACAGCGACTTCGGACTAACGCGCCGGGAAACCCAAGTTCTTGGGACTATTGTGGCAGGACTCAGCAACAAAGAAATTGCTAGTAAGTTCTCCCTCAGTGAGGATACGGTGAAGCATCACCTTACTAATATTTTTGACAAGGTAGGGGTGTCCAGCCGCTTGGAGCTTGCCCTGTTCGCTATCAAGAATTACTTGGTTGAGAGCTAGAATTTCGATTCTTATTAGGGCTTTGCCCTGCGGAAGATCATTTGTCACCGGGCGAGGTGAGATCAATCACAGCCGGGTTATTGCGATTGCGACAGACTCTAGACGGTTGGAGAGTTTCCTATGGCTCAAGACGTGCACAATGTGCTGCAGATACTCCGTTTCGAGTTGAACTACCTCGAACAGGGCGGCTTTGACCGCGACCGGGCGTTGCTCGGAGCTGAGTCCCCATTCTTGGGCACCTTTGCCTGCATCAATCACGGCGATCCGCTGAGAGCTCATACCTGTCGCGAGTGCGTCCTGCATCAGTTTGTTCCGGCAGATCGGCAGACTGAGGATGTTCCCTGCCACTACATACAACTGACTGCGACCGGTGAGACTGTCGCCGATTTGATGGAAAAGAACGATCCAAAGCAGATGACGGACGCACTCGAAAACTGGCTCCGCGCCACGATCTCGCGCCTAGAGGTAATCCCGGAACTTCAGGCGTAGCGATAGACGGTAAATGGATTCGCCGACTCGCGAGCCGATCACTGAGTTGTGACGCTTCTCCTTGCCCTTGCACATGGGCGCCGTGCAAAAATGGCAGACGATATGAAACGTAGCTTTCAATCCCTATTGCCACAGGAAGCGCTCCATGTGGCAGTGTTCATCGAAGAGCGAAACTGCGCGATATATCACCAGTTTGCCGAGATGTTTGTCTCTTTTCAAGACTTCGCCTCGTTGGAAATCGCTGGAGTTTTGTGGGATATGGCTGTCGAAGAACGCCACCACAGCAGTTTGCTGCAGGAGCGCTACACTGCTCTCTACGGACAGTCCGCCTGTTCCCTGAGCGACGCCGACATCCTTGAACTCATCGAAATACCACAATTGATCGACCTGGAAATTTTTAACTCTTCAACACAAGCCATAACCGCGCAAACCCAAGCTCTTACTGTGGCGCTAAATGCCGAAAACCAAGCTCGTGACTTCTACACAGAATTGGCTGCGACTGCCGACAATCCTCAGCTTCGAGCGCTGTATGTGGAGCTTTCAGGCTTCGAAGCCGAACATGTCGAATTTATCGAGCGCAAGCTCGCGAATAGCAAGCAATTGGGTGCTGCCGCGGAGGATTCGGAAAAAGCAAAGGGCGGAGAGCCCTCTTAAAGGCCTCCACCCTTTATCCGTTACTTCGTCCGATGCTTTCGAGAGTCGCTTACTGCTGTGAACTCATCGCCTGTGACTTCGTTTTCCCCGTGTCAACGCCAAGCTGGGAGGCTACCTGCTTGACGGCCGCTAAGTGCTGCTCCAGTACAGGCAGAGTCTTTTGCGCCCACGCCTTCACTTCAGGATCTTTGCCGTTCTCGGCTTCGTGGCGGAATTCCGCAACGTCCGTCTCGTGATCTTTTACCATGTCATGAACATAGGCCTTATCAAAATCGGCCCCCTGCTTCGACGCAAGCATCTTGGTCATTGCTTTGTCTTTAGAGCTGATGTCGGAAGGAAGAGTGATTCCCTTTTGCTGCGTCAACTGGCGTAGCTCATTATTCGCCTGGGAGTGGTCGGTGACCATCTTGTCACCGAATTGTTTGACAGCATCACTGCCGCCGTTTTGTTTAGCCAAATTTCCCAGTTGCACTTCCGCCATTCCGCCCTGTGCCGCTTTCATGATGAACATGTGGTCGGGGCTCTTCATGTCAGAGTTGCTGCTCATACTGCCCGGCGAGTCCGGTCCCTCACCGATTCTCTGCTCTGCGATTCCTTGCGGATCTCTCTGATTCCTACCCTGCGCGCCCGTGTTGCTTTGCGCCATACACATTGCTCCAAGTCCGGCGACCGCCAAGACATGAAGAATCATTCGCTGTGCTTTCATAAGCTCTCCCTCTATGTTTCGACGAGTGGTAATGAGTTAGAGAGCCTTCGATCACCGCGTGTTGTACCGTGCGAACCGGCAGGGCAAACCAGACAGTGATTGGTTATTTCGCCGGAACCGGAGTCGCCGTTCCGTGACTATCCTTGCCTCTGGCAGCGCTAGGTTCTGTGTCCTCAGGGAACGATTTAAGAGTTAGGTCGTGGACTTTGTCCGTGTTCTTGCCCTCTGCTGTTTTATGCCGCTCAATCAGCGTTCCCTTGATGAGCCAATAGCCTTCATCACTCGGCGTCTTGGCCGGACCACGTTCCACGTCCCCGGTGAATTCGAACCAGGTTCCATCTGCTTCTTTGGTTCGGAAACTGAGAGTGTTGCCATCCAGTTGGGCCTGATCGAAAAACTGGTCCAGAAATTCGGCTTTGTCCGGATCTTCGCCCTTGAAACGAGAAACCAATCCCGAAACCTTGCCCTCGTTTACTTCGATCTGAACAAACTCACCTTCATGTACGAATGAATACAAGCCGGTGATATCTCCGCTGAATTGTGGCTGCGATTTCGCAGGCGTTTGAGCAATTAGGGATGCGAAACAGGCGAGCAGCAGTGCGGTTATTCCGAAAATGTTCTTCATGATGTGGAATTGAGTATAGCCGAGCATCACACCCTTAGGGCTATTCTTGGCTCGCGATATAATCGCGCCACAAGGCACTTTTGCGCGTCCCTTACAAATTCCGAAGCACGAAGAACGACACGGGCATAGCTCCCGACTCCTCGTCAGAGCTGCGCCTGCTTGTGCCCTGGTCGAATCCGTTACTGGTCTTTGTCCACAACCTCACCGATGTGCTCCAAAGCCGAGTCGTTCCAGAATTGGAAACCACATCTGCTCCAGACCACGGCTTCTGGCGTGACGTCGACCTGCCTACGCCTTTTCCCCGCCGAGGGTTGCTTGACTCCGTCTTTGCCCATGTTGCACTGCTCGGGTTCCTCTATGCGGTTTCGATATGGCCACACTCTAACGCACACCTGGAGGATCCTCTCTCTCGGCGATCTCTGGACGGTTATACACTGAGCCAGTACCTGCCCGAACTACACGGCGCGCCTACGCATCCGTCAGCCCGTTCCGGTGCACAAGGAAAACATGACCCGGTGTTAGCAAAACAGGAGATACTGTCTCTCCCCAAAAATCCTGATAATCTACGCCAAACCATCGTCACTCCACCCAATCTCAAGTTGAGCCAGGATGTTGACCTTCCAAACATCGTCGCCTACGCGCCTGTCGCGCCCATACAACCGGTGGACGCCAGCGAACGTAAATCCGCCAGCCTGCGCCTCCCGACATTCGTTCCTGAAGTGATTGCGCCGTCAGCGGACACGACGGCTCTCCGTTCCCGCTCAAAGCTTCCTACGTTTGAGACGCTGGTAGTGGAACCCACCCCGGATATCGCCGAAGCCCATCCACGTCTCCCCCTCCCATCCTTCCAGCCGAAGGTCGTTGAACCTGCGCCTGACCTCGGAAACGTTAGTCGTGGAAAATCAGCAAACCTTGCACATCTTGTTCCGCATGTGGCTGAACCAATCCCCGAACCGCCGCACGTTAGCAGTGCTCCGCACATTTCGGCCCAGATAATCTCCCTCACGATTCACCCCTCAGAAGTGCAAGCTCCGGTGAAGATTCCCTCTGGAAACCGGAGTGGAGCATTCGCCGCTTCGACCAGCGGACGCGCCGAAGCAACAGGGACTCCGGGCGCTGCTGCCAATAACGGTTCCGGTTCAGCGCACCAAATCAACGCGCCGGAAGGGATAAGTGTAGGTGCTGCCAATGCTCTAGGCTCGCCCGTCGCCAACCCCAAGTCTGCAAGCACTCCGGTCGACCCCAATGTTCGCGCTAAGCTTATGGCCGCCATGCATTCGCCAGTGAGTTCCATTCCGCCTCACCAGCCAATCGCACACGAATCGAATGCGCCACGTAGCGAAGTGGAAAACAAGATTTTTGCCGGACGGCGTTCCTACACGCTTTCGGTCAACATGCCGAATCTGAACACCTTCACAGGTAGTTGGATTATTCACTTCGCAGAGAACGCCCCTTCACCGCAGTCTGCTGTCCAGTCCCCCATTGCCGCGCCAGAAGTACTCAGCAAGGCGGACCCCGCCTATCCCGGAGAACTGATCCAAGATGGCGTGCAGGGTACCGTGATTCTGACGGCCATTATTCGCGCAGACGGCAGCGTGGGCAATATTGCCGTGGCCAAAAGTCTCGACCCAAGGCTTGACAGGAATGCTGCCGAAGCACTCTCACGATGGCTGTTTCGCCCCGCGCTCAAGAATGGGCAAGCCATTGATCTGCAGGCGGTGATTACGGTTCCCTTCCGCGCCAAGGCGTCGGGATTTTAAGTTTGTGTGTTGGAGTTCGATTTACTGGGTTGTCTGTCCGAGGCGCTGGCTTTCGATCGTCGCAATCAGCTCTGGATTGGAGCACACTTCGTAGTAGATATGGTCGGCCCATCGCGAAAAATGAAAGTCGCGAACCTCAACCTGTGCAGCTCGTCCCTCGCGGACGAGAATCGGGTGAAAGACTCCTGGACTCACTGGAACCAGTCCGCGAAAGAAGCGTACGTTGTCGGGTCCCCACGGCATCTCCATTTCCATGTGGAACTCTTCCAGCGATATCTCATCCTGCATCTTGTAGAACGCCGCTCTCGGTAAGTGAATTCCACCCACATTGTAGCTGAGCAGAAAATCTTCCAGCGCACCGGCCGCAGCCTGTTCGTCCGCCGTTTGAAAAACGAAAACATTGAAGAGCGGATTAGTGCCTTTCATATGGCTTCGAGCTCGCTTATGACAGGCACTCAAACGATCGCTCAAATTCAAGGCGTCGGAGATCATAATTCTATGCGCTCCGTCCATCAGGTAGAGCGGCGCAGAGTTCTGATAGGCAATGCCAATCCCTACCTCCAGCGATGGCAGTCCACTTTCGGTGGAGGTGCTGTTATAGGCGCGAACAACATTCAGAATTTCGCGTGCCAGCACACAGGTACGAGCAACACCAAGTCCACGTTTTCCCTCATTCTCCAACAGCGTCAGTATGATCGCATCGCCTTCGATGAATACTTTTTCCGCCCCATATTTTGGCAGCAACTTGTTAACTGGCTCGAAGAAGTTAAGGCTAAAAAAAGACGCCGGATTCAGCCCTCGCTCCAGAAGAGAACGGGTTAAGAAAGTTGAATCGCGAATGTCTGCTTTGAGCACGACGTGGTCGTTTACCCGCTGCTCCGTCGGCTTGCTCTCTTCAGGCAGCAAGAACTCGTACAGCGTTCCGTTGATCTCAGACAGCTCGCGCAAGCGAGGATCGTTGAGCACGTTGACCGAATCCAGCACCGTCTCCAGCACTTCCAGCTTTTGCATATCGCGATGGAAGCGGGAAAGATCCGAGAAATAACGTGCCGCATATCGCATACGTTCCGCTGTGGCCGCCGAGCGAACTCGCTGGACGGCTATATGCAATTTTTCTGTCGGATGCCGGTCGTGGGTCTCCAGAATCTCTTCTACCTGTCGCAACTCGTGCTTCAAAATCAACGCGCATTTTAACTGTTGCGGAGAAACCACGGTTCCATAATCGCCCAGAATTGGAACGGTTTCATAGGCCGCAACCACATAATCCATGACACCGGATTTTTCCAAGGACGACAGCCATGCCGCTGTGATGGTCCGTTGCGCCTTGCCGCGCGGAGAGTCATCCACTAGGCCGCTGAACATCAGCATCTTGGCGTTTTCCGGTACGTTCAGTAGCGCTTCCGCTTCCCCATCGGTATGTGCAATGCCGAGGTTTTTCAAGAAGCTCTTAGCAATCACCACTAGCTTCTCGAAGAGATCAGGATCGCGGTCATAGCTTCCAAAGAGTGCGTAGTGTTCAGCCCGAAGAAACGGGTCCTGCGCAGAATCCGGAAAAAGCAAACGATTCGACAGCACCTCGTACCCAGCGGTTTCGCGACCGCCGAAAAGAGAGTGCCGCGTACTCGCTACCGTTTCACGCTCGACCTCGGCCAGAGTAGATAGTAAGTCGGCGGAAACACGTCGCAATATCGGACGCTTATTCACCTGAAACTTCACGAAGCGATCACGCAGCATCATCTGCTGGAGTTCGAGACGAGATTCGGCGCGCTTCTTCAAATTCTCGCGGCAAAGCTCCATGACTTTTGCAAACTGCAAACCTAGTTCCGTGCGCAGGAATTTCACTAGCGCAACCCGGCACAGGAGATCCAGTTGTAAATCGTCTGCTTCGCGCGCTTTCCTCAGCGATGCAATCTGCAAATCGTTCACGCAGCGCTTGAATTCGGCTGGATAGTCTATCTCTTGAACGGGCAAAGCATCGTTCTTGATATGGGCGCGTCCGTAAGGCGAGTCGCCGAACGGATTCTCCTCGGGGACGCGACACAACTGTTCCACATCCCCATGTTGCTCAATCAAGTTTGCAAGGTGCATACGTGCAATCTGCGTGAACTTTTCACTCAGGAAAACATCCGGACGCAGGTTGTCGACCCCGGCAACCAACCCTTGGAGGGTAAGCTGCGGTGCATAGGAAGTCAGCGGGAACTGACTTGCCATCTCGCGTAATTTCGCCCGTCCAAAAAACGGAAACGGAGACATTCGCACCTTCACTCTGAAATTGGGAGCTGACTCTGGGACTTTATCACATTGCAGAGCAGAAACGGGAGCCCGCAGATTGGGTCTCCCGCCTGTTTTGTCATAGCTTTGGGGTTACTGTCCGGAGCTCTTTCGTGCCTTCTCGAATTCGTCTCCTGCCTTCCATTGCACAAGTGCTGGCTGATCAGCGGCGCGGAAACCCAATGCGATACCAAACCTTGCCAGGACAGCATTGGAACGATAGTCATACTCGTCCTTGAACTCGTCGCTGGGCTGGTGGTAACTCTTGTCCATGGCCTCGCTATTTGCCTTCACCCAAGCCGCAGGGTGTCCCGAGAAACGTTCTCCGGCCTCGATGGAAAATGCAGGAACTCCCACCTTTGCAAAGCTGAAATGGTCGGAACGATAATAGCCACCGTTTTCTGGGTGCTCAGGCGGCAGAATCTTCAGCTTGAAATCAGCAGCGGTCTTTTGGAACACTGCGGCAAACGTCGTGCGATCGTAACCTGCAGCCTGCACTTCCAGCGGAATTCCTAGCGGCTTAATCGAGTCGTAATTCACGTTCAGCGTAATGTCAGAAACGAGGACCGGAGGATGTTTTCCTAAGTAGTCCGAACCCCATAATCCCTGCTCCTCCGCAGTCACGGCGGCAAAATACATGGAGCGCTTCGCCTTCACCGGAGCAGCGGCTACGGCGCGAGCCATCTCAATCACCATTGCTGTACCGCTCGCATTATCGAGCGCGCCGTTGTAAATGTTGTCGCCCGGCTGGTCGGGACGAATACCCAAGTGATCGTAGTGTCCGGTGTAGATCACTGCCTGCTGCTTAAGCATGGGATCTGAACCGGTCACTTTTCCAATTACATTGTTCGATTCAAAGTGGCGAATTCCGGACAGCACATGCGCATTCACCGTCAGAGGCAGCGGTATCGCCCGAAAACCATTCTTCTGCGCGGCCGCCATCAACGCGTCCAGATCCTGACCGGCATCTGCCAGCATCGTACGAGCTCGGCCCAACTGCACCCATGAGGCCAGCGCCAGTTTCGGTTCCTGATCGTCGGCCAAGCCCGAGCGTTCGCCCGACCACGAGCTACGCACCACTTCCCATCCATAACTGGCCATCTCGGTTTTGTGGATCAAGATGACCCCGGCCGCACCCATCCGCGCGGCTTGCTCAAACTTATAGGTCCAGCGCCCGTAGTAGGTCAGCGCCTTTCCGGCAAAGTAGCTGGGATCGTCGGAGGGTGGCTCATTCACGAGCATCAGCAGAACCTTGCCCTTTACGTCCACTCCCGCATAGTCATTCCACCCAAACTCGGGAGCCGTGATTCCGTATCCTACGAAGACCACACCGGCGTTCACATCGCTGATCTCGTGCTGATCCAGATTGAAGAGCACCACGTCGTCCAGCAACTTAAGATCCAGTACCTGTTTTGGGGTCTTTACGGATAACGTGCTTCCCGCCAGTGTAGTCACACCGACCATCGGAACTTTTTGAAAATAGCTTCCGTTATCGCCCGCAGGTTCGACGCCAGCTTCCTTGAATTGCTTTGCAATGTAGTCGGCAGCAAGATCTCCGCCTTTGGTACCAGTGCCCCGACCTTCAAGAGCGTCACTCGAAAGATACTTCACGTCGGCACGAATGCGTTCTGCCTTAACGTTTTTCAGGGCTGCCATCATGCCGGCAGGTTGGGTTCCGCTGTTCGCGGCCAGCTTTGCCGAATGTTGGTGTGCCGAACTTGCAACGCTGGTCCCCACCATTGCAAGGCACAACGCGCTCATTACCAAAACCTTACGCATAGTATGAGAGACTCCCTGTTCTGCGATTGTCGATTGATTTTTGTCTCGGATTGTTTCCACGAACTTGATCGATGCTGACGAAAATTCCGCGCTGAAAAGTTTCGCTGCGATGATCAATTGTACGCTGTCCTGTGTGGCCATCACAAAGGCCGACAGCTACTCAACGCAGCCCCAACTTTCGCAGGATTTTCCGCGTCAACCCTGTCAGCGGAAGCTCAACCAGTCCATCGGTTCCGACCCAGCGCCCCGATGTTTTACCATTTGCAGCAACAAGTGTCTTCAGTCCTAAACTCACCACACGGACCTCATAATCTGTATCGGTGATCGAATGCTTTACGACAAACAAGTCTTTCGAAGGCAATGCGTTACCCTGAAGGACGAGTTCCGGCAACTCCCACATCCCAGCCATCTTAGATTCAGTTGCGTGCCGTTGCACCAGATATACTCGCTCGCCCCGCGCAACTACGGCCCGTGTCATTTGCACACGTTTTCGTGCAGCCTGAGGCTTGCGAGTCTCTGCTCCCGGAGCCTGACACCATCTTTGCACTGGGCACACCAGACATTGCGGACTCTGCGGGGTGCAAATCGTTGCCCCCAACTCCATCATTGCCTGATTCCAATCCCCAGGATTGCCGGGGTCAAGCAGTTCCTGCGCCCGTTGCCACGCGTCAGCGTCCGCGCGCGTTTCCCCGTCCATGCGGCTCAGCACACGTTCCACGTTTCCATCCACCACCGCCGCTTTAACGCCGTGAGCAATGCTGGCAATTGCCGCTGCCGTGTAGCGTCCCACGCCCGGCAATTTGCGCAATCCATCCATCTCACCCGGAATAACTCCAGCCAGCTCACTCATGACCAGTTTGGCGGCCTTGTGGAGCATTCTGGCGCGGCGGTAATAGCCCAACCCGCTCCACAACGACAGAACCTTCTCTTCCGATGCCAAGGCAAGCGCCTCGACGGTCGGAAATGCCTCCAGAAAAATGCGATAGTGCTCCAAGACCGCAGCTACTCGGGTTTGCTGCAACATAATTTCCGAAACCCAAACCCGGTACACGTCACGATCTTGCCGCCAGGGCAATACACGCTTGTGCTCCGCATACCAATCCAGCAGCGCGGCACGCAGTCCATCGAGGTTATTCTGTTCATGGATTTCGGGCATCGGTGTGCCGATTGTAACAATCCTTTCCGTACTACGCAGGGGCGCTCAGAACCTGAGATCTCGAATTTAGCTTTGCCGTCTTCAGCACTTTATGTTCTGATTCTCGATATGAAAAATAAACTAACCAACGCCGCTGTTGTTCTTGCAGTCGGCATCACGATGGCAGCAAGCTCCACGGCCCAGCAGGCTCCCGCTTCAAATACGGCGAAGTCTTCTACAACGACAACAACGCACAAACCCACCGCAACGAAGGCCACCACTCCGCTCGTGCTCAAAACCGACAAAGAAAAAGCAAGCTACGCTATCGGCGTCAGCATCGGCAAGAGGTTGAAGCAGGACGGGCTCGAAATCGATCCCGCAATCTTTCTTCGCGGGTTGAAAGACGCGCAAGCCGGCGGCAAACTTCTCCTCACCGATGACGAAGCACGTGCCGCAATCCTCGCAGTCCAGAAAGATCTACAAACCAAGCAGGCAGCCAAAATGAAAATCGCCGGTGAAGAGAATCAGAAGGAAGGCGCAGCTTTCCTTACCGCCAACAAGTCCAAAGAGGGCGTCGTCACGCTACCCAGTGGATTGCAGTACAAGATTGAAAAGCAGGGAGACGGCCCCAAGCCAACTGCCACAGACACCGTCGAATGCAATTATCGCGGCACCCTTATCAACGGCAAGGAGTTTGACAGCTCTTACAAGCGCGGTCAGGCCGCAACCTTCCCCGTTGGCCAAGTCATAAAGGGATGGACCGAAATTCTTCAGCTCATGCCGGTAGGCTCCAAGTACCAGATCTTTGTGCCCGCCGACCTCGCATACGGTCCACGCGGTGCGGGAGCTGAGATTGGTCCCGACTCGACGCTTATCTTTGACATTGAACTACTCTCTATCAAAGCGAAGCCAGCACCGGCCGCAGCCAAGCCCGCCGAACCCGCTGCCGCTACAGAGCCAGCAAAGCCCGCGGAACCAGCGAAACCGGCAGAACCGACGAAATAGTCGTTGGTAGCAGTCAATAAGAAAGCCCGCCATCATCACTTGGCGGGCTTTCTCATTTTCAGATTGCTTTCCAACTACTTGGTGATTTCCACGAACTCGAAGCGATCCAACTGCTTCTCGAAAGGAATTGAGAATTCCTTCTCGATCTTCTCGCGGTAGGTCGGTCCCGAGTTGTAGGTGCAGAACGGATAAAGCTTGCCGTCCGGTGCAGCGTAGTGGATTACGCAACGCTTTACGCGCTCGATATCGTAGTTATACGAGTCCTGGAAGTGCATACCCGCAACCAGCAGAGTGCGATAGGTGAACGTGCCGTCCATACCATCGCGGCCAAGCTTCTTGTTGGTCATACCCTGAATGGTGTTGAGGAACTTCTCGAACGTCAGACCTTCCGGAGCAAGCTCGGCCTTGAAGTGCTTCTTCATCTCCATCCAGCCTTTTGCGCCGTTGTAGTACTTCATGATGCCGCCGAAGGACTTGCGCGACATCAGTTCGATATCCTGCAACATCGCCGGAATGTCCACAAACTGCGTAACCGGAACAGCCTTGCGCGACTTCTCGTCCACGAACATATAAGTTCCCAGCGAGCAGTGCGGATGGCTGGAAATCGTCGGCACGCCACGATGCTCGACGGCTGCGATCAACTTGCTGAAAGGCGTGATCGCCGATAGCGGGAACCAGTCGTTGTACTTGTCGAACATTCCCGTCTGATCGCTCAGTGCAAACGCCAAATCGGTCAGGGTGAAGCGCTTGGCTTCCAGTTCCTTCTTCGATATGCGTCCCGTAAACGCGACCGGCTGGAAGCTGATGCCGCTCACCGTGTCCACGTTATCGATTGCTACCTTCAGAATGTCGCCCAGTTGATGATCGTTCAATCCCTTTACGATCGTCGGCACAAACACGACCTTCATTCCGACCTTGCGGCAGTTTTCCACGCACTGCATCTTCTTCTCGAAGAGTGCTTCGCCACGCGTCTTCATGTAAATGTCGTCGCTGATGCCGTCGAACTGAAGATACAAGGTCGCCAATCCGGCATCCTTGCACTTCTGCGCGAACTCAAGGCTGCTGGCGATCATGATTCCGTTGGTCGCTGCCTGAAGGTGGGTGAATCCCATCTCCTTGGCCATCGCCAAGATTTCGATAAACTTTGGGTGAATCGTAGGCTCGCCGCCCGAGAACTGCACTACGCGTCCATCCACAGGACGCGTGGTGCGTAGGGCATTCAGCATCGTGCGAATCTGATCCATATCCGGCTCATACAGATAGCCAGCGGCGTTCGCGTTGGCGAAACATACCGGGCAGGTCAGGTTGCAGCGGTTCGTAAGATCGACGTTCGCCAGTGCGCTGTGCGACGTGTGCAGGGAGCAAAGCCCGCAGTCATCGGGGCAGACGGCTTCCGCGCCCTTGTTTACGGCCGGATTGCTCAGTCCCGAGTTATCCCCGAACTCCCACTCTTCCATCTTTAGATAGAGGGCAACGTCGGAATAAACACAGTCCTTGAAATCGCCGTGTTCCGGGCAGGTCTTCTCCATCATCACGCGGCCGTTCTCTTCAAAAATGCGTGCCGGGATACGGGTGGTCGTCGCACAATCCGGACAGAGCGAGGTCGTCGTCTTAGGTAGCCCCTTCTGCAACTGCTGAATTGGGCCACCGGTCAGCGTTCTTTCAGGTTGCAATATCTTCAGTTCTGGCCGCTTTGCCGATGCAAATGGGGTGCTCAAGGCTATCTCCGCTCAACATTGAAATTAGTGGGAGCAAACGCACTCCCGCGTCTTTCTAGTGTGCCTCGCGCAACGAACTACATACAGTGGCGACCATCACTCCCATGAGTGAGGCCACTTTTCAGCGAATCGCAATTTCATGCATTCAATGGCGATTTCTGGAACTCGGCCCGTACTCTCGGGGTCAATACCTTTTAGCTGTCACAATATTGCGAATCTGAAATCGGTCGTATGAGCCACAAATCGCTTCGTTTCACCGCGACCAACCACGTAGGATTACCCGGTTCCCAAGGAGACCGCATGAGACGGTTGTTCACTCTTCTTCCCCTGACTCTACTATCTCTGCTCGCGTACGGAGTTTGCCAAACAACATCGGCGGCGGCTGCGAAACCTTCGGTCAAGTCCAGCGCCCACTCATCCGCCGTCCCGGAATTTGCGGCCGCTGAGCTCCCCATTCATCGGGTGGTCCTATATAAGAACGGCGTCGGATACTTCGAACACCAGGGCCGGGTCACGGGAAACCAAGAGCTCAACATTCGGTTCACCACGACGCAACTGAACGACGTTCTCAAGTCGCTCACGGTCGTCGATCTCAACGGTGGCAAAATTGGCGGCGTCCGCTACAACTCCATCGCTCCGCTCAGTCAGCGGCTCAGCACTCTTCGTCTCGCTCTCGATGGCAACACCGACCGCGCTTCATTCCTCAACGCCCTGCGTGGCGCGCGCGTCGAAGTCCACTCCGCAAGCTCGTCGTCCATCGGCCGCCTGCTCTCCGTCGAAGAGGTCACCCACCAAGACAATCTGGGCAACGAGCTTAAGACCACACAGCTTTCCCTTGTCTCCGACTCCGGAGAACTCCGCACCTTCGATCTCACCCCCGCGACCTCGGTGCGCATACTCGAGGGGGATATGACCCGCGAAGTTGGACGCTATATGGCTCTCCTCGCCAGCGCCCGCGATAAAGACGTGCGCCAGATGACGATCTCCACCGCCGGAGAAGGCTCTCGCGATGTCGTAGTCAGCTACATCAGCGAAGTTCCGGTCTGGAAATCCACCTACCGCATCGTCTTTCCCCAGAATTCGCAAACCAAGCCGCTCCTCCAAGGATGGGCTGTCGTCGACAACACCGTTGGCGAAGACTGGCGCAATATCCAACTCTCCCTCGTTGCCGGAGCTCCGCAATCCTTCGTTGAGCAAATCTCTCAGCCCTACTACGTCCGCCGACCCACAGTAGAGCTCCCCAAGACGGCCCAGCTTACCCCACAGACCCACGAGGGGGCTGAATACGCACCCCCGGCCGCGCCTACAGTTGGGATGAGCAATGGCGCTATTGGTAACGGATCTGGTGGCGGACTCGGCAGCGGTAACGGTCCCGGCGTAGGCCTCGGATATGCGGGAGGCATCGGCGGAGGAACTTACCGCGTTGGGAATGGCGACAAGCGCGCCAAGTCCTACGCCCAAACAGTCGAAGTTGACGCTGCCGCCAGCAATGCACTCACCGAATCCTACGAGCAATCTTTCGAACCCCAGTCCTCCGGCGAAGCCCTCGGCGATATGTTCGAGTACGCCATCAAACAGAATGTCACCGTCCTGCAAAACCAATCTGCACTTGTCCCCATCGTGCAGGCCCGTGTTGATGCCGAGAAGGTCACTATCTGGAATGCCACCGAGCACACTCCTGTCCGCGCTCTCTGGCTCACCAACTCCAGCGGCCTCACTCTCGACGCCGGAAGCTTCAACATCGTTGAGGCCGGAGCCTTTGCCGGAGAGGGTCTGCTCGCCGAAGTCCACCCCAACGAACGCCGCCTTATCTCATACGCCGCCGACACCGCCGTGCGCGTCAAGTCCGAAGGCACGTCCGATCAGCGTCCCTACACTCACCTACGAGCCGCCCGCGGCATCCTCTATCTCACCCGCGAACTCCGCGAGACCCGGACCTACACTGTCTCCAACTCCGATACCAACGAACGCAGCGTAATCATCGAGCACCCCGCCCACAGCGGATGGCACTTTCTCGACAAGGACCTCAAGCCCGAAGAAACCTCCAACTCCTACCACCGCTTCCGAGTCAAAACCGCTCCATCCACCAGCGAGAAGCTTGTCGTCGCCGAGTACTACCCGCAAGAGACCACCTACGTTCTCACCAATATCGATAACAATATGATCGGATTTATCCTTAAAACCAACGGCATCCAGCCGGAAATCGAGTCATCGCTGCGCAAACTTCTTTCCAAGAAGGATGAGATTGCTGAAACTCAGCGCCAACTACAGGAACGCCGCAACGAAATCGATCGCATTAACAAGGAGCAGTCCCGAATTCGCGAGAATATGAAGTCTCTCAAGGGCAGCGCTGAGGAAAAAGCCCTCGTCCAGCGCTATGTTTCCGGCCTTAATCAGCAGGAAGATCGCCTTGCCGCATTAAATTCTGAAATTTCTTCAAAAGAATTGGAACTAAATGCCCGCCAGGGCGAATACCAACAGATGGCTGAGTCGATAGCATTCGACCAGACTCGCTAGTTCCTCCTCCCGAAACGATGTCCGCCGGAAACGGCGGACTTTTTTTGCCTGCCGACTACGCTCGACAATCCCCACCTCTCGATTTAAGTAGTTGTCCTTTAATGCCGATAACTTGTAAGAATCGATCACTCTGGCTGCTGTTCTCAAATCAAATGGCGCAAAGAAAAAAACTCGGCGAAATCTTGTTGCAACGACAACTCATCTCCGAGAAGGAGCTGGACCTCGTGATAGCCGAACAGGGGCTACGCAAGATCCGCCTCGGCGAGTTGATCTATGAGAAGGGCATTGTTCCCAAGGCGGCCCTTGTCCAAGCCGTCAAAGATCTCACGCATTGCCCATACTGCGATGCCTCGCAGATTCAACCTGATATCCGTGCAATCCGACTCCTTCCGCGAGCATTAGCCGAGAAGTATTGTTGCGCACCTATACGTATTGTGGGCAAATCCATCGAAATCGTATTCGCGGAACCACAGGACCTCACGGCTCTGGATGAGATATCGTTCGCCGTCGGCTTGAAGATTGTGGTTTTCATGGAGTTCCGAGCCGAAATCATAAAGACTATTGATCGCCTTTATCTTCCGGAACCCGAGGAGGTTGAGGTCGTCGCCCGAGTTGACGGAAGCGATCTTGAGTTTCTAAGCGCCAGTTCACGCCAGGCTCACAAAGATGCACTCAAGGAACTGCAGGCCAATCAACGAGGCGAAACTACCGAGGCAGTGCGGCTCCTGTCAACCATCATGGCCTCGGCCCTGAAGAAAAAGGCCAGCGACATTCACCTGGAGCAGCAAGCGGATGAGCTTGTGGTACGTTTGCGCATCGATGGCGTTCTCCGCGAAACGCTCCGTCTCACCGACGATGTTCGTGCTCAACTAATCTCCCGCGTCAAGATTCTTGCCGACCTAGACATTGCCGAGCGGCGAGTTCCGCAAGACGGACGCTTTCTCAGCAGACGCGGACAAGAATGTTACGACATTCGGGTTTCCACCCTGCCCACACACTTCGGCGAAAAAGTGGTCATGCGAATCCTCGACCCGCGGGCTGCCAGTGTTCCATTTCAAAAGCTGGGATTCTCACCCGACGACGCGTCAGCACTCGCAGCACTGGTACGCTTGCCTCAAGGCATGATCCTTGTCACGGGACCAACCGGTTCGGGGAAATCCACCACTCTTTACGCCGCGCTTAACTTGATCCGCTCCGGGGCAATCAACATCACCACTATCGAAGACCCCATCGAGTACGTGATCGAAGGAGCTAACCAGGTACAGGTGGACATCAAGGCCGGTAGAACTTTCGCCGGATGCTTGCGATCCGTACTGCGGCAGGATCCCAACGTCGTCATGGTCGGAGAGATTCGCGACTCTGAAACTGCAGAAATCGCGCTTACCGCAGCACAAACCGGACATCTGCTGTTCTCAACGCTGCACACCAATGACAGTGCTTCTGCGGTCTCCCGGCTTATCGATCTTCAAATTCCGCCGTTCTTCATAGCCTCATCTGTAAACGCGATTCTTGCGCAGCGACTTGTGCGTAAGCTTTGCCGCTGCCGCATAGAGTCTCCCGAGGTTGGTGAACTGCAAGCGGGACTCCTCTCCATGGGGTTTAAGGAAACACCTATCGCAACCTACATCCCCAAGGGTTGTGACAAATGCGACCATACAGGATTCCGGGGACGAATCGGCGTTTACGAGCTACTGATGCTCGATGATCACATCCGTCAGGCAATCCGCAACAATGTGCGAGATGAAGTGCTGCGCGATCATGCATCGTCCGTTGGAATGCGTCCGATGATCAATGATGCCGTGGACAAGGTGCTGCAGGGGATCACCACGTTGGATGAAGTCGTGCGCGTCGTGCCCTATGTGAAGAGAGCGAACTTCTCCTGCTCCCAGTGCAATTCGACTCTCAACCCCAGGTTCCGCTACTGCCCATTCTGCGGAGCCGCATGTCAAGCTACTCTGATTTCATCCGGAGGAGGAACCTATGGACTCGCCCAGCCGCTCAGCGGAACGGTATAGCCTCTACGAGAACCTTCGCATCTCTTACGAGGGATTCACAAGGGATATTCCAGTCCACGTGCCAGACCTGAGCACGAACGGAATGTTCATTAACACCGCATTGTGCTTTCCCGAGGGAGCGGTGATCCGCGTTAGCTTCCTCCTACCTCGCACCAAGACAAAGATCGACGCCCGCGCGGAAGTCCGCTACTGCATACCTGGATCAGGTGTTGGACTGGAATTCGTAAATCTCGAAGATGAGAAGGAAAGGGCAATCGAACTAGAACTTTCAAGCCGCCTCTGTCCTTACGCACATTGCACCTTGAACGACTGTAATCATTGCATGCAGGCTGAGTAGTTTTCAGTGTTGAGATTGTTCCACCAGGGATGTCGCGTCCAAAAGTAACCGCCGATGGAGTTTCCACCGGCGGCTAAGATCGTTCAAAACTGAATTGAGCTAGTCGCCCATCACTTCTTCTTTCTTTTCGTCCGCTTTTACCGTCGGCTTTGCGCCCAAGGTCTCCAGAGAAACAAACCCGCCAACGTCCGGAGCTTTTTCTCCCAGTACGTGTTGTTTGTAAAGCGCCATCATCTTGGCGTTCTCGGCGTCCTGTTTCATCTTGGCGTCGCGTGCCCGAAGTTTCTCTTCGCGCGCGGTCTTCGCAATACCCTGGTCGTCCAAAGTCGTATTGCGCCCGGCGTGAACATGCTCCTCGTTAAGCGTCAGCGTATGTACATTGCTCGCCATCGTGACTTGCTTTCCACCAGCGAAAATCTCATGGCGGCCATGCTCCTCATACCACTTGGTCAGAGTCGCCGTCATATGCATCTTCTCGATGATGTTGCGCCAGCCCACACCCGTGTTATACGCGCAGAAGCTGATCTCGCCTTCTTGTGTCGCATAAGGGATGATGCACTGCTCGGTGCGTCGAAAATCGTAATTGAACAAATCCTGGAACCACATCCCTGCGATGAACAGGAAGTTCCAACGGTCCGCGCGACGTTTCTGAATGTCTTCTGCCGTGCGATCCGGACTCGATTTTCCGTACTTTGCTTCTGCCTTCTTCGTCGCGGCAAAAGTCTTATCGAACTTCTTCAGCAGATCGGTAAACTTGAAGTGCGTCGGAGACTGGAACGGATCATAGTTGCGAGCCAGCGCCAGAGCCATGCCCAAGTTTGACCATCTTGCGCTGCGCCCCGCATCGTTCACCTTCGCCACATCACGTGCGACTTGATCGGCATAGATAAACTTTGTAACCGGCACCGCTTCCTTGGTTTCCTTGTCGATCATCAGCGCCATTCCTACGCCGCAGTTTGGATGGCAACCGCAATTCACTGCGCCCCAGTCCTTTGCCGAGCCATGTACTACGTCAGCCCAATCGCTGAAGGTGCCCATGAATGAAATCGGGAACCAGTCACGCGTCGGCTCGCCCAATCCAGTCTGCTTTTTTACATCGTGTGCCAAATGGCTCAACGTGTAGCGCTGTGCGTTCCGACGCTCATCGGTGATAGCTTCGTCGCGGCCTGTAAACGAAACCGGCTGGAATGACAGGAACGAAATACGCTTTGGATTATCCAGTGCAAACTGGATGATGCGACCCACCTGCTCATTATTCACGCCGTTGATGATCGTCGTGACCGGCACAATCTCCACTCCCGCGCTGTGCAGGTTTTCGATCGCCCTTAGCTTCACGTCAAACAGATTACCTACCGCGCGATGCGAGTTCGCTGCATTACCAATACCGTCAAACTGCAAATACGCATATCGCAGACCGGCTTCCGCCGCTTTCTTGGCAAACTCTGGAGACTTTGCGAATTCAATTCCATTCGTCGCTGCCTGCACCGAGTTGTATCCAACCTTGCGAGCGTACGCCACAGCTTCCAAAAAGAAAGGAGACAACGTTGGCTCACCACCGCTGAACTGCACGCTCATCTGGCGGCGTGGCTTGATCGTGATCGCGTTGTCCAACATCGTCTTGATGTCTTCCCAGCCGAGTTCATGTACGAAGCCCACCTGGTTTGCGTCCATGAAGCACGGATCGCACATCATGTTGCAGCGGTTCGTTAAATCGATGGTTAGCACCGAACCACGGCCATACTTCACAGTCGAGGTTCCGTGATTGTGCAGCCGCTCGTCGTTATGCGCGCGCATGTCTCGCCCAGGAAACGTCTCTTCCAAGTGACGAAAGAAATCCACGTCGACAGCCATCACATCTTCAAAATGGCCATGTGTCGGGCAGTCTTTCACCATCAGGATCTTGCCGTCGCGCTCAATAATCTGGGCCTTGATCTCGCCAACTTTTTCGTTGAGCAGGATCTCGTATGGAAGTTTGCCATCCACAATCTGCTGACGAATCTCGGGAACGCACTTCGGACACAGCGAGTCAGTCGTGCGCGGCCAACCCAGTGGCGGCTTCGTCTTCTGGTAGGACTTCAGCAGCGGCTTGTCCGCCCACTTCGGCGTGATCGATGGCCGCTGGTTGACGCTGTTCACCTTGTCAAAGACTACCCAAGCGCCTTTTGCCAGATACGTGAAGGCTTTCTCAACATATTTAATTGGCTTGTGCATGAACCGCTGTCTCCTCGTTGGGTCCGCCCTGCGGCCCGAATCGTTCCACCGTTCCGAATGTCGTTGTAAGTGCCGCGATCGAATCTGCCCCGCGCCAATCGGCATGTGCAGGAATACAACCCTATCCTAGGCACTTCTCTTCCCGGTCCCAATACGGTTCAAACGAATGGCTACATTCAGGCGTTGATCTGCGAGATATCACATCGAGTGGTGACACGTATCACATCGTAAACGCTTGAAAGAAGAAGAGGTTCCCTGAAATCCAGCGCCACGATGGAACAAAACCTCCGTCTCTGCCGTATCATCTTCCGTACAGGTCTGGGACGAATCCCGGCCCCGAGAACCGGCAAGGCAGGAGAGAATATGTATTGCTCAAAGTGTGGCAAAGATATCGGTGAGTACCCGGTCTTCTGTCAATTCTGCGGAACACGTGTAGCTTTTCCAGACTTTAACCAGCCTGGTCCGAGACGTCCCTTTGCCCGCTTCAGCGCCGATAAGAAAATTGCTGGTGTCTGCGCCGGAGTAGCACGCTACTTCGATCTCGATGCATCTCTCGTACGCGCCCTTTGGCTGCTCTGCGTGCTGATCGGCGGAACAGGACTGATCGCCTACATCGTTTTGTGGATCGTGATGCCGCTGGACCCCGCATATCCGCTGCTGCCCGCGTAAGTCGCCCTCATGACGAGCACGCCCACAGCACAAAGGCCGGCAACTTACGCCGGCCTCAGAATGCTGACAAAGTCCTCGATTTTTCGAGGGCTTTGTTGTATTCAGAGTTCATGCTGAAAAAGGCAGAGGTTTCGCAGGAAGAGATGGAGTTTGTGACGATCGGGTCGCTGGTTCCCGA
>Ga0224528_1000497_pt1 | contig 29930 bp, 26 predicted proteins | sample CBST25metaG_2_FD_179888 | JGI IMG/M metagenome (GOLD analysis project Ga0224528, IMG submission 179888) | Peat soil microbial communities from Stordalen Mire, Sweden - C.B.S.T25 | ecosystem: Environmental > Terrestrial > Soil > Wetlands > Peat | place: Sweden: Norrbotten County, Stordalen Mire...
GGGGTCGGCTTGTTGGGGATGTAGATGTTCGATGCCGCCTTGACCACCGAGGCGCGCACCAGCAACTGCACCTTGGCGTTGCCCGGCAGCAGGTAAAACCGCTCCGTATCGCGTCCCGGCGTCAGGTGCAGATAAATGTCGTCGCGCAGAACACCCGTGGCCACCACCGGATCGTTTTTGTGATCTTCACCAATTTTATTGAAAGCATCGCAGGATTTTTGATCGATGACCGCCCGCTCCTCGATCCAGCCGATCTCGTTTTTCTCCGTCTTCACCTTGAGAAACCGGCGGCCGTGCTCGAGCACCTGGAGGGGCTGGCCGTTAGTCACCTCGCCCACGCGATTGGAGACAGCGGCAACCCGGTCGTGCAAATACATTTGCCGCGCCGAAACGTAGACCGTCTCGTGAAAGCGCTGGCGAAATCGACTGCAACCCGTTGAAAATAAAATGAAAACCAGAATCAGAAGGGCGGGCGCAACCTGGCCAGGGCGCGGTGCGCTACGAAGAGTTGAGATGGAGTTTGTCGTTTGCACAGCCTCTGGCGATCACCTAAAGGATAGCAGAGAACAGTTGGCAGCTAACAGCAGACAGTCCATTGGTCAGGGCAAACGCATCCTCTCCTGTTTTGAAAGGGCACGGATTTATCCGTGCCGCAAAAGAGAGAAATATGCCGGGCTTCAGCCCCTGAGGGAAGGTTTGGGACAGAAAATACATCCCTCAGGGCCTAAAGGCCGCCAATTGAGGTGGTTTTGGACGGCACGGATAAATCCGTGCCCTTTCAAAATCTGATTTCTTGCCTTTTCATTTGCAGGATGCGTTTGCTCTGGTTCGCTGCCCGCCTACGGCGCGGCGACGATGGCGATGGAATAGGACTGGCTGCTGGAGCTGACTGCCGAGTCGAGAGTCCCCGTCGTCGTGGAGTCGAAGGTGAAAGCATCGAAGTAGGGGCTGCCGCCATAGCTCACCGACAGAAGGTAGCTTCCGGTCGAGTCCGCTGCCAGACCCTCGGCCGTCGAACCAATCGTAGCGGTGCTGCCTGCCGTCAGCGTGTAGGTCGTTGTGGAACCGCTGGTGGCCGAGGTCAGGGCAAATCCCGCCAGAGTGCCGGAGCCGTTGGCGACATAGACATAATCTGGCGTGGCAAGGGGCAGAATGTAGGCTGGCGCCAGCCCTCCGGTCGCCATCGGGGAGCCGGTGGCCTGCTTGAGAGTGCCGCCCAGCGAACTGAAGTTGAAGGCGCGCAAGCCGCCCGAGGTGCCAGCCGAATTGCCATTGGTCTCGCCAATATAGAACAAAAGAGGGGTCGAGCTGGGATCGACGGCAACGGAAAGTGCCGCTCCGCCGCTGTGCAAGACGCTGATCGCCGTGCCTGAAATCCCCTTGGGTAGCGGTGCGCTCGAATTGAATGGAACCGCCAGTGTGCCGCCGGTGCCCTCGGCCAGGAAGATATATTTGTTGCCTGCGGAAATCGCCATCTGGTTCTTCTGCACACCGGCCGCCGAGGCATTGTATTTGTAGGCAAAGGAAGCTGAACTGGTGGTTCCGCTAGCGTTGCCGGTGGAAGTGCTGAGGGCGATGGCCGAGAGAGTGACGCCGCCACTGTAGGGAACCGCTTCAAGCAGCCATCCGCCGGTCGTGTCGATCTGGATGGCATAGGCCTGGTCCTCGGTTACCTGTGCGCCCGTGCCCAGTACGCCGCTGGAAATGGGGTAAACGTAGACGCCGCCCTCGGTGCTGACATAAAGATAACTGCCGCTGGGCGCAATGGCCATCGAATACGGTGCGCTGGGCAAGGTCCAAGGGCTGCCCGAGATGGTGGAAAGTGTGCCGGAAGAGATCGTCTCACCGACAATCTGGGGCGTTGTGCCGTCATTCAAAATGTAAAAGTTGCCGCTGGAGGGGCAGTCGGTGGTGCAGGTGGTAGTGGTGGTGGTGCTCGGCGCCTGCCAGAAATCTCCGCAGCCAACCATGAGCGGCGTCGCCGCCAGCAAGATTTTTGCCCAGCTACCCAACTTCATCGTCGCTCCTCCACCTTCGCTCTCAGAGTAACCCCTCCGAGGGCGTCCTGTCTTACTGATTCGGCGCAAACCGGGGAAGCCGCGCCTGCGAGATAAGACGTAGAAGAGCGAAAAAACGTTCGGGGGAGGGTAAGGTCAAGTAACGGAACCGGCAGCCTGGGCCGCATCGGCAGCCGCGCCGATGGCGTGAATCACCGAGGCCACGCGCACCACGGCCAACACCAGCTCTTCCGTGGCGCCTTTTTCGCGCACCACTTTTTCGTGGGCGTCCACGCACTTGCCGCAGCCGTTGATGGCCGAGGCGGCCAGCGCCCACAGCTCAAAATCAATCTCCTCCACGCCGTGGCCGCGCAGCCCGTTCATGCGCAGGCGCGCGCCCATCGTCGAGTATTTCTCATTGCTGACGAGGTGCTGAAAACGATAGAAAATGTTGTTCATCCCCATGATGGCGGCGACGGTCTTGGCCGCCTCCAGCTCCTGGGCAGTGAGCTGCGCCGAGGCCGACTCATATGCCGCCGCGGTAAGCTGCGCCGAGCGCGTGGCCACGGCGCTGGCCACCACAGTTCCCCACAACTGGCGCGAGGTCAGCTCAGTGTTGTTGCGCACCAAAGACGAGTAGTTCAGCTTCAAGTCCTTGGCAAACGCAGGCAGTCCGTCAATCAATTCATCGAGAGTCATTTGTGCTCCGCTAACAGTGGACAGTGCACAGTGAACAGTGAACAGTGGACAGTTAGAAGCCCGCTGTTCACTGTTTTTCTGTCCACTGTCCACTGTTTTTTACACGTGGATGGTTTCTTCGCCCTTGTGCCAGTTGCAGGGGCACAGCTCGTCGGTCTGGAGGGCATCAAGGATACGCAAAACCTCCTGCGGGTTGCGGCCCACCGAAGAATCGGTGACATAGACGAAGCGGATCACGTTCTCCGGGTCCACGATGAAGGCTGCGCGCTGCGCAACTCCCACCTTCAAGTCCACAATGCCCAGCGCCGTAACCAGTTCGCGCTTCAGATCAGAGAGCATGGGGAAGGGCAGATCCTTCAAGTCGGGGTGCTGATTGCGCCAAGCCAGGTGGACAAACTCCGAATCGATGCTGGCGCCCAGCACCTGCGCGTCGCGTTCGGCGAACTCGGCATTCAGCTTGCCAAAGGCAGAAATCTCGGTGGGACAAACAAAGGTGAAGTCCTTGGGCCAGAAGAAGTAAACCTTCCACGTGCCCTCGTAGCTCTTTTCGGTAACAGTGATAAACGCCTTCTGAGAATCCACGGCGGTCACTTCAAAGGCGGGGAACTTATCTCCAACAGTCAACATGTGCATCACTCCTTGCAAGCGGGTTGAGAAGGTTGACAACAGCGAGCGAGCCTGAGCCGCGCCTCGCGACGAAACAAATCAATAATGCGTCTCTGCCGCATTGTAGACGCGCACGGCAAAGGCTGGGTGAATCAAATAGCACAAAAATCGCTCTCCTAGAAGATGCCGGGAAGGGCGGGAATGATTCTGGAGTTTTCGGGTCTAGTTTATTTTTTGCCTCTCCGTATCGCAAGGCGGGAGGGGCAAAGGGATGGATAGAAGTCTTGGCAGTGTGAGCAGGCTCGAGTCTCCGGCCGCCAAAGTATTTTGAAAAACAACCGCAGATCCTTCGACTCACCACCCCCAAGCTGAGGAACGCCTGGGGCCCCGTTCGCTCAGGATGACAGCACATTGCGGACAGGAACTGAAGATTCGGAAATCAGTTGGGACGGATGGAGCGGCGGCGAAAGCGCTGGTCAAGCGGTTGGCGGCCCTTAGAGGTCGATTCGACGGTGTGCCAGTATTCGATGGCCGACTCGCCCATCCGCCAGCAGAGCAGAACCACCTGGTCGTCAACGCGGCAGGGAAAATCGAGCAGCCCGGTCTCCAGATCCTTGACCTGCGCGCCGATCGAGTCGATCTCGGCCACACTCTCGCGCACACGCTGCAAGTGAGCTTCCATCTCCACGCGCATTTTGGCCACCTTGGCCACATCGACCCTCATGCCACCAGAGAGGTAGATGCGCCGCGACAGCTCCGAGAGGTCCGCGTCAACCTGCTCGGCCTGCTGCTTGCCCTCGATGGCGCGCTTCAGCAGCGACTCCAGCACCGGAAGCAGAGACTGCGCTTCGTCAACAGTGAAAATTTTCATCGGCGGCCTCCTTGGTAATCAGAATACGACAGAACAGAGATCAGGGGACAGAGAACAGAGATCAGAAATCAAAAAAACGATGCGCAGATTCGGCTCGTTTCCAACAATCGGAAATGAAGGAAGCCGGAACGCCGCAAGCTGTTCACTGCTCTCTGTTCACTGCTCTCTGTTCTCTGTTCACCACCGACGCCAGCGCGCACAGCGCCAGAATCGCGCCCATCACCGCGAGCGAAAGCGTGATGGGCACGTCGATCCAGTGGGCGGCGAGCATCTTGAGCGCGACAAAGGCCAGCAGCGCGGCCAGGCCGTAGTGCAAGTAACGCAGGCGGTTGAGCAGCCCGGCCAGCACAAAATAAAGCGAGCGCAGGCCGAGAATGGCGGCGATGTTTGAGGTGTAAACCACAAAGGGATTGTGGCTGACGGCCAGCACGGCGGGAATCGAGTCAGTGGCAAAAAGCAGGTCGGTGAACTCGACGGCCACAATCACCGGCAGCAGCGAACCTTTGGCCGGCTGCAAGCGGCGAATCCACGCGGGAATCGCGGCTTTGGCCGAGCCGCCACGCGCCAAACGCCAGGCCGCATAAAGCAGAAAAAGGCCAAAGACCCAGGTGATCCACTGAAAGCGGTCGATCAGCGTGATGCCAGCGGCGATAAACAGAGCGCGCAAGACCACCGCCCCAGCCACGCCCCACAACAAGGCCGAGTGCTGGCGGCGCTGCGAAATGCGGAAGCCCTGAAAAATCACCATGAAGACGAAAAGATTATCGACCGAGAGCGAGGTTTCAATGGCATAGCCGGCGACGAACTCCAGAGCCGGCTGGCGGCCCTGGACGATGGCCACCCAGGCAGCAAAGGCAGTGGCGGCGGCAACCAGAAACGCCGTCCATATCCACGCGGCGGTCAGCGGGCGATTTTGCACCCCGCGGCGACTGAGCAGCAGCGCATCGGCCAGCAGCAGCGCCGCCACCACCGCATGAAACCCCAACCACCACGTCCAGCTTGCGCCAGCAATCATGCTTTGATGCTACAGCAGAGAACAGAGATCCGAGATCAGGGAACAGAGGGTGGTGGGATCAGAAAAAGGAAAGACGCTGGGTGCCCCATCCTTGCGACGTACTTGTTTTTGTCGCAAGGGTGGGATCGCACGAACTTAAATCAAGCAACTGTTCTCTGCTCTCTGTTCTCTGCTTTACCGCTGTCCAATCAGCCGAATCGTCTCCAAGAACACATCGCCGTCGATGGTCAAACTTTTGGCGCTGATCTTGTCCATGGTGTCCTGGGCGGTGTGGTGATAGCTGCCATTGGGGCCGTAGTCGATGTCGATGATGTCGATGGACGGCACACCGCGCTTGACGAAGGGCAAATGGTCGTCTTGAATCGCCTCTGCTTTTTTGAAGAAGTAACGGTCGTAGCCGAACTTCTTTTCCGCCTGACGCACCACGTCCACCAGCCAGGCGGTGGATTGCGACTCCTGCTGAATGTCGAGGTTCTTGTCGCCGATCATGTCGGCCAGGATGAAGGCCTTGATCTTGCCCAGGGTTCCGTCGCTATACCACTTGGTCGCCAGGTGGCGACTGCCATAGGTCGAATCGGAGTCAGACCAGCTCTGGATTGCTTCTTCGCCGTCAAAAAAGACCAGCCAGACGGAATAGCCGCTGAGGGACTTGCCGTGCGCCGTCTCTTCGCGCAACTGGTCGGCGATGGCCATCAGCAGCCCGGTCGTCGAGCCGCCGTCGTTGGCGCCGAGAAAGTTGATGTTCCTAAGCCAGTAGTTAGTTTCGTAGTGGGTGGCCAGCACAATAACGCCCTTCTTTTTGCCGGGGAAACGGACAATGAAATTGCGCATGGGGATAGCGCCGATGGGCGTCGAGGCGGTGAAAGTATCCTCTTCAAGCTGGTCGCGCTGGAAGTGGCTGCGCAGAAAGACTTCGGCCTTCTGGTGGCCCTGGCTGGTGGGCCAGCGCGGGCCGATGGCCACAAACTGGCGGGCGTAATCGAGGGCCTTGACGCCGTTGAAGTGGGCCTGCGCGTGAACCATGAGCGGGGCCATCAGCAAGGCGCTGGCGGCGATCTTCTTCCACAATGAAAATGAGTGCATAAGGCCAACTCCTTGGAACGTGGCGAAGTTCCTTTACCGCTTATTTAGACGCATCCTTGGCGCTTGCGGCTTCTTCTTTGGCCTTGCGGCGCGAGGGGTGAACCCACCAGGCGACGCCGATGCCGATCAGATAAAGCCCCAGCATGGGAATGGCGTAGATGCACATCGTCCAGGGATCGGGGCTGGGGCAGATGATGGCCGCCACCAAAAAGACCGCCAGCACCGCGTAGCGAATGTTCTTCCAGAGAAACCGCGGGCTGACGATGCCAAACAGGGCCAGGAAAAAGATGAGAATCGGCAGCTCGAAGCTGATGCCCAGCCCGAGAATGATCGACAGGAAAAAGCCCGTGTACTCCTCGATCGTCACCACGGGAGAAAACTTGGCGCCAAAGCCCACAATCAAAATCTTGAGCGCGCCGGGCAGCACATAGAAGTAGCCAAAGGCCGCGCCGGTCAAAAACAGCCCCACCGTGGCCGCCATGAAGGGAATGACGAAGCGCCGCTCCTTTTGGTAGAGGCCGGGAGCGATGAACATCCACACCTGGTAGAGGATGAAGGGCGAGGCGAGAATCGCGCCGCCAATCAAAGAGACCTGCAGGTAGAGGTTCAGCGGGTCCATGGGGTGGGTGTAGTTGAGCTTGATGTGCAGATTGTCCAGCGGTCGCTGCACAATGCCGTAGAGCTTCTCGTGGTAGCAGTAGGCCGCGACAAAGCCCGCGAAGAGGAAGAGCGCGGAGCGCACGATGCGCTTGCGCAGCTCGTCCAGGTGCTCCATCAGACTCATGCCCGGCAGCTCGGCGCGTTTGCTGACGGCCTCGCGCGCTTTTTCGATGGCGTCGGCGGCATCAACCATGGTGGGCCTGCTCAGGCGCGGTCGGCGCGGGGATTTCTTCTGTAGTGGGCGCGGCTGCCTCGGTAGCGGCTTCAATTGCGGCGGCCGGCGCAACGGGCGGATAAAATCCCTCGCCGGGATAAGGGCTCTCGGTGGTGGGAATGTGGGTTGCGGCGGCGCTCTGGTCGGCCGCATCGAGCGTGACAGGCACCTGAGCCGGCAGCGGCGGAGTACTCAACTGAGCCGCTTCGCGGATCCTCCGGTCGGCATCCTCTACCGAGCGCAACTCCTCTTCCATCTGATACTTGAAGTCGTTGGAGGCCTTGCGGATTTCGTACATGAGGCGGCCGATCTGGCGGCCAATCTCGGGCAGCCGCCGCGGACCAAAGACCACCAGCGCCAGCACCATCAGGATCAGCGAATTTTCAAAGCCAAAGGTGGCGTACTCGATCATAGGTTGAATCACCATGAAGTAATAATGATACCTGCCCATGCACACTGGCCACAAACCCAGCGCAAGGTTGCGGCGGCTGAAAACTGCCGGCTTGGGGCTACTGTTGCATTTTTGTTAAACTAATCAGCAATGGACGCGGTTGAACCCACCGGCAATTTCAGAATCCGCCGGCCGTGAACCGCATCCAACTGTGAAAGGGCTGCAACAACCCCGTGGGTGGGGGCCTCGTGATTCGACCGCAAGCGCCGATAGTCATGAGAACGCCAGTGCATCCACTGCGGCCATGTTTGCTTTCAACATCCCCGCCCGCCGCTTCCGCATGGAAGTGAGCAGGGCTGAAGGCGGAATAAGGTGAATCTGGTTCTCGACGATCTAACGGCGGTCTCGCCGGAGGCTGGCGCAAGTTGCAGCCTCGAAAGCTATCTGGCGCTCCCCGATCACACCATGGACGAGCGCATTGCGGAGGCGCGCGCCCGGCTGGGCGCGACAACCCTTCTGCTTGGCCACCACTACCAGCGCGACGAAGTGATTCGCTTTGCCGACGCCACGGGCGACAGCTACAAACTCTCGCGCATTGCCGCTGAAACCGACGCCAAATACATTGTTTTCTGCGGCGTACACTTCATGGCCGAAAGCGCCGACGTGCTCAGCCACCCCGGCCAGCAGGTGATTTTGCCCGACCTGAACGCGGGCTGCTCCATGGCCGACATGGCGGAAATTTCGCAGGTCGAAGCCTGCTGGGAGGTGCTCACGCACCTTGGACTTTCGGACGAGATTGTGCCCCTGACGTATATGAATTCCGCCGCCTCCATCAAGGCCTTCTGCGGCGAGCACGGCGGTCTGGTCTGCACCTCGTCCAACGCGCGGGCCGCTTTCGAGTGGGCCTTTGCCCGGCGCAAGCGGATTTTATTTTTGCCCGATCAGCACCTGGGCCGCAACACCGGCTACGCCATGGGAATCCCGCTCGACGAGATGGTTGTCTGGGATCCGTGGGGCTTGCAGGGCGGGCAGACCAAGCAAAACCTCGCCGCCAGCCGCATCGTGCTGTGGAAGGGCCACTGCGCCGTCCATCAGCGCTTTTTACCCAGCCATGTGGACGCGGCGCGCGCCAAGTATCCCGGCATTCAGGTAATTGTGCATCCCGAATGCCGCTGGGAGGTCTGCCAAAAGGCCGACGCCCTGGGCTCGACCGAGCGGCTGATTCAACTGGTCGATCAGGCGCCGGCGGGCTCGACCTTTGCCGTGGGAACCGAAATTCACTTGGTCAACCGCATGGCCCGCCGCTTTGCCGCCGAGGGCAAAAAAGTGATCACCCTGGACGGCGCTGGCTGCCTGTGCACCACCATGTACCGCATCAGCCCTCAGCACCTGGCCTGGGCGTTGGAGAACCTGGTTGAGGGACGGGTGGTCAATCGCATCGAGGTTCGCCCCAGCGTAAAGCGCTGGGCACGGGTCGCACTGGACCGGATGCTGGAAGTGTGACGAAGGCAGTTATCAGTTGTCAGTCGCCCACCGGCGTTGCTGACCCGCGCATGAAACCATGATTCTGGGTGCCCCCGGTCCCTCGCTTTCGGGGACCGGGAAAGCACGAATCTCGGCTCCGCCGGGAGTAGTTTCTCTTCCGTTGTTAGACCGCATGAATTGGCAATACATCATGGGCAGGCGTGGACCGGGAGGTCCACGCAACAGCCGGCCAGAAGGCCGGCGATCCATTCCCTTTTCCCTGTTCTTCTACCACTTCTCGAAGTGAATCTGCCCGTCGCTGCCCAGTACCGAATGCTTCTGAAAATTCTGGTCGTCGCGCTTGGGATAGTCGTTGCGGTAGTGTGCGCCGCGGCTTTCGGTGCGGGCCAGGGCCGAAGCCAAAATGGCGTGCGCCACGTGGCTCATGGCCAGAGCCTCGGTCAGGCGGCGGCTTCCCTTCCCTTGCGCGGTGAGTTGCGCCAGAGCATCGGCGCCACTCTTTTGGGCGGCAAAACCCTGGCGCAGGGTTGATTCCTCGCGCAAGAGCCCGGCATAGGCCCACATGGCGGCTTGCAGCTTGGCAATGGTTTCTTCCAGGCCAGCCTCGTCTGCCGCGGTCAGCGGCGCTGGGCTCAACGGAGCATCTGCCAGCGGCTGTGCGACCAAGCTGTCGTCAAGCATCGATTGCGCGGCGCGCGCGCCAAAAACGAGGCCCTCGAGCAGCGAATTCGAGGCCAGGCGGTTGGCGCCGTGAACGCCGGTACAAGCCGCCTCGCCGGCCGCATAAAGGCCGCGCAGCGTGGTGCGCCCGTTCTGATCGGTTTTGATGCCACCCATCAGATAATGCGCCGCCGGCCGCACCGGAATCAGGTCGCGGCTGATGTCAAGCCCCTGCTTGGCGAGAAAGGCGCTGATGCCGGGAAAACGTTGATGCAGATCGAGATTTTTGATGTGGCGCAGATCGAGATGGACAATGCGCGACTCGCCCGGCCGTTCTCCCATTCCCTCGCGGGTAATGGCGCGCGCCACCACGTCGCGCGGAGCCAGCTCAAGCAGCGGGTGATAGCGCTCCATGAAGCGCTCGCCGCGGTCGTTGCGCAAGTACGCGCCCTCGCCGCGCAGGGCTTCGGAAAGCAAAAAGCGGGGAACGCCAGGCCAGGAAAAAGCCGTGGGGTGAAACTGATAAAACTCCATGTCGGCCAGCTCCGCACCCGCCTGAGAAGCCAGCGCGATGCCGTCGCCGGTAGCCACGCCGGGGTTGGTGGTATCGGAATAAACCTGGCCCGCGCCGCCGGCGGCAATCAGCACGGCGCCGGCGCTGACCCGTTCGCACTCATTGTCACGGTGCAGCAGATCGGCCCCAACGACGCGGCCATCGGCAACAATCAGTCCGGTGACGGTGCTCCACTCGGCAAAGCGGATGCGTTTGTGAACCCGCGCAAAAGACACCAGCGAGCGGCTGATCTCGGCGCCCGTGGCGTCGCCATTGGCGTGCAAGATGCGGGCCAATGAGTGCGCGCCCTCGCGGGTGCGCAGCAGTTCGCCATTCTTGCTGTCAAATTTCGCACCCCACTCGATCAGTTCGGCCACGCGCACCGGCCCCTCGGCCACCAGAACCTTCGCCGCAGCCCGGCAAACCAGCCCATCGCCAGCGTTGACGGTGTCTTCCAGGTGCAGGGCAACGTCCTCGTCGCCCGCCATGGCCACCGCAATGCCGCCCTGCGCGTAGTGGGTGTTCGACTCGCTGAGCAGTTCCTTGGTGACCACCAGGACTTCGCCGTACCGCGCCAATTCAACCGCCGCGCGCAACCCCGCCACGCCCGCGCCCATCACCAGAAAATCGACCCGCGATGCTTTCGCCATAACTATCTAGGCTACCACCCGCCACCTGCGGTGGGGCCATCTGCTCGCTGTTCGCTCGCGACAAATCAATAACAACCCGAAGTGAAAGTCAGACTTCCGAAAGAACCTCACTCGAGGTACGAAGCGACCACGGCCAATGCGGCGATAGCCGCGGTTTCAGCGCGCAGAATGCGCGGGCCCAATGAAACCGCGCGCCAGCCATTGGCGTCGAAGAGCGCTTCTTCCTCGGGCGCCCAACCGCCCTCGGGGCCGATGGCGATTTCCAGCTTGGGCATCTCCGACTCCGCGGCGGCAATGGATTCCTCGAGCGCGTGACGCAACGTGGTGGTGCGCTCCTGCTCGGCCAGCACGATGCGCGTCACGCCATCGGAATTTTGCGCAGCTGCGCGCACGTGTGCGGAAAGCAAAATTGGCTCGTGTACCAGTGGCACATCGGAGCGGCGCGACTGCTGCGCGGCTTCATGCACGATGCGCCGCCAGCGCTCGGCGCGCTTGGCCGCAGCCTGCGCCAGATGCTTCTCGGTGCGCCGCGCCATCACAGGCGCGATGGCGGCCACGCCCAGCTCGGTGGCTTTCTCTATCGCCCACTCCATGTGATCGAACTTATAGACGGCCATGACCAACGTAACGGGCAGCGCCGGGTCAGCCTCCAGCTCCGACTCGAGGTTGAAGCGCACCTCGTGGGCCGCAACCGCGGCAACCTTTGCGTGATAAACATGGCCGCCAGCCACTACGTCGGCTTCCATGCCCGGCTGGGCGCGCAACACTCGCGCCATGTGCTCGGCCTGCGCGCCCACCAGGGTCGCGGTGGCCTCATCCCAATATTCGGCAATCCAACGGCGGCGTGTCACGGACTCCTCCTGCTTTGCTTGCGTGTATCAGTGTAATCCTTCCGCAAAAACAACGAGGGGGACGCTTTGAAGACGCCCCCCCTCGTGTTGCCTGTTTTTGGTGTTGCGTTGCCTTGCGTTGGATGATGCCGCTACTTTTTCTTGGCGGCCTTCTTCACGGCCTTCTTCGCGGGCGCCTTCTTGGCGGCTGTTTTGGTTGCCATTTGCCTATTCTCCCTTGCGATGATTTTCCATCAGCTCTGCAACAGTGAGTGCAGTTGAAGAATGTATAGATTTATGTTTCGCCAGTGTCAAGAGAAAAACGTAGTTAGGTCTAAAAAAACGCAAGTCTTTTTTCATCGCGGAATATGCGCGGCGGCGAACCGCTCAAAGGATGAAAAAACTCAATGCGCAAAACTATCGGCAGAATCGTAATTGGCGCTGACCCGCTCTTTCACAAACTCCGCCAATGTTCCCGCGGCGCGACGCCGCAGCAGCGTGTCAAGATAGGGCTGGCGATCTTTGGGCTTGCTCTTGAGCAGGTTTTCATACAACCGCAGCGCGCCCTCGACGCCGGCCTGATACTGCGCCAGCCGGTCGCTCTTCTTTTCGGGATTCAGCATCGCGAAGGCCGCCTGCGCAAAGACCGTTTAGCACTCAATCACATTGAGAGCAAGCCCGGCCAGGCTGGTCTCCTTGTAGCGCGATTGCATATCGAGGCCGGTCAAATACATGGTGCGGATCACCTGATCGAGCGAGACCTTGTGCCCCTCCGACTCGTTGAGCGCGATGCGCGAGGCCAGCACGGCCTTGGCCGCGCCCATGGCGTTGCGCTCAATGCAGGGAATCTGCACTAGGCCGCCGATGGGGTCGCAGGTCATGCCCAGGTTGTGCTCCATGGCGACTTCGGCGGCGTGTTCAATCTGCTCATTGGTGCCGCCCAGCGCGGCCGTCAACCCGGCGGCGGCCATCGAGCAGGCCACGCCCACCTCGCCCTGGCAACCCACCTCCGCGCCGCTGATCGATGCGTTCTCTTTATACAGAATTCCAATCGCCGCCGAGGTGAGAAAGAAACGCACAATGCCCTCGTGGTCGGACTCGGGCGAAAGGCGATCATAGTAAAGCGCCACAGCCGGAACCACGCCCGCCGCGCCGTTGGTGGGCGCCGTCACCACGCGACCGCCGGCGGCGTTCTCTTCATTCACCGCCATGGCCCATACCGTCAGCCAGTCCAGCGGGGCCAGCGGATCGCTGCGCAAGCCATGAACTTCGATCTCTTTGCGCCGCGCGGCCAGGTGATGCGCGCGCCGACGCACGTTGAGGCCGCCGGGCAAAATGCCTTCGGCAGCCACGCCACGCGCCACTGTATCCTGCATGGTCTGCCAGATGCGATCAATGCCCGCGCGCACCACCTCGACCGGAGCGAGGCCCGCATCCTGCGCGTCCATCAAGCCATGACGCGCCTCAGCGCATTCATTCTCGAGCATCAGTTGGCTGATGGAAAGTTCATTGGCGCGCGCCGTGGCCAATAACTCTTCGGCGCTGTGAAAGGGAAATGGAAGCGCCGCTGGCGCTTTTTCTGTTGCAAGCGAATCGGTCGCGCCGTCTTCGACAATGAAGCCGCCGCCGATGGAAAAATAGGTGCGCTCATCAAGCTGCGCGCCGGCCGCGTCAAAAGCCATCAGGCGCAGGCCATTGGGATGCTGCTTCCGCGCCCCAGGCGGAAACATCTGGTCGCGCACAAAGATCAAATCGCGCTCTTCCACAAACTCAATCGCCCGCACCCCGGCCAGCGCCAGCCGCTGCGACGCGCGAATCCCAGCGATCGTCGTATCCATCGAGAGCGGATCGATGGAGGCGGGCTCGTTGCCAGTCAGCCCCAGCAACACCGCGCGATCCGTGGCGTGGCCCGCCCCGGTCAGCGCCAGCGAGCCATAGAGTTCGGCCCGCACCCGCGTCACGCGATTGAGCACACCGCGCGTTCCCAGCTCCCGCGCAAAACGGCAAGCCGCGCACATCGGACCCATGGTGTGCGAACTCGAGGGGCCGACGCCAATTTTGTAAAGGTCGAAGAGACTTGTGGTCACAGAGAGATTGTAGCGTGACAGAGAGCAGAGAACAGAGAGCAGAGAACAGGGACACAAGACAAAAGTCCCCGTGCCCCATCCATTCCGCGTTCTTTGCGGAATGGGTGGGATAACGATACCGCTAGCTCAACGAGCCGAAGGCCGCCAGCTCCATCCTCTGTTCTCTGTCCCCTGTTCTCTGTTCTCTGTCATCTGCTACACTCGCAATCAATCGCCCACCATGCTCTATAAAGCTCAAAGCGCGGCTGTCTATGGCATCGACGCCCACCTCATTGATGTCGAGGTGGACTATAGCGGCGTCGCCGTCGAGAAGGAAGTCTTCCACACCGTTGGCCTGCCCGACGCCGCCGTGCGCGAAAGCCGCGACCGGGTGCGCGCCGCCATCAAAAACTCCGGCTATCAGATTCCGCCTACCATCATCACCATCAATCTGGCACCCGCCGATCTGAAAAAAGAGGGCTCGGGCTTTGATCTGCCCATCGCCATCGGCATTCTGGGCGCATATGGCGCGCTGCGCGTGGACGATTTGAGCCGTTTTCTTTTGGTTGGCGAACTAGGCCTCGACGGCAGCCTGCGCCCCGTGCCCGGCATGTTGCCCGTGGCGATCTTGGCGCGCGAAAAAAATATTCCCAACCTGATTCTTCCCGCCGCCAATGCCGCCGAAGCCGCCGTCGTCGAGGGCGTCAACGTCTATCCCGCCACTTCCCTGCTCGACGTGATCAAGTTGCTCAACTCCGCAGTCGTCGGCGTCATCCAGCGCGAACCGTATCGCGTGGATACCGTGGAGCTGCTCAGCGAACTGCAACACTTTGCCGAGGACTTCAAAGATGTGCGCGGCCAGCAAACCGCCAAGCGCGCACTGGAAGTGGCCGCCGCCGGCAGCCACAACATTCTCATGATCGGCCCGCCGGGCTCGGGCAAAACCATGCTGGCCAAGCGCCTGCCTTCGATCCTTGCGCCGCTGACCTTTGAAGAAGCTCTGGAGACCACCAAGATTCACTCCGTGGCCGGGGTGCTCGACGCGGCGGCTGGTCTGGTGACGCAGCGGCCTTTTCGCTCACCGCACCACACCATCAGCGACGCGGGCCTGATCGGCGGCGGCGTCGTTCCCCGCCCCGGCGAAGTTTCCCTCGCCCACAACGGATTGCTCTTTCTCGACGAGCTGCCAGAGTTTCCCCGCAACGTGCTCGAAGTAATGCGCCAGCCCCTCGAAGATCACACTGTGACCATCGCTCGCGCATCCATGTCGCTCAGCTTTCCCGCCCGCTTCATGCTGGCTGCGGCCATGAATCCCTGCCCTTGCGGCTACTTCAACGACAAATCGCGCGAGTGCATGTGTACCCCGCCGATGATTCAGCGCTACATTGCCAAGATCAGCGGACCCTTGCTCGATCGTATCGATATTCACATCGAGGTTCCGGCCGTGCAATACAAGGAGCTGCGTGGCTGCGCGGCGGCCGAGGGCTCAGCCGAGATTCGCGAGCGTGTGCTCACGGCGCGCGAACGGCAACGCGCTCGCTTCCGCAAATTTGGCGACAAGATTTATTCCAACGCGCAGATGAGCACCCGGCAGATTCGCGTCCACTGCGAACTGGGCCCCGACTCCGAGCGTCTGCTGGAGCGCGCCATGCAGCAGCAGGGGCTGACCGCCCGCGCTCACGACCGCATTCTCAAAGTGGCGCGAACGATTGCGGACTTGGAGGGCACCGAGCACCTGGCGGTTTCGCACCTGGCCGAAGCCATTCAGTACCGCACACTGGACCGAAGCTACTGGGCGTAACTGAGGGCAGAGAGCAGAGATCAGGGAACCGAGAGCAGAGATCAGGGAACCGAGAGCAGAGATCAGGGAACCGAGAGCAGAGATCAGGGAACCGAGAGCAGAGATCAGGGTTCCGGCGAGTGCCATTCGGAATTTGCGTTTTGTGACGGTATCCGCCTGACGCGCTTTTCTTTCGAGCCCCTGCCGAAGTTGAACCTAACCAATGCGCATCTCTATTCTCTGCTCACTGTTCCCTGATCTCTGCTCTCTGTTCTCTCTCCCATTACTTTAGTTTCTAAGGATTTGCCAATAAAGGGCCGATAACCAGGGTGAAGCATGAAAAAATTCTCATGCGACGAACGGATTCTGCGGAGGCCCACGATGCAAGACACAATTCTCACTTCTAGCCGCGACATTTTTCTGGTCGGGGCTCCATTTATCGCAATCTTGATGGCCTGCTTTCTGCGCCTGGATGAGATCGTTGCAGCCTCGAAGCCGGGCAAGGTCAAGCGGCCTCGGCGTCCGATCTGTGGCGTGGATGATGACGGGGAACAGATTCTCTGTGATCCTGATGGTCGTCCCTGGCTCAAGCCACGGCTCAACAAGTAGGGTCAAGCAGGCCGAGGCAGCCTTCGTCGCGGAGTTGGGAGCACGTCGGCAGCCATGCTCCTCTGGCCCAGAGCTTTGCTGGCCGCAGGAGGAGATGCGGTTCGAATCGTTGCATCAGCGCGCTTCGTTGCGCTTTCGCGGTCTTCGACCATCAGAAAAGCACAAATACCTGAAAAAACTATTGACCTGGAAGCCGTCTGGGTTTACATTCATGAGTGCCATCCACAAGGGCGGATCGCGGAGAGCGGTCTTGTGCGCTTATCTGCCGTTTCCCGCATCAGTTTTGAGCGGACGCTCATCGGTTGATGCCTCCGGTGTGTTTTTTCGGCCGGAATGGGACGAGTGGGCCAGTGGCATCCCAAGGCGGTAATCGGGTTCCCATATCCAATACGATGCTTGTATCAACCTGAGCGAAGGTGCGTCAAAATTTTGAACTGTGCGCTCTGGTTGTGCGTCTATATCTTGGGAACAGAAATTCAGGGGCAGAGCGCTTCGCGCTGACGCCCCCTACTGCACCGGCGGGGCCAGGCAGTTCCGGCCGGGCAGGCAATTCAAGAAGGAGTATTTCGTCATGCGTTCTGATTTGGTTTTTGGAGCACTTTCTCATGTCTCCAATCGCTACCAGCTCTGTCAACTGGCAAGCAAGGCTACGCGCAAGCTGCACAAGCCCAACACCCGGCTGCAAGACACCGCCAATGAAGTGCTTGCCCGCTTCCAAACCACCAATCCAGCTTCCGCGCTTCCCGCGACAGCCAGCCTGGATGAACCAGTAGAAACCCGCCGCGCCGCTTGAGCGTCTTCCTTTTCGCGGTATAGTTGAGATAGACTCAGGGCGTAGACGGCTGGCCGTGCTGGCTGGCTGTTCTTCGCCGAGCCCCTCACCCCTATCGATCTCGGGAGAAAACGCACGCACGGTGTATTCCGGCTGCCGTTTTCATCTCCCGCCTGTTTTCCCCTCGGAGCACTTTTCCCTTCCCGGATTCTCCCACCCCATCCCGCCTTATTGCAGGTGAACATGACCATCGCAGAACTAAAAGAGAAGAACATCACAGAATTGAGCCGCATTGCGCGTTCCCTGGAAATCCCAGGCACCAGCGGCCTTCGCAAACAAGACCTGATCTTCAAGATTCTTCAGGCGCAGAGCGAAAAAGAAGGGCATATTTTTGCCGACGGCGTCCTTGAAATCCTTCCCGACGGATACGGCTTCCTTCGCTCCCCTGATTACAACTACCTGCCCGGCCCCGACGATATTTACGTCTCTCCCTCGCAGATCCGCAAATTTGACCTGAAAACCGGCGACTCGATCAGCGGCAATGTGCGCCCCCCGCACGAGGGCGAAAAATATTTTGCCCTCGTCAAGATCGAGGCCATCAACTTCGAGTCTCCCGAGGAGACCCGCAACAAGATTTTGTTCGACAACCTCACCCCGCTCTATCCCCAGGAACGCATCAAGATGGAAACCGTGCGCGAGGCGATCAGCGGCCGGGTAATGGATCTGCTGACCCCCGTGGGCAAGGGCCAGCGCGGTCTCATCGTTGCTCCGCCACGCACCGGTAAAACCATGCTGCTGCAGGGGCTGGCCAACTCCATCTCCACCAACCATCCCGATGTGATTCTGATTGTGCTGCTGATTGACGAGCGCCCCGAAGAAGTCACCGACATGCAGCGCTCGGTGAAGGGCGAGGTAATCAGCTCGACCTTTGACGAGCCCGCCGCGCGCCACGTGCAAGTGGCCGAAATGGTCATCGAAAAGGCCAAGCGCCTGGTCGAGCACAAGCGCGACGTAGTGATCCTGCTCGATTCCATCACCCGTCTCGCCCGCGCTTACAACACCATCGTTCCGCCTTCGGGCAAGGTGCTTTCCGGCGGCGTCGATTCCAATGCCCTGCAGCGCCCCAAGCGCTTCTTCGGCGCGGCCCGCAACATCGAGGAAGGCGGTTCGCTGACCATCATCTCCACCGCGTTGGTCGATACCGGCTCGCGCATGGACGAGGTCATCTTCGAGGAGTTCAAGGGCACCGGCAACATGGAAATCATTCTCGATCGCAAGCTGGTAGACAAGCGCGTCTTCCCGGCGATCGACATCCAGCGTTCCGGCACCCGCAAGGAAGAGCTGCTCATTCCCAAGGAAGATTTGCAGCGCATCTGGATTCTGCGCAAGGTGCTCAACCCGTTGTCGCCGGTCGAAGCCATGGAGCTGCTGATCAGCCGCCTGGAGAAGACCCGCAACAACGCCGAGTTCCTCGCCAACATGAACCAGTTGTAGTCGCCTGCGGTGCGGCTGGCAGCGTTTTGTGCCCCCCATGCCGGATTTGATTCGATGGGCCGTCCTTCGTGGCGGCCTTTTTCGTTCCGATGTTAGATTGATCTATATGAAAATCGGCGCGCTTGTCCTTCTTCTGTTGCTTACTATCCCCTTTGAAGCCAAATTGTTCTCGCAGCAGGTTCCGGCATGGGAACTTTCCGAAGCAGAAACGCCGGAGCAGCATTTGAAGCGGGTCGAGCAGCGTGCCAATCGTGGAGACAAGAAGGCTGCCTACGAGTTAGGACAGATGTGTGCTTTCGGCTTTCCGGCAAAACCGGATGAAATGTATCGCCCACAGGATCTCAAACAGGCGCGCCATTGGTTTGAGATCGGTGCGGACACACCCTACGAAAGAGCGCAGGTTGCCATGATGTACGCCAATGGCAACCCCTTCCAGAAAGACCTTGAAGCGGCCGAACGTTGGTTCCGATCAACCAGCGAATCCGTTTATCTGCTTGAGGCTGGCCTGGATTATAAGGCCGCAGCGGAGGCAGACACATCTCAGTCTTCGAAATACTACTCAAAAGCCACAGCCATCTTCCTTGAACTACTCAAGAAGCCCGGAGATCCGAACCTGCGCCGCGCCCAGTTGGAGCTTGGCAATTTTGTAATTGACGGCATTTACAGCGCTGGCCAAGATGCCAAAGGCCGCAGACAGAACATGGTATGGGCGCGGATGATTGCGCAAGAACTTGTTGGGCAGAAGCTCTATCAGATAGCAGTGGCCTACGAACTGGGACAGGACGGCCTGACCAAGGACAAGAAGATGTGGCTGCGCTACGTGAAGCGTGCAGCGGCCTACAACATCGACAACGCACAGCACTTTTATACAGAGGCCATGAACAGCGGCGAAGCCCCCGACCCTTCAAGCTACGATTACCTCGCTTGGACCCGGATCGAAAACGACAGCAACAACCGCAACATCCAACTGTTGAACGCGCTCACCCGTGGGATGACCGCGAAGCAGCTCAAAGCGGCTGACGCTGCTTATCGCGCTTTGGTCGATGTGCGACAAAGATTCGGGGCCTTCTATGTTGCCGACGACCCCATGCGAGACCCACCCCCCGGTGCGTTGGAGGCTATGGACCAGGAGGACCCGGATGTCCAGCTCCGCAGGGCCTTTTCCATGGAATCGACCGCTGCGACGGACTCAAATACCTATGCGCGGGTGATCGATCTCTATCGGACGGTCCGCAACCATCGCGATAGCGACTGCCGGTTTGTGCTGGGCCGCTATGCGCTCTTGGGAACCAATGGTGTGCCAAAAGATCGCGAGGTCGCGACCTATTGGCTTCGAGAGGCAATCAATAGCGGTTCCAAATCTGCGCAAGAGTTACTGGATCAACTTGAGAAGCGGTAAGGACTGGTCGACCGTGTGTTCGTTTTTGCGGCTAGGGTGAAAACGCAGCGTCCACAGTGCTTTCGACGCCTTTCATGCCTGTTCGATACCGGACACAATTCGCTGTTTGCGGACAGTAAGCGCCGCCCGCCCGTACGATAACTCCTTTGTTTTCTTTACGCACTTTTGGCCCGTCCCGTGCTGGAACAGGATAGGTCCATTTCGCGTACAGAGAGGCAATGGAGATGCTCACGGATCTGAAACTCGCCCTGCGGCAGTTGCGCAAGTCGCCCGGCTTCACGCTGACGGCGATCATCACCCTGGCCTTGGGCATCGGCGCCAACGCCGTGGTCTTCAGCGTGTTGAACGCGCTGATTCTCAAGCCGGTCAACGTGCCCCAGGGGCAGAACCTCTACATGGTGCAGCGCGGCCAGAACCCCTCCACCTCCTATCTGGATTATCTGGATCTGCGCGACCGCAATCGCAGCTTTCAGAGCCTGATGATGGTTCAGATCGTGGGCGCGGTAGGCATCGATACCGGCGGAAACCCCTCGACAGCCTGGCCGGAGCTGGTGAGCGGCAACTACTTCGACGGGCTGGGCATTCAGCCCTATCTGGGCCGCTTCATTCACCCCGCCGACGAAAAGGGCTACGACAGCGCTCCCTATGTGGTGCTGAGCTATGCCTACTGGCGCAGCCACTTCGAGGGCGACCGCGGCGTGGTCGGGCGGATGGTCCAAATCAACAAGCATCCCTTCACCATCATCGGCGTTGCCCCAGAGAGCTTTCGCGGCACAGAGCTCTTCTTTGCCCCGGCCTTTTGGATGCCGCTCGTCGATGAGCCGATGGTGAATGGCTTCAACGATCTGCAATATCGCGGCAATCACTCACCGTTTACCCTGGGGCGGCTCAAGCCGGGTGTGACCCCGGCGCAAGCCTCCGCTGACTTGCAATCTCTGGCCGCGTGGTTGTCGAAGACCTACCCCAGAGACGATGAGGGCATAGAGTTTTCCTTGGCACACCCGGGCTTGCTGGGCGATATGATCGGCGGGCCGGCGCGCGCCTTTCTGGGCGGACTCATGCTGCTCGCCGGCCTCATTCTACTGGCGGCCTGCGCCAATCTGGGCAGCCTCTTTGCCGCCCGCGCCGCCGACCGCGCCCGGGAGGTAGCCTTGCGTTTGGCGCTCGGCTCCCGCCGTGGCCGGATTCTGCGCCAGTTACTCACCGAGGCGTTGCTGATCTCGCTGGCCGGCGGCGCCATCGGCCTGGCCGGCAGCGTCTTCATCCTGCACGGCCTCAGTCTCTGGCAGCCGATCTCGACGGTTCCCATCACCATTCCGGTCAATCCCGACCTGCGCACCTACGCCGTGGCGCTCGGGCTGGCAATCGTGAGCGGCCTGCTCTTCGGCATCGTTCCCATCCGTCAGGTTCTGCGCACCGATCCCTGGCAGACGATCCGTTCCGGGATGAGCAGTACGCTCGAGATGCGCCGCTTCACGCTGCGCGACCTGCTGCTGGTGGTGCAGATCGCCATTTGCGCCGTGCTGGTCACCTCGTCGCTGGTCGCGGTGCGCGGGCTGGCGCGCTCCCTGCACAGCAACTTCGGCTTTCAGCCGGAAAATGCCACACTGGTCGAGACCGACCTGCAGATGTCCGGCTATAGCAAAGGCAAACAGGGCGAAATGCAGCATCGCATGATCGACGCTGTCTCCGCGATTCCCGGCGTCTCCGCCGTCGGCTATACGGACAATATTCCACTGAGTCTCGGCGGTAGCGACTCCGACGTCTTCCCAGACAATGTGACCGATTTCCGCCCCACCAACGCCATCGCCGATTCGATGACCTACAGAGTCTCGCCGGGCTTCCTCGAAGCCGCCAGCACCCGGCTCGTGGCGGGCAGAAATCTGACCACGGCTGACGGCAAAGACGCTCCGAAGGTGATTTTGGTCAACCAGCAGTTTGCCGTCAAGGTCTTTGGCTCAGTCCAAAAGGCCATCGGCGGGCACATCAAATACTGGGGCGGCGAGCGCGCCGAGGTCGTCGGCGTGGTCCAGGACGGCAAATACCGCTCCCTGACCGAAGAGCAGAAACCCGCCCTCTTCTTTTCCTACTTGCAGTACCAAAACACCAACACTTGGCTGGTCGTGCGTACCCGGCGCGACCCGGCAGAGATGGCCGCGGCGCTCGATCGCACCCTGCACGGGTTGGACAGCTCGCTGCCGCTCCAAATCCGCCCCTGGACGCAGGCCATGGATACGGCGCTGTTTCCGGCGCGCGTGGCCTCGGTGGCGCTGGGTGTGCTGGGCCTGCTAGGCGCAATGCTGGCCGTGACCGGCGTCTTCGGCATGGCCTCCTCCATCGTCAGCAAGCGCCTGCGCGAGTTGGGCATCCGCGTGGCGCTCGGCGCTGGCCGTCGCGAGATTCTGCGCACCGCTCTCGGCCGCGCGCTGCGTCTGCTGCTCATCGGCTCGGTGGCCGGCCTCGTGCTCGGCCTGCTGGCGACGCGCCTGCTCTCTTACATCGTCTACCAGGCTTCGCCGCAGGACCCGTTTGTCCTCGCGGGCGTCACCATCACCATGCTCGCGCTAGGGCTGCTTGCGGCCTCGATTCCCGCCCGGCGCGCACTCACCGTCGATCCGCTGATTCTGCTGCGGGAGGAGTAGGAGGGTCTTCCTGGGAAGGCTGCCGCATGTGAAGCAGAGAGGAAGCGCGCAATTGTGGAATTCGCCGGCCAGGAAATGCGCGGCGCGTCTTCCACAATTGCGCGTCCGCTGATAAGATAAGAAAAGTCGTGGGGCTGTAGCTCAGTTGGGAGAGCGCCTCGTTCGCAACGAGGAGGTCAGCGGTTCGATCCCGCTCAGCTCCACCAATATTCTCCCGCATTTCTCCGCTATGCTTGATTTCAATCTCACGCCGCGAGCAGTTCGCGGCGTTTTTTGTTTGCCCCGCGGTTGAATGCGGCGACGACTGAAAGTGCCCTGCGCGCTCGCAGTAGAGTGTAGTACAATCTCTCCAGTAAACGCTTACCCGGTCGGCGATTTCAGTCGGCGTGACCCGCACGACACTTTTCAGCAATGACCGAACGATCTCCAGCGCGGAAACACTGAGGTTGAGATAGCCGCCTCAGGGCCGTAGAGGAACGGATGAATGCAGCTAAGAAAGGCTGAGCACATGAAGAACATCAAGGATTTGGAAATCTGGTTTGTCACCGGCAGTCAGTATCTCTACGGAGAGCAGGCCCTGGCCCAGGTTGCCGTCAACTCCCAAAAAATCGCCGCCTCCCTCGATTCCCAACAGTCGATTCCCGTGCGCGTCGTTTTCAAGCCCGTCATGACCTCGCCGGAAGCTATTCGCTCCCTCTGTCGCGAGGCCAATAACGCCGAAAAGTGCATCGGCCTGGTGCTCTGGATGCACACTTTTTCACCGGCCAAAATGTGGATTGCCGGCCTCAAGTCCCTCACCAAGCCTTTCCTGCATCTGCACACCCAGTTCAACAAGGTGCTGCCCTGGGCAACCATCGACATGGACTTCATGAATCTGAATCAGTCCGCCCATGGCGACCGCGAATTCGGCTTCATCACCGCCCGTCTGGGCCTGGCCCGCAAGGTGGTTGCCGGCTACTGGGAAGACCCCGAGACCGTCTCGGAAATCGCCTCGTGGACCCGCGCCGCCGTCGGCTGGCACGAGTCGCAGAACCTCAAAGTCGCCACCTTTGACGACAAAATGCGCGAAGTGGCCGTCACCGATGGCGACAAGGTCGAGGCGCAGTCACGCTTCGGTTTCAGCGTCAACGCCTATGGCGTGGGTGACTTGGTGGCCCGCATCAACCAGTTCTCCGACGCCGACGCCGACAAGCTGGTGCAGCTCTATCGCGATACCTACACCGTCACCAAGCAGCATGACCGGCCCGACACGTTGCGCGTCGCGGCTAAAATCGAACTCGGCCTGCGCGCCTTCCTGGAAGAGGGCGACTTCGGCGCATTCACGGACAACTTCATGATTTTGCATGGTTTGGGACAGTTGCCCGGCATCGCCGTGCAGCGCCTCATGGCCGACGGATACGGTTTTGGCGGCGAGGGCGATTGGAAGACCGCAGCCACGGTTCGCATCATGAAGGTGATGGCCACCGGCCTCACCGGCGGCACCTCGTTCATGGAAGACTACACCTACGACTTCACCGGAACGCCGAAGGAACTGGGCTCGCACATGCTCGAAGTTTGCCCCTCCATCGCTGCGGCCAAGCCGACGGTTGAAGTGCATCCCCTGGGTATCGGCGGCAAGGCCGACCCGGCCCGCCTGGTCTTCACGGCGCCTTCCGGGCCGGCGGTTGTGGCCTCGTTGATCGACATGGGAAACCGTTTCCGCTTGATCGTCAATGAAATCGACGTCATCCAGCCCGAGCATCCGCTGCCCAAGCTGCCCGTTGCCCGCGCTGTCTGGGTTCCCCGGCCCAACCTCAAGGTGGCTTCAACGGCCTGGATCTACGCCGGCGGCGCGCACCACACCAGCTTCAGCCAGGCTCTCACCATGGAGCACCTGGTCGACTTCTGCGAAATCGCCGGCGTCGAGCTGATTCCCATCGACGGCGATACGAAGATCAACGATTTCCGCCGCCTGCTACGCTGGGAAGAAACCGCCTACTCGCGCCGCTAGTTTTTTCGGTGCTTGTAAAAAACTGACGAAATATTGTGCCCCATTCATCGTAGCTCTACAGGGCAGCGATGAACGGGGCACAGCTTCATATGGCCTTATGGCAATTCTTCGGAGCCAATGAACGAGCCACCTGCCGGAGGATCTCCGCCATGCGTATCTTGCTCACATTGATAATAGGACTTCGCCATTTCATAACAACTCGGTGGTTCCGCAGAGTGTTGACTGGCACGGTCCTCTTACTCGTCGCGATCAGTAGCGCTTGTTCCGCACAAAACAGGGTTGTCGCTAGTGAACCTCCTGTGAAGTGGATCGGCGATGGAATAGACCGCCAGGCCATTCGAGAAGACATTGTGCGGGCACAACAAGCCCTACGTTCTTTTGCCTCGACAAACCATCTCGATAGCGGGCTGGAGGCTTTGCGAATCGGCCACATCGAGATTTTCAGTAGCAAAACAACGTTCGATCAGCGGCTGATCACAGTCGATGGTTTGTCCCCCGACACAAAGTTCCCACCCTCATACGTGGCAGTGGTCGATGGAAACGTGCTATTCGCATGTAGCGAACAGGCGGCGATTGCTTCAAATCCAGTGGTGAAATCGCAGACGGACTATGTACAACTGCTTACCCATGAAATGGCCCATGCGCTTCATATCGCGCTACTGGGTGGGGACGAAGCGCGCATGGGGCCGCGGTGGTTTTACGAGGGTTTCGCTGTCGTTGCGGCGGGGCAGTTTGCCGACCAACCGTCGATCTCAAAGCAGGAATATCTTGACGTGGTGTTCTCCCACACCAAACCGGACTACCGGCTATACGGGGCGGCGCTACGAAAGCTCGCGCAAACCTATCCTCTGGCTGAATTGATAAGCCGGGCCAGTAAACCTGGGTTCTGTGATTGGGCAGCCTCCGCTGTGAGCTTCCCCAAATAAGTTATAGCCGTGCTCCAGCTTTGGGCGGTGGCCCAAGCGTCGGTATCTCTCGAGCCACTTACAGAATCGCCTCTGCGGAACGATAAATTGCAAAAGGCAGGTAGCCCAAACATCGATACTGCTTCCTTCACTCATATCAAAGATGAGAAGCTGTGCCCCGTTCATCGCAGCTTTATCGCGATGAGCGGGCGGCGAAATCTTGCCGTCCACTCCGACTCGATTTCAACCGCTCCTCGAAGACCGGTCGCGTAGTGGTTGAAGCTGCTCCACGTGCAGTCGCCGAGAGATGCAACCAATCCGCGCTTCACCGGGTTTCGATGGATGTAGCGTATCACTTCGGAGCGGGCATCTTCACCACGGACATTACCGTCAAAATAGCGTTCCTGCCAGAACTTCTCGCGCTGACCTTTTAGCTTGCGCGATGTGATTTGCTTTACGGCTTTGAGAAACTGGGCCAGGAGGATCGATGGTGGCTCGTTGATGAGCAAATGGACGTGCTCGGGCATCAGGACGTAAGCGTAGATCCTTGCCTGATGTCGCGCACAAGTCAGTTCCAGTACGGCCTCAACTGTGTTCTTGGAGCCCGGCGCATCGAGAAGAGGGAGACGGTGAAAGCAGCTGAAGGTGATGAAGTGAAGGGCTTCTGCTCTCTGGAACCGTTTCAGACCGTACGGCATGATGCTATCGTAGTCCGACCACGAACTAACCTCAAGACCCACGCCCGTTCATCGCGGCTTTATAGGGCCGCGATGAACGGGGCACAGCTTCCTATGGTATATGGCGATCTTCGGGACTGACGAGCGGGCCACTTGCCTGTCAAGCAAAGCTCACAGCAAGCACATGACCGATTGCATGACAGAGCAGCACGTATTCGAAGCCGTAGCGGGCATAGATCATACCGAGGCCCAGGGCGAAGATGCCATTCATGAGCAAGGTCAGTGTGATTACTGTGACGCTTTGGCCAGGAAGTCCGCTGGCATGGAAGAGAACAAAGAAAATCGCCGCAACCACGATACCCGCCCACCTTCGTCCTCGAGCGATTCTTACGACGAGGCTCATGATGAGAAGATGAACGACAAGTTCTAGACTGCCAGCGGCAAAGAAAACACTCGCGACCCGCGACCAAAGCGGCCCGCCGAGATTGGGCAAATGGAGATTCCTCAGCATCCAGATGGTTGCCAGCGCGAAGAGAACGCCAAAGACAATTGCGACCGGGAATCCATTTTTCCGGTAAGGTTCCGCGCCGTGGTCGAGACGGCGCAGGTACGGCATGGGAAGAGAGATGGCATCCGCGCAACGCAGGCCAAACCAGGTCGAAGCCGCACTGATGATTGTGACCACAGCCGCGAAGAGGAAGAGTTGTGCGGCTGGTGGCTGGGGGTTGGCAGAGGCCAGAATGCTCGGCAGAAAGAGCACAGCACCCAGCAGCCCAAGACCGCTCAGCGTTACAAATCGCCGGGTGATTGATAACGTGCTTGATGATTGCATGGTTTCCTCTCTTTTGTGGGGGGCGGGCGTCAGGTGGCCAAGCATCGATTCAACTTCCTTCGCTCATTATTGATCCGGCACGTTTGCACCGCCACTCCGTGCCCCATCCATTCCGCGTTTTTTGCGGAATGGGTGGGAAACCATTATGTATTCGTTTTGTGCCGGATCAGTAGCCAACACAGACGGTCCCATTCATCACAGCTTTATCGCAATGAACGGGGCACAGCCTTTCATGCCTTGCGGCAATTCTTCGGAGTTGATGTGCGGGCCACCTGACGTTCTCCTGTTGCTCAGCCCGCGATTCTTTATGCTCTACGGTGTCGAAGTGGCTGGATACTGGACGATGGTCATCCAGAGGCCGCTATTGATGCCGCCCAAAGAAGCCGGCCCGAGCGTCAACGCGCCGGTAGTGGCGTCGATATTGTAGCCGAGGATGTTATCGAACCGGCTGACATAGAGATAGCTTCCCGTGGGGTCGGCGATGATTCCGTTGACGCCCGAGGCGAACGGCGAACCGGAGAACTCGGTCAGTGCGCCGGTGGTGTCGTCGATCTGATAGCCGGAGATGGTGCCGTCGTAGGTGTTGACCGCATAAAGAAAGTCTTTCGCCTGGGCCAGCAGCGTGGGATTATTGCCGGTTGTAAAAGGCGAGCCAGCAACGGCAGTCAGCGCGCCCGTGGAACTGTCGATGGAAAAAGCCGCGATCTGGTTGGTGCCGGCCAGCGTGATGTAGACGAAGCTGCCAGTGTCGAGGATGCCAAAGGGCGCGCTGTCAGCGGCGGTCTGGCCCTTGACGGAGAAGGGCGAACCGGCAACGGCGGTAAGCGCGCCCGTGGAACCAATCGAATAGGCCAGCACACCGCCCGGCTCCGATTGATTGGCGGCGTAGAGATATTTCCCCGAGGGATCGACGGTGATTTGCTGGGTGGTCCCGGAGGCGAATGGCGAACCGGAGATTTCGGTGGGGACGCCAGTGGTGCTGTTCACGGAGTAGCCGTGGATGTTGTTGTTGCCGGTGTCGGCCACATAGAACAGTAGCTGGTCGGGCACGACGGCAATGCCTTGCGGGTTGGCTTGCGTCTGGACGAAGAATGGCGATCCGGCTAGCTCGGTGGCCTTGCCGGTGGTCGAGTCCAGCGAATAGCCGATGACCTCGCCGTTGCCTGTGACGCCGGTCAGTTGCGGGAAAGAAATGTACATGAATTTGTAGTTGACGGTGGCCATGCCGTTGGTGCCTAGAACCGGGGCGGCGCCTGACGTCCACTTGCTGAAGCCGCCGGTATCAGGGTCGATGACCAGCGTTTCAAAGTAGTTGAGCCGGGCTGTGCGGGCGGCGCCGTAGAGCACCTCGAGGCCGGGGGTCATGATGGTGTAAGCAGTGGAGGCGACCTCGCTATCGTTATAGCCTTTGGCAGAGGCTATGGCCTTCACCGTTTCGGTTTCGGCGACGGTAATCGCCCCGGAGTATGCGGTCGATGCGGTGGTCGGGGTGCTTCCGTCGGTGGTGTAGTAGATAGCCGCTCCGGATGTGGAGTCAGTGATCTTGACGGTCTTGGATTCATAAAACGTCCCTGTTTTAAGGCTGAAGGCAGGCATGGCCGCGGTCTGCTTCGTGGAATCGCAGCCGGCAAACACGAGGATGAACACAAAAGCAAATGGGGGGAAAAATTGAAATAACCGGCTCTTCATGCAGTCCCTCTCCTCTGCAATTGCAGAACGAACAAAATGGGTAAGAAATAAGGATCGAAGAATTTTCGGCTGGGTTGGGTAGAATTCCACCTTAACTGCATAAACGATAAACCAAGAGAACGGCTTAAGTGGAACCCTATGCCACATTAAGGGACGGCGAGTGGCCCAAGTACCAGGATGTCCATTAATCCACCAGGATGTCCATTAATCCACCAGGATGTCCATTAATCCACTTACTGAACATCGCATAATATAGTGACAGTTTTGGTCATATAGCAGTAAGCTATCAGGCATGACACGATCCAATGCTCCGCGTCGTGACTTCGCCGCCATGCAAGAACGGCGCCGCCGCGCCGCGCGGCTGTTTGCCGCCGGCAAGCGTTCCCAGGCGGAGATCGCCCGTGAACTCGACATCAGCCGTCAGAGCGTAAGCCGATGGTTCAAGGCCTGGCGGCAGGACAATCCGAATTGGATTCGTGGAGCAGGGCGAGCTGGCCGCCTGCCGCAACTGGACAAGGCGCAGCTCAAGCTGGTGGACAAGGCCTTGCGGCAAGGCGCGCAGGCCCACGGTTTCGCAACCGCTCTGTGGACCTTGCCCCGCGTGGCGGCGGTCATTGAGCGTACCACGGGCGTTCACTATCATCCTGGCCACGTATGGAAGATTCTTGCGGCCATGGAGTGGAGCCTGCAACGACCGGCCAAGCGGGCGCGAGAACGCAATGAAGAAGGGCGGCGTCAGTGGATGGCGAAGCGCTGGCCTGCAATAAAAAAAACGCCCGGCGACGAAAAGCCTGGATTCTCTTCCAGGACGAAAGCGGAGTCTCGGAGCGACCACCGGTAAGGCGGACCTGGGCGCCGAAAGGGGAGACTCCGGTGTTGGTTTATGCCTTCAACTGGAAGAAGCTGTCGATCAGCGCGGCGCTCGGCTATCGCTGGGACGGCAAGCGCTGCCGGTTGTGGTTTCAGACCCAGCCAGGCAGCTACAACGACGAGCGCCTGATTGCTTTCGTGCGTGATCTGAAGAAGCACCTGCGCGGGCAGAAGGTGATTCTGATCTGGGATGGATTGCCTGCGCATAAGAGCCGGAAGATGAAGCAGTATCTGGAGAGCCAGCGTGGTTGGCTGCAAATTGAGACGCTTCCGGGTTACTCTCCTGACCTGAATCCGGTAGAGGACTTATGGAGCAACATCAAAGGTCAGGAATTGGCCAACCGCTGTGTTGCCGGACTTGGCGAGGCCGAAGACGGCGTGCGCTGCGGCATGAATCGCGTGCGCCAATCCATGCTGCCGTTTTCCTTCTTGCACCACGCGGGGCTCTTTTTTTGACATGACACGTCACTCTATTATGCGATGTTCAGTAA
>Ga0224528_1000500_pt1 | contig 29822 bp, 9 predicted proteins | sample CBST25metaG_2_FD_179888 | JGI IMG/M metagenome (GOLD analysis project Ga0224528, IMG submission 179888) | Peat soil microbial communities from Stordalen Mire, Sweden - C.B.S.T25 | ecosystem: Environmental > Terrestrial > Soil > Wetlands > Peat | place: Sweden: Norrbotten County, Stordalen Mire...
CGCTTAGGCTCTTCCGGGTCCACCTTCCAGGGCGGCGGCGCGGGCAATCCGCCATGGGCCAGGGGCAGTTCGGCAGCCACCGGCAGCAGTTGCGCCAGCGTCTCCTTGCCAAAAATCTGATAGATCCGCTCCGCCGTGCGCGCCACCGGAGGCGCGGAAACAATGGTGTGCGTGGCCGACAGCAGCTCGAAGTGCTTCTGAGGATGGACCAGCGCGTAATGCGTCACCAGCGCCGTCACATGCGCCAGCTCGGTCGATTCGGCCCGCAAAAACTTCCGCCGCGCCGGGGTGTTAAAGAAGAGATCACTCACCGCCAAGGTCGTTCCCCGCGGCAAGGCAGCGTCTTCCACGCGCAAAATCTTGCCGCCGGCGATTTCCACCAGCGTTCCCGCGCCCTCGCCTTCCACACGGGTCTCCAGAGTGACGCGCGCCACGGATGCGATGGAGGGCAGCGCCTCGCCCCGGAAGCCCAGCGTGGCAATCGCCAGCAGGTCTTCGGCGGTGCGCAACTTGCTGGTGGCGTGACGCTCAAAGGCCAGCAGGGCGTCGTCGCGGTTCATGCCGCAGCCGTCGTCGGTGATGCGGATCAGCTTGCGCCCGCCGGCCTCCACCTCGACGCGAATCCGCGTCGCGCCCGCGTCCAGTGCGTTCTCCAGCAGCTCCTTGACCACGGAGGCGGGACGGTCCACCACCTCGCCGGCGGCGATCTGGTTGGCGACCTGATCAGAAAGTACGCGGATGCGGCCCATAGTTCTTTAGGGTATCGCAAAGACAGGGTGCAGGCTGGTTGAAAACCCCTTCCAAACGCCAAAATGCCGCCCATCAGGCGGCATTTTGACGTTTACGATGAATACAGTTGCTAAATTCCCACCCCGAATTCGCAGGGGTCTTCGTCGGCATGTGCATAGAAGTCGTAGGGGGTGCGGTGGTTGAATTTGTAGCGGCTGCACACCTTGCGGCCCACAAAAACGCCCAGCGCGGCCACGGCCACGCCGACGCTCAACCAGCCCAGCACCTTCAGGGCGCCGGCATCATGGCTCACTTCACTGGTTTCTTCCTGAGCGTCAAGGGGCTTTTCTTCCGTGGGCATGAGCGCGCAATCTCCTCTGCCAATGATAACGCTTCCACGCCTTTCCGCAGCGTCTTCGCCTACTTCAACACCGCAATCCGGGACAGCCAGAGGTTTTTCCGCTCCTCGGGCAAAAAACTTGCGCGGATCGAGTTGGCGGCCAACTGCCGCAGCTCGTCGCGCGTGAATCCCTGCTCGGTGTGGGCCAGCAGGTATTCATTGGCCAGGTCGGAGCCAAAAAATGCCGGATCGTCGGAGTTGAGCGTCACCAGCAGCCCCTGATCGAAGTAGCGGCGCAGCGGGTGCGTGGCAAACGAGGGGCAAACCCCGGTGCGCACATTCGACGTGGGATTCAGCTCCAGCGGGGTGCTTCGCACCTTTAACTCTTCGAGCAGTGCGGGGTCGTCGATGGCCGAAAGCGCATGGCCAATCCGCTCCGAACCAACCGCCAGCGCCTCCCAAATGGCCTCTGGCCCCGTGGTTTCGCCGGCGTGGTTGGTCAGCCTGAGCCCGGCCTCTTTGGCTTTGGCGTAGTGGGCGCGGAAAGGCGTAGAGCCGGTGTGGCGCTCGTCGCCGCCCAGGCCAATGCCGATGATCGACGGATAAGCCGGTTTGAGCTCGGCGGCCTTCAAAAATACCCGTTCGGCCTCGGCGACGCTGAAGTGGCGCACGGCGTCAAAGATCCAGAAGAGAGAAATCCCCAGCTCGCGCTCTCCCCGCTCCCGAGCCCGCTCCAGGGCGACAAAGATGGGCTCGAAGGCGGCCGGATCGTGATGACGCCAAAGATAGATGACGCCCACCGAGATGAAGACCTCGGCATGAACGACGCCCTGCTCGGCGAGGTGCTCCATCATGCGCCATGCGGCCAGCTCGTAATCGTCGGGGCCAATCAGCAGACGGGTGACGGCCTTGAAGGCCTCCAGAAACTCGCTGAAATCATTGAAACGATAGAGCGCCTCGGCCTCGGCCAGGGTCAGCGGATGGACATCGTGGCGGGAGCTCAGCTCCGCCAGCGTCGAGGGCAGAATCGTGCCCTCCAGGTGCAAATGCAACTCGGCCTTGGGCAGCCGGCGAATGTATTCCTTGATTTCGGTCACGCTTCCAGTTTAACGGGAAGCCGGTGGGTGTGCATGACAATCCAGTTGCGTTCTTCCCTACCGGGCCGCCCACGGACAAAGCCCTGTCCGTGGGAATCCCAGCCCTTGGGCGGCCTGCTGTCACCCGGGCCACCACACCGCAAGCTCACTGCACAACGACCTTGACCACCAAGGTATGCGTAATTCCACTGCCCACCGCGGTGATTGTTGCCGTATAGTTTCCCGCGGGCGCATTGGTGATGGTGCTGACAGGCGTTGTCTTGGCGCTTCCTCCACAGCCCGCAACGGCGATCAATATCACCACCATGAGGCACAGCCACTTGCTTCTGGCGCGCTTCCAGCTTGCGGGAATGGCCAGCAGCAGCAAACCGGAAAGCGCCAGCCCTTCCCCAGTGATCCATCCCTTGCGATTCCGCTCCAGAGAAGAAGTGGCCGTCGCCGGGATCGAGGTGTTGATGGTCACCGTGGAAGTTGCAAACTGCGACGAATTGGTTGGCAAAGTCAATGTCGAAGGAGAGAGTGAGCAGGTTATATCGGGCGACGATGTGGCGCAACTGAGCGCGACCGTGCCACCCAACTGTTGCAGAAAGCTGGAAAGCGACGAGCCCACTGACACTGTCGTTGTTGCTGAACCGCCAGAAGCTATGGCAAGCACGGACCTTGAAGTGGTAAAGGAGAAGTCGCCCGCATTGATCGTGATTGTCAACGGAGCGCTTGTGCTTGGGTTGTGATAGGCATCCCCTTGATACGTCGCGATGTAGGGGAGTGCGCCAGAACTCATTAGATATTCTTGACTGATCGGCACAACCGCCGTTCCCGAGCTATCCAGCGAAACCAACAGCCCGGGAATGTCGTAAAGTCCGGCCTGATAGAGGGAGATATAACCGGTCGGGGTTGTCGTTCCACCAGTAACATGCACGGTAACCGCAAGCTGCCCCTCCGGAGTGACGCTGGTCGTATTGGCCGTTACGGTTGTCGTCGTGGAGGCCAGGGTGTTGGTATAGACGATCACCTGGCTCGGGTTATAAGCCGTCGTGCTTGGCAGCAGGTTTGTGTCGCCGGAGTAACTCGCATTCAGCGCATAGGTTCCCGGCGTACTGTTGTCAAAAGTAGCTAATCCGACGCCCATCATCGCATATCCAGGCAAGTTTACAGGGGATAGCTGTACGAGCTGCGACTGGCTGCCATAGGTAACAGTGACCGTTCCGCCCACCGGCAACTGCCCCAGGTTGCTCGACACCTCGAAAGGAACCTCGAGCACCTTGCTTACCGGCATGGTAATCGTCGGCGGAGTGCCCGTGGGATCTCCCACCGAGTAACTGATCAGCACGCCCCCCGTCAAGCCTCTTGTGATGGTGAAGGTAAGGCTCGATGAGGTGCCGGCATTGAAGCTCGCGTCTCCCGCATACGATGCAACGATGACGTGTGTTCCTGCTGCTAGCGCCGAGGTCTGGATATAGGCCACGCCCTTGGCATTCAGATTCAGCGTCGTCCACGCGACGCCGTTGTCCGTAAGCGTTACCTGGCCGGTGGCAATGCCATCCGGGTTGGCCGCTGTCGAGGAGGCCCCATACACCTGCACATCGAACCAGAAGAAACTTCCGTACTTTGTGCTGACGCCATTCACCAGCGGCGCGGAAGGCAATGTATTTGAGTTTGCATCCTCGCCCCAATAAGTTCCGCTCAGCGCCACCGTCGAGTTCTCTGGTGTCACTGTCACACTGACGGGTGCGGAGGTGCTGCTGGCAAACGTCCCATCCCCGCCATACTGCGCAACCAGCGAATAGGTTCCGGCGGGCAGTGAATTAAGCGATGCCTGGCCTGTGCCATTGACCAGCGCCAGCGCGCCTGCTTCGGCATTGCCCAGTGTGGAGTCGACCAGCGCCACGGAGCCAGTCGGAGTGCCCGTGGCGCTTCCCTTGGGCGTCACAGACGATGTAACTGTGACCGCCGCGCCGTGCGCGAAACTGGTCGAGGAGAGCGCCAGCGAAGTGGTGGTTGGGGCAAATGTAATTTTGCTCCAGTTGGCGATCAGGTTATTCACATCAATCGAGCCCAGGCCGCTGGCCAGGTCATAGCCCACGCCCGCCTGATACCCCTGCAATGTATAGAAACCATCGCCATTCGTGTCCAGTGTGCAATCCGCCGTTCCCTCGGTGCAAGGCACATTGTTATTGCCGACGGTAACATCATGAAATACTGAAGGTATCTGCGCGGCGAGCGGATATAAAACAAAGTTGGGGTTGCCCTGGCGTCCCTTTTGCGACTGATCCACCAGCGCCATGATGGCCGCCATCGCCGGCGATGAGGCGGAGGTGCCGCCAATGCCGGTAATGGGAGCAGCCCCCGTGGTTGAATCCGTCAGGCAATCCGTCACGTAATAGCAGACAGGCCAAAAAGAAAAGTTATCACCGTTGGCGGCGAAGAGGCTCACGTCGGGAATATCGCGCACGCCATCCTGCGGTACGCCAACGCCCGTTTGCCAGGCTGGTTTTGCGTAGCCCGCCGTGCACGCAGTGTAATAGCCAGTCGCCGGATCCTCGACACCCTGCACACAACTGCTTGGACCGCCGCTTCCGCTGGAGGTTGTATCATCGGACGTGGCACCGCCAACATTGAGGCCCAGGGCATCGTTCCACGGCTGCTCTGGCACGGGAGAGAGCAGCGAAGTAGACGGCGCTACAGCTCCCGTGGTATCCCAGTAGGTTTTAACCTGCTTTTCGGCGGCACTCAGGCTGCTGTAATCGCTGTAATAGAAGTCGGTGCCGCCTACCGAAACGTTATAAGGCGTCGAACCGAAACCATTGACCGCCCTACCGTGGAGCGCTTGCTCCTGACCATTGTCGCAGCCGCCCGAGCCGCTATCTCCCGAAGAGACAAAGACCGACTGGCCCTGCGCCGCGGCCTGCGCCCACAAGTTATTCATATAGAGATTGGTTGCCAGCCCGAGTTCCATTTCGCAGACGCCATAACTGAGGCTCAGAACATCGGCATCATTGTCATCGACCGCGCGAAGAGCCGCCCCATATAACCCCGACAACGATACCCCGTCCGTATCCTCGCCGACATACAGATAGACCTTTGCATCGGGAGCGACCGAGCCGCTAACTTCAACATCGAGATCCGCCTCCACGCCAGCCGAGTCGCCATCCGAGCCAGGATCGTTTCCGACTACGATCTCAGAGGGAAGGTTGCTGGAGAGGCCAAAGAGCTTTCGGTAATTTCCAACCACCGTGTTATCCACGCCCGACGCGCTGATAATTCCGATGGTTTCGCCGCTGCCCGTATAGCCCGCCTTGTAGACGGGGTTCAAATCATACTGCACGGCAAAATCACCGGGCGCTACAACCAGATAGACGCCGCTGCCCGAGGGGTAACTCCACTGCGGCGTGACCTGATGTGTGCGGGGAGAAAAAGACGCCTGTCCCAGTACTTGCGTATACGAGGCTGGCTTGATGTCATTCAACGAGGCCAGGCCGGCAACCACCGAAGACAGCGCGGCGGGGATTTTCGGGTCGCTGCTGTTGGCGTGGAAGGTAACTCCGTCCTTCAGATAGCGATGTATCTCGGTATGAAATGCGCTTCGCACCTGGGCCGCGTTTCCTGAAAAACTGATTGCGGTTCTTCCCTGGCTAAGTTTATCGACCGTAAATCCCTTGCCTTGCAGCCACGCGGCAATCGTCCGCATGTCCGCGTCGCCGACGCCAAACTGCTTGCTGAAATCGGCTGGCTTGAGCCACTTATGATAATGCGCGGAGTCAGGATTGTGCAGATCGGCCATCAACTGCTTGAGTGCAACCTCCTGCGCCGGCGACCGCTTCAGCACCAGCAGCAGCCCGTTGAGAGGGGTTGAATCGTCCACCGCTCCCTGGTCATACCGGGACAGCGCCCGCGGCGACGTATTTCCATGCAGCGTAACTTGCTTGCTGTCGTCAACGACGCCGACGATGCGCCGTGCCGCCAACTGGTCCTGCGCCATCAACGCGGAGGCGGCCAAGAGTACGCCCGACACTGTAATTAGAAGAGCTTTCAAGAAATAATTCCCAATACGCGCCATGAGCTATCCTCAATACCAGGGTTAATGCGCGCTCCCGCGCCAATCATCTTCATGCACCGATCACTCGGCGCGAGAAAATCCTTCTAACGCACGATCAAATTCATGCTCACCGTGGCCGACTGTCCGCCGCCCGAGGCTGTCACCGTAAAGGCTGTCGTCCCTTTGGGCGTGTCGTTGCCGCTGCCGCCACAGGCCGTCATCCCCAAGCCCGCAGACAGCAGAAGCAGAATCGCCAGCCACCGCGGAAAACGCCTGCGCGCCATGAAGAGTCCCGCGATTGCGAAGAGTCCCGGCAGCGCCAAGGCGGCCATGATGTGCGCGCCGTTGCCAGCTAGCCGCGCGCTCGCAACTGTGCCGTTGGTGGTAATCGTCAGCAGCGAAGTACCCGCGCTGCTGAGCGCGCCAAAGCTGCACACCGCATCCGCCGGCAAGCCTGAACAAGTGAATGTAATCGAGCTGGCGGAGAAATTAGCCACCGTCAGGGTGGATGTTCCCGCGCCGCCCGAGGCAACCGACACGGAGGTGGGACTGGCCGTGACAGCGGGCAACGGAGCCGCGCTGACGGTAAGGCTCGCGGGAGCAAAGTCAAGAGCGGTAAACAAGTTGTTCCCGGAGTAATTTGCGGTGATGGCAAAGGTTCCCGTGGCAGAGAACACCTGGGCGTCCAGGGAGGCCGTGCCATTGATCAACGTCACGGCAGAACCCAGATTCACGCCATTCGACAGGAACTGCACCGTTCCGGTAGGCACGACAGAGCCAGACGGTTGAGATACCGTCACGCTCACCGTGGCGCTCTGCCCCGCCACCAGGCTCGCGGGAGAGACGCTGACCACGCCCACGGGCACAAGCTGGGGCTTGATGGTTAAGCTCAAGGTCGCCATTGCGGTGGCGGGAGCCGCCGCCGAGTCTGTCACCTTGATGGAAAAGCTTGAGGTGCCGGCCGCGGTTGGAGTGCCCGAGATTACGCCTGTTGCGGAAGCCAGCGATAGCCCCGCGGGCAGGGATGAAGTGCTCAACCCGGAAACATTGACGCTCCACGTATAAGGCGGAACCCCATTGGCGGCTTTAAGCGTTGTGGAATAGGCCGAATTCACCAGGCCACTGGGCAGAGTGGTTGTGGTCACCGCCAGCGGCTGAGGATAAATGCTGATCGACTGGCTGGCGGTTGCCTTGTTGGGCGTTGCCGCCGAGTCGGCAACCTGCACCACAAAACTCTCCGTGCCGGTTGCCGTCGGGGTTCCCGCGATCACCCCTGTCTTGGGTGCAAGCGTCAGTCCAGCGGGCAAGCTACCGGAAAGTAGACTCCACGCATAGGGCGGAATTCCGCCCGTGGCCGCCAGCGTTTGCGCATACTTGGTGGCAATCTCGCCATTGGCCAGGCTGCTGGTGGATACCTGCAAGGTTGGCGCACTGCCCACTACGACGGTGACGCTGCCCGACTCCATGCCGCCGCAGGTCAAGGCATAGCTGAACGTGCCTGAACTGGCCGGAGTCACAACCGCAGAGCCGCTGTAAATCTGGGTTGTGGCGTCGTACTTTCCACGTTGCAGCCCTGTCCACACGGCATCTTTTGGACCCCCCTCGACAAAGGCATGGCACTGCCGCAAGGTCGTCGAGAAGGCATTCAAAACCTGCCACTTCAGCTTGACGCTCTGCCCCACATCGGCGGTAGCCAGACTCGATGTCACTTGCACCGGCGCAGCCAGCGCGGGCGAGATGTTCAGGCGAAAGACAACGCCCGCGCTGCTGGCGCCGCCCGAGGCCACGCCATAGAAATTTCCGTCGCTACCCTGCACCAGGCCAGCCTGCGCCTCCGCCCCATCCGTGGAAGCACTGGCAAAGGCGTAAAGCGTGGTCAGGATTCCCTTGGGGGTGATTTGAAAAACCGTTCCCAGGCTATTCACGCCACCCATAAAGGTCGTGCCATAAAGGTTGCCATCACTGCCCCACACCAGTCCCCACGGACTGGAACCGTCATTGCCGCCAGTGAAGAGGTAGAGAGTCGTCAGCACTCCCTTGGGCGTGATTTTGAAGATCGTTCCGTTTCCACCATCCGCTGCGCTGATCGCCCCCGTCGAGCCGGTCGATCCATAGAAGTTGCCATCGTTGCCCTCGACCAGCGCGCCGACCGGCGACGCTCCATCCCCGTTGCCGCTGAAGTTATAAAGCACAGTCAGCTTGCCGGCCGGCGTTAGCTTGAAGATCTCGCCAAGGCTGTTTGCTCCGCCCTGTCCGGTGCTCCCGTAGAAGTCGCCGTCACTGCCCTCGACCAACTGCGTCGAAGTTGTGGTGCCATCGGGCCCATCAAAGGCCAAAATCGGCGTCATCACCCCGTCCGCGCTTACGTTAAAGGCCAGACCGTCGCCGAGCGAGCCATCGCCAGAGACCCCGTAGTAGTTGCCGTCGCTGCCCTCAATCAGGCCACTCTCGGGATTTCCGCCGCCAGAACCGCCAGAAAAACCGTAAATGGTCGTCTCAGTGCCCGAAGAAGTGATCTGATAGACCGCCCCCGTTCCAGCCACAAGCAGATTTCCATAGGCTGTTCCATAGAAATTCCCGTCGCTGCCCTGGATCACATTCGACAGGACCGTGCCGCCGTCCGTCGCTCCATTGAAGTTGTAGAGCGTGGTCAGAGTTCCCGTTGGAGTGATCTTGAAGACCGAACCAAGATCGGTAAAAAAATTCCCCGCCGTCGTCCCATAGAAATTGCCATCGGCGCCCTGAACCAGTTGCGCCACCGGAATCTCGCTATCCGTGGCGCCCTGGAAAGAATAGAGAACGGATTCCGTAGCAGTGGTTTGGGCCTGCAACGGCGAGGAAAATACGGCCGCCAGCGGCAAAAGGACGAAAGCAACGGCAAACGCGCAGAATCGCGCCGCACACGACCGGAGGTTTCCCAAAAGAGGCAACGTAACCATATATCCAATCAACGCTGCTCGGCGCGGCGTGTCAAAATAATTTACCTTAACTCGCTTCTTAACTGGTAACTTCCGTCCACTGAAGTATTTATGGAAAATTCACCGGTTGCCATCACCTTGTCATCATGGAGTGTGTGTTAAATTCTGATCATGAACGGCCCTAATTATGATATCTATCGATTCGATTGTTTCGAGGTGCGGATAAAAGCGGGCGTCCTTCTTCGCAATGGCCAGCGCGTCAAAATCCAGGAACTTCCTTTTCGCTTGTTGCTGGTTTTGCTTGAGAATCCTGGCAGAATTGTCTCTCGTGAGGAGCTGCGCCAGCGCCTGTGGAGCCAGCAAAGTTTTGGCGAATTGGATAATGGCCTGCACGTCGCGGCCGCAAAACTCCGCGAGGCTCTCCGCGAGACCGCCTCCGATCCCCACTTCATTCGCACCGTGCCGCGCGAGGGTTATCAATTCATTGGCAACGTCTCTTCCACCCTCGATCAGCCGGAGGAATGCCTGGCCGAAGCAGAATCCTACGCGTCTCCATCGCCAAAAACCGTGACTGGCACACCGGCAAATTCGCGCAAAAAGGTCGCGCTCACCTTGCTGGCTGCTTTTCTGCTTGCTTCGGCAGTCATCGCGGCCTTTCTGCTGGCCTATGAACGCCGCCCCATCGCCACCAGCCACGACAGGCTGGTGATCGGCAGCTTCATCAACCGCACCGGCGACCATGCCTACGACGGCACATTATCCTTACCTTTTCGCGTCAAAATCGGAGAGTCTCCCTACCTGAGCGTGATCTCTGACCAGCAGTTCCGTCGCCTCATCAAGGAGCCGGACAAGGCCACGCTTGACGACAAGCTCCATGCCTGCGCGCAGTTAGGTGCGCAAATATTGGTTGAGGGCCAAATCGCGGCCAACAACCAGAACTACACGGTCCAGTTGACCGCCTGGCGATGCTCGAGTGGCCGCCAACTGACCACGCAAGCGGTTGAGGCGAATCTTCACACCGACATCCTGACCGCCCTGGACCTGGCCACGGAAAAGCTGCGCAGACGACTGGGAGAATCAGACAGTTCGCTCAAAAGATTCAATGTTCCGGCGCTGCAGGCAACCACCGGATATTTGGCCGCCTTGCGTGCTTATAACCAGGGCGAAGAAAAGCACATGCAGGGCCGCGAATTCGAGTCTGTGGCAGACTACAAACTGGCCATCGACCTCGATCCGCAATTTGCCCTTGCCTACGCCCGCCTGGGAACCATCTACCGGAATACCGAAGAATTGTCGCTGAGCCGCCAGTACTATCAGAAAGCCTTTGATCTGCGCGAACGCACCACTGATCGCGAAAGGCTTTACATCACCTCTGGCTACTACAGTTATGCGACCGGAGAGATAGAGCGCGCCGTCGAGGCCTACCAGCTATGGCGCGCCGTCTATCCCCGCGACATTATCCCGGTCAATAACCTGGCCAGCCAATATCTGATCCTCGGTCAGCCGGAGAAGGCGGTGGAACTGGCGCGCGCCGCCATCCGCCTTGATCCCGCCATTGACCTGCCTTATGCCGTGCTGGCAGAGGCATATCTGAGAACCAGCGATGACTCCAGCCTTTCGCAACTATGCAATGACCCCCTTCATGGCAAGACGCAATCGATCGGATTTCATCTTTCATGTTTCCAGGGCGCCCTGGCCAAGAACGACGAAGCGGAAATGCGACGGCAATTCCAGCTCAGCGAAGGGAACCCGCAACGGGGCGTTTTGCTTTTGGCCAAAGCAGAGGCGGAGTTTTATCACGGCAGGCTTCAGGAGTCGCATCGCATCTTTTCCGCGGCGCGACAAAGCGCCCTTGATGGCGGCCTCAACGAATTTGCCGCGGAGATTGGCCTGGAAGAAGCGTCGCTGGAGGCCAACATCGGGCGCGTCAACTTGGCCCGCCAGGAAGCAATGAGCCAACTGCAACTGGTTCCCTCAAGTGCGACTGCAAAGGCCGAGGCAGCCTATGTTTTTGCGCGCACCGGCGACATACCCCGCGCTCAGGCCGATGCCGCCAGGGCTTTTGCCCTCTCCCCCCAAGACACGATTCTCAACTACGCCATGCTGGCCTTGGTTCGTGCCCAAATCCAGCTTGAGCGGCACAATCCCGAGGCCGCCGTCCAGTCTCTCGAAGAGACTCGCCCCTACGACCTGAACGTTTTCACCGAACTGATGCCCGCCTACCTGCGCGGCCTGAGCTATCTTGATGGCCGGCGCTGGCAACAGGCGGCCGCAGAATTCCAGCACGTCCTCGACCACCGAGCCCTCAGTCCCAACTCGCCTTATATCAGCTTGGCGCAACTGGAACTCGGGCGCTCGCTGCAACTGGCGGGCGACCAAGCCAGCGCCGTGCGCAGCTATCGGCAGGCGGCATGGACCTGGAAAGACGCGGATCCCGACTATCCGCCACTGCAACAACTCCGAGCCTACCAACGCGAACTGGGAGACGGCAGCCTCGGCCAGTCCCGTCCTTGACGGCGGATCATCGACCAGAAGTTTGGGGCGGAACCACTATCTCCGCAAAATCCCTGAATCCTCTCTTCTTATCAATTACGTTATCAGCGAGTTATGAAATATTTTTCTCTGCCGGCGTTCGGCCCGCGGGTCTCTTCGTGATTTTCCGCGAAAGCGGGCTGTGCTATTTTCAAGTATGGGGTTTGGCCGGTTCTCTTTTTCATATTTTGCATTTGATACCGCATCCCTTATCTTGACGCGGAACGGACGGTATCTGCGCGTTCCTCGGCAAACAGCTCAACTGTTAGCAGTTCTTTTAGAACGGGCAGGCTCGGTTGTTAGTCGCGAGGAACTTCAGCAACTCCTCTGGCCAGATGGGGAGTTCATCGATCACGAACATGCCATCAATCGCGTGGTGAATCATTTGCGAATGGTGCTGCGCGATAATCCGCGCAAGCCGCAGTTCATTGAAACACTGCCCAAGCGTGGCTACAGGTTCGCCGCGGATGTGACCTTCGAGCCCGCGGAGGAAGCGTCTGAGGCAACCTCGGTAGCTGCCGAGCCCGTCGAGTTGGCGTTGTCGGCCACGGGCGACGCGGCAGGGGCGCTGATCGCAGCGGATCGGCCAGCATCGCGGTGGCCTGTTGGTGCGCGCGCGGGCGGATTCTTGCGTTGGAGCGGCTGGGGTGCGCTGGTGATCGTGGCCCTCGCAGTCGTCGTAACGGTATGGTTTCCGCATCGGATCAAAGAGAAGCCCGCCATCCTCTCGCTGGGAATTGTTCCCTTTGCCCATGAAGGAGACGGTGCGGAGCAGTTGGGAGAGAGTTTTCGGCTGGACCTGACCGACACCCTTTCGCAACTTCCCAATGTTCAGGTTCGCGCCTCCCACTCGCTGGCCAATTTGAAGCCCGACGATGCGAGCCTTCAGACCGCCTCGCGCGCTCTGCACCTGGATATGTTTCTGCTGGGCAAGCTGGTATTGCACGATCAGCAATGCTCGTTGAGCTTCGAACTGGTGCGGGGCAAGGATGCCGCTCACCTGGCCTCGTTCCACTACTCCGGCTCAGTCAATGAACTTGCGTCGATCCGCGACAAGGTGCAACGGAGCATTTTCTCGGCCCTGCAACTGACCGACAAATCGATTCAGGCCAGCAACGGCAGCACCGCGGACCAGCAGGCCTACAGCGCCTATTTGCAGGCACGCGATTGGGCGCGCCAGCGCACCATTCCAGCGCTGAATAGCGCCGTTGCGCAGTACAGCGTTGCAATCGGGCGTGATCCCGGTTTTGCACGAGCTTATGCGGGCATGGCAACCGCTCACTTGTGTCTGGCCAGTTCGGGAGTCAGTTCGCTTGACCAGTATCGCCAGGCGCAGATCTTCGCACAAAAAGCCCTGCAACTGAATCCCAACCTGGCCGAAGCGCACGCGGTGTTGGGATTTATAGCCAGCCGGGTAGACTGGGATGCCGCGAAAGGCGAAAGCGAGCTGCGCCAGGCCGTGCAGTTAGAACCGGACCAGGCTGCTTACCACGGATGGCTGGCGGAATTTCTGGCCCAGGAAAGCCGATTCGGCGAAGGCTTTCAGCAAAGCGATTTGGCGCGCGAAGACGACCCTCTGTGGCCGCACGTTTATACATACGAACAATTTGTCGCGGCCTCGGCCCGGGATTTTCCGCGACAGATTCAGGCCGCGAGGCAACACGTCAATATGCTTCCCGATTTTCCGCTCGCGCGCGGCCGCCTGGCATGGGCGCTGTTCGTAGGCGGGCACTATGAAGAGGCGATCGGCGAATGGCGCACCATGGCTGTCAAGGAAAAAGACCAGGAGCGAATTGCGTTGGAAGACCGGGGGCTGGCGGCATTTCGTCGTGGCGGCGTAAACGCGTATGCTGCCGTGCGCCTGAGCGCGATCACGGATCATCTGGACACGGCGGCGACCCATCCCGAAGATTTCCAGCCCGAAGAGTGGTATGCCTACACCGGCAACTACGGCCAGGCAATTGCCTTACTTGAAAAAAAAGTAGAGGAGCGCGATCCCACCGCATTCGACATGACGGTGAATCCCATGTTTGACAACTTGCACCATGATGCGCGGTTTATCGCTCTCTTAAAAAAGGTCGGACTCAAAATATCCCCGGCCGCGCCGCAGAGTTTGCACGCCGCGCCGCGATAAAAATATCGCCAGCAAAAGAATCAGGCCGCACCCATGGGCGCGGCCTGATTTTTTTGACGTGACTGGGATTGTTGGAGAGGGGTTATTGGAGATTCAACTCCTCGGTCGAGACGCTGTCGATGGATGAAGTAGAAGCCTTGCTGACAGTGACTGAGACTGTGGTTGAAGCGGTGATTTTTCCGGTTGCGGCATCGGCGCCTTTGACGGTGAGCTTATAGGTGCCCGGAGTGGTTTTTGAAGCCGAGTGAATGTGGAGGGTTGCGACGTTGTGTGAACTGGTGCCTTTGCTGCAAGTGAGGCCGGCGGACGAAGCGGCGCAACTCAGTGCGACCGCCCCGTGATAGCCGCCGTAGGGGGTAACCGTGATGGTTGAAACCGCGCTGGCGCCCGGAGCAATGATTTGCGCCGCGGTGCCAGAAAGCGTGTAAGAGGGAATCGGGGCGGGGTTGACGATCAAAGGAATGGTCGTCGAGGCAGTGACCGCGCCGGTGGCCTTGTCTGTGCCGGTGATGGTCAGCGAGTAGTCGCCGGCCAAAATTGCGCTGCTAGATTCGACGGTCACCTTTGCGGTAACCGCCGCGGTTCCCTTGACGGTGGCGCTTGCCGCCGGGCAGGTCAAGGTGGAGACCGTACCCTTCGAGCCGGTGGCGGAGCAGGTGAGCTTGACCGCGCCGGTAAAACCGCCAAAGGGCGTGATGAGAATGCTTGCGCTCGTGGATGCGCCGGGCTTGGTCACGGTGAGACTGGTGGGGCCGGTCAGGCCGATTTTGGGAATCGGAACACCGCTGACGAGAATGCCCAGGTTATTGCTGGTTGAAGCGGAGTAGTTATGGTCGCCGGCATAAACCGCCGTGACGTAGTTATAGCCGTTGGTGGAAAATTTGGTTCCCGCGATGGTGGCAGTAACTATGCCGGTGGAGGTGATGGGCGCGGAGCCAAGAACTTTTTTGCCACTCATGAAAGTGATCGGGCCGGTGGGGAGGTTGCCGATGCTATCGGCGGCGAGCGTGGCGGTCAGGACAATGGAGCCGCCGTAGCTGACCGAGCTAGCGGATGCGGTGAGCGTATCGGAGATTTGCGCTTTGGTAATGGTGAAGCTGGCCGCCGCGCTGTTGCTGGGCTTGAAGCTGGCGTCGCCTGAATAGCTGGCGACCAAATGATAGGAGCCAGCCGGTAGAGCGCTCTGATTTTGGCTGTTAAAAGATGCAACGCCCAGGCTGTCGAGGCTAACCGGAGTGCCCAGCGCCGTCGTGCCATTGCGGAAGGCGACCGTGCCCGTGGCGACGCCGTCGCCGGGATTTTTCTTGCTTTGCGGCGTGGCCGTCGCAAAAATCCAACTGCCGTAGGGAACACTGGTGGTCGAGCTCAGTTCATACTCTGTCGATGCGTCATAGAAGGTCAGGGCCAGTGTGGTGGCGCTGCTCTCTTGGGTAATGTTGACCGGAACGGGGTTGGACTTGCTGGCGGCATAGGTGGTGTCGCCACCGTAGTAGGCATACAGGTTATAGGAGCCGCCAGGCAGTGCATTGGTGCTGCCGGTGACAACCCCATCTTGGCCCGATGAACCGTTGACCGGATAAATGCCGCCCGTGGCGCCGCTGCTGGGCAACGTGGAAACGTCGCTATCGGTAACCAGGGTGAGATTTCCCGTTACCGACGCCCCAGGGTTGACCGCGGCGCTGAATTTGATGGGAGCGCCGTGCTCGGCGGTGAGGGCGCCAGTGCCCAGCGACGATTTGCTGTCGCCCAGTTGCAGGGTGGTGCTGGAGGGCGCGAAGATCGCCGTCGGCCACTCGTTGAGTAATACGGCGGTGTTGACGCTGCCCAGACCAGAGGCCAGATCATAGCCGGTTTCGCTGTCATAGCCGGTGAGGAAGCTGTTGCTGTTGCAATCGGGCGAGCCGTATGCGCAACTGACCGAATTATTGCCTACCGTTATGTCGTTGAAAGAGGTTGGCTGATTTTTGGCCAGCGCATAGAGAACCGGGTTGGGGTTGCCCAGGCGGCCGCCGGTTGACTGGTTGATGAGAGCGAGTATGCCGGCAAAGGCGGGAGCCGCCGCCGACGTTCCGCCAACACCGCTGATCATCGTTGTCGAAGTGGGTTTTCCGTTCACCAACTGGCAATCGGTCGAGGTGGCCGTATCTCCCAGGGCAACATTGTCCGCGCAGACCGCCCACGTGGCATAACTGAAGCCATTGGAGGCGAAGAGGGCAACGTCGGGAAGATCGCGCACCCCATCGGAGGGCGTCAAATTCGATTGGTAAGCAGGCTTGGCATAGCCGCCTTGGCAATTCTCGCTGGCATCCTCGTAGCTGCATGAGCTTCGGCCGCCGCCTGCCCCGACGATGTTTTCCTCGGTGGAATTGGTGACGTTGAGGCTGAGCGTGGTGTTGTTATCGCTTGAATCGTTCCATACGGTTTCGGGTATGTAGCTGGCGGCGCTGCCGTAGTAAGGCGCTACACTGCCGTTGGCCTTCATGTATTGATTGAACGAGGTTGGATAGTTCGAGGCCAGGGTTCCAAAGTCGCTTCCGCCGACGGCGACATTGTAGGGCGTTGAGCCGAGGCCGTTGACGGCCAGCCCGTCGAAAGCCTCTTGCTCGGTATTATCGTCATCGCAACCAGCCGAGCCGCTGTCGCCAGAGGAGATGGTCACGGAGATGCCCTGCGCGGCGGCTTGCTCCCAGGCCGAGTAAATCTGCTCGTTGCCTGCCTGTCCCTGTCCCTGTTCGCAGCCGCCAAAGCTCACGCTCAGAATGCTGACCGCATTGTCGTCGAGGGCGCGAAAGATGGCAAGGAAGAGGCCGGCCTGCACGTCGGTGTTCTGCGAGGTGTAGAAATTGATTTTGGCGCCGGGGGCCACGCCGCCAACGATCTCGTTGTCGAGCAGCGCCTCGACAGCGTCGCCCGTGACGCCGGGATCGTTGCCGTCCACGATGACCGTGGGCAAGTGCGATTTGGCGCTGTCGTTCAAAAAGAAGGCGCGGTAGTTGGCCACATCCTGCATGGTAAAGTTGGAGTCGCCGGCGATACCGACCGTAACGCCCGTTCCGTCATATGTTTTGCCCGTATAAGTCGAGTTGAGCTTGGCGTTGGGCGTGTTATAGATGACTGCGGCGTCTGCCGGAACGACAAAGAGTACATCGGTGCCATCGTCGTTCAAGATGACTTTTTTGGCGATGCGCTTGGTATCGGCATTCCACCGGCCAGAAGCAGCAAAAACACTGTTCTTCTTTGGGTTGAAGTCATGCAGCTGGGTGACGCCGGCCACCACAGGACTAAGCGCCGCCGGAATCTCAGGGTTTGAAGCATTGGCGAAGTGCTGCTTGCCGTTCACCAGATAACTATGGATCGAGGCATGAAAGGCCTCCGTGACCTGGCCTGCCGTGCCCGAGAACTCGATCACGTTGCGCGCCTTGGCAATGCGGTTCACGGTAAATCCATGAGATTGAAGCCATGCGGTGACGGTTTGCAGATCCTGCGCAGAGGGTCCAAATTGCGCGCCGAACTGCTCGGGCGTGAGCCACTTGTGATAGTTGGGCGAGTTTTTGTCTTGCAGGGAGTCGATATATTCCCTGGCCGCGGCAGCCTGCGTGGGGCTGTGCTTGAGCAGCAGCATCATCCGCGAGGCGGGCATCGACGCCGCGACCGCGCCGCGATCGTAGCGGGCTTGCGCCAGTGGGTGAACGTTGCCCTTGAGGACGACGCGGAGAGATTCGTCGACCGGCTCGGTGATGCGCGAGGCGACCAGCGACTGCTGCGAGGTCGCGGCGAAAGCCGGAATAGAGATTCCCAGGGCCAAGCTGAGGCCGAGGCTAGCAAGCAATTTTCGTAACATGGCTGTCCTCTGGCTGAGGTGCGCAATCGCCACGATATTTCCGGTGATTGCTTCCCCAGTGAAATTTAGGATACAGAAGGTTAAAACGTCGCCGCACACGAACTCGGCAGAGATAGAAGAGCGGTAGAACGGGCAGCCGCTATGCTGCCGCCCGTTCGGTTGGGTTGAATCCCCTCACTGCCTAGCGAGAGGTGGTGGAGGATTTGATGACAACCGGGATCGCCTTCGAGGCGCCGGGGTTGAAGTTGCCATCTCCCAGGTAGCTGGCCGTCACCTTGTCCGTGCCAGCGGGAAGGCTGGTGGTGGTGATGGAGGCCGTGCCCTTGGAGTCAAGTGTTGCCGAGCCCAATGAAACCGAGCCCGCATAGAAGGTAACGACTCCGGTGGGAGTGCCTGTGGTTTGAGAGGTCACCGCATCCGTCAGCGTGACGCTGGCGCCGGCCGTGGCATGAGTAGCTGAGGAGGCGAGCTTCTGCTTTACGTCGGCCTTGTTCACCGTAAAGGTGATGCTGGCCGTGCTGGGTGCATAGTTGCTCTGATTGGTTGGGGTGAACGTGGCCGTGAGAAGATAACTTCCGGCCGCGGGCAGAATGGTTTTCGATGTAACCGGGATGCTGACGCCCAAAGCCGATTCCGCGGTGTAGGTGATGGTTCCGGGAATTCTATTTTCAACCTTGGCGTTGAGCACGTACAGGTGAATGATGTCGCCAAAGACCGTTGAGGTTTTGGCCGGAGACCAGCCCAGTTTGGTTGCGATGCTCTCGCCTGAACCAGCCAGGGTCAGCGCCGCCGAGGTTGAGGCCAGGTTCAAGCTATCGCCAGAGTAGGTTGCCGCAAGGGTTTCCTTCTCTGTCGTAGCGCCATTCAGGGGCACGTTGAGGATGCTCGTGGTTGACGCCCAGCCGTTGATCAACACACCAACCGAGTTGGAGGCAGGTTCGTTGACCAGGATGTCTGGAGCGCCGTCGCTGTTCAGATCGCCCAGCACAACCTGGTAGGGGGCGGCTGCCGTGTTGACCAGCCAGGGCGTGTATTGCTGGAAGCTGCCATAGGAAGTTCCGTAGAGAACCGAAACCTGGTTGATGTGGTTATTGGCAATCACAATGTCGGGATAGCCGTCTTTGTTCAAGTCGCCGATGGCCACACTGTGCGGTTCGGGATAGTAGTAAGGTGGCGCGTTGAGGACATAGGCCGAGTTGTAGGTCACCGGGCTGGCAAAGGTTCCGTTCTGGTTGTTGAGCAGCACCGCGATCTGAGAAGGGCTAACGGGAACCACGATGTCAAGATAGCCGTCGTTGTTCAGGTCGCCCAGCGCGCCCTGCAAGGCCCAATCTCCGACCTGATTGATCACCTCGCTCTGAAAGGTTCCGTCGCCATTGCCCAGCAGGATTCCGACCGCGCCATCTTCTTGGTTGAAGACGACCAGATCCGAATTGCCGTCGTTGTTGACGTCGCCAGCAAGGATGTAGACGAAATCATCGGGAGCCCCAGAGTCGCCGGCGTTGGCAATGACCGTAGGAGTGCTGTTGAAGGCGCCGTCGCCGGTGCCAAAATAGACTTCAATCGAAGCCGTGCCCTCCCCGCCGTCATTGGCGAGGGCGATGTCCTGGATGCCGTCGCCGTTGAAGTCAGCCACCGCGATGCTGTTGAGGAGGGAGGCAGCGCCACCAGCGACCGGAGGAACCGTCAGAGCCTGGCCCGGCTTGAAGGTGCCGTCTCCCTTGCCCAGCAAGGTGACCAGACTGTTGCCATTGAGGAAGCTGACGGCGACATCCAGATTGCCGTCCGCGTTGAAGTCGCCGGTAGCCAATCCCAGGGGCTCAGAAAGCGTGGGGTCAGCGGTGACAACCGAGTTGATACCCGGTTTGAAGGTTCCATCTCCCTTGCCCAGATAGACCGTCAGCAGGGTTGGCTGATAGATGCCGAGGGCGGCATAGTCCAAAATGCCGTCGCCGTTGAAGTCGCCGGTCACGATGGCCGAGTATTCGCTACCGGTGACGATAGGAATCTCAGAAGCTGGCCCATAGACGGCCGTGCTGGGATTAAGCGCCACGCTGTTCAAGCCAGCATTGAGGCTGGGTTCTTTCAGGCTGAGAGTGCCGGTGGGCGCCTTGGAGCCGCCCGCCACAACCAACGCCGTCACGTCGTAGTTTGCCGGTGTGCCGGCGTCGCTGGTGGCGCTGATCGAGGTGGTGGTAATTTGCGAACCAGTCACGGTGATCGGCGCCAAACCATTGCCCATGGGATGAATCAAACTTCCCACGCCACTGTAAACGGCCGTAATGTTGTGGGTTCCAGGAGCAAACCGGGTAACCAGCTTGGCGGTGCCAGCAGTGAACCCTTTGGCGGGCGAGAGGCCGACCACCGGAACCACGGCAATGACCTTGCCGTTGTCTGAGAAGCTGACCGTGCCCAGAGTGACAGGCGCGCCGTTGAGGGTAAGAGTGGCCAGGATGGTGACTGGCGTGGTGTTGGTTGCCGTAGTCGCGCTCGTGGTCAGCGTCATCGCCGTTCCGTACTGACCGGTAAGGTTAGCAAAGGATGACTGACCGGAGGTCGATTTGTAGTAGTACGTATCGCCCTCAAAGGTCGCGGTCAGCAGGTTGGTGCCCGTGGCCAGTTGCGACGCCGGCACAGCCAGCGTAGCGGTGCCGAGTTGTGCGCCGGTAACCGCGTCCGTGCCAGCAACCAAAGTTGCCTTGCCGGCTTCCGCGCCATTTAAGGTGAAAATCACCTTGCCGAAGAGCGGAGTGCCGAGGCTGCCAGAGGCCACATTGGCGGTCAGCGTGACGGAGTTCCCCGAGGATATAGTACTGGCGCTGGCGTACGCCTCGGTCGAAGTGGCGGCCTTGATCACGCTGTACGAAGCAGTCGTCGCCGGACCGGGATTGTAGTTTGTGTCGCCGCTATAGGTGGCGGTCAAACTGCCGCTGCCCAGGCTGCTGGCCGCGACCTGGTAGACGGCCGTGCCCGTGCTGCTGAGTGTAACCGTCGAGGGCGTCGTGCCGCCCGCCGAGAAGGTGACGCTGCCGGAAGGAGCCAGAGCGCCAGAGGCGGTAGAGGCGCCCTGCACGGTCGCCGTGGCAACCAGATAGTCGCCGTAGGGAATCTGGTTGTTGTGAATGGGCACACTGGCTGCGCTGAACTCATTGGCGGCGGAGATGGCTAACGAAGTTGTGGGCGTGGCCTCGGCGATGGTTACGGAAACAGGGGCCGAAACGCTGCTTTGGAATCCACCCTCGCCGACGTAGTTGGCGGTTATGTTGTAAACACCTGGCAGCAGTTTCGAAATCGCCTGGCTATAAGCGCCGCCGGTCAGCGGAATCGTCGCCAGCACGGTCTGAGAACCCAAAATCGAGACGGACCCAACCGGCTTGCCCGAACCTGAAGTCGGCGTCACCTTGCCAGAAAGCGTAACCGGCTGGCCATAGCTGCTCAGGTTGGTCGAGGCAGCTAGCGTGGTGGTGGTGGCTTGCGCGGCGATGCTTGCCGTCGCCCACTTGGTGACCAGGTTATCGATATTGACTGATCCCAGACCAGTGACCAGGTCATAGCCGGGGTTCGAGTTGTAGTTGTCAAGCACTCCAGCGTAGCCCAGAGGAGCACTTCCACAGTCCCAACTGTCGGGAAGGCAGGGCTGCGCGTTGGTGCCCTCGGTCACATCATAGAAAACGCATGAGTTGCCGCTCTGAGGAGACGACGAGGCGTTGCAGGCGCTTGTCTGGCTGTTGTTGGGCAAGATGCTGCTGCCAAATTCCGTGCCAGCCAGTGAATACAGATAGTAATTCGCCAAACCTTGCGAGGAACTGGTTTTTTGGTTGACCAGGGCCACCACACCGGCGAAGGCTGGCGCGCCAAAAGACGTTCCGCCTGCCGCCAGATACTCCAGCCCGGTGCCCGTGTTGTAGTTGCAAGAGGGCACGTAGGTTGAATCCGTCATGCAATAGAGGTAGGCGCTGCCAAAGGTCAGATACGAAGCGAAGAAGGAAACGTCGGGCACGTCGCGCACCTTGTCGTCAGGGACGCCGTTGATTCCCGTCTGCCAGTCTGGCTTGGCATAGCCGGCGACGCAGTATTTGCCATGGACGCCATATTCGGCGGTATCAAAGCTCGAGCAACTGCTCGCGCCGCCGCCGCCGCCTTCGGCGGTCCAAGACCAATGCGAACTCCCCTGCCCCGCATAAATGATCATGGGATCGTCGCACCACTGCGCCGGAGAAGTATCACCTGATCCGCCGCCCCAGGCCGCGAAGACCTCTGAGCTGGCGCAACTATTGTTCCACGGAACCTCGGGAATATAGGAAAGCGCCGAGGCCTGGGTGGTTGGGTCGTTGGTCGTTCCCCAATAGGGCGTGGGATTGCTCACGTTGACGGCAAAATCCGTGCCGCCCACCGCGACGTTGTACGGCGTCGAAGCGAAGCCGTTGACCGCCAGGCCATTCTGGGCGATCTGATACTCGTCGATGTCGCAGCCAGCCGAACCGGTGTCGCCCGACGAAACCACAACCGTGATGCCCTCGGCAGCGGCCTGCTGCCACGTTTGATAGAAGAAGAGATTGCCGGACGGCCCCAGAGCGCTTTCGCAAGTCTCATAGCTCTCGCTGATCACTGGCGCAATCAGATTGTCGACCGCATAAGTCATCGACAGAAAAATGCCGCCAGTGGCGGCTGTGGATGCTGAAACCACCTGGTCGATGGTGGCGTTCTTCGCGGTTGCGCCAGCCCACTCCACGTCGATCGAGGCCTCGATCTGGTCTTGCGAGCCGATTCCTGGCGCCGTGCCATTGTGGATGACATTCAACTTTTTGGCAGGCAGGCCAAAAGCGCTGCGGAACTGATCCACATCGCTCGGAGTGATGTCGCTCTCGGCCAAAATCGCGATCTGCTGGCCGGTGCCGTCTATGCCCGCGTCCCAAAGCGGCTTGAGGTTATAGATGGTGGCGAAATCATAGGGAGTCACGGCATAGAGCGTATTGCCGTCATTGGTGTTATTGGTCGTCAAATTCGGCTTGGCGACCTTGGATAGCGCCGCCTCTTCGCGGCTGGACTTTTCCGCCTCCACCGACCAGGTGTGGGTGCTCTTGTCGAGCTTGACCACCTTGGCGTCGGTGTGCGCGCCCTTGATGGGGAAGTTGTTCAGCGAAACAAAACCCGCAACCACCGGCGCAAGCGCGGCGGGGATCGACGGGTCTTTGGCGTTCGCCGTATAGGTGGCGCCCTGCCACGCATAGTGGTGGATCTCGGTCTGGAACGCCGACGCAACCTGCCCCGCCGTGCCCGAGAACTCGATGGTGCCGCGCGCCCTCGAAATCGAGGTCACGTTGAAGCCCGACCCCGTCAGCCAGCTCGACACCTTGTTGATGTCTTCCTGCGCGGGTCCATATTTGGCGCCGATCTGCTCGGCGGTCAGCCAATGATGAAAGGTAGCCGAGCCGGGGCGCTGCATCTCTTTGATCGCCTCGGCCAGCGCCTTGTCCTGCGCGGCCGGACGCTTCAGCACTAACATCATGCGATTCAAGGGCACGGAGGCGGCAACCGCGCCGCGGTCGTTCTGCGCATTGGCCAGCGGATGAGTGCTGCCGGTCAGTTTCACCAGCTTTGCGCCGTCTATCGGTTCTGTGATGCGCGTTCCGGCCCGCGGTTGCGGCGGGTTGGCGGCAAAGACCGGAAGAGAAATTCCCAGGGCCAAACTGAGGCCGAGGCTAGCAAGCAGTTTTCTTAACATGGCTGTCCTCTGGCTGAGGTGGAGCCTTGCCGTCCTTGTCAGGACGCCGTGGCCTTCTCAGTAAGTGTGAAAGATGGGATGGCAAAACGTCGCCGCGCAGAACCTCGGCGAACACTGTGACGCTCAGCAACTCTGCGAGTGGAGGTTGTCGCCAAGCCCGACACCGCTGGCAATTTTCGCGGCGCGCGTAGTTTGGATGAATCGAACAAAGACGTCCATGCTAAGAACGGGAGCGATGTCTTACCCGCATCCCGGCAAGGCGCCAAGCAACGATGAACAGAGAGTAAACGAGAGTGCCCGTCAACCGCGATATTTATAAACGCATCTTTATCTACGCGTTTTATCTCTAAGTAAATGATTTTAATTCAAGCATTTCCAACGTCTTCTGGCCTTTTCAATGCCGCCCGTCCCGGGCGGACGCGCCACCCTTCTAGCTTCAGCGCTGCACTTGGCCTGTGACCGCCTGTCCGTGTATCACCCTCCGCCCCCCTCCATTCCGCGTATTTTTGCGGAATGGGTGGGGCGCCACATACTTCAACCAATCAAATCCCGGGGAAGGTTTCTCCTCTGCGACCTGTGGCGAATCGCTCTAAAAACTGACGGTGCTGGCGTGGCTGGCCTGGATCAAAAACTTCTTTCTCCACTCCGCGCCAGAGTGTTTCTCCGCCAAGGCAACGGCAATGTGCAAGGGCGTGATGCCAATATCCCGGTCGCGCCCAAGACCTTGCAGGCATGAGGGGCAATTGGTGAGCACGGTGGCCTTGACGCCGCCCGTGAGTTCGATAAAAGCCTCGCGCTTGCGGTGCAGCATGGAGTCGGTAATGTCTGGCCGCGAAAGCGAAAGCGTTCCCGCCTCGGAGCAGCAATGGGGCACCGCGGTCACGGTGCCGAAGCCGCCAATTTTCTGAAGGACAGCGGCAGCCTTGCCGTCGAGCGAATCGTGGCAGGGAGCGTGGTAAAGGTACTCGCCCGCCCCTTCAAGTTTCAGGCCGCGTTCCAGCAGGTAAGCGCCGATGTCCACAATGCGGCGGAACAATTGAGGCGTGTCCATGCTCACCAGGCCCTCTTTGCAGGTTCCGCAGGTGACAATGCAAGCATCAAAGTCGAGATCGGCAAACATCTCGCGAATCTGCGTAAACAGGATGGAATCGCGCAGCACGGTGCGCGAGTATTGGGCGGTTTTGGCGTTCACGTGAGCCGGAAAACCGCAGCAGAGATAGGGCGGCGGCAACACCACGCGCGTTCCCACCTGAAGCAGCATGTGGATGGCGGCCATGGAAACGTCCGAAAAAAGCCGCTCCGAGCCGCATCCGGGGAAGTAAAAAACGGTCTTGTCCGAGTGCGCTGAAGCGGCCTCGGCGGTGGGTTCAAAAACCAGCGCCTGATCCGGTTCGCAACTGGGCAACACATCGCGCAGGGTTTGGCCGGGATAAGCCGGCAGCGAAGAACGCAGCATTTGCAGCGGATAAAAGTTCGCCGCACCGCTGACCGATTGCAGAGGCGCGGCCAGCTTGCTGGCGACGCGCTGGGCCGCGCCGCCGAGTTGAATCACCGAGGCGCGGAAGAGCTTGTTATAGGCCGGCGAGTGGCTGTCCAAATAGCCCAGGGTCAGCTTGGTCGCCTGCGGGGTGTGCTTGTACCCCCAACTGGCCAGAATTTCGCGTTCCAGAACCGAAACCTCGCCAGTGTCAATGTCAACCGGGCAAACGGGCAGGCACTTGTGGCAGATGGTGCAATGGTCGGCCACTTCCTCGAGCTTGGGCAGCAGCTCAAAGCTGGTCGACAGCTTGCGTTGCGCGTCATAAAGCAGCGCCTCGATCAGCGAGCCGATGGCCAGATTCTTGTTGCGCGGGTGAAAGAACATGCCGCGCGCGGGATAAAAGACGCAGCAGTCGGGCTTGCACTTGCCGCAGCGAACGCAGTGGGCAATCTTGCGCGAAAGCTCTTCCAACTGCCCATGCTGCAAGATGCGGGCTTCCAGTTCGAGCAGGTTGAACGAGGGCGTAAAGATGTAGCCAAGCGCCTCGTAATCCTGTAGCTTGCCGGGATTCATCAGGCCGCCGGGATCAACCTCGTGACGATAGGCAGTGAGCTTGGCGATGATTTCCGGTTCAAGGTATTTGAGTTTGGTGACGCCGATGCCGTGCTCGCCCGAGACAACGCCGCCGAGGGAGATGACCTTGGCCATGACCTCGTCAATGCGATGGTCGGCGCGTTGCAGCATGGCCCGGTCGTTGGAGAGCACGGGCACGTTGACGTGGACGTTGCCATCACCGGCGTGCATGTGGGTGGCCAGCACGATGCGGCGGTTGCGCACCTCCTGATGAGCCTTTTCAAGCGCGTCGAGAACCGAGGGATAGCCGCGCATCAGGCGATCAAGTCCGTGGCGAAAGTCCTTGAAAACCGAGAGCGAACGCAGAACTTTGGCGTCGAGGGTTTCGACCTCGGCGGCGAACTGCTGGCAGACCTCGACCCGCGCCGGAGTTTGGGCGGCAAACTGCTCCGCGTCTTCGCCGTCAATGGGGGTGGTCAGAATTTCCTGCGCGCGCTGGGCAAAGTAGAGCTGCGAATAGCGTTCTTCTTCAGTGTTGACGCCATCGACAAAATGAGCGAACTCGGCCAGGGCATCCAGCGGGAGGACGATGTCCTCGTTCATTTTGAAGGCGTTAGTGCGGCGGGCGATTGCGCCGAGCTTTTTGCGATCGGCCCAGAATCGCTTGGCCTCGGCGGCGTCGCGAGCCACAAAAAGAATCGTGTTGGGATGCCCGGCCAGCAGCGCCCGAATGCGCTCGACGCCGCGGCTGGCCTGCTCCAGAGAGTCGCCGGCCACGTCGATCAGCAGGACGGCGCGGGGCGTTTGGGCGCGCGCGGCCTTGATCTTGTAGCCGATGGCGCGAATATACTCGTCGTCAAAGTGTTCGAGGGCGAGCAGCGCCTCCTGTCCATCAACGGGCAGCGGAAAAGCGCGCGCCAGTTCGAGAATGACGTGGCTGGCTTCCTCGAAATCTGGCCCAAAAAACTCCAGGCACAGGGTCTGCTTGGCCTTGTAGGCGGGGTAAAGCACAAACTTGGCGGAGGTGATCACGCCGTCGGTGCCTTCCTTCTGCATACCCGGCAAACCGCCCAGGCTCTTGTTGGTGATGTCTTTCCAAAGTCCGTTTTTGCGAATCTCGGAGCCGCGCAGCTCGATGTGATTGACCGCCGCTCCCTGTTCGTCGAGCACGTCAAAGGTCACCAGATCATCGGGCATGATCTTGCGCAACTGATGATTGCCGCGGCGCACGGTCCAGCGCTGGCCGCTGGGCATGGCCATTTGCCACTCCAGCAGGTTATCGATACAGGTGCCCCAGCGCACGGCTTGCTTGCCGCCGGCGTTTTCGGCAATGTTGCCGCCGATGCTGCTGGCCCAGGCGCTGGTGGGGTCGGTGGCAAAAACCAGATCGCGCTGGCTGGCATATTCCATGGCGCTTTCGGTAATCACGCCAGCCTCGACCTCGAGCATCTGGGCGGTCGCCACGCGCCCGTCGTCAAGCTGAAACTCAGCCTGACTGACGCCGCGAATGTGGTTCAGCTTCTCGGTGTTGATGACCACGCAGCCCGAGCGCAGGGGAACGGCCCCGCCAGTGAGGCCCGTGCCAGCGCCGCGCGGAATCGCCTTCAGCCCGAGCCGCGCAATCGCCGCCAGCAGCAGAGCCACATCAGCCTCCGCGTCGGGCGTGACCACGGCCAGGGGCAGATGCAAGCGCCAATCCGTCGCGTCCGTGGCATGTGAGACAAGCGTAAAAGGATCGAAGAGCACGTTGACGCCGCCCACCACCGCGCCCAGCACTCGCTTGATGCGTCCGCGCAACTCGGGCGCGCCCTCCACGTCGCCGCGAAACTCGGCTATCAGCCCACGGCAGCGGCCCAGCGTATCGAGTACACGCGGATCGCCGCCAGCCCCGGCCTGGATGGCGTCCATGTCCTTGGCCACATCCTCAAAAAAGCGACGGCGGCGCGGCGCGGAGTCCACCAGCTCTTGAAAGAGGTAGGGATTGCGGCGATGAATCAGCACATCGCCAAAGATGCGCATCAAACGGCGCGCCGAGCGGCCCGTAACGCGGGCGCTGCGCAACTCGTCCAAAACGTGAACCGTCTCGCGGCCCAGCAAGAATGCAATGGCCTGACTGTCGTCGGCCGAGGTGTAGTTGAAGGGGATTTCGCGCGAGCTGGTGGCTGCCAACTGGCTTTCGCCTGCAATAGACAACATGATTCAGGATAACAAATTCTGGTTTGGGCAGGGAGGGGCGACCGATTCCGTGGCCAGCACAAAGCCAGTCTGGGAAGAATCGAAGGTGCAAGTTCCACAAAAAAAGCTGTCGAAAAGTGTGTACGATCCCACCCATCGCAAAGAACGCGATGGATGGGGCACAGAGTTTCGAGCGAAAAGGAGCAAGAATGCAAACAAAGCAGCGAAGCTGTGCCCCATTCATCGCGGCTCTTTCGCGATGAGTGGGATCACAGAAAGAAGTGCCGATTTCATCCGCAACGGGAGAGGAAATTAACGTTTTTTGCCGCCCGGACGCTTGCTGGCCGGTTTGCTCTTGAAGCCAGACTTGCCACCAGGCTTGAAGCCGCCGGGTTTGCTTTTGCCGCCAGGGCCGGACTTCGACTTCCAGTCTGGGCCAGCCTTGCGCTCGGCGCGCGAAGTGGAGCCGGGATAAGGCTTGGCCTTGGTGGGCCGGTAGTCGGAGACGCCTTCTTCGCCCGCCGGACGGCTGGTTGGCCGCTGGGCGCCAAAGCTGGGGCGGGAACCAGCCCCGCCGCGAGAGCCGGAGCCGCCGGGCCGTGCGCCAAACGAGGATTTGTTGTTGGGCCGTGCCCCGCCCGCGCGGAGTTTGCCGCTCGATGTGGTGAAGGGCCGGGCCAGGCCGCCTTCACTGCGGAAGGGCTTGCTGGCCGGTCGATCCGAAGACGATGCGCGGTCAAAGCTGGGCTTGGGCCGGTCGGAGTAGGGCCGCGGCGCGCTGGGACGGTCAAAATTGGAGCGCGGCCCGCTGGGACGGCTGGAAGAAGGCCGGCCATACGACGGACGCCCCGCGAAAGGCCGGGGAGCGCTGGAACGCGCGTACTGCTCGGCGCTGACCTCTTCGATGTGAAGATTGGGCGGACGAACGGGGCCGAAGCCGTCGTCCTCGGAGAACGACTCGCGGCGCGGAGCCAGGGGCCGCTTGAAGGCAGGGCGCGCCTCGCGCTCCGGCTTGGTCCAGGCGGGCTTGGCGGCAAAGGGACGGCTCGCGCCGGTGCGGCCCGTGTGCTCCGCACTCTTGGCGTAAGAACCACTTGGGCTGGACGGGCGGGCCGCGCTTCTATCGAACGAGCCCGCCGATTCGCCTGCGCCCGGGCGTGGAGTAAAGGGCCGCGCCGGGCGGTCGTCCTTCTTCCAGGCTGGACGACCAGCGGAACTGCCGCCGGAGCGAGGGCGCTCCGCGCTTTTAGCGTAGGAACCCGCAGCCGGACGAGGAGACGACGAACGATCCGGCGACGGACGGTCAAAGGAGCGGCCAGCAGCGGGACGCGCCGCGCCAAACCTGGCCGGACCAGCGCTGAAGTCGCGGCGAGGGCGCTCCGCATTTTTGGCGTAGGAACCTGTGGAGCGTGCTGGACCAGTGGCTCTGCCCATGGAGGGACGACTGGGCCGCGCCGCGTCAAAAGCCGGTTTGGGCAAGTAGGCGCTGGGGCCATTGGCCGGCGCTTCTTCAAACGACTTGCTGGGATAGGGCTGCGCGGCCAGCGGCTTGGAGGTCCGCGAGCTGGGCTTGGGCCGCATGGTGGGCAACTGCGCGTCCAGCAGATTGCGGCGGCGCAGATCCTTGGCCTTGGGAGTGCGCAGATTGCCAGCGGCTACCGTGCGCAGTGCCTCCAGCTCGACCGCCTCCAATTCGCGCATGTTGCCAGGCTCCTGGTCCAAAACCAGAGGGCCGTAGCCGACGCGGCGAATCTTCTCGACAAAGTGGCCGACTTCCTCGAACATCTTGCGCAGTTCGCGGTTGCGGCCCTCGATCAGAACCACCTCGAACCAGGGATTGTCGCCCTGGCGAACCTGGCGGATGCGCGCCGGAGAGGTGCGCACACGGCCCGAGCCGGGCTTGCCGCGCTCGATGGTGACGCCGCCGCGCAGAATGTCCAGTTCGTCCTCAGTGGGCTGCCCGGCAACCTTCACCAGATAAGTCTTTTCCACGCCAGAGGACGCCTTGGTCAGCTTGTTGGCCAGTTCGCCGTCGTTGGTCACCACCAGCAGGCCTTCGCTCATGTAATCGAGGCGGCCAACGGGGTAGAGGCGCTCTTTCATCTTCTCAAAGAACTGCATCACCGTGGGCCGGCCCTCAGGGTCCTTGACCGTGGTGACAAAGCCCTTGGGCTTGTTGAGCACAAAGTAACGCAGCCGCTCGGCGCCTTGCAGCAGCTTGCCGTCGACGCGAATGTGGTCG
>Ga0224528_1000510_pt1 | contig 29496 bp, 25 predicted proteins | sample CBST25metaG_2_FD_179888 | JGI IMG/M metagenome (GOLD analysis project Ga0224528, IMG submission 179888) | Peat soil microbial communities from Stordalen Mire, Sweden - C.B.S.T25 | ecosystem: Environmental > Terrestrial > Soil > Wetlands > Peat | place: Sweden: Norrbotten County, Stordalen Mire...
GGCCAATTGTTCGATAGAGGCGCAGCGGATGAGATGTGCTGCGGTGATGAGTGCGGCATTCTGATTCTGATCGAAAACCGTGTCGCCGGCCATGCCGAGCAGCGTTTCTGCAAAGGAGGCCAACGACCTGTGCGCTTTCTGTCTTGCTCTTTGAATGAATCGGTGGCAGCGAGCGACCTGTGCTTCATACTTGTGCCGCTGGGAGAGTGAAATCTCGCTGGACGCAAGGTTTCGTGTGAGTGTTTCGAGTTTCTCTTCAGCTTCTGCGACTGTCATCCCTTACCCCTTCCAAATCGATTGATTTCACTGAACAAGACATTGCCGGTTCATTCGGTTAGACCCAAGTTCTGCATCTTTGTTACTGGTGTGCTGGGTCGTCTGCTCAAATTTGCAAAACTTTAGTTTCTTAGTAGCTCTCGCTAGCATCTACACTTATGCTGTAGTAGCTGTAAATAGAAGCTAACGCGCATAATGTATCACGAACGACAACGTGGCAAGGATTGCGGAATGACAGATAACCCCTTTAGGACACGCGATTCCGCAAGGTTTTATGCAAAAAAAAGGAAAACATCGTGCGATTGCGTTAATTGACGAGGCAGAGCAAATCAGCGCGCGAGAAAAAGGGACATCAATATTCATGCCCGTGAGCTAGATCACAGTTGGCGCGTACTGCTCATAAGACGCCAAGACGCAGATACTTTATGCGCTGGGACGGTTGTTCGCCCCAAACATCATCTTGCCGCTCATAGCGTTGCTTTTTCAGGCTGTGTGAACCGTTGATTGGTTCGTAAGGAGCGAAGGGGCCTTAACTCTTTTTTGTGGGAGGGTGTTCAGATGGGCGCGTCATCGTGGAGTTCGCAACTTTGGTAAATGTCGAGAGCGGGGTGCGGTTGCCGTCGTTGGGGTCTGAACCCTAAATCTGTGTCATCAGATCACCGATATTCCGGGCAGTGATGAATTGAGCGGGGTTTTCTCCTGTGGCCAGCGCCTTGAAGTGCGCCTTACCGCATTCGATCTTGGCACTTTCCTTATCACGTAGATCGTCGGTGAAGAGGCTGCTCTTTGTCTCGACAACGAAATACAGCCGCTCTACCCCGCCTTTCTCCACCAGCACTGCCCAGTCCGGATTGTAGGTTCCGAGCGGCGTCGGAACCTTAAACCAGCCGGGGAGTTTGGCATAGACCTTCACAGCTTCATTCTTTTCCAATTGCTCAGCAAACGTACGCTCGACGCCGGCCGAGTCGTATACCACCTGTTCGTACACAGACTTATCCGAGTTCAGCATATTCTTGAGGTACCCTGTCAGTTCCTCCAGTTCGAAGAGTTCCTGAGCGTAGTAATCCTCGTCGCCGATTCGTTGATACCGGATGCCGTCCACAAGGGCGAGGCGCTTGGCGCGGTTGATCGACTCGTCCGCCAGCTCAATGAACTGTTGGGGATTCCGTTTGAAATCATCGAGGCGGTTACTGGCCGTCAAAATCCGCGCAAGACTGCGCCGAGTGAGTTGGGTCTTGTCCTGAAGGTCGGTCAGCAAATCGGGGAGTTCGATGTCCGTTTCCTCAATGGTGATCGGCGCTGCCACCCTGGTTTCTTCGGACAGTACACCTCCGCGCCCAATGGCGAGGTCGGCTATCCGAATCTGTACGCGGGTCTTGGTTATCTGCGGACTCTTCCGAATTGCCTCAGCGCAGTCCCTCAGCAGCTTCTCGTTGTCGAACTGCACGCGGTATGTAGTCTTGTGTTTAATCCGATCCCACAGGGCTTTGAATTCTTCGCTTTGGAGAACAGCCTGCCTGGCCTTCACCGGCCTCCGCTCATCGGCGTTCTTGATGTCGAGCCTCCCAGCAAGCTTCCGGAGCACCTCCTTGATCTGTGGGAGCTGCGCCTGGAACTGCGCTGGCAATTGAAGCGTCCCGTCCTTGAGCGCCTGCCGAAGGGTGTCCTGCACTTTGCCCCTCACATCGACATGCCCAGCCTCTTTGAGGTGCGCCCAGATTGCTTCAGACTTCTCCACTCCCAACGCTGTTGTCTGGCCGGCCTCGTCCGTTACGGGGAGCGAGGCGAACTGGTGCTTCTCCACGATGCCAAAGCGGATGCCGGTATCGGCTTCGATTTCCCTTTGAAGGTTCTCGGCGAATTGCTCATAGCCCTCATTGGCCACGACCGTGAGTGTGTTCACCTCGAACCCACGAATTCGTTCACCCGTGATCGAGTTCACGCACAGGCGGAGCCCGCGCCCTATTGTCTGCCTGCGGAGTAATTCAGAGCCCATGTCGCGCATCGCGCAAATCTGGAAGACGTTCGGATTGTCCCAGCCCTCGCGCAGTGCGGAGTGCGAGAAGATGAACTTCAGCTTTGTGTCGAAGCTCAGCAGCTTTTCCTTGTCCTTCATGATGAGGTTGTAGGCTCGCTCTGCGTTTTCGCGGCTGCCCTGATTGCTCTCGGATGTGTCTGTCCATCCGCCCTTCTTGTCAATCGAGAAGTACCCCTCGTGAACCTCGACGGCGTCAGAAGCCAAGTCTACTTCCTTGAAGAGGGTGTTGTACTTCGGCAAGGCAGCGGCCTTCCGGTACTCTTCCTCGAACATCAGGGCGTATTTCCCTTTCTCCTGCACGCCGTCAGCGTTGTACTTGCGGTAGAACTCGACCGCATCGATGAAGAATAAGCTCAGCACCTTGATGCCTTGCGGGCGAAGCCGAAGCTCTTTGTCCAGGTGTTCCACAATCGTGCGTCGAATCATTTGCCGCTTTATCGCGTCGTTATCCACGTCCCCAATTGACTGGCCCGGTCGGAGAAGGTTCTCCAGGTTGCTCAGCTCCAAATACTGATCCTCAGCCGCGCAGCCGATGGCCTGGACCAAACAGTTCGCGTATACGGCACGGCCTGTAATCTGCTCCAAATCATCTCCGGGGCGCACTATCACCGGTTCGCGCTTCACACCAAACATCTGCGGCATGTCGAGCTCAACTTTGGCGCTAAACTGGCCCCGCTTGTTGCTGGTAGAGATCAGCTTGACGTAGGCCTTGTTGTGGCCACCTTCCACTTCGAGCGAGGCCACTTCGATCTGCTTTACCAGCTTGCGCTCATAGGCGTCCACCGCATCCAGCCTGTAGAGCATGTGGTGTTTGTCGGCGTGGGTGACGGTGAACTCGGTCCGGCAGGTCTCCTGGCCGCGAAACAGGTCGCACACCGCCTCGATGGCGGCGTGCTGATAATCCAGATTTGGCTCAAAATGCAGTTTCATCGCTGGTCTTCTTCTCTCGCTTTGGAACTTGTCTTTCGAGCTTCAATCTGGTCGCGTTCTCGCGCAAGTTCTTTTCGCAATTCTTCCTCAGTTGGAAGGTAAAGCATATATTTCGAGGCAAACATCTGTTGGCTTTCATGCAGAATCGAGTACCGGGCGACGACTTCGTCCTTCTCCGCGCACAGGATCAAGCCAACGGTAGGGTTGTCGTCCGCGCCGCGTTTGAGTTCGTCAAACAGGCGTAAGTACATATCCATTTGCCCCACGTCCTGATGCTCCAGGCGACCGATTTTGAGGTCAATCAATACGAAGCATTTCAGCAGGTAGTTGTAAAACACCAAGTCAATGAAGTAAGGCTGTGACTCGGTCGTTACGCGGTACTGGCGGCCCACGAATGCGAAGCCCTTGCCCAATTCCAGTAAAAACAACTGTAGGTTCTCGATGATCGCCATTTCCAGATCCGATTCGCGAAGTTGCACGCGATCCGGCAGGTCAAGAAAATCCAGGACGTAGGGCTGCTTGATGACGTCGATGGGCTGACTGACCACTTGCCCCTGCGCGGCCAGCGCCAGCACTCCGGCTTTATCGCTGCTCTTGAGCAGGCGGGCGAAGAGAGCGGTGTGAATCTGCCGCTCCAGAACCCGCACGCTCCAGCCGGACTTTTCCGCCTCTATCTCATAGAACTGGCGTTCGGCACGGTTTTCTACTTTATAGAGGAGGCGGTAATGGGACCAGCTCAGGTTGGGAGAGAAACCAAGCCGTTCGTTCTTTACACCAAGAGCCGCCTGCATCTCAGATAGAACATCCGTCCGGGGGATGGTGCTGAATTCGGCAGACGGTGTCTGCTGAATTGAACTCAATTCATCACACAGTGTGTGATGAATTGGCGACCTGTCGCTAAATGCCTGATAAAACAGGCGAAAGTGCCGTAGATTTGTTGTGGAAAACCCTTGTCCGTAGCGTTCGGTCAGTGGCGCGGAAAGCTCTTCCAGCACACTTTGCCCATACTCGGCGCGCTGCTCGCCGCCCTGCACGGCCTCCACGATTTCACGCCCAATCAGCCAGTAGGCGATCACCATATTGCTGTTGACGGCGCGAACTACGTTGCCGCGAGCTTGCTCCAGAATCGAAACCACACGATCCATCAGGCTGCCTGCGCCAACGTGAATCAGTTCGCTCGTCGCCCGATCAGGACGCTGCGCGCTCTTCGCCGTCTTTTTCGTCGCCATGCTCAACTCCTGAGTCTTATCCCAATTCGGCATACAGTGTGTCCCAAATTGTCTTCTATCTCCGGCAGTTGTTCGGAGACTCCGAACAACTGGTAAGCCGCTCTACAGGCTGCGCACGTTCTCCAGCCCGTGTTGCTGGAGAATGGCGGTGAGGTTGGTCTTGGCCACGTCGTCGGCAAAGGCGCTGTCACGGAAGACGACCGTCGTCTCGCCGGCAGGAGCCAACTCCTTGTGCCAGGCGGCAATGCCCAGCGCCAGCGGCTCGACTTTGGCGGCGGCGATCTGCTCGGCAAGGCACACCAACAGTGTGCCTGCGCCGATGTTGTGGACGGTTTTGCCGGCAATGGATTTCTGCTCGATGGGAATGGTCAGGTCGAGGCCCAGCTTGAGCAGCAACTCAAAGAGAATGTCCTGCTCGGTGCGGTCGGTTTTCAAGTGCTCGATGGAATCGTGGAGCGTCCTGGGAAGATCGTCGCGGTTCGGATCCCAGGCCTTGATGTTGCTGGAGGCCAGCTTGAAGACGCGGAAGCCGAGATCCTGCCGCTCTGATTGGTTGAGATCAAGCTGACCCGAATCAAGTTCATTCAATTTCTTAACTACACGACGAATTCGCTCTTTTGTGATTTCGGCGATTGTGCGAAAATCCTTGCGTTCCGTGCGCTCTGGAAGTTGAACGAGAATGAACCTTCGATGCCCATGATCCTCGCGATTAAGCTCCAGTACCGCCTGTGCGGTTGTTCCGCTGCCAGCAAAGAAATCTAGCACTAATGCATTCTTATCTCCCGCAACATTGAGCAGACGCTCCAGCAACGCTACCGGCTTTGGAAACTGCAATACAACCTCGTCATCGAATAATTCACGTAGATTGGCCGTGCCCTGCTGGGTATAAATGCCATCGATTACAGAGAACGGCTTTGCTCCTCTCTTGAGACCGTCTTCTCCGATGAGATATTGCTTATAGCTCACGCTCCAGCCGTCGGAAGTCTTGTTGAACACAAGGCCATTTTGTCCGAGGGTTTTCAAGGCCCGATCTTTGCTCCACCACCATTGCCGTTTTGGAAATACTTCAGTTCCGTCGGGTGCTGGAATCCCATACACCAAGTTTTCCCGACGATCCATGCTCTTTGTTGCCTCCAGGGGCTTTATACGGAAGGGGCCTCGCGTGGCAAGATTTTCATCCTTCCCGTCGTAGTATTTTTCTTCGGCTTCAGGGTCAGGGGGGAGCCACAGCTCGTCGATTGCATCGATATTCTTGGCGTACAACAGACAAAACTCATGCTGCCTGACAGCAAAGCGCTCTTTTGCTCCTCCTCCGTAGCTTTTCTTCCAAACGAAGCCCTCGATGAAATTCTCTTCCCCAAAAACTTCGTTGCAGGCGGCTCTAAGATTGATGACCTCGTTATCATCGATGCTGATGAAGATTAGCCCATCCTCTTGCAAAAGATTTCTTGCCAGCCTAAGCCGTGGGTACATCATATTGAGCCAATCAGTATGGAAACGGCCCGAGGCTTCGGTGTTGGAGGAAATCTTATTGCCCTCGCTGTTGACCTGGCCGGTAAGTTCAAGGTAGTTCTTGATGTTGTCGCGAAAATCGTCCGGGTAAACGAAGTCCTTGCCGGTGTTGTAGGGTGGGTCGATGTAGATGAGCTTGACCTTGCCAGAGTACGACTTCTGGAGCAGCTTCAAGACTTCGAGGTTGTCGCCCTCAATCATCAGGTTCTGGGTCGTCTCCCAGTCCACGCTCTCTTCAGGGCAGGGGCGCAATGTTCCGGTGGAGGGAGTGAGCGCAAGCTGGCGGGCGCGGCGCTTGCCATGCCAATTGAGGCCATACTTCTCCTCCCGCTCCTCGACCATCCCGCCCAGGAGCTGCTTCAACACCTCGAAGTCCACCTTCTCCTCAGTGAACGCCTCGGGAAAGATCGTCTTCAACTGTTCAATGTTCTCCGCCACAACATCCGGAGTCTTTGTTTCAGGGTCATTCGCGGTCAGGGGCTTCATCCGTCTGTCCTTTACTTCGTTTGTTGAAAAACCACACTGGTAGGGGTGGGCTGGACCAGTAAGAACTTAAAGCGTTCCCGCATCAGCTTCTTCCGCTCCACGATGAAGTCCTCATACCGATCCAGCTTCCACAGGTCAGGGTCTGCCGGAATCAGGTGCCGGTCCAGGTATGCTTGATCCTTGTCCGCAAGCCATTCCGCGGGCAACTTTCCGCACTTTCCGTTAAAGCCGTTTTCTTCCTGGGTGAGAAGCTCGCAGTTCGCAAGCTGGTTGCGTTCGGCATCGTGGTACTTCAAGAGGTTGATATACCCCGTTTTCGGGTTGGCCACTTTCACCTTGCGCAACTCGCTCTGCGGGAAGATGTGGTCAACCTCAGGCAGGTTGCCATCGTAGGAAGGGGTGTAGTTGAACGGGTACATCAGGTTGAACAGCAGGTGGATAGTTTCGGAACCATACCCCATCTGCCAGAAACGGTCCTCCGTCAGTTCAAGGCTGCGCCCCTGGGAGCGGATGACGTTGAAGACCTCTTCGAGGGTGAACTCCTTCGTTTCATCAAGCTTCTTGACGAGAGCATCGATCAGGTTGTCCGGCTGTCCGCTGAAGGCTCCGGTCAGAGAGCACCGGAGGATGTATTCGTCCATGCCCTTGGCATGGGACCACGCCGCAGGGTAGTGGTATCGGAAGAACACCAGGGGAATCAAGACCAGGTAGGATGGGAGCGCCTTGTCAGACTTGATGAACGTGCGTTCCCTAACAAAATCGAGCACACTTTGGATGGCCTGGGAGATTGCTTCCCATTTCGTCTGGATGTCCTCGCGTACCCCCGGCTTGCGAAACTTCGCCACTTCGTAACGTGAACCCTGCTCCAGAAGCACTAAGCAGGTCTTCAAGACGAAGTCGCGGTCAAACTCGAATCCGTGCTGGTTCAGAGAACTAAGCAAAACCGTCATTTCGTCATCGGCAAAATCCCAGGCCGCGGCCAGCAATGAAAACAGAAGATCGGACTTGCCGAGTTTTGTGCCGCCGGAATTGGCACGGATGAAAATCTCGACGACATCGTCCTCTCTGTAGAGGTCCGGGTTATCTATGCTATCGAGTTCCTGATAGGTAATTGCGGAATCTATCTTGAAGGTCCGGTCAATCAGCTCAAGGTGGTCGCCAATCTTGATGATCTCCACATCGGTAAATTCCCGACCTGCTGCGAGCTTCATATCGTCCAGGAGGGCATGGTGTTTCTTGTTTGAGGCAACGAGGTCCTTGAACTTCACCTGCGGGAAGACGATGGTATCGGGCGGCAAGAACTTGAACCTGTACTTTATATCGTCGGGAGCACTGACCTCGCCGCTGAGAATATCGAAACACAGTTCTCTCCCTTCGTAACTTCCACGAAGACCGATGAAGAGGCTCTGAAGGCGTTGCTGGCCATCCAGGACGAGGCACTTCTTGCTGTTGTTACTAGTTACGTAGAAGTCCGGGACTTGAAGGGTGCTCTTCCAGTTTTCAATGAACTTGCGATGGCGAATGTCGCTCTTTGTCTTCCATACCAGAAGGGTACTGATCGGATACTCGCGAAGAATGGAGTCGAACAACCGGCAAGTCTGCTCCTCACTCCAGACGAAATGGCGCTGGATGTTTGGTAGCCAGAAGCCGCCGTCTTCTTCGATGTTGTTCAGGTATCCCACCATCTTCCTGATGGACTCTGTCTTGTTCTTCAACTGGGTGCTCCTTCTTGAAGTGAGTTTCTGATGGCGCCGAGGACGCTTTCCATCCTTTGAATCTCCAGGTTCAGATCAACTCGCCGGTTGATCTGTTTCTCTTTGACCGCTCTGGCACGAAGCAGATCAAGGTCGCGCTGAAGCTGAGCGTACTGGTCAAGACCTGCACGCACAGAGGCGGCGCTCTCCGGAGAATCTGTCGGGGAGTACGCCCCGGTGATTCTGGAGGCTTCCAGTGCGGCTAGGCGGGCTGCCATCCCATCATAGACTGTGAAGAGGTCCCATGACGGAAGCCGTGAGATCGCGAGGCTGGCCAAGAATGCCGCCTCCTGAGTTGACGGGGTATCCGAGTCGAGCGTCACCTGTCGCACGTCCTCAATGACCACCTTGCCGGTCTCGCCTTGCGACCGGCGTTTGTGGGCCAGAGACAGGCTGACGGCCCCTTCTTGCCCGGTGGCCAGAATTAGGGGGTAGGGGATGGCCCGGTGAATCAGCTCTATGAGGCGGGTCGGCTTGGCCGCAGGACGGAGTTCGACCGTAAGGACCGCGATCTCCAGATACTCGCGTACCGCGTCCTGAAAGGCCGGTACACCGATGTTGGTTGGCTTGAGCGCGGCTATCCGTCTTTCTCGCGCAGATACGATCCCCGCACAGGCGCATCCGCCTGGTTTTCGAGTGTGTCCAGCTCCTGCTGCGGGTCTCCCTCCTGCCCAGCGTATGAAAAATCGGTGTCCGCTGGGGCTGTGTATTCGGCCTGTTTCTCTTTTGCCTTGGAGCTGCGGCGTCCAGCTTTCGCGCCCGTCGCATGTTCTTCGAGAGGATTGACTTGGGTTGCCATACTCTTGGCTTCGCTTTCTGTGCGCGACTCATGCGCACGGTTTGGGTTGTCGGTGTGCCCGATGGAATGTCGAGCAGGTTGAACAAGTTCCGCGTGCCCACGGGCTGTCTCAATTCCGCAGGTACGGTTCTCGTCTCTCGATATAATACCAAACTGTTGTCAGATATGTATTATGTATGGCGAAGTAGATTATCCTGTGAAATGATGTGGCTTAGGGGATTGTCAGGGGAGATCGGGCTGGACTTTGGACGGGAGCAGGGTGTCCAGCAGAGTTCTGGGAGGGGAGTCCATGGCAGTGAAGAAGGCAGCAAAGAAGCCAATTAAGGAATCTGTGCGGAAGGTAAACCGCGAGGGACAGCGGTGGACGGATGACCGTCCGGGTATGACGCTACGTCTCCCCATTGACCTGCGCGAAGCAATTACTGAGGAATCGCGGGTAAAGGGCGATCTTGCCAAAATCGTCCTTTTTGCTTTGGATCACGTTGACCGCGAAAAGGTGGAGATCATGCAGACCCGCAAGGCCGGTATGGAGCTTTCCAACCCTCAACTCCTCCACGTCGGCGCACAGGCCCGACTGACGCTCAAAGAGTGGGCCGAAGCCGAGGGCGTCAGCGTGAATGCGGTCGTGGTCAGCGTGCTCGAAGAGTTCTTCAAGCGCCTCAAGAAAAGCGAGGTGCTGAGAGAAGAACTGCGGCAGGAGATTCGTGGCAACCGCGGATTTATGACGAGCTAAAAGGCTCCTTTTTTATGCTGAAGAATCACGACAAGCAATGAAACACATTTCACTTGGGACCAAATCCAAAGTGCGTTTCGATCGGAGTTGGGAGTGGAAACGCGGTATGGGCTGTTTGCGTAAACTCAGGATTCTGCGAAAGCTGATCGACGAAGCCTTGGCGACTTCCTGTAACAAATCTTCGTGACCTTTGCTTCGACACGGCAGAGGTCGCCATCTGTGCGGCCGCAGAAGTGGAGCCAGTTCTGCCATTTAGGACGGAGTGAAGGGTAGCGAGGGGTGCTAAATAGGGTTCCGAAGAATTTCTGCGGCCGACTTTTCGGATCCAGTTCCCTCGGCGCCGATCACGGCCCGATGGCAAAACCGAGCATGATCTTCTATCTCTCTCAGTAGTTCAGCGCGTAGATTTCCGATGTATTCAGCCAGCGATTCAGGATGAGCGCATTGTCGGGCGTCAGGGAGAACCACGTGTCGAGTTGCCCCGCTGCCTTGCTGAAAGAGTCAAGCTTCAAGACGATCTGAACAGAGCCCCCGCCAACTGCAACGCGCAGAATCTCGGTCTCGCCGCTCATGGAACTCTTGGTGTATACGTACTTCGAATCCGACGACCAACTCACATCGTTCCCGTTGATCCCTACCGCGAGCCTGCGCCACTTACGGCGGTCCAGGTCAAAGACGCAGAGTTCGTTCTGCGCAGGTTTCAGCGCGGCAATGTGGCGCCCATCCGGGGACCAACGCGCTGTGGCCAGTCCCTGGGAATCGGGAAGTGTCGCAATCTTGCCGCTCGCCAAGTCGATCGTATGAATGGCGCAGGTGTGCTCGGCGAGACAGAGGACGTTGCCGTAGGACAGTGATCTTCCGTCTGGAGACCAGGTCGGTGCTCCCTGGTTATCGTCGCTTTGGGCAGCTTCTTTGGGAACTCCTCCCGCCGCCGGCACTACGAAAATGCGCCATGGTCGGTCTGGCTGTTTGCCCATGAAGGCGACCCACTTGCCGTCCGGCGACCATCTTGGAAGCTGCACTCCCATGCCCGCAGGAGTTAGCTGTTTTGCGTATCTCCCGTCTGCCATGCTCACCCATAGTGTGTTGTCCCGCGTCTTTAAATAGGTTACCCAATCCTTGCTTTTCGTCAGATCGACGTATGTGGCGGAAGCTCCGGGAAGCAACATGGTGAAGCTCCGTGCGGATGGATCATACTGCACCAACTCCCCTTGCATGCGCGAACTGCTAAGGACGAACAGTCTCCGCGCATCGGCATCCGCCGCAAGCCCTTCAAGCCTCTCAAAGGGGGTGCTCAAGGCAGACGCCTCAAACGATCCTGATCCCCACCAGGAGTTCGCTCGTAAATGCAATAGCCGACTAGGTGTCGAGTCGTCGATCACCGAAAAATAGCCGCCCTCATCCCGAGTGAGCGTTCCTCCCCAGCAACACGCCACTGAACCGGTGCGCAGCGGCGCTAATCGCTCCACTTTGAATTTGGCATCAAGATCAAGTTGCCATAAGGAAGGAGTGCTGGCCGGAGAACCGCGGAGAGTGAACAAGAGCTGCTTTCCATCCGCCGACCACCGAATTGCATCCAGACTCCCGTTTACCGGGCTTAACAGGTGGGCGCGGTCGCCACCTGGCGAAATGAGATAGATGGCTTCGCCGAATCCGAATGCAATCCACTCTCCGTTTGGCGCCCAAGCGGCAGCACGGCTTTTAACTCCGGCTAACTGTGTGGGAGGCCCGCCGGACGTAGGGACAATCCAGAGTGGATGCTCGTCCTCGCTTGATCCTACAGAAAGAACCAGCAGGAACTTGCCGTCCGGGCTGATATCCACGGGGTTAGGGTTTGGAATTGGCAGGGTAATCCGTCGAATCGGTCCTCCATTCACCGCCATGGCGCAGAGAATCACGTCGGCCCCAACCGCTTCACCGAAATAGAGTTGCTTCCCGTCGGTCACGAGGTTCCGCTTGGCTGTGCCGTCGTCCGTCAACTGCGTACTGCTGGTGATTTGAATAACTGGTCGAGTTTGATGCCACCGCGCAATACCAAGGGTAGCGACCATGAGGAAGGTAACCACCAGAGCCGCGTAGAGAGCGGGTCGGGGAATGCGCCGAGTTGGCAGTGGAGCGGCAGGAGAGTCGGAGGCCGCTGCCTGTTCGAGGTTGACAGGTTCGGAAATGGAATTGGATTCAGCGCCGTCGGTTTTTTGCAACCATGCGTCGATTTCATGCCGGAAGGCATAGACTGACTTCCGCTTCCCGCCAGGCACCCGACGCACCGGGAGTTCCTTTTGCTTCTCCCAGCGAATCACGGTCGTGACATCCTTGCCAAGGTAGCGGGCAATATCCTTCCACCCGTCGATGCGCTCAACTGCGGTCGATACCTGCGGCATGTTCGTCCCTGTCCGAGGTTCAGTTTTGATGGAGATTCGAGGCCGTCGCGGGAGGCTACTGCCGCAATACCGTTAATAACCAACTTCCGCCTGTTCTTGCCTATTGCAAATCATAGCGGTTTCGTGTTCGATCAGCAAATAAACACCGCATTTCCGGCGATGGCAGGCGTGTGTCCGGCGAGAGATCGCTTGGGCGGACCGATCTGCGTACCGGGAGACATAATCGGGGGCTCGACTGCTATGCGCGAAACAAGGACCCACCACTCGACAGGGTTTTTCCGCCTTCACTTTCCGAACTTCGCGTTGCCGTGCGTCGTATTTGCCGGTCTTGTTGGCTGCGTCTCGCTCGCCGGCTGCGGAGGCAGCAGCGGAAACAGCGGAGGCGGCGGTGGAGGTACTCAGTCCACGGTTACCTCGGTGAGTGTGAGCTGCACATCCGCCAGTGTGCCGGTGGAATCGACGGATCAATGCAGCGCCAGCGTTCAGGGGACAAACAATCCAAGCCAAGCCGTTAATTGGTCAGTAAACAGCACTGCGGGTGGGAATAGCACCATCGGGATCATCTCTAGTTCTGGCGTCTATACTGCGCCTGACCCCATTCCTACGAGCGGAAGCTCGATCACGATTACAGCGACGAGTCAGGCCGACTCCTCGAAAAACAATTCGGCGCCTGTGTCCCTCACGTACCCGACGCCGTCTTTGGGGAGCGTCACGCCCGCAACGGCTTCCGTTGGGTCAGCCAGCACCACGCTGACCCTTGCCGGATCGGGTTTCAGCAAGGCGTCGACCGTCAATCTCGATGGAGCGAGCCTGACTTCCAGCTTTGTTGCGACCAGTCAACTCAACGCCGTATTACCCGCGGGCAGCGAAACCGTGGCTGGAAATCATACGATTACCGTCTCAAACCCAACGCCGGGCGGAGGCACGTCAACATCAGTATCGTTTTCTATTGACAATCTGGCCCCGTCAGTTGCATCGCTTACTCCCTCGACAGTTCCAGAGGCTTCGCCAGACACCCAGGTCCAGATCACGGGGTCCAACTTTCTGCCTGGCTCAACGGTGAGCGCAAATTCCGCCGTCGTTGCAAGTACATACGTTTCAGCTACTCAACTTGTGGCAACAGTTCCTTCGGGCGACCTGGCAATTGCGGGCACGGTTTCAATCTCTGTCACGAATCCTGCGCCGGGCGGCGGAACCTCACCGCAATCCGAGCTATCGGTAGGATCGCAATCCAATGACGGCCCAGGGGTCCAGCAAGATGGAACCGCAGATCCGGAATCGCTCGTGTACTTTGTAGGTCCGCCCGCGGCATCATCATCGTCTGGAGCAAAATCCATACAAGAAACAAACCCAACTGCCGGGCTGAAGCACAGTCTCTCCCTCGCATCGTCTCTCTCCGCTGGTATGAGTCCGGTTGATGATCCTCAACACACGTGCGCGGAGATTGGACCAGATTGCGTTTCCGGTGTGCCATGGGCACCGCAAGTTCAGCCTGCTGTCGGATACAACGGGCCGGACGGCCCTGGCGATTGGTATCACACCGCAAACTGTGGACCTGCGTCCGTCCTCATGGTCCATAGCATGCTTTGCAGCACTAAGTTGGATATGCTTAACGAGCTTATCTCCTTGAATGATTTTTTCAGTAGGCAAGCAACCTGCCCAGCAAACAGTTCTTGCCTCTTCTCGTCCTATGCCGGACAGATCGACACAAATCAAATTGTGGATTTATCGACCGGGACTGCAACGACCGAGACTGCGACTACGTATAACGGCCGAGTTGTGAGCAAGTCCAGTGACTTTGATGCGTGCATGGCAGATCCCACTGGAGAGGCGTGCAAGGGCGGAGGGCCGAACATTTCCGATCTTGGACAGATTGCAGAATCGTACCTCGGGCTCAAAGCCCAATCGAACGGGCTTAGCCTGTATAGTGGCAGCTCTTCGGCGCAGGATTGTGAGTCCCCGATGGCATGGTTGCAATATGAACTCGATGCAGGCGCACCGGTCATCGTGCTTGTGGACTACAAACTCGGTCTCGATCCGTCTGCCGGCAATGCCGGCCATTACATGGTCGTCGTTGGAATCGATGGGACAAACTGCTCGAATACAGTGTACGTGGTCGATCCAGGCGTCAACGATCCAGCTAACGGAGACTATTCAAATCACACCAAGATTTGCACTCGCAACGGAATCGTGTCTAGTAGTTGTCTTTCTAACGTCAGTAGTTCTGCACCGTGCAGCGGGTCTACTTGCAGGTACACCGTTGGGCAGTTCCTACAAAGCTGGGGAAGATACAACTACGGATCGCTAACGCTATCAGGAAATTCAACAGCGTGCGCTAGCCCGCAGACTCCTGTGGGAATTGTCGCGTCGAGCATTTCGTCTCTTACGGCGGCCCAGGTTGGAATCCCTTACTCTGCGACCATCGCAGCGAATAATGGTGTGCAACCCTACACATGGTCCATCGTCTCGGGCCAGGGGACCCTACCGCCGGGCATTCAACTCGATGCGAGCAGCGGTGCAATCAGCGGAACGCCAACCTCCAACGGCGCGTTTCCGTTCACGATCGAGGTTACAGACGCCAATAACAGCGTGGCGAGCGGTGTTGCCACAATCAACATTGCTGCAGCCGCTAGCCCGCTCACGATAACAACGCCCGGCGAGTTGGAGTCGGCTACTTCAGGCAAGGCATATAGTTTCCCACTGTCTGCCTCTGGAGGTGTCGCCCCTTACCATTGGTCCGCAAACGGATTGATATGCCCGAATAGCATTTCGGGACTGGACGGAATCTGCGTATCAGACGACGGCACAATTCAGGGTACGCCCTCGACTCCAACGAACGGAACAGTGTCGTTCAGTCTTCAGGTTACAGACAGCAGTGCGACCGCGCAAAAGGCCCCCAAGACGGAAAGCCTCGCGGTCTTGCCGGCGAACCTGCCGCCGCAGGTATATTCCGTGACGGCCAATCCGTCCACCGTCAGCGAGCAGGGGACCTCATCATTGACTTGCACCGCCGTTGACCCGCAGCAACTCTCATTGATCTATACCTGGAACGTTACGGGAGGAACTGTGTCAGGGAGCGGGGCGAGCGTGACCTGGACGGCGCCGTCTTCTCCCGGCGGATACGGCGCGACATGCACCGTCACATCGAGTGCGGGCTTGTCTGCCTCCGGTTCGACCGTTATCCAGGTCGGCAACTCCGCGCTGAACAGCACCATTTCGCCAACTACGGGAACAGTCGCTGTAACTCAGTTCACTGTAAACGGCAGCGGAGCAACGCCAAACGGCGGCGTTACGGCAACCATAACCTTGCCGAATACAACCCCCGCAACGTCCCACACCACAGCCAACGGCAGCGGCCAATACTCATTTGGCCCGTTTACTGAGCCTGCGACTGGGGTTTATTCAGAGATTGACTCGGATGACAAAACGGGCGGCAAGAGCCTTCCTTTTTCGTGGACTGTGACGAACAGTGTGGCACCGGTCCTTTCGGTGACCCCAACAAACGCACCGGTGAGCGCGACTGCTGGCTCCACCAATTTCAGTGTGAGTAACTCCGGAACTGGAACGCTGAGCTATTCCGCAACTGTTGCGAGTGGATCATCATGGCTGTCAATTGCATCTGGCGCAACCGGAGGAAATAGCGGAACAATCAATGTCTCGTACTCCACAAACGCCGGTGCGCAACGCTCGGGAACAATCCAGGTAACAGCGAGCGGGGCTTCGGGTAGCCCTGCAACTGTTACTGTGACTCAGGCTGGCGCTACCACGTCGAACATTCGGATCAGCGAAAGCCAGGGCTTCGATACTGTCTTGGCTCCTTCTCAGAACGACATGGATACATGGCTGGGGAAATTTTTTAGCGATATCGGTGTCTCTTTTGGCGATATCGGTGTCTACATTGGCGGCTGTGATGCAAGCGTCGCACCTCCGAGCGGAATAAAGGACGCCTGTGGGAATTTCCCAGCGCAGAAGAGTCGCGCCGACGAGCCGCTAAATACGAATCTGACTTCGGGTTGGGTCAGCTACGTGTCGGGCAAGGGATGGGGCATTATACCCACGTGGGTCGGGCCGCAGTCATCCTGCATTACGCAGAATGCTGCCGGTAACAATCTGATTGAAAATTCGATTATCACAACGGTTTATGACCTGGGCGCCTCCGAGGCAGATGCGGCCGCCAACCGCGCTTCGGCGTTGGGAATGGGAAATAGCATCGTTTACTACGATATGGAGGACTATTCGACAGGCAGCACAAGTTGCAGCGCAAATGCAGGAGAATTTCTAAGTGGCTGGGTTAACGAAATGCACGTCCAGGGATTTCTGGCCGGTGTGTATATTTCCCCGGACAACTACGCTGATATGACAACGCCCCCGGATGCAATCTGGGTATCTTATCGCGATGGAAACAGTTCTGCATCCGATCTAGGTATCGCCACGAGTACGAACTGGTCCGGGAAGCGAATTCATCAATACTGCTTTGGCAGCAAGCCATGCGCTGCGACGACGATCACGGATGTGGATACACAAGAGCCGATTTCGATTGACCTCGACGCAGAGGATGGACCAGTATTCTCGCCCGTGGCAACCACCACGACGCCGGTGCCTTCGGTCAGTTCGATCTCGCCGACCGCGATGACGGCCAGCCCCGCCAGCAACCCCAACGCGACCCAACAGCTGACCATCAACGGGACCAACTTCCAGTCGGGCGACTACGTGCAGTTCAAGTGGACACAGGGTACCGGAGCCGGGTCATGGAACACCGGGAGCGGCAACCCGCCGACCATCAACACGGGCGGCACCCAGATGACCATCATGATGAAGCCCGGCACGGTGACCGATACCTTCAACGTGCAGGTGTGCAACTCCGCCAACAGCTGCGCGGTGGCGGCACAGACCATTGCAGTGACGGCGGCGGTGCTGACGCCGACGGTGAGCTCGATCTCGCCGACCGCGATGACGGCCAGCCCCGCCAGCAACCCCGACGCGACCCAACAGCTAACCATCAACGGGACCAACTTCCAGTCGGGCAATTACGTGCAGTTCAAGTGGACCCAGGGCACCGGAGCCGGGTCGTGGAACACCGGGAGCGGCAACCCGCCGACCATCGGCGCTGGCGGCACGCAGATGACCATCCTGATGAAACCGGGAACGGTGACCGACACTTTCAACGTGCAGGTGTGCAACTCCGCCAATACCTGCGCGGTGGCGACACAGACCATTGCAGTGACGGCGGCGGTGCTGACGCCGACGGTGAGTTCGATCTCGCCGACCGCGATGACGGCCAGCCCCGCCAGCAACCCCAACGCGACCCAACAGCTGACCATCAACGGGACCAACTTCCAGTCGGGCAATTACGTGCAGTTCAAGTGGACACAGGGCACCGGAGCCGGGTCGTGGAACACCGGGAGCGGCAACCCGCCGACCATCGGCGCTGGCGGCACCCAGATGACCATCATGATGAAGCCCGGCACGGTGACCGATACCTTCAACGTGCAGGTGTGCAACTCCGCCAACAGCTGCGCGGTGGCGGCACAGACCATTGCAGTGACGGCGGCGAATAAATTCACAATTGGCGAAAATGTTAAGGTATCGGGAACGGGCAGTGTTCTGAATCTGCATTCATGCGCCAACACGGCCCCTACTTGTTCTGTGCTTGTAGGCATGCCAGATGGGACAGTTATGCAGGTAATTGGGGGACCTACCGCAGCGGCCGGTTACACTTGGTGGGAACTATCAGGGAAAGTTGCTGGAATTAGCTACACCGGATGGGCAGACCAAGGTTATCTAGTCGCAGACTGATGACTTGGATTGGACAACAGTTGGACTCGGCTATGCCGGGTCAGGCAATGGGCTTGACTTGAGGAGGCGACTGGAAGTGAAACTCACTGCTTCGTTGATTTCGATCTTTGCAACAATTGGTTTTGTTGCTTCCTTGCCACTGGCAGCGCAAGTTCCGACGACTTTAGGTTCATCTTCAACCTGCCAGGGATTCGTGAATTCTGTCGTTCCAGGCGCCTGCCTTGGACAGTTCAAGAATGGAACCCTGGTGAGAAAGATGGGTTCGGGTGCGAACGAGGTTCTTGAGTTGGCCAACGGGCCAACGGGTGTGGTGATTACTCATCCCGGCGTTGACCTTGTCGCTGCCTGCGGCTCTCCGATTTACGCTTTGGCGGACGGGGTTGTCGTCGATACCATCTCGGACAGCATTGACCCCGATTTCGCTTACCTCGGCTACATGGTGAGGCTCAAGCACGCCGCGACCCCAACCGGATTACCTCTCCCCGCCACGCAGATGGTTGAAACCGAAACGCTCTATCTCCATATGCAACATCCACCATCAGTTCAGATCGGGAGTGTTGTTTTGGAGCATGCGCCGCTGGGCAAAGTGGGGCGTACTGGGGCAGCGTGGGGCTGTCATACGCATTTTGAGGTTCGGCATTTTTCCGGCCGATATATGACGGACCCGAGTTGGAATTCGCCATTGAACATCTATGGGAGAGGGGATCAATCATCTGGAACACTGTTCAAAGAGAAATGGTCAGATCCGGTGCCGTTGTTATCACAACTTCCGGAGACGTTAGAAGCAGCTGGACCACTGTCCCTCGAAATTTCGGTTAAGGCGACCACGCGTGATTATCCACCTCTATCGTCAACCTACACGGACATCGGCGCCTGTCCTGGCGAGGGATGTCGCTATGGCAGTGTTCGGACACTTGATGCCGCTACCCCCGTTCATCCAACACGCGGAAGCAGTCAGACTGCTTTTGTTCTACCTCAGGGGCAGAAGGTCACGACAGTGGCCGGTGTGGTCGTGACAAAGCCCGGCAGAATCCGGATACTTCATTCGATTGTCATCCCTGGTCAGCAGCCAGTTAACTCCGGCCTCCTCTATCTCCTCACATACCGCGGGGAGGGCTTTTGGAAGGTCTGGCTCAATGGCAAACTGATCGATGCCGTTTCGATTCCAGAGGTTCTTTCCCCTATGATCTGCAATGCCTCGGAAGCGTCGTGCAAAGAGAAATTTGAAGCCAAATGGATCTCCGGTCCAATCATGGGGCAAATGGAGCAACTTCCGCAGCCCGCTTGGTGGATCGAGATCAAAGACAAAACAGGCAGAACAGGATGGATCGAGGACACTGGTCCGACATGGTCGAGTATTCACGGGGACTTCTGATTCATGGAGCGGCATCGCGGCACGGCGCGCTATTTCGAGCGCTGCGTTGGCCTACTCGGCGGGCTGCGGAGACCAAGAGAATCCACGAGGAGCAGACTGATGTCGAATTGGGAAAGCTGAAACAAGAATTCGGAAAACATCGAAAGGTCGGAAGTTGAATGAACATTCGCTTTGCTGTGAGGTTAGTTGGGGTGGGATTTCTGGCTGCGGCCATCAGTTCCATAACTTGGTCTCAAGAGAAAACGGGTCTTCCAGAATTTTTCGGATTTTATGCGCTCGATGGCGGCCAAAACGTAGCACTTTACGAAGGACAAGGATCAGAGAGTACGAAAAGCGCAGGGATCGAATGGTATTCAATTCCACAGAATTCTAAGCTGCAAGACACGAGGCCGCATGTTTCGACTTCGGCGAGATTCGTGCTCTTCTACACAAATTCTGGAGAAATGATTCAGTCACTGTCGCTCCATAGATTACCTTTTGTCAGACAGATCATCGAGACACTGCCGGCAGACGCCTTCTCGCCTCCCTCTAGGCGGGTTATAGATTCTCCTAAGTTGCCACTTCTTGCAGCGATTCCAGAGCTGAACTTCAAACTTCTTGCAAAGCCGGTACCGAATCAGCCCCAAATGGTAGAGCTCGTGGCCAGCCCAAAGTTGATTCCCGGCCTTTACGTGGTTCAATACAGCCCCGGCGGCGCAAATGGGTGGTTTGCGATATTTTCGGTTGCTGCCAACGCAGAGGCTGAGAGCCCATTTTGCTTGGATCTTGTATTGCCCGGTGGTCCGCGCGGGCTGTTTGAACGCGCGAATTCCGAACTCAACTCGACTGTACCCGCCTTGGCATCATATCGCTATTCACAATGCGATTCCTCTAGTGTTCAAGGCGTGAATACAGGAACAAACGCAGGAGGGATTTCGGGCCCTGCCACTGCTGGCGCAAACCCAGTCCCGTGGACAGACCCCGCCACAGGTCTTAAGTGGACTCGCGCAGATAATGACGCGGACCTAACTTTTGACCAAGCCGTGGAGTATTGCAAGAATCTGAAGCTTGACGGGTATTCAAATTGGCGCTTACCGGAGATTGAGGAACTCAAGGGAATCAGCGATCCTTCAGCAAATGTTCCAGCAAATCGGCCAGATATAGTGGCGCTGCACATAGCGGGGCAGCCTGGGCCAGTTCATATTAAGGGCTACATCTCAATATCTGGTGGCGAATGGAGCAACACCGGGAAGCCGCCAGCAGACTTAGAGTTTTTCGACTTTGGGCGTGGGCAGGCAAAGCTCATCAAAAGCAATAAGCGACAACAGCAAATCCGAGCGTTGTGCGTCCGTAATCCGAAGTGATGATCGTGGCGTAGTAACGAGTTGGAAGATGACCCTGCAGCGACGGAATTGGGATCTATGACAACTGCACATTTCATGTTCGTTCAGGACTTCGGCCATCTCCGATTCCCGAAAGATGCTCTGCGTGCGAATCAGCCACTGAATTGGACCCTGCGCTCAGACGTGAGAAAGGAAGACTTATGACGACGAAGCACCGTCTGGCGGGACTTTTGTGCGGGTTAGCTTTGCTCGCGCCTGTGGTGGGATGCAAAGGTGGAAGCTCAACCAAGAGCCTGACCGAGTCATCGGCAAAGAGGATGCTCGCAGCCAAGTTTATTGCCGAGAACAAGGATGACTACCGATTGAATTTCTACGCGGTCAGTGAAGCAATTCGCGTCCCGACCAGCGAAGATTACGCAGAGGGCACTTATAGAGTAAACGACCCGAGACTAGCGGTGGGGCGGCTGATTAAGGCAGGCTATATCACCCAGTCGCGCAAAGACTTCACAGTTCCCAATGTCAGTGGCAACTACAGAGTTGAACTTACCTGGCCCAAAGAAGTTAGCAGCATAGCGCTAAGAAATGCAATTTACACCTTCTCGTTGTCGATGGGGCCAACAGATTCCACCGTATCGGGTAAATACACCCTTGATTCTTGGGTGAATTCGGGACAGGAGACAATGTCGGCGAATGGGCCTCTAATCGGCAGCGTTGGCCAAGACGGAACGGTTCAACTCGCCTATGTCACACAGTATGGCAGCAGAATCAATGAAGCCTACAAATTTACCTCTAGTGGTCAAGGAGTCACTCTCACCGGCAACCAGCCATTCCTTAACGGAATTCCAACAATGACTTTGACGGGAAGCGGAGCAGGGGGAACGATCTCCGTTCCAAGCTTCACCTACGTCTTTTCAGACAAGTTCAAACCCGTTGCCCCGCCAAATGCCAACCAAATCGTCGCGGGCAAGATCGTGGTCGATGAGGTTAGCAACCTGCTATTGGTTACAGAAACGATTGCACAAGCTAATTTCACGTGGCATGTGACATTCAATGATGCGGCAAAGGCGCTTACCGGCCAGACAACGGCGAGTGGCGCAGGCCAGATGACATTTGGGAAGCAGCCAGATGGGAATTGGGTTCTCGCGGAATATCACATTTAGTAAATCATCGGACCATTTGCTCACGAGGAATTGGTACGTCAAGTTCTGAACAGGGTCGCCGTTTGCCCTCTGGTTAAGAGTTGGGGCTCGTATACGGCATCAATCTCGGCACCGGCAGTCGTTTAGTTAGGAGAGGATATTGACATGTTTCTCAACAAGAAGCCTTGGGTGGTTCTGATCGCCGTTTCAGTACTGCTCGCCGCAAGTAGCGGGTGCACATCTCACAAAATCCTTACCACGGGAGTCGCAAGGGACTTGGCCCAAACTTACCTTGAGGGGCAAACGCCCAAAGGCGATGTAGGAGTTCTTTACACTCCATTAGCGCAATTGGTCGGCCCGGACATCAAGGCAGATCTTACCCAAGGGACTTATTTGCTTAGCAGCGGCGAAGGTGTAGTCCATGCATTGTTGGTGGCCGGCTTCGTGAAACAAACCGTCCTGGCCAATTCACTGTATAAATACGAGTTTACTCCAAAGTTCATGGACCTGACACTGCCGGGTGGACTCGTCAAAATCGGGCGGCAGCGTGTTACCAGCGTCGACAACCTTTTGTTGGACACTGAAACCGTGGCCAGCGGGAAGGCGAAGATTCACACCGAGATTAACGACGTAGCACGTGCACTTGGTGTCAAGCAAGACGTAGACAAGGAAGTCCATGTCGGATTTCAAAAGCAACCAGACGGCAACTGGGTCTGCGTTTCTCTGGAAAGATGAGGCGGCATGGCCTAAGCCCGCAGGATGATCCTGACAGGATGCCCTAACCCAGCCAGCTTATGCGGTGGGTTAGGTCATGCGTCCCAATAGCAGGAATCTGGGCCTCCGAGCAAGAAACTGAAAGGATGACACTGAACAATGAACTCACCCAATGACTTCACCGAACGGTACTCATCAATGTGCGACGAGGATCTCATCCGCCTGACGAGTGACCTGCACTCTCTGGTTCCGAACGCGCGGGAAGCTCTGCGACAAGAGACAGAACGTCGCCACCTTCAAATCGAAGCTGTTGATTGGGCAGCTCATCCAGCCCCACCTTCAGGGCGTGCTGCACAGGCGATGGCCCGCTACCGGGATGGCTACCTCCATGCCCGGACCATCGACGGTTTCGGCGGCGTGGTCAAGATTGTTGCGCTAGTCATAGGAGGTCTGTTGGTGTTCGGCGGATTCATCTCCTGCGCGAGTTCCGCCAACAGTATAGGGGGATTTGGCGAGGTTGCCGGAATCATGATTATGCTGGCGGGCCTTCTAGTAGGCGGAATCGGGTATATCCTCGGCGTCTTGGTTCAGTCGGCGGGTCAATCTATGAAGGCGCACTTCGATTGCGCTGTGAATGGATCGCATTTTCTGAGCGACGACCAGCGTGCCCAGACTATGTCAATGGAATGACAAAATCCTCGGAGCTGCTCAAACGTCGGCTTGCGGTTGGCTTGCGCGCGTGCGGGGATCTAAACCGACAGGCATTCACGCTAAGCTAGCGCGCGATGGAGGGTGATATTGAAAGACCACCAGCTAAATCGCGCCAAGTGGTGATTGAGGTGACACGATGTTTTGTTCTGAATGCGGTCAATCCTTACATGAAACACAGAGCTTTTGTCCGAGTTGTGGAAGGCCCACGAAGGCCCCTAGTACCTCAGTGCAGCCACCAGCGTTCCCGCCCAGTAGCGGTTTCGGACGGAAACTCCGGGCTCTGGGTTTTTGTTGGTTGGCAAATGTCGCATTGAATGTCGTCATACTTTGGGTTGGCTATAGACACTGGGATGAGACCCCTGAGAATATCCGCTTCATCACGGGCGCTATTATATTCGCGGCTTGGGCCTGTGTTATATCGGGCTTCATCGCAGCAATCGGACTGCTTAACCTGCAAACATGGGGAAGGACATGGGCGATCATCGCGGCAATTATTGCCTTGCTGAATCTAACTGAGTTCCCAGTGGGGACGGCAATTGGAATTTGGACTCTCGTAGCACTTCTGAATGCTCAGAACTCGGCCGCGTACAAAGGCTTAAGCAGGTCCGCAACTTGATTGCCGCTCCCGCATCAATCCGCACTGGAGAATGTCATGCAACGAGGGAATTTAAGGATCGTCGTCTGGTTGAGTTCTTGCTTGATTTTATTGACCGCTTGCAAGCTTCCGGGCAGTCGCTTCGTGGGCAAATGGCAAAGTACGCGTGTATCGGGTACGTCAAGCGCCTACATTGAAATTACTCGAAGCGGAGTCAGTAGTTTCAAGGTCGACTCCTGGATAACTGGCCCCTTGGCTGCAAGCAGGGAAGACACCTACACCGTTTGCGGGGACGCCCTTTGCGTTGAAGATAATCTAATTGTCCGTTCCAATAGACTCAGATTCCTGGATGAAGGGAATCCCAACGTTTTGCTCAATGGAGAAATTGGCGATGAAACTCCCAATTTCTGGATGAAACTTGCCGGACAGGATACTTACAAACGAGTTCAATGAGTAGGCGTCCGCGATCCGAAATAGGCTTTGCGACGACCTGTGGCCCTCGATAATGACGAAGGCTGTGTCAAGCAACAAATGGCGGACACGGATTGCAGACAACTAGTTGAAACAAGTTTGCCAGGCCATGATTTTGGGAGTATCGTGCACTTCAAATCTCAATAGATGTGTCCTAGTGGGCCAGGAACCAAGCTCACGGAGGAGATTCATGATTTTTCGCAGAAGGACAGTTCCCTTGGTCATCGTCATTGCCTCGCTACTCGCTGTGGAAGGATCGCAAGGCACCGTCGTTGCGACACCGCAGAGTGGCCCTGCCCGCGCAAGTCAATCTCGGAGCGGTGGACCAGGCTCAAATCCTGTACTACCGCCGTCCTCCCTTCCCGACTATGTCGGAACCGCCTCGCAGGTGATGGGAAAATTGCCAACCGGTCCGTTGCTCACGATCAAAACGCCGCATGGAGATGTAGCAGTGCACAACTTTTATCAGGCGAACCCGCCAGTCAATGAAGCTGGCGATCTCGTGATCAAGATAACGAGGAAGTATTTCATCGTAGTCGATACTGCGCAGCCAACCATGAATTTCTGGCTTGGGATCAAGGGGAAGCCCTTCAGCACCTGGCGGGGCGTTGCGGAACAGGACCTCTTGGCGACTTTGGGCGTGAATAAGGCGGGCGCGTGCAAGCTGAGCGTGACCTCGGGTGTCATTTATACTCCGGGGGATCCAAATGATGGCAAGTCGTTTCCTTTGAGTTTCTGCGGGCCAGGAGGGGATCTGCGCAATTGACATGGAGGGCTGTTGATGAGGCGGGTGAGACAAGCACCGCAGGGAATGGCCCGGCTTTTCCCTTGAAACTACCGCGAAGGTCTTGCGATTTTCGCCAACGGACGTATATTCGCCGGGAATCTGTTTTTGAAATGGAGATTCCAGTTCAAATCACACCACCCACACTGGAAAGTCGGTAAGCTATGCACGCTTGGATCAAGCCTCTCAGTCTGTTTACACCCCTTGTTCTGTTTGCTCAGGTTGCCTGTTTTGCCCAGGCCAACCAGCCGAACCCCGCTGCCGGTGCCGCGGCCTGTGGCGGCTGTTGCGGCACGTTTATTCTAGTTCCCATCATTTTTCTGGCGATCAGCGTCACCTTGCTGGTGTGGGTGGCCAGGGACGCGAAGGCGCGCGGCATGGACAGCGCGGTTCTTTGGATGGCGCTGGTCTTCTTCCTAAATCTCATCGGCCTCGTTATCTATATATTTTCCCGGCCGCAAGGCAATTTGGTGTCTTGTCCCAACTGTGGCAACAAGCGCCTGGAGGCAAGTGTGAAATGCCCACACTGCGGTATCGGCTCCTAAGGCCGGAGCCTTGGCTGGCAGCAGTTCTGCTTTTGGCCATGCTATTTGGGGCGGATGCGATGCGTCCGCCCAAGAGTCAGGTCAGTGTACGCCTGTTTGCTGCCTCCGTTGCTGGGTATCATCTCTACCTTCATCCGGTCACAGGCCGCTTTATCCGGTGCCGCTACACACCCACTTGTTCCGAGTATGCCGTTGAAGCGGTGCGCAAATACGGTATCGCGAAGGGTGGCTGGATGAGCATATACCGGGTACTCTCCTGTAGGCCGAGTGTAAAGATGGGAACTTCGGACCCGGTGCCGTGAGTACCTGTATTACAAAGCTTAGAACGATGCGAGAGTATTCCTCAAAGGTGATCTTTCTGGCGATTTGCACTAAGCCGCTAGCGCGGCAGGGTATGCTTCTGTGGCTTTTGGATAGAGTGTTGGACACCGAAGGAGGTGTCCATGACACATCTACGCCAACGTATGCAGGAAGATCTCCGGCTGCGCAACTTCTCCGAACGCACGGTTCGTCACTACACCCACACCGTTGCTGAGTTCGCAAAATACTTCCACAAGTCACCCGATCAGCTCGGTCCCGAGCATATTCGCACCTTCCTGCTGTATCTGCTCAACGAGCGTAAGCTCGCGTGGGGAACGATACAGGGCGCCCGCTCGGCGCTGAAGTTTCTTTACACGCGAACCCTGAAGCAGACCTGGTTCGATCAGGAAGTCATCAAGCCCAAGGTGCGGCGCAAGCTACCCACAGTCTGGAGTCGCGAAGAAGTCTGCGCCCTGCTAGATGCGGAGATGAACACTAAACATCGTGCTCTGCTAGCCCTGTATTACAGCGCAGGTCTTCGCTGTCAGGAAGCGCTGGATCTGAAGGTCACCGATATTGATAGCAAGCGGATGATCATTCACGTCCGCGAAGGCAAGGGCAAGTTCCCGCGCCAAGTCATGCTGTCGCCGAAGCTGCTTGATATCCTGCGCGTGTATTGGCGTTGGCGCAAGCCCAAGGAGTGGCTCTTTCAGGGGAAACGGCCGGGGGAACCTCTGAAGGCGAACGCGGTTCGTGTCGTCTGCCAGAAGCTGCGTAAGCAGCTGGGTATCAGGAAGCCCCTAAGTCCACACGTGCTGCGTCACTCATTCGCCTCACATCTTCTCGATGCCGGCACCGATCTGCGCAGCATCCAGCTTCTGCTCGGCCACCGCGATCTGGAGACTACCTCCCGGTATCTCCATGTTTCCGAAGCCCGCCTGCATGCTACCGCAAGCCCGCTCGACGATCTGCCCATCCAGATATCCCGAACCGCACAAGGAGGGAACAGAACTGCATGACAGGACATCGGCTCGAAGTGGCCGATGTCTTTCACGCTCACCAGCACGAGTTCCTCCAACGCTGGGGCCATGCTCTGTCGGACCAGCAGCGGAAGGTGCTGCGCGATATCGGCGTTTGCCGCACGGCCGCGCTGGGCACTCATCTTGAGCGATGCGATCGCTGCAGTTATGAGACTGTCGCTTACGATTCGTGCCGCAACCGGCACTGTCCCAAGTGTCAGTCTTCAGCCCGCGACCGTTGGCTCTTTAAGCAGGCATCAAGCCTGCTGCCGGTGCCCTATGCCCATGTGGTCTTCACCGTACCTGAGCAACTGTCACCGCTCGCACTCAGGAACCAGCGTCTGTTTTATAGCCTGTTGTTCCGGGCAGCTTCGGAGACGTTGCTCGATATAGCGGCCGATCCACGCCACCTCGGCGCGCGCATTGGTGTGCTCGCTGTGCTGCACACCTGGTCGCAGAACCTGAACCATCATCCGCACCTGCACTGTCTCGTTCCCGCCGGCGGATTGGACTTTGATGACTCCCGCTGGATCACAACCAGACGCCGCGGTTTCTTTCTCCCGGTGCGTGTGCTCAGCCGCATGTTCCGCGGCAAGTTGCTCGCCTTCCTCAAGCAGAGCTACCGGCGCGGTGAACTATGCTTCGCCGGCAAGCTGGCTGAACTATCAACACCACGCGCTTTTCACTCTCTGCTTGGGAACGTGCGTCGGCGAGAGTGGGTGGTCTATTCCAAGCCTCCGTTCGGAGGGCCCGAACATGTGCTGAAGTATCTGGCCCGCTACACACACCGGGTTGCCATCTCTAACGGAAGACTCCTCAGCCTCGAGAACGGCCAAGTGCGCTTCCGATGGAGAGACTCCCGGCACAACAACCGCAGCAGCGTCATGAAGCTCGATGCGGCCGAGTTCATCCGCCGCTTCCTGCTCCATGTCCTGCCTCCCGGCTTCGTCAAGATCCGCCACTTCGGACTGCTTGCCAACCGCAACCGCCGACAGGCGCTGGCGCTCTGCAGGCTTCATCTCCGCGCCACGGCTGCGGATCCAGGCTCGTTGTTGACGGAACAACAGATGTCTGCGCTCAGCCGGTCATGCCCACAGTGCAAATGCGGCACCATGCGTGTCGTCGTGCGTTGTTCCGCTGCTGAGCCGCCCAGTCCCAGCTTAGCGATTCACTGTGCAACCTTCGACACTTCCTGAGGAAACCATGCGGTCCTGTCTTCCAACTCGGCTCCACGCTTCGACGGCTTATAACCCCGCCCTCGCTCCCCTGTGCCTCGAATCGAATAAGCGCAGTTCACGGCTGTCATCCAACCGCCTCATCAGATGCACGGAGACACCGAGAACGCGGTCACCCATGGCTAACTGCACATCATCCCGTACCCGGTCGGCCGCCTCAGCTCCCCGCAGGCGACATCCAATCCCCATACGTCCACCGCGCTAACGGCTTAGCGCAAATCGCCGTATCCACACTGCTCCGCGCCAGCAGCATCGGCAACCGGAAATTCGTGCATGCGGAGCACTGTCGATACGGCACTAGAGATTTACCGCTCATCCGGGGCGGGATGGCGGGCTGTTGGTTCCAATCCTTCGCTTTGACTTCCCGCAGCACCGAGAGCGCCATCCGCACCCCAACCAGTTGTCGCCGCAATTGACAGGGGCGACGCATATAAATTCCCCAGCGTTGGCGAAATGCGTCAAAACGCTTTTTGAGACAGCAAATTGGACTTCCTCCAGCCCTGCGGCGTGAGAGAAATCGTTCTGGGCTGAGCAGCGGCACAGGTCAACTTTTTCCGACCTTTGCCGCTGGAAGGCAGAGGTTTGGACCATAAAAGCAGAGGTCTGCGAGGGTGCTGGCGAGGGTGCTGAAGGATTTCTTGTCGTGCCTTTAAAGGACTTAGAGTGCTCTTGTTAGCCATCAATGCCCATGGATTCAATGGGTTACGATCAAAAGCACTTCTGTCACGGCAGAGGTCGCGGGTTCGAGCCCCGTCGTCCCCGCCATACATTCCAAAGGACTTAGGAGTGAATGGCAATCAAAGTGACAGTCAAATCTGGGTTCGATAAAGGTGCAATAAGCCCAGAACCTTCCAAAATCTGGGTGTGCAAAAACCTCATTCCACCCACGACCTCTGCCCACATCCAAAAAACACTGTGAAATAGGGCCTTTGATCTTCGATTTCTGTCCAGCCTTATTGCTTCGCCTAAGCGGGCGTTTGCACCCGAATTGCACCCGAATTTGGAACCATCATCTTTACAACCTTGCTTTGTGCGGCGCGCTTGTTCGAGGTCACGGCCTGCGTGTAGACCTCCAACGTTATGCGGCTGTTGGCGTGCCGTAAAAGCTCCTGGACGGTTTTGATGTCCTCTCCGTTTGCCTTCAGCAACGTGCCGAAGGAGTGGCGGAAGGTATGCCAACCGACTCGTTTCTGGATGCCGGCTTTCTGTGCCACGGGCCGGATGTATTGACCTTGCCCCCGAAAAACGTCCCTCTTAGCTAGCTGTTCTAATAGCGAAAGGGAAGCGAAGATGACGAAGGCAACGCGGAAGCAGTACACGCTTGAGTTCAAGCAAGAGGCGGCCCGGCTAGT
>Ga0224528_1000513_pt1 | contig 29453 bp, 27 predicted proteins | sample CBST25metaG_2_FD_179888 | JGI IMG/M metagenome (GOLD analysis project Ga0224528, IMG submission 179888) | Peat soil microbial communities from Stordalen Mire, Sweden - C.B.S.T25 | ecosystem: Environmental > Terrestrial > Soil > Wetlands > Peat | place: Sweden: Norrbotten County, Stordalen Mire...
TCCGTTGGGATGTTGTTGTCCTTTCGCTTCAGCGTGTGATGCACAAGGCACTTCATGTGGGTGGCCGGACGGCCGTGGAACTCTCTGGATATGCCCACTACCTGGAAGCCGGCAATGCCTCCACCGTTTACTTGTATGGGCAGGGCGCGCCAACCTGGCTGACCAAACTTCCATCGACGGCCCGATTTGAACTTCGTTCAGATCACCTTTTTGTGACCGGAGGAACTGGAGTCGAGATGCGGCGATTCGATCTACGTTCAGGTGAACCGTCTGCCCAGACGAAAGAAGCCGAAGCTAATAGTCCCTGGGAATGGTCATTGACGATGTCCGTTCCCGAGCGAGCGATCCTGGAAATGATGGATGAGCTTCCCCATCACGAGAGCTTTCATCAGGTTGATGTGGTCATGGAAGGCATGGCCAACCTTCGTCCCCAGTTGCTGGGGAAGCTCCTGCAGGAATGCAGGAGCGTGAAAGTGAAACGTCTCTTCCTCTGGTATGCGGAGCGGCACGGACACTCGTGGCTGAAGCATCTGGACCAATCTTCCATCGATCTCGGCCTTGGAAAGCGTCAACTGGTTCCCGCTGGGCGCTTCGACTCACGCTACCAGATCACACTCCCAACAGAATTGTTCGCGACTGGAGGCGACAGCGATGCCCTCTGAAGTCTTTGAAGCACAGGCGGCGCTCCTGGTGCGAGCGCTTCCCTACGTGGCCGCCGAGACCTGCTTTGCCCTGAAGGGTGGGACGGCCATCAATCTTTTCATTCGAGATCTGCCGCGCCTCTCGGTAGACATTGATCTGGTTTACCTGCCGATTGCAGATCGAGAGGTCTCACTCTTGGAAATACGATCGGCACTCGGACGTATCGCTCAAAGCATCCGCAAAGCGATCCCAGGTAGTGTCGTCACCGAAAATGCAACTTCTGACGGAACCCGGATCGTAGTTCGCCACCGGTCAGCACAGATCAAAATTGAGGTCACTCCGGTACTTCGAGGAACGGTCCATCCGGTTGAACTGAGGGTCGTGCGTCCAGCCGCTGAAGAACGATTTGGCTTTGCCGAAATACAGGTGGTCTCGTTCGCCGATCTGTACGCCGGAAAAATGGTCGCTGCCCTCGACCGTCAACATCCGCGGGACCTGTTTGACGTTCAACTCCTGCTGGAAAATGAAGGAATCAACGATGTCCTCTTCCAAACTTTTCTCGTATACATCCTCAGCCACAATCGGCCGGCACACGAAGTCTTGCAACCGCGATTGAAGGATATACGGCAGGCATTCGAGCAAGAATTCGTTGGCATGACGACCGACGAGACTTCCCTTGATGCTCTGATTTCAGCGCGAGAGCAACTCGTTTCGGAAATTCGTTCGCATCTGGGTGAACGCTCCAAGCAGTTCCTTCTCTCGTTCCACGAACTGAAACCTGACTGGGCGCTCCTCGGGACACCAGAAATTAGCAACCTTCCCGCCATTCGCTGGAAGCTGATGAATCTTGAGTTATTGCGATCCAAGCAGCCCGAGAAATATCAGAAGATAATTCGCGAACTTGAGGTCACGCTTTCCAACGATTGAGACATGCTGGATGGCATATCCTCTAGATCCTGCAAGCGTCAAGATCACCGTGAAGCACTATTTGCTATAGGTGAACCCACTTACTCTCTTTTCCGCCTTTCCCTAATTTATTGGACAGGACAAAAGTGCGTCGTATCCAGATCATTATCCTTATAAGACTATGCCGCTGGGGTTATGCCAGCCGCCGTGCGCAGCGATGATCGCATCGGCTTCTTTCGGCCCCCAGGTATGTCGCTTGTAAGGGCGAACCCTGTGGTGGGTTTTGAGGACCGGGTCGACAACCGCCCAAGCAGCTTCCACCGCGTCTTCCCGTGTGAAGAGCGCGCCATCGCCGACCATGGCATCACCCAATAATCGCTCATACGGCGTTTCCTCACCTGGCCGCTCTTCTGACAGGTAAAGCTCTCGCTGTTCTCCAACGAAATCCTGGCCAGCAAGTTTTACGCGAGCTGCAAGGGCGACGGCTGAGTTAGGAGAAAGCCGAAATCGCAGGTAGTTGGACCGGCCGGTTAACGGAGATGCGTCGGCAAACAGCCTCTGAGGCGGCGGCTTCAGTTCCACCAGGATCTCGGTCGCAGTGTCTGGCAGGTATTTGCCGGAGCGCAAGTACCACGGCACTCCATCCCAACGCCATGAGTCGATGAATAGCCGAATGGCGCAGAAGGTCTCAACGTCGGAGCGCTTTGCTACGTCTGGTTCATCCCGGTACCCAGCATATTGGCCGCGAACCACGTCATCGGGCTTCAGAGGCCGCATGGCCTTGAAGACCTTTGCCTTCTCGTTGTGCACGGCTCCAAAGTCCCTGCCCGCGGGTGGCTCCATGGCAAGAAGTGCGACGATCTGAAAGAGATGGTTCTGGATCACATCCCGCAGGCAGCCGGCGGTTTCGTAAAACGCGCCACGCTTCCCCACGCCGAAATTCTCCGAAAGAGTGATCTGGACGCTAGCCACATAATTGCGGTTCCAGATCGGCTCCAGAAACGAGTTGGCAAAGCGGAAGTAGAGGATATTCATGATCGCTTCCTTCCCGAGAAAGTGATCGATGCGGAAGATTGAGTCTTCCGGGAAGACGGTATGGGCAACTTGGTTGAGCTCTCGTGCAGAGGACAGGTCGCGCCCGAATGGCTTTTCCACAATGACGCGTGCATGTTCGGCTAGATTCGCCGCGCCGAGACCCTTGATGACCGTCTCGAAGAGCGATGGCGGAATAGCAAGATAATGCGCAGGTCGCCGTGCTTTACCGAGCGCCTCTTTGATGGCTATGAATGTGCCAGGGGCTTTATAGTCTCCACTCACATACTTGAGCAGAGACAGAAGACGTTTGAGCGCTTGTTTGTTATCGATTCCACCTGAACGTTTAATACTGTCCGTCACCCGATTGTGCAAGCGCGCCATCCCCCACTTTGGAAAGGCAACGCCGATCACCGGAACTTTTAGAGTCCCTCGCTTTACCATTGCATAAAGTGCCGGAAAGATCATTTTGTGGGCCAGATCGCCCGTCACACCGAAGATCACCAGCGCATCTGACTGAGATTTGGCCATCACGCGCCTGCCTTGTCGGCAGCGACCTTTTCGTCATGACCGCCGAACTGATAACGAAGGGCCGACAACACCTTTTCGGCGAAGTCGTCTTCGCCGCGCGAACTGAAGCGTTCGTACAGCGCCGCACTGAGGACGGGAGCCGGAACCGATTCGTCGATGGCAGCGGCGATTGTCCAGCGCCCTTCCCCCGAATCCGACACGCGGCCAGCGAACTTCGCCAAGTCTGGGCTATCAAGGAGCGAAAGTGCAGCCAAGTCCAGCAGCCACGAAGAGATGACGCTTCCACGTCGCCAGACCTCGGCAATGTCCGCAATGTTCAAGTCGTAAAGGTAGTGCTCGGGGTTGCGCAACGGCGTTGTCTCGGCATCCGCAGCGCGCTGCTGCTTGCCGACGTTGGCGTGGCGCAGGATATTCAGCCCCTCCGCATAGGCTGCCATAATGCCATACTCAATGCCGTTGTGGACCATCTTGACAAAGTGGCCTGCGCCACTTGGGCCGCAGTGCAAGTAGCCGTGCTCAGCTGTGCCGCCTATCTTCTCTCGCCCTGGCGTGCGCGGCGCCGAATCCATTTGTGGGGCCAGAGCAGAAAAGATCGGGTCAATGCGCTGGACGACGGCATCATCCCCGCCGATCATCAGGCAATAGCCCCGCTCCGAACCCCAAACCCCACCGCTCGTTCCGGCGTCCACATAGTGAATGCCCTTCGGCTTTAGCTCGGCAGAGCGACGAATGTCATCGTGGTAGTAAGAGTTGCCTCCGTCGATCACTGCATCATCTCCTTCGAGGAGAGGGATGAGGCTCTTCAGCGTCTGATCGACAACGGCGGCTGGCACCATCAGCCAAATGGCACGAGGCACTTTAAGCTTCCTGGCGAAGTCTTCAAGCGAAGTCGATCCAACCGCGCCTTCTTTGACGAGTGCCTCGACAGCATCTCGATTGAGGTCGTAGACGACGCAATGGTGGCCAGCCCGCAAGAGGCGCCGTACCATGTTGGTTCCCATGCGGCCCAGTCCGATCATGCCCAATTCCATGTGGCCATCCTTTCCCCTTCAGAGATGTATCGTTCTCAAGATCAGTGCCAGCTTCTGGCTAACTGCAAAACATACAGCAGAATTCGGAATAGGACTTCAACGCGCGAAGCAGTGACCTTCCATGGCCTGAACGGTTTGATGCAGATCCCTTGAATGGAAGTGGTTTCGAATTACTGGCAACGGAATTGATGCCACACCTGGATTTAACCGAGTCTGGCGAAGTCTGCGCCTACAGCTGCGCGCTAAGCCAGCATTGCACCTGCACAATCGCCTATCTGGTCCGTTTTGCTCAACCGTGTAGGGCCTCTTGGGCGGTCCGAGTTGAGATTGGTCGTAGCAGCAGGATAGGAATCAACTGTGTCTTCATTGAGCCCGCGGCATTCAGCCGAGGCGTCTGTCCAACGAACCGACCAGTAACATTTCCTATGGGGATCAATGCGTCGTTGTTGGTGTGCCTGGCGCTTAAGGGGAAACTCTTGCGGACCAAAGCTGGCTAACGAGAAGGCCGCCCAGCCACGTGCGCCGCTTCTCAAGTGTGAAGCCTGCCTGACGCAGCGCACGGTCATGGTCAGGCAGGCGGCGCACTTCGAGCCCTGTTAGCAAGCCGAATGTGCAATACAGCCCCAAGATCATCGGAGCCGCCACCAAACGCCCAATCCAGCCTTCCGGTACGGCAAACTCCGAGACCACCCAGTACGCTGAGGAAGAAACGGCGCGGTGAAGCTGTGCTGCGAGAGTCATGACCTCCTCCGTAGTCAAACAGTCCAGGAAGAAATGCGTGACGACCAGGTCGTAGGACGGATATTCAAGAGAATGATCTGACTGGCTCTTGGGCAGCCAGGACCGTGCGTCAGCTATCTGGGCGCGAACGCGGGAGCGGTTTTGGCCGGCTCGCCGGACCAGAGCCTTGAGCATTGCGGGACTGGCGTCTATGGCTTCTATCCGGACTGCAGGATTGGCCTCCAATAGCCGAGCGGTGAAACGACCGTCGCCGTCGCCCAGAATCAGCGCATAGCGGCAGGCGCCAAGCTCTCCCAGGAAGACGCAACGGCACCACCAGAGCCAAGGTCCAAAACTGACCAGTTCCATCCAGCGATAGAATCGGGCGAGGCGGTTGAAGTCGGGAGGTTGACTCATCGGGTTAAAAACGCGAAAGGAATAAGCAGGACCGGACTCAGTAACACCAGGTCTGCGCAAGTGCGCAGAGCCAGCGATGTCATGCATCTCTGCGATCGGTCGAGTTGGGCGAGCAGCAGGGCGCTGCCTGCTCCTGCCCCAATCAGCGCGGCGGCGCGAGGCTGGTTCGAATAGAAAACGGCGGCCATCAGCAGCAAGCCAGCGATGCCCAGCAAACTGGCTGCTGGAAGAACCCGAGAATTGCGGGTTGCTTGGCTCGCAGCCTCCCATCGCTCGATGGCGTAACAGTTGAGCCAGGCCAGAGCAGCAAAGAAGAGAGTTACCGACCACAGGGGCCAAAGCGGCGAGAGCGGCCCGGATGCGGGGCGGCTCAGGGCAGGCAGAGCGCAGCCGGCTGCGAACAGCAGGCCAACGAGGAGTTCCTTGGAATCGAGCGAGGCAAGCTTCGGGGGTAGGAGTTTTTGCAGCTTGCGTCTGGAGTGGACTCCTGAAAAATATGCACCGGCGGCCACGGCCAGCACCGAATTCCATTCGCGTGCCGCAGCAGGCATCAGAGAGAAGACAATGACGGCGGCAGCGCAAGCGGCGGCCACGGCCAGTGGCACCAAAACTCTCCTGTGTCGATAGTGAAAGTAGTGGCGCTCGCGCAGGGGAGGGATTTGAGGTGTGTGCAAGGCAGCCCCCACGTCGAGCAGCCGATCGCCAATGTAAACGACCCAGACCACCAGCGCCAGGAAAAGAGGAACCCACATCGGTAGTGCAACTCCTGCGACCCAGGCGAAAGCTAGCGCCCAGACGACAGCCACGGTGGGGGCATCCAGGCTGGTAAGGTGCCACAGACGCAACGGGGCGGGCACGTCGAATCTGCGCCCGCTGGTGCCTGCGCTGTTGGCGGCGCGACCCTGCTCAATCGAGTTGGCGCTAAGGAGCGGCACTGCCCTATTGTAGAAGAGATTCAAACTCGCTTTGATTGTCCGCGATATTCTGACGGCCGGCCACGAAGAATTCAAGAATCTTCGCGATTACGCAACTCTTGACATTTATCGTCATTCCAGTTTTGGTGGTTGCAGCCAATGTGTCGGCTCTCACTACCGGTGCTGGCGATGGTGACTTTTAGCGTCTTGAAACTGCTGGCTACGGTCTGCTCGTATTCGAGCGGCGGATCAGACGGAATCTTCGTTTCTTCACTGTTTATGGGGTCCATGCTGGGCGGCGCGGTTGGCTACGCTGATGTCACCGTCTTCCACCATTCGACCAATTCGATTGGTGCCTTTGCAGTAGTTGGGATCGGCGCGGCCTTCGTGGGAATTGTGCATGCACCCGTGACATCCGTGCTCATTGTCTTTAGAATGACAGGCGGATATGGGCTGGTACTACCCTTGATGATTGCCAACATGAGCGCTTTCGCCTTGGCGCTCCACTGGCGCCACACTTCGATCTACGAAGCTCTGCTGGAGCAGGACGGTATTCAGCTTTCCCACAGCGACAAATCGCCCCGCTTGCCCAGAGGCGTGCCGCTGCTCCCACCTGTATTGCCTGCCGATAAGCAGACGTGAGAAACACCCAAGCCGAAGCACTGCTATCCGTGACAATTCTTATCAATGAGGACCATCGCGTCGCATTCAGTGGGCAATCAGCGTATTGATCAACAGAGCCGTTGCGCTCCCATTCACAGCCGTAGCAGTCACGCGCACCTTGTCGCCCTTATGAGGTTGATACCTGGCTCCAATTACGGCTCCACTTCCAGTTTCGGCCACAGTGTTTGAAGTGAGATTGAAAGACTTGATCGCGCCCGATTCGTCTGTGATTGAGATTGACTTCTTGCCCTCGATCTTGACGACTGTCCCGGTGTCCTTCGAGAAGGGTCCTGCTCCGAGGCTTCGCAATGCAACTGCCGTTCGCACATCGCCTCCGCCAAAATAGAAGACGATTACATATGCATTCTTCATCTTGAAAGAGTCAACTGTGGTTGCGTGGGCACGAATGTCTTTATCGAATTCGATTGGCGTGTTCGAATTCGTCATGTCCTTGAAAAATCCCTCAGACCGATTGTCGGTATAAATCGTAATCGTCTTGGCTGCCGCATCGATGGAGGTCACTGTCCCTGTAAGAGCATGAACCACCTCCTGCGCTGTCGCTGCAACAGAAACGAACAAAATACATGCCGCGAGAATACAGGGCTTAAATTTGCCTTTCAACATATCCTTACTCCGATGTTCAGCTGTTATGCAGGCCGGTGAGTAGATTGAAATCGAAATCCTCACGCGAACAGCGTTCTTCATTCACACAAAGAAAAGCGCTGCAACCCGCCATGCAAAGACTGGGTTGCAGCGAATCGCCTCCTCGGCGCTGAAGTGGACCATGTAGATTCATTGATGTTTTACCGGTCCAGCGTGAATCCTGCGCGACGGTTTTTCTGCCAGCAAGCCTCATTGGACTCTGTGCAGAAGGGTTTTTCCTTGCCAAAGCTGATGGTGCGGATGCGGCTAGCCTCCACTCCAGCGTTGATCAGATACTTCTTGGCAGAGTCGGCGCGATTCTGACCGAGAGCCAAGTTGTACTCGTTGGAGCCGCGCTCGTCGCAGTACCCGCCGATCAGGATCTTCGCATTCAGGTGGCTTGACAGGTACTTCGCATCCTTCGCCAGAATAGCCTGCGCATCGGTGCTCACATCATACTTGTCGTAATTGAAGAAGATGTCCTGTACGTTGGCTTTGAACTCCTCTTCAGCGCTCATGGTGTTGACGGGGGCCACCGTAACTGGAGGTGGTGCATTTACGGTAATGCGGACAGAGGCATCCGCTGAACCTCCTGCACCTTTAGCCAACAAGTGATAGCTAGTCGAGGCAGTTGGGGTCACCGTCTTCACACCGGAGGTGGGCACATCGCCCAAGCCCTCGATGGAGGCAGTCGTGGCATTTGTCGTGCTCCAAGTCAGCATAACGGGGTCGCCAGCCGTGATCACAGTGGGAGTGGCTGTAAGTTTCGCGGTGGGAGCAGCTACGACCACCGGTGCAATAGATGCGGGCGGTGGCGGGGCCATCTTCTTCTTGCAACCCGCAACAGCGACCAAGGCGACAAGCAATACAACGGGAACCAGAAGTCGATTACGTCGATCCAATGGATTACTCCTTCAGAAGAAGCATGAGCATTTCCATGACGGTTTGACCTATATTTCCTGCACACAGCCGACGTTATCCACCTTACGGACACTCTCCTGCAGGCCAAGACGGTACTGGCCTTGATCGTTCATGAAAAAGCTATGGTTGAGGCCGACACCTCTTTCTCTTCGTAGACAAAGATCCTATCGGCGCGCTCGTTGCCGCAAGCCTCCTTGTGAGAACACCAGCAGTTTAAATTTCATTCTGAGTCAAGAAATCCAACAACAGGTGTTCCTTTTGGAACAGTAGATCTACACCCTCGCTTTTCCCTATTGTCGCGGGACTGTGCTCGGGTTCCCTATAATGAATTGACTCGCTTGCCTTTACGATTCTGTTTGACCAGGCACCTGCGAGAATGCCCCCGTCTATGGCGAATGAGAGCAAAGCCGGATTTGACGTTGACGCATTCCTGACGAATGCCGGTCCTGGGCGCAGAATCGTCCAGTTGAATAGCTCGCAAGTCTTTTTCTCTCAGGGAGATCCAGCCGATTGCGTGTACTACCTGCACAAGGGCCGCGTTAAAATCTCGGTCCTCTCTTCAGCCGGAAAAGAAGCCACAATTCGCTTGGTCTCGGCTAGCAACTTCTTCGGAGAAAAGGCGATGGCTTCGGAACCGGGGCTGCGCGTGACAACGGCCACGGCCGTTACCGCCTGTACCGCGCTCAGAATTGAGAGACCGGAATTCCTTCGGGTCATGCGTGAAGAGCAGTCGTTTTCCAGTTTGTTTTCCTCTTTCCTACTGGATTGCAACTTAAGAACCCAGGCGGATCTGGTCGACCAACTTTTCAATCGAGCGGAAAAGAGGCTGGCAAGAATACTTCTGTTGTTGGCGGAGTATAGCCAGCCGGGGGAAGACAATGCGCTGATTCAGCCGATCTCCCAGGAAGCTCTTGCGAGCATGATTGGCAGTACGCGGCCTCGTGTCAATGCCTTCTTGAGTCGCTTTCGCAAACTCGGATTTATTGAATACAACAGCCGGATCCGGGTTCATAAATCGTTGCTGGGCGTTTTTCTACGCGACTGAGACGAGCGCAAAGCAAGTCTCTCGTCTCGGCACAGCTGTTCCTTTTGGGACACCATGTTTCGCGTTCGCGCTTTATTGTCATCAACAGGGGTGCCTGCCGTTTGAACTCCTACCTTTCGTGACAGGGAAGGAGTTCGCGATGCCTTTGATGACATTTCGCGCTATTCGATGGCGGTCATTCTGACCGCCATTGTTGGATCTGGCAGGCTTTCGGAGATCGGAATGAATCAGCGCCATTGCCGGTGTTGCTGTGTTGTCCTGCTGGCTGTTGGAACCAGTGGTTTCGCGCAGACCTTGAATTCGATGCGCGATGCCAGAACTTCTTCGGCCACGGCAAGCCCCGCCATTCACGACTTCCAGGTGATCGAAGATACTTGGTCGGATGCGGTCAATCGGCATGATCAATATGGGGTGGAATTGGTACTTTCTCCTCAATTCATTGACGTTTCCGGCGATGGGAACACCACAACGCGGAATCAACAGCTGGCTTTGGTCGTAACCGGCGAAGATAAAGTGCTGCGCTTGGAGAGACACGTTATTACCGTCCGCCTGCTCGGCGATATTGCCGTCGCTAACGGTACGTACTCCCTGCTTCGCAAGAATGAGCCAGGACATGCAGAAGAGAAGGGCGTTTTTACGCACGTCTTTGAACGTCACGTCGGCCGTTGGATTTGCGTCAATGCTCAGCGTACGACCGTTCCACAAGGTCCGGTTGGACGGTCAAGAGAGCTAGCAACCGACAAGACAGCATTTCACTTTCCTCTCATTTCCAGGCGATAGCATTTCCCATTGGCAGGCAACGCTGCGGGCATGGTAGAAGATGGCTCCGCTTTGTTGGAAGGAGAGGCGGGCGCTGTGTTGCAAGTGGTTATCCTTGAGCACATTGGATTTCCATGACCGACGAGGCAGGCGACGCGTCAGATATGAAGCCAATTCCTTCAAGCACCACCAACGGAACATTGCACCGTCTAACCATGGCGAGAGGTTCAAATATTTTCGTATGACTTCATGGATGCGTTTTATCTGTTTTGTTTTTCTTGTGGTTCCTGGTCTGGCGATCGCAGATCCTGCCCAATTCGATCTGTCTGGCCCCAAATTGGAAGTCAAGGTGATCCATGCAGGCAAGACGCTGCCGATCTCCGAGGTCCCCAACCTTTCTGTCGGTGATCAAGTGTCGATCAAAGCTGATCTTCCTCAAGGCCAGTCTGTGCATTATCTTCTTGTGGCGGCGTTCTTGCGCGGGGCAACCAATCCGCCACCGGAGGGCTGGTTTTTCTCATCGGAGACGTGGAATTCAAAAGGTAGCGGCGGACTCAAGATCACCGTCCCCAAAGATGCCCAACAGGTACTTATCTTTCTGGCCCCGGAGACCGGCGGAGACTTTAAGACACTTGTAGGCGCTGTTCGCGGCAGGCCTGGCGCCTTCGTGCGGGCATCGCAGGATCTCAATCAGGCGACGCTCGATCGTTCCCGGTTGAAGGCCTATTTAACGGCCATTCAAACAATCAGCCAGACCGACTTCGACCATTTGAAAACTGCCTCACCGCTGCTCGCACGGAGCCTCTCGATCAAATTCGATTCCGATTGTCTTCAGAAGATACCTGAGTTGCAGGCTTCCTGCTTGATGCAGGGACGGGATGCACTAATTTTGAATGATGGGCACAGCACCTCAATCGTTCAGGCACTGACCTCGGGTCCCACCAGCGATCTAGCCTTTGCATTGAGCAGCACCCGGCAGGCAGATTTTGGTTATTCGAGCCCCTACATTGCCTCGGCCATGGACATCGCACGCATTATGGAATCCTTCCGTACCGCGCAGTATCAATACATTCCTGCACTTGCGACTGAACAAGGTGATCAGTTATCACTCGAACTCAATTCAGTTCCCTCGTTTCAAAATCCCAAGTCTGTTTTGGTTGTTGCTCTGCCAGCGGTTGAAGCGCCCTTGATGCCACCGCTCCATCCGGTCAATCCCAAAGAGGTTTACTGTGCTGAGAAGACGGAGTTGGTTCTGCCCGCCGAGGGCGCCCCGTTGGTGTTTTCAACGGGCTATGCCCACGATATGGTTCTTCGTCTCAAAGGAAAGAATGGCAAGTTTGTAGATTTGCCGGTAAAGGCAGATGCCGAAAAAGGCGGATTTGTTGCAAATACCATAGGACTTAGCCCCACCAACTTCGGCGATGCACTGGACGGTTCACTCCACGGCTATTGGGGATTTGAACCGTACAATGGCCCTGAGTTCAAGTTGCAGAATACTCGCCCCCAACACTGGCAACTGGTTGAAGACGATCAGCAGTCGTTGATTGCTGGTCATGATGATCTCGTGCATCTCGAAACGGAGAACGCTGCCTGCGTTGACAGTATTCTCCTTCAGAAGCCCACAGGGGAAACCGTAAAGGCAGACTGGAAATCAACCGGGCCAAACCAGGTCGCGGTCACAGTACCGTTAAAAAAGATCAAGCCAGGCGCCCTTAAGCTACTGGTTAAGGAATACGGCAGCAAAGATCCCGACACGGTTTCGCTGCAAGCATTTGCGCAAGCCAGCCATCTCGACAGCTTTATCCTCCATGCAGGTGACCTGTCCGGCGTTCTGAGAGGAAGTCACCTGAAGGACGTAAAGGAACTTACGCTGAACGGGGTCAGTTTCAAGCCGGGGCCGCTTCCTTCAACCGAAAATGCGGACGAAGTGTCTTTGGTCACATCCGACGTCAAAGCCACCGACGTGCTCAAGGAGGGAGAGGCCTCTGCTGCTAAGGTCATTCTGAAGGACGGCCGCGTTTTCAATCTCGACATTACTATAGCGTCGCCACGTCCCAAGGTTACATTGATCGGCAAAAGCCTAGAGCCACCCGCATCCAGTGCCGCCAATCATTTTCAGCTTTCTGACCAAGATGAGATTCCGCAGAACTTTCAGTTGACCTTTTCGATTCATGCCCAGGTACCGGCGGCTTTCACTGGCGACGAAAAGCTTGACGTGGGTACTGTCCATGGCGCGTATCTGACAACCCTCACGCTTATCAGCGGTCTGACCCTTGAGGATTCACAGGTAGCCGTGGCTACGCTCGACACGAGTAAGGCATTTCCTGCCTCCGCATGGGGTCCACTTCGCTTCCGCGTGATTGAGGACGGCGTTGCGGGTGATTGGCAGCCTCTTGCTACGCTGGTTCGACTGCCGGTATTTGACGATCTAAAATGTCCTGACATGGCCGGCCAGCCTTGCAAACTTACCGGGGCCAAGCTATTTCTGGTGGATTCGGTTTCAAGCGATCCACAATTTACTCACCCCATCCAGATTCCTGCTGGCTTTCCGGGATACTTTCTGTCGGTTCCCCGTCCCACCGATGGACAACTCTACGTAAAGCTTCACGATGATCCATCTGTTGTCAATTCGATCACTTTCCCTGTTGAAGCTTTGCGGCCTCTACCCAATACAATTCCTACTGTTTCCTCAAGGCCGGCAGCGCACACTCCTAATTCACCGGTCGTCAACAACTCCTCTCCAGCAACGACAGCACCAGGCACGGTTGCCGCACCTCCTTCAAAGTCTCCAACTAATGAGGGAACGCCGCCAGCTTCCAACTCAGACAAGACTACCCCTCAAGCCTCGCCCGCTGTGCAGTCAAATACCGGGCATGTGCAGCAATCCAGTATTGGAGTTACTCAGTCTCGATCTGTCGAAACTTCTTCACCACAGGGATAATCGCCCTCCCTGCGCGGCCTGAACCACAAGGAACTTCCTCGGCCAACGGTGCGCTATCCGCTGATGATTCCAAGACGAACTCGCCCTCACAAGCTCCGAAATAAGCAGCACCGCACGGCTGAGCGCGATGTCGAGGTCAACTTCGCTGGTGGCAGGAAGCAGCACCACACGAGAAGATGCATTGAGCACGACAACCACGTACTCATCTTGTAGGGTCGGCCACCCGACCCATGAACAGAATGCCGCCTGAGCGATTATCGCGGATCAGGAAGATGAACGGACGGTCAGCGCGGAAAACGGGGGGTGCCGGCTGTTGCATTCTGACCATCATCGAGCGCATCACGACCGCCGTTGCCGCCGCAGCTTCGGTCCCTTCCTCATTGACATCGATGTAAGCCTTATGAATCAAGGCTGAAATGAACAAGTCGCGGTTGCCCGTCATCCCGGAAAAATCTGCGTGCGCATCGAACGCCAGCGTCATCCCCATCGCGCCAAGTGAGTCTTGCAGCTCGAACTGTCTCGTCATCTTGAACTTGGGCAATGTCAGGATAACTTTTGGGACCGGTCGCAGCTGGCCAAGCCATTTCTTGGTGTTGGGCACGATCAGCGACTGCTCCAGAGCAAACAGGCCACCGACATCATTCGGCAGCAAGATGATCATGGACAGCTCCGCGCTTCTGTACGGAATTTCCAGGATCTGAAATGTTCCACCGTCGAAGTAGTTGAATCCGCCATCGCGATGCATCATGGGCGCTTTCACATTCTGTGTCGCAGACAGATGGAAATCCTCTTCCTTGGTTTGCGCTTTGTCGAATTGTGTCTGCCAATCGCCCTTGAAATAGATGGCGTTTGTCAGTACCAGCTTTGTCCTGTTGCTGAGTGCGCCCGGTTGTAGCAGGTCTTTGATCTTGTCGCCGGTTTGCTGCTCCACCCATTGGTTGATGGTCAACCGAGCAGCCTCTGTGGCTTCTTTGAAATCAACCTGCTTAAAGCCCTCGCCGTATTCGCTTTTGGTCAGCTTCAGGAAATCATCGAGAAGCGTATACCCCTGTTGTGCCCAAAGAGCGTTGGCAACGCGAAGCTGGTATCCATCATGCGGAGCATTGAGATTGACAAGAATACCTCCCATCGCCGGCTGCAACCGCTGAGGCGGCAGCGTGAAATGCATTGTCTTCGCCATCTCGGTGGCGGTGTCGCCACGCGCCCCGGCGTAGGTCATGGCCATGGCTGTGGAAATGCTATCGGGCGAGAAGAAGAGGTTGCCGCTTTGAGTCCGCAACTGGTTGTAGAGATCAATGGCGAAGGCGTTGTTACTCTCGACAACCGCTGCTTGGTCAGACGTGGCTGTGGCTGATGGTGTCGTCTCTGCTGGTAATTGAGTCATCGGTAAGATCATACAGGTGAGAAATATCGTGAACAAACACTTCACACGCGTCTCCAAGAAACCAAGCGCGGCCCTGATCGGTTCGTTCGCTACCCAGCTGGGCGTCATTAACCGCACTCCCTCTGTGCAGTAGTCAGATCCTTGCGTCCAACATCACGAGTCACGCTGAGATCACGTGCAAGCACATCCCGATCTCCAGTTGAACTCACATTCAGCATAAATCTTCGAAGGGAAGCAAGAATACGAACTGTCTGGTGCGAAATATTAGCCAGCAATGGCTTCGCTTTTCTGTTCAAAACCGGACAGTTGCTGCGTCCGCCAAGTGCCATAGTCAGGAAGTATCAGTTTTGTTGATCCCTGAGAAACAAAAGCTCTTATGGTTCCGAGGCCAATCAAGCAAGGAGGAGTATGCTGCATACGCTGAGTGATTTAATGGGGTATTCCGCACATGCGACAGACGGAGAAATCGGGAGTGTCAGAAATTTCATATTCGACGATAGAACCTGGGAGATTCGCTATCTGGTTGTCGATGTAGGAGGCTGGCTTGTGCGACGAGATGTGGTTCTGGCAATCTCGACAGTCGAGCAGCCCGATAGCGAGAACAGGACCTTCAATGTCCGACTGACGAAAGCCCAGGTGCGCGAAAGCCCAGATGTTGACACGGAGAAGCCGGTCTCTCGCCAGCAGGAGATTGCGATGGAAGAATACTTCGGTAAGATGGCTGCATGGGCGCATCGTAATCTGGACTACGGGGTTCCAATTCCGACAGGTAGAAAATATCCAGTACACACCCAGGAAGACCCGCATCTTCGCAGCGCTCGTGCTTTGTTTGAATATGAGATCTGCGGCACGGACGGTGAGATCGGCCGACTGGAAAGTTTCATTCTGGACGATACTACCTGGCACATCGGTTATCTGGAAGTCAGAGCTGGAAAATGGCTTCTCGACCGTACCGTGCTGATTCCCACACTCTGGATAGAGTCTGTTTCTTGGGACAACTGTCGCGTGAACTTGCATCACAGCAGGAGTGGGCTCAAGGCTGAATTGCAAACTTGAGTAGGCACCCGTCAGAGCGCTAGGCTGTAGGCTAGATCGACCGTAGCGGTGGTATATCAAGGGTTAGTTCGGGCACGTCAATATTGGAAACTGGCTCCGCAACCGCTCGTGCTCGTTCCAGCAAATTGGGTTGAATGCATATCGTGGACGAATCACAAGACGAATCCGCGTCACACCTATGCTGAGCCTAATTTAGAAGGGATTTGCTGAGGAGCAAACGCTGTCAACTCATTGATGTGAAGTCACTTGGGGGCGACTACCTCGATAGAGGGCAGATTCTGGCCGCATTAATCAAAAACGTTTATTTGCCGACGCGCGCAACTAATTGATTAGTTGCGCGTCTCAATAGGGCAGGGAGGTCTACAAGGGGACTCCCGCAACCAGCAAACTTCCATGCCTCCAAAGAAATCCATCACGCTCACGCAAGCCGAGCTCCGGCTCATGAGAATCCTCTGGGAGCGTGGCAGAAGCACGGTTGCCGAGATGGTGACGGCGACCTCAGCAGAAACAGAGTTGGCTTATACGTCTGTTCTCACCACCGTCCGGATTCTCGAAACGAAAGGTTACGTTAGCCACCGGCAGGAGGGGCGAGCGTTCCTATACAGTGCTTGCATTGGAGAGGCAGAAGCGAGCCGATCCGAGGTCCGACATGTGCTGCAGCGATTTTTTGGCAACTCACGCGAACGCCTATTGCTCTCGCTCCTGGGTGACGATGAGGTCACTCCCGATGAGCTAAAGCGTCTGAGGGGCGCGATTGCGAGCTTGCCGGACGAAGCGATGGAGGAGAAGTAGATGAATCCGCTTCTTCATGCAATCTCAACTCTATCGGCGGTTATGGCAGGCAGCTTGGTTTCCGCGATTTGGGAAGGAGCCATACTGGCCCTTTGCGTGGCCTTCTGCCTGCATTTTCTTCCTGATCTCAGTGCGACCGCACGTTGGGTCGTTTGGACAAATGTCTTTCTGCTGTTGCTGCTCTTGCATTTCTTCCCTTCAATGGACAGCCATCTCCAGAGTGCAAGGGGATTTCGGGCTTCTCCTTTCCACCTCGATCTACTCTGGAGTGTTGCAATCGCCAGCATCTGGTTAATGCTGTCTATCTGGCGTGGCGCGCAGTTGATTTCGAGCGCCATCTATCTTCGGGGAATGGCGATGCGGGCCACTCGCATTCAGCCCGAGGATTCGATCCAGACACTTCTCCAGGCGGGAAAGAATCGTCGCGTCGCAGAGCTTTGTACTTCGACAGAGGTTGAACGACCTTGCGTGGTAGGCTTCTTACAACCGCGTGTCCTCCTTCCCATGGCTTTACTGCATCAACTCAGTGCGACCGATTTGGAGCAAGTGGTCTTGCACGAGATGGAGCATCTGCGCCGTGCCGACGACTGGTTCAACTTGCTGCAAAAGATCAGCGTTGTGTTGTTCCCGTTGAATCCAGCTTTGTTCTGGGTCGAGCGCCAGCTCTGTGCGGAACGTGAGTTTGCTTGTGACGACCGTGTTCTGCGCTCAAGTTGCGGGAAGAAGACCTATGCACTCTGTCTAACCCGGCTCGCCGAGTTCACCATCCTAAGACATGGCCTGTCACTGGCTCTCGGTGCCTGGGAGCGGCGATCCGAACTTGCGCGCCGCGTTCACCGGATCTTGCGGCCTCAAGGTGAGTCAATGCACCGCGGACCGGCAGTGGTTGTGACAGGCTGCCTGATTCTCGGTGTGTTTGCAGGGGCAATTGCCTTGGCCCGCATTCCGCAGGTTGTTAGCTTCACTCCGCTCGCGCCATCGACTATGCGAACGAGTTCATTGTCAGCACCTGTGATTCAGCCTATGAGTAATCCTGAATCAGGCATTCACCCCACGCTCGTCAAGGCAGTGATGCAACAACGAATATCCACGAAAACGCCTCGCCTGAATGATAGGCGAGGAAGCTCGCTGAAACAAGGGCTTTGGCAGACGCATTCCACTCCGAACCAGCCAGAGTTGATCGTGCTGACGGAGTGGGATATCAATGCACCCCCTCCCCGCTTGATCTTCGCCGTTGCTGAGGATCACCGCTCTACTTATGCCGCCGTAGCCATTGCAAACGGCTGGCTGATCGTTCAGATTTAACCGCTACTTCAACCAGAAAAGGAGTCGTCATGTCTCAATCAACTAATAAATTAGTTGCAACCGCAAAGCAATTTGGCACTGCGGCCGCATTTGCAGGCGTCGCTGCGCTGGGCTGGATCGTTTTCACCGGAAATCACAGTGCTCATGCAGCCACAACGAAGATGGACGACAACAGCATTGCGGCTCTCACATCGCTCGATCACGCCATGGAGGCTGTTGCCTCACGCGTTACCCCGGCCGTTGTGAACGTTGCCGTCACGTCGAAGGGATCCAGTGAACTTGCCACCTCGGACGGCCAGATGCAGGGCCTTCCTCCTGGGCTCCAACAGTTCTTCGGCCCCATGCTTCAGCAGCCGGCCCAGCCGCAGATTCAACATGGAGTGGGAAGCGGTATCATCATCTCCCCAGACGGATACATTGTCACCAACAATCACGTTGTGGACGGGGCGACGCAGATCAAGGTGACGTTGAATGATCGCCGCATTCTAAGTGCAAAGGTCGTCGGCGTCGACAAACTGACCGACCTGGCTGTATTGAAGGTGAATGCCTCCGATCTTCCCACTATTGCATGGGGAGACTCCACCAAGCTGGAGCCGGGACAGACGGTCCTTGCCTTCGGCAGCCCCTTTGGTTACTTCCAGTTCTCGGTGACCCGCGGCATCGTCAGCGCCGTCAATCGCCCCAATCCCTATTCGGATGACGCACGCAAACCAGGCGGCTATATCCAGACCGATGCGGCCATCAATCCCGGTAACTCCGGCGGCCCGCTGGTGAATTCGCATGGCGAGTTGGTTGGCATCAACACCTTCATCATTTCCAACAGCGGTTCGTTCGCCGGCGCTGGTTTTGCGATTCCCTCGCAGATTGTGCGCGCCACAACTGAGCAATTGATCAAGAGCGGCAAGGTCGAGCACGGCTATCTCGGCATCAGTATGAATGACGTCACCCCGGACAACGCTCATTTCTTCAATCTTCAGGACGCTACCGGGGCCATCGTCTCTCAGGTTACTCCTGACTCGCCGGCAAGCAAAGGCGGCCTGAAGACCGGCGACGTGATCGCACAGCTCAATGGACAGAAGATCGTCAACGGAAGCGCATTACAGGTGGCTGTCAGCGAGATGGCGCCGGGAACCAAGATCACTCTGGGGGTTCTTCGCGACGGCAAGTCCACAACACTGGACCTCACAGTGGGGCAGTTCCACGGCAATATGGAGGTCGCCGAGAATGGCAGTGAGGGTGGTCAACCAAGCGGAAAGATCGGGATCGAGGTCAGCAACCTGACAGAGGAAGCTCGTCAGCAGTTCAATGTGCCGGAGCAGGTACATGGCGTAGTCGTCCAGAACGTTCGATCAGGTAGCCCAGCCGATGACGCTGGACTACAGCCAGGAGATGTCATCTTGGAAGTCAACCGGAAGCCTGCCGAATCCGCCAGCCAATTCGCCAGCGCAGTGCGCCAGGACAAGGATGGGAAGGAACTTCTGATGCTCGTATGGTCCAAGGGAAATTCCAGCTACCGCACGATACATCCCGATCAGGACAATCAAAACGGCTAAATGAACCACAACAAGAGGCCGCCGGGGATCAGCGCGGCGGCCTCTTGCTTACTAAGTCAATAGATCTTAGAAGCGCAATCGGCAGGGGAGCGTCTGCGCAACCTTCTTACGGTTTCAATGGGTCCCGGTATCCCATCGCGTGTCCCATATGGGCCGGTATAGTTCTACCGGGGAGAAACTGATAGCCTTGGTCTTGCGATCCACCCACAGGAAAATCGGAGTCTTGCCGCCGTTGACATCCACCCCAGTGATGACTCCATTGCCCCAGGACCTTGTTAGAACGAACTTGTAGCTGTGAATCTGTCCATATTGGCTGCCAGTTCCCCAGTCCTGTCGGAAGCGATCAAAGTCATAAGCCTTGTAGCGTTCTGGGTGTTGCTTCCAATCTTGATCCTGTTCCCAGATGCCGTACGCTTTTGTGAGGTCACCGGATTCAACTGTCGTCATAAATGCGTCCACGCGGTGCTCTTCCGGCCAATTCCAGAACCACCAGGTGCCGAGGGCGCTTAGGACTGCCAGCAGAAAGATGGCCATCACGATGTGTTTGTGTCGCCGCTCACGAACTGCATCATACTTTGGTGCATCCATTAGAGTCATGGTTTGGAGTTCCATCCTTCCTGAATCCTTGGTTTGGCCCTTGATTGCGGAACGGAGTTGTCCTCTGTATCTGCACCGGATATTTGCACGTTATTCTTTAGACTAGCTGCGTAGTGTCCCCGAGATTGCTCGCTCTCATGCCCTTGCATGATGTCAGCTTCGCCCCCGTACAATCAATATTCCGTTCAAACAAGAACAGTATTGAGTGATCAGTGCCGCTTGCCTTTGTGGCTAGCCGCATACGGTCGTATCGGCGCCCGAAGTGCTCTGTCGCTTGCGACGTAGGCATGGCGAAGTCCCACCGATTTCGAAAGACACAAAGAATGCGAGGTAACCTACGGCAGTGGTGTCCTGTTTCGCAAAGGCGAAATCTAAAGAACGAGGAAACTCATGCACACCTGACCGGTGTTTTTTGCAATATTGGTCGGGGGTGTCAACAGCAAAGCAAGACAAGTCGCAGACTGCGTGGAAGCGGGCCTGTGGCCCATCTTGCTTCGGAGTACACATTCAACGCGGAGTTGCTGTAACAACCTGTTGAATTGCATTCAGACGGTCGCGAGTTCCTCGACCCAGTAGCCTTGACGATTGTAGTGCCCATACAGGCCTGTTTCGTAATCCCGTGTGATCAGAGACTCGTCAGTATATTCCGGTGCAGCCTTGATGGTCTCGCGAGATAAGCCGATTGCGACTTCCCGTTCTTCCCAACTTACGTTCTCGATCCACTTTGGTGAAATCAGTACCTTTTTCCCAGGCCACCAATTCTTTGTCGCCACAACTAGGTAACGAATTGCCCAGGTCTCGTCATCGATGACGAAGTCAACGACATGGCCGATCTCGCCGTCTAACGCAAGCAGATGATAGCCCGTTATCTCGTGGGTACTGCGAAGGTGACGATCCCCTCCCACAGGTTCCGAGGCTGTCGAGCCCCATTTTGTTCGATCTCGCGAAAGGCACGAATATCCTCCCCACATGTAAGGACCAGTCCAATACTCTGGATAGCCGTAATACCCGTTGTAGGATCTCTCGAATTGACGGGACACTGGCTCGTCCGTGTCAACGGAGGGACTATCTTCAATCTGCTTTCTGGTCAACAGAACAAACACATGTTCGTCGCCAGTATTGACACGATCCAAAGAGTACGGCGAGATCAGCACCTTCTTGCCGCTAAGCCAACCCTCTGTGTTTGCGACGAGGTATCGAATTGCCCAATATTGGTCGTCAAACAAAAACTCGCTGGCCGATCCTATGTCTCCGTCGATACTCCTGAGTGAGTAACCCTTCAGCGCGTTTGCTTTGATTAACATCTCATCTCCTTTGTATGTACTCTTCCATTGAGTCGTTAACGGCAGCCTGCACATGCCGCGCCGCGAAAAAGCAGGTTCCGCACAATCCATTTGGAGCCCGCCACAGTCGTTGCGCAGTCTAGGCGCTTCTTAGACCAGTACAGACTGGCCATAAACCGCGTAATGGCTTTGTTCCGTTCCGGCAATGATGTCCTTGGCCTTCTCCACCTCTTCAAGTGTTCCGTGGACGACAAGCGCGTACTTGTCTGTTTTCAAGGCGACATCGTACTTCAGCACACTGTCCTTGGGGATACCGATACTTACCAGGCCCGCACCAATTGCGCTTACGCCTCCAAGAACAGCAGCCCCTTCGAGGCCAGCTACAATCCAACCCACGATAGGACCGGCTGCAAGAATCGGTCCGAGTCCCGGCACGAGAAACAACCCCGATCCGAACAGCAGGCCCCAGAAACCACCCCAGAACGCTCCTACCTCACCCCAATGCATCATGCGGTCGCCGGCGGTGTAATAGCCAACCACGTGTTCATCCGTGTGTGTATCTCGACCCACAATCGACAGGCTCTTCATATCGACGCCCGCCTCCTGTAGTTGCTTGACGGCCTGCTCTGCCTGCTCGTGAGTCTCATAAATTGCTGCTACAGAGTTTGTTGAACTCCATTCGATCTCCTTCTTCAGGGTTGATGTGATTTTGGTTTGTGCATAGCTTCCCGTGTACTCAGGCAACTACTGCCCGGAGCGCCGCGCTCTTCGATGCGATGCAGTCCAATAGATCTGTCCATGATTTGGCGAACGAAGCGACACCTTCTTCGAGCAACTGGGTGGCGACTGCGTCCGGATCAATACCAGCTATTGCAAACTCAGTGAAGATTGTGTCGTTATTCTCGGGTAGAGCCCTGCCGAATTCCTGATGAGCGGCAAGCGCATTTAAAGTTGCCTCAGGCATCGTGTTAATGGTGGAGGGTAAGGCGAGAGCCTGGACGTACAGTATGTTCGATGCTTTGGGGTCCTTGGTTCCTGTGCTGGCCCAAAGAAGGCGCTGAGGGCGGGCTCCAGCATTCTGGATGCGCTGCCACCGTGGCGAATCCAGCAGGGTGCGATACATCTCATAAGTCTTTCTGGCGATGGCTATTCCCAACTGGTTGCACAGGGCCTCCGGCACCTTCTGTGCTACAGCTACGTCCCAACGGCTGACGAAGAGTGATGCCACGGAACCAACATCGGGATTGAGTCCGGCGGCTATGCGCCGCTCGATGCCACGCATGTAGGCCTCGGCGGCGGCAACATATTGCTCGCCCGAGAACAGAAGAGTTACATTGACGGGCACGCCTCGGAAGACCGCTTCCTCAATGGCTGGAAGACCCTCGCTGGTACCTGGGATCTTGATGAAAAGATTGGGCCGTGCCGCGAGGTTATGGAGAGCCAGAGCAGCGGTGAGGGTGCCAGCTGTGTTGCGGGCCAGCATGGGCGAAACCTCCAGGGAGACCCAGCCATCCACGCCATCGGTTCGGTCGTAGACGGGACGGAAGAGATCGGCCGCCTGCCTGAGATCTTCGATCGCCAACTCGAAGAACAGTCCCTCGCCAGACTTGCCCTCGTCCAACTTCCTGCGAATGACATCGTCGTAATCACTGCTGTTTTTGATGGCGTGATCGAAGATGGTTGGATTCGAAGTGAGGCCAGTGATCGAAAGCTCTTGAATATAGCTCAGGAGCGTACCACTTGAGAGCAGGCGATGTGTGATGTTATCGAGCCATAAGCTCTGGCCAATCTCGTGCAGTCTCTGCGTCGTTCGATTCATATCACTTCTCCTTGAATGTGTTTTGATACACTGCCAGATGGACCTCCAACGCTCGCACTTTCTCCACCCTGCGTTGGTGGCGCTCCGCACCGCTGAAGCGAGCCTTGAGAAATGTCTCAACCAACTCCCAGGCCAATGCCGGCCCGATCACTTGTCCGCCGAGCGAAAAGACATTCATGTCGTCGTCCTCAACGCCCTGGTGAGCGGAGAAGACATCATGAATGAGCCCGGCGCGTACGCCAGCTACTTTATTGGCGCAGATGGATGCGCCTACGCCGCTGCCGCAGAGCACGACTCCGCGATCCACTTTGCCCTCGGCTACGGCCCTGGCAAGTGGAATCACATAATCCGGGTAATCGTCTCCGGGGCTCGGTTGGTACGCACCGAAGTCTGCGACTTCATGGGCAGCAGCGCGGAGCAGCTTGGCGATCTGCTCTTTCAGAGCGAACCCTCCATGGTCTGACGCGACTCCTACACGCATGATGCCTTCTCCTTGAGCTGGTCGAGAACATGATGAGCTTGCCTGCAAATGTTCTCCACCGTGAACCCGTAGTGCTCCATGACCACCGGTCCGGGAGCCGATGAGCCGAAAGCGTCGACCGCAATCACAGCGATCCGGGGGCCCACAAAGGACTGCCATCCCACTGGAGAGCCCGCCTCAATGACCAGGAGCGGCACCCCTGCGGGCAAAATCTTCTCCCGATAATCGTCCGATTGGGAAGCGAACAGGTTTGTGCTCGGCATACTCACCACTCTCGCATGCACGCCTCCGGTCGCCAGTCTTTCGCGGCCTTCCAGCGCCAGGTGCACTTCCGATCCCGTAGCAATGAGAATGATGTCAGGACGTTCAGTTGCCGGAGCATCGGCAAGGATATAACCGCCAAGGGGAACTCCAGTCATAATGGCTGGATAGCTTTTCAGGTCAAGCACAGGAAGGCCTTGACGCGTGAGCACCAAGGCTACGGGCCCTTGCTTCCTGCCAATCGCCACGTGCCAAGCGGCCACTGTCTCATTGGCATCTGCCGGCCGAAGGACAACCATACCAGGGATGGAGCGCAAGCCCACCAGTTGCTCTACAGGCTGATGGGTTGGACCGTCCTCGCCCATGCCGATGCTGTCGTGAGTAAAGATATAGATCACCGGCAGCGCATTCATGGCAGCAAGGCGCATGGGAGGACGCATGTAGTCGCAGAAGACCAGGAAGGTGCCGCCGTATGGAATCAGCCCGCTGTGCAGTGCCATTCCGTTCAGGATGGCTCCCATCGCGTTCTCACGAATGCCGAAATGCATATTGCGTCCAGCCCAGTCCTCCGGTTCAAAGTTGCCCGCTCCGTCTATGCTTGTATGGGTGCTTGGACCAAGATCGGCCGATCCACCCATCATCTCCGGCAGACGAGGCCCGAGGATCTCGATCACTTTTCCTGAAGCGACGCGGGTCGCCATCGGTCCATCCGCAGAAACGAACGCAGGCAGGCCGGAGTCCCAATCGGCAGGCAGGCCTCTGTCGATGACTCTCTGAAACTCAAATGCAAGGTCAGGGTATTCTTGAGCAAAGGCTTTTAAGCGCAACTCCCATTCCGCTTGTGTAGCGCTTCCGCGAGCAACCGCTCCTCGAAAGTGCGCGAGCGCCTCTTCGGGAATATGAAAGGAAGGCGATACGGGCCAGTTCATCCCCTCCTTGGTAAGACGCACCTCGTCCACGCCAAGAGCTTCGCCATGGGCAGCGGCGGTGTCCTGTTTGTGAGGACTGCCAAAGCCGATATGTGTGCGTACGGCAATCAACGACGGGCGGTCTTTTTGCTCCTGCGCGTTCTTCAGGGCGAGCGCCACGGCGTCAACGTCGTTGCTCTGCTCCACTCTCTGCACATGCCAGCCAAAAGCGGCAAACCGGGCCATACGATCTTCGGTGAACGTCAGCTCTGTGCTGCCTTCAATCGTAATGTGGTTGTCTGCGTAGAGAACGATCAGTTTGCCAAGATGCTGGTGGCCCGCAATCGATCCAGCCTCCGAGGAGATTCCTTCCTCAAGATCGCCATCGCTAGCAAGGACGTATGTGCAATGGTCCACAATTTGGTGGCCTGGCCGATTAAAACGCGCCCCAAGCGCAACCTCGGCAATGGCCATGCCCACGCCGTTGGTAAGTCCCTGGCCCAAAGGCCCTGTAGTAGCCTCGACGCCCGGAGTCTTGCCATATTCTGGATGACCCGGCGTGCGGCTGCCCCACTGGCGAAACCTCTTCAGCTCTTCAAGAGGCAGATCGAACCCCGTGACGTGAAGCAGAGCATAGAGCAGCGCGCATCCGTGGCCAGCCGACAAAATGAAACGGTCGCGGTCGGGCCAGTGAGGATCGCGCGGGTTGAACTTGAGCGATCTATCCCAGAGAGCATACGCCATGGCAGCCGACCCCATGGGCAGTCCCGGATGGCCGGAGTTGGCCTTCTGCACCATGTCTACCGCCAGAAAGCGGAGCGTGTTGACGCACTGCTCATCCAATGCAGGCAAAGGGATTGCTGTTGCCAATGTTGCAGAAGTTGCCATGGCGCGTCTTGCCTTTCACTATTCTGAAGCGGGTTGAACATCGCACGGTGATTCGAGACTCACAGTCGAGTCACGATTCAAGCCACTCTACATCTTCAGACCAATATCCCCGATGCACTCCTGATGCTTGCATTGGCACGTTTTTTCTGGACTTTTCTTTGCGTCTTCACATGCTGTGCTGCAATGCTTTTTGCCGCTAGCGGCCTGACAGTTGCACCCCGGGGTTTCGCACTTTTGCGTGGTGGTCATACAATCTCCTTCTGTCCGAACATGCCCTCTTTCTTTTGAAGGCTATGTTATCCAGGGACTATTCACAGTCCCTAAAACATGACGCGCATTCTCATCCCGAGCAGCGCAGTAATGTAGGTTATGCCTGCATAGGGGGGATGGTTTGACGCTTCGAGGTCTGGCCCAAGGGCAACACTCATCGTTAAGCCGCCGATTGCCGCGAAGATTGCGGCGATATTGACGTACCTCTGGATTCCCGCGGGAGCATTAGCGGAGGGATCGGCAACAATGGGCTCACCTGCAGTTGCATTCACTTTGTACCGTGCTTCTTCATACCCCGGTACTGTCTGATCAAAGCGTTGGTTGAGCTGTCGTGCTTGAGATTCTCCTCTTTTGTGGACTCGAGTTCGGGAACGATGCGCTGGGCCAGGACTTTCCCCAACTCCACACCCCACTGATCGAAGGAATCGATTTTCCAGATGACGCCCTGGGTAAAGACACTGTGCTCGTAAAGTGCGACAAGTTTCCCAAGCGCCTTTGGAGTCAGCTGTTCCAGCAGGATGGTGTTGGACGGCCGATTGCCTTCAAAGGTGCGATGAGGCGCAAGCCACGCTGGCGTGCCGTCCGCCTCGACTTCCTGCGTGGTCTTGCCAAAGGCCAACGCTTCAGCCTGCGCGAAAACGTTGGCCAGAAGGATGTCGTGATGTCTGCCGATTGGGTTCAGCGCCTTCCCAAACGCAATAAAGTCGCACGGGATGAGCCTGGTTCCCTGGTGGATCAATTGATAGAAGGAATGCTGGCCGTTGGTGCCTGGCTCGCCCCAATAGATCGGACCAGTCTGATATTCGACTTCCTTCCCATCCAGAGTTGTGTGCTTTCCGTTGCTCTCCATCGTCAACTGCTGCAGATAGGCCGGGAAACGCTTCAGATATTGTTCATAGGGCAAAACAGCGACGCTTTGCGCGCCGAGAAAGTTGTTGTTGTAAATTGCTAGGAGGCCTAGGAGAACAGGAAGATTGCGCTCGAATGGGGCGGTGCGAAAATGAACGTCCATCTCGTGGAAACCGCCGAGCAGCCTGCGGAAATTGTCCGGACCAATCGCGATCATGGTGGAGAGTCCGATCGCCGAATCCATCGAGTAGCGCCCACCCACCCAATCCCAGAACCCGAACATGTTGGCCGTATCGATGCCGAACTTTCCGACTCCTTCGGCATTGGTTGAGACGGCGACAAAATGTCTGGCAATCGCCGCAGAGTGCTTTAGTGTCTCCAGTGCCCAGGCACGAGCCGTGTGCGCGTTGGTCATCGTCTCAAGAGTTGTAAAAGTCTTTGAGGAGATGATAAAGAGCGTCTCCTCGGCATCCAAGTCGCGCGTCGCCTCGGCGATGTCTGCGCCGTCAACATTAGAAACAAACCGAAAAGTCAGATCGCGCTGAGAATAATGGCGTAGAGCTTCGTACGCCATGACGGGCCCAAGATCGGAGCCGCCGATACCGATGTTGATGATATTGCGGATCGGTTTTCCGGTATAGCCTTTCCAGTCACCGCTGCGCACGCTGTTGGAGAACACGGCCATTCTGTCGAGAACGGCATGCACCAGTGAGACCACGTCCACCCCATCGACGAGAATCTCCTCTCCGATTGGAGCGCGCAATGCCACATGAAGAACCGCCCGCTTCTCGGTGACATTGATCTTTTCTCCTCGAAACATCGCGTCGATTCGCGAACGCAATCCAGACTCTTCGGGAAGTTGCAGAAGCAGCTTCACTGTCTCGTCGGTGATCCTATTCTTGGAATAATCGAGGTAGATGCCTGCAGCCTCAATCTTAAGGCGTTCCCCCCGTGTTGGATCGTGTGCGAAGAGATCTTTGAGATTGAGAGTGCGATTCGTTGCAGCATGGGCCTCAAGGGCCTTCCATGCCTTGCTTCCTATGAGTGACCTACTGGCTTCCGTCATGTTCACTCCACTTTCGATCGATCATTATATTGAGGGCCCGAGTCGCATCTCGCATCCGTTCTGGCCTGCCTGGCGGCTAAGACGCATTCGCGCAAACTTACCAACATGAGGAGAATCGGAATCGAATTCATCGTCAACATCGGGCCACAACATCCTCGTAATCTTTGAATATCCAAGTCGTGCGCGTGATCAGAATTTCATCCGCACACTTGCGTGGCCGTCCGTTATTGCTCATGTATCTTTCGTGCCTGATCAGTCCATCCTTCAGTTGCTGGCCGGTGGGCGAACGATCGCCACGGAGCATCCAGCTCGACGAGCGACCGACTCCGCCACGCTGCCAAGTAGGAAGTCGCGGATGCTCCTGTGCCCATGCGAACCGACCGCTATGAGATCGGCATGCCATTCGGACGCTCTGACGAGAATGGTCTCTGTTGCATCTCCAGTCAGGACCTCGGCTTGTGCCGTAAATCCCCCTCTGCGCAGCTCGCCCGCAATCCGCTCGACCAATGCACGAGCTGGCTGAATCTGCCCTTCCAACTCGGGAGCGTAATCTTGAGCCATCTCAGGCGGAGGCACGGGCTCGACCGGTTGCAGCACATGTAGAACCATGACCTCCGTATTCTCATGCCGGATCCCGGCCACCACAGCGCGAAACAGATTTTCAGCAAACCCTGAATTGTCGACTGCCATTAGGACTCTCATGGCTCCTCTTCCTTTACCCGCAATGGACTGGGCTGCCATGCGCCCTTCAGCGACATATGCAGCATTCTTTGCGGAATCCTCTGTGGATGGGACGCCTCTTCAGACTGGGACAGGCGCTCTCCCACGATGTCGCAAGTATCGAAGAGGACAGCTTAGGAATGCAGGTCACAATTGATCATCAGAGATAGCCGCTATCTACCTGGCGGGATTCACTATGCCGTCCTCCAGAAAAGGGCTGGCGCGCGGCACTTAAGTGTGCAAGAGAGAACAGTCTTTGTCCTTATTAGAGAGAACAATGGGCACTTGCCGAGAGTATGGTCCGGCGAGGATACCGTCATGTCTGAACGTCGCGCTTTGCAGTCCATCCCGACAAAGATACTGTTGCCTATCGACTTCAGCCCATCGTCCCAAGCGGCTTTAGAGACGGCGGCCGACTTAGCTTTACACTTCCATGCCGAACTCTTCCTTGTCAATGTCCATCCACTCTATTCGACCTTTACGTCCGAATATGCTGTTCCCCAGGTGCAGTTTCAACAGGAGGAAAAGACGCGTTCTGAGCAGCATCTGGCGAAGGTTCGAGTCGTTCTCGACAAAAAGGGAGTGAAGGCAGGTTTCAGTGTCGAAGTCGCGAATGACATCGCGGGATGCATCATGGAAGTGGCGGAGCGCGAGCATGTCGACCTCGTAGTGATTTCGACGCACGGCATCTCCGGCTGGCATCCACTCGTGTTTGGATCGATTGCCGAGAAGGTCATTAAGCTTGTGCAGTGTCCGCTCTTGCTTCTTCGCTCAGCCAAGCCGGAAACCGGCGTGAAAACCCCATCGGCTCGCTCTATGGAATGGTGGTAGGGCGCCTAGTAGTAAGGATTAGATCAACAAGGCGAGGTGGAGGATAGTTAGATGTCGAGGAACTGGAATGATGCTGCCCCACGAGGAACGAGAACACCCATGTTCCAGATTGGACGGTTCTTGTTGCTGGCCGCATTGGTAATCGCTCTTTTCCTGCTTGGCCAAAGTATGGTGCAGCATCGCTTCTTTCGCGGCGGTCGCATAGACCCGTACGGCCACCTAAGGC
>Ga0224528_1000515_pt1 | contig 29426 bp, 28 predicted proteins | sample CBST25metaG_2_FD_179888 | JGI IMG/M metagenome (GOLD analysis project Ga0224528, IMG submission 179888) | Peat soil microbial communities from Stordalen Mire, Sweden - C.B.S.T25 | ecosystem: Environmental > Terrestrial > Soil > Wetlands > Peat | place: Sweden: Norrbotten County, Stordalen Mire...
GGCTATCAGCCGCAACCGCTGCGGCGTGTCTATATCCCGAAATCCAATGGGAAGCTGAGGCCGCTGGGAATCCCCACGATGAAGGATCGCGCCATGCAGGCACTCTATCTGCTGGCGCTGCTCCCGGTCGCGGAGACTGCCGCCGATCCCAACTCCTATGGCTTTCGACCGAAACGCTCGACCGCCGATGCCATCGAGCAGTGCTTCACGGTGCTGGCTCGAAAGATCGGTCCTCAGTGGGTACTTGAAGGAGATATCCGTGGCTGTTTTGACAATATCAGCCACGCATGGATGCTCACTCATATCCCCACCGACAAAGAGGTACTGAAGAAATGGTTGAAGGCGGGCTTCATGGAAAATCGAACGCTGTTTCCTACGGAGGCAGGCACACCGCAGGGCGGAATCATCTCGCCCACGCTGGCGAACCTGACGCTGGATGGATTGGAGCGACTGCTCAAGGAGACCTTCCGCAAGAAGATAATCCGAGGACAGTGCTACAGGCCGAAAGTAAACTTCGTACGCTATGCCGATGACTTCATCATCACTGGCTGCTCGAAAGAGTTACTGGAGGATGAGGTTAAGCCCTTGGTCGAACAGTTCATGTCCGAACGAGGCTTGCAGCTCTCACCGGAGAAAACCTGCATCACGCATATCGAACAGGGCCTCGACTTCCTGGGGCAGAATCTGCGTAAGTATGGTGGCAAGCTCCTGATTACACCTTCCAAGAAGAACATGCATGCCTTTCTGGAGAAGGTGCGGGGTGAGATTCGCTCGAATCGAACCTCAAAGCAGGAGTATCTGATCAGGCTGCTCAACCCGATCATCCGTGGTTGGGCATACTATCATCGCCATATCGATGCAGGCTCGGCGTATCGGAAAGTGAGAATGGCACTCTGGTACTCGCTCTGGCGATGGGCAACGCGGAGACACCCGAACAAGTCTCCTAGCTGGATACTACATCGGTACTGGGACTGTTTCGGGCAACGCAAGTGGTACTTTGATGCACTGGCTAGTTCTCACGCGCAACGGTCGCGTTCGGATGTCGCTCGGTTGGTTGACCCCACCGATATCGTCATCCGGCGCTACGTAAAGGTGAAGTCGGACGCCAACCCGTTCGACCCACTGTGGCGTGGCTACTTCGAGTCTCGAAAGAGATTTAGGGGAGCCCACCCCCGTCGCTGACTCCTTGGGTGATGTGTTCTACCGGCTCCGTTCACGCGGGGCTTACACACGGCTTGAGCCGGATGACGGGAAACTGTCACGTCCGGTTCTTAGGGGAGGGAGCGGCAGCAATGCCGTTCCCTTACCCGACCCCGCTGAGGAGGGTGGCGGAGGACGTGTCAGTCGGCCGAAGCCAGGGAGGAGGCTTCCTCCATGTACGATGAGGTTGAGAATTGTTTCCGGGTAGCGGATTAGCTTTCCGGAAGGTAACAAGTTCGATGGGTTGATTCCTATTCCAGACCGCAGGCGGCAAAAGAGCACCATCAGCGTCACTAGGGTTTGTTAGGAAACTTGGGCAAGAACTGCCGTAAGGAGAGTCGATGGTGCCCGGTGCATTCGTAGGTTGCGTGCTGCTCGCTGTAATTCTAGTGGTCCTGTATTTTGCTCTGCGCCGGAAGCGAGTTGCTTCACCAAGCAGCCGAAAGCGCGAGAATTCCGCAGTGTTGGCAGGACTGAGACAGAATCTTCGTCTGAAAGTTGGCTGGGACGAAGCTACAATCGACCGGTTGATTGGGTTGGAGCGGGAGCGGCTGCCGAAAGCGTCGCTTCAGACATTGATGGAAGCAGCGATTGAGCGTTGGGAGCGGGACAATCGTTAGAGTAGGAATCGACGTTATGACTGAGCAGCCCTGCTTCACGTATTGGGTGGTCAAATGTAAGACACCTGACTGCGGGAAATTACTCTTAGACGTGGTGGGACCCTGTGACCGGCGCCGCGTTCTTTTCTTGGAGCGGTGCCGAGACTTCGAGGTGAAATGCAGTGGGTGTATGAAGACATATAGCTATTCCCGAATAGAAGTACACGAAGAGAATGTCTATCGTGCTCCTTCGGGCTTCATCCCTGATAGGTCATTCCAGGCAGCCATTCGACCCGAACAGCAACGGGAAGCGGAGGCATCTCAATAAACAGTCCCAACGGAACACGCGCGGCTGGAAATCCAGATGAGCAGACGGTTCTAGCTTGCGTCCCGCTCGTTTCAAGGCAATGTTTTGAGTTTGTCGCACGCGATCTTTGTTCCCTCATCGCAAGCCCTCTGATAAAACGAACGTGCTTGGACAAAGGCGTTGCTTACGCCCACTTTGCCTCGCTGTTCATAGACGTCTCCAAGTTTGACGCATCCGTCCATATTTCCACCGGAACATCCTTCGCGATAAAGAGCCATTGCCTGAACAGAGTTCCGGGCGACGCCTTCGCCATTGGAATAGAGATTACCGAGCATCGTGCAGCCGACCATCGTTCCGGCATCGCATGCCTTCTGATAAAGTAAGCGCGCTTCAGAGTAATCTCGGTTGATCCCGTAGCCACTTTCGTACAATCTACCTAGAAGCGCGCAACCGGTCATATATCTGCCGTCACAGGCTTTCTGAAACAAACTAATCGCTTTTGAGTAGTCTTGGGCGACGCCACGGCCACTATAGTAGAGGGAGCCGAGTAGGACGCATCCGACCAGGCTTCCTTTGTCGCAGGCATCCTGGAATAGAGCGGTCGCCCGCGAGTAGTCTTGTGGGACTCCATGGCCGTTACTGGACAAAGAACCGAGTCCAGCACACCCGTCCATGTATCCGCCATCGCATGCCTTCCGATACAAGGTGTTTGCTTGTGCAAAGTCCTGAGTAACACCATGTCCCCACTCGTACAAAGAGGCGAGCCGTACGCAGCCGTCCCAGTACGCTGCGTCGCATGCCCTCTGCTCAAGCGCACGCGCATGTTCATAATCCCGAGCTACGTCATCGCCATTGGTGTAAAACCCGCCTAGTTCGCTGCATGCTGACATTTCTCCAGCACCGCAGGACACCTGATATAGGCTCATGGCTTTTGCAGTGTCCCGCTTAACTCCTTGGGCATAATCGTACATATGGCCAAGCTTTGCGCAACCAGCCATGTTTGAAGTAGTGCAAGCATTCTCAAAATGGATCAGTGCATTCGAATAGTCTTGGGAGATACCATCCCCCGCGTAGTACATATTCCCGACAGTAGCCTCATCGTTCGGGCAAATTGAGGAGCTGAACACCTTGCTCACAACCTCCAAAGAAGTTCTCCGGAGTTGGAATGTTCCATTTTGGGATGGACCGTTTTGCACAGAGACTAAGTAAGTTCCGTTGAAGTTACTCGATTCACTCCGACCTTTAAAGCCTATGACGAAAAAAGCGCTTGAAACATCGAATGTTACTTGCGAACCCTCAACCCGGCCTTTTAGGTAGCCGCTGCCGCCGAGCGGCGGTTTTACGGCCATACAGCCTTCGATGGCACCATGGCTGTCCTGGCGAAAAGAAACTGTAAAATCGGACGATAGCCCCCCTGTTAGATTGTGTACCACTCCTGTATATGTTCCCCCGAAGTCCTTCTGCACTGTGAATGCTCTTCTTAAACCAAATATGCATAGGAGAACTAAGGTCAAAAGCACAACCGCAACCAAAATAGACCTCTTACTTATTCGTTCGTGAGGGACTTGAGGTGAAGCTCGGTTGATCGCTTTTGGTTGCGGCGCGGACATCGGTTGTGCGAGAGGCTGTGGGGGCGGTTCGGCATCGGCAACGGGAGGAGCCTTTTGTTGCTCGGGCGGAGGGGCATTCATGGCCCCGCCACAATTGAAGCAGTAGATCGAACCAGTCGGGTTCTTTGTTCCACACTTGGGACAGTTCATGAGAGAATCCCCGTTTCGACGCTTGATCACCTTCTCCGTTTTGAATGTCCGTCCCGACAACAATTATTCAGAAGCAAAGGCCATTCGAAGAGAGATTGTTGCTTTACAAATTCACGAAGGATGCAAGCCGGTTGTCTTTGTACAAAAAGTCGAGAAGAGGTCCTAAACATACGGCATTCCATGTATCCCGAAGTGAGAACTGGGTCCATATATCCTTGTTCCGAGAATATAAACGAATGTTCCCATCACTGAAGGAGTGTCCTCCAAAGTCTCCCCAGGCCAAATGCTGGTAGCTTTGCTCACGTTCGGCCACGGACTTTCCGCCAGCCATCGATACCCAGGCATTGAGCAACCCCTTCTGAACTGCTCCATATGAATTTGAACGGTGTAGGCCATTTCTGTCGAATGTAACAGTCGCGATCTGAAATCCAGGGCCATCGCTGAGATTTGCAAGGAAGCTTTCAAGAAGCGGGACAATTACCGCTGGATAAAGAGCGCTTAGCGTTGCTTGATAACGAGATTCGACCGTTGCTGAGCTGGCGAAAGCCGAAGTGCATTCTATCAACATATTGGAGCTTCGATCAGACAGCCAGACAGCATATGACCGTGAAGTGCGAATTCCATTCACGTAGTTTTTGAAGATTCCGTAACGAATTCCGACTATCTCATCACACTTTAGATTCTGATAGCCAAACGAAACTCTGGTGTTGCTGATTACCAGCAACGTGCCGTTGATGTCAACGTTGCCAATGATCTGTTCCGCCGATGCAGGCTTGCGAACTGGAGCAGACTCGCTTGGCTCTGCGGTCGATTTACTAATATCTCTACCGCAGTTGAAGCAGTGCATCGAGCCAAGCGGGTTCTCTGTTCTACAGTGCGCGCAGACCATGTTTAGATCCTGGTATCGACAAAAACGAAGTTGTTAATCTGTGATTTCCCGAGCGAGATGATGTCGCCGTTCGAGAGGGCGCGACTTGCAAGACTGATGTCTTCTTCATCGGAAGACGTGGGGGCTGAAACAAGTTCATGGTTGAGGTAAGTGCCGCAGGTGCTTCCTTTGTCCAAAATCCAGTAATCGTGCTTGGTGACACCTTCCCTGCGATAGATGACGCAGTGAACGCGCGACACTTCACGTGGTGTTAGTGTTGTCGCATCGTTCACGAAGACATCCACGGGACGGTCAAGGGGCTCTTCGAGTACAGTCGCCAAGCGTCCTATTACGATCTCATCGCACATAAGCGAATGCACACCCTGGGTATATGGACCAGCTCCGATTAGGTAGACTCCTGGCGCGAGGTGGCCGAGAACGGACCTGATCTTCTTTGCTCGTGCAACTTGCCCTTCGGTCATAAAGAGGGCCAAGTCAGACAAACGGGCGTTGGAACTGAGTGTCGCTAGTTTTACCGCAATGGCGCTTAGTCCGGTGCTCATCCCTTGGGTCCCCTTGCTCGGACTGTGCTGCCCCCATATCCGCGGGCCTGTTGTGCACGTGGCATCAGTGCCCATAGTTGCCGACATGCTGTCCGTAACCCATCAATGTTGTTGCTATTGATCGCTCGGTCCGCATGCTGAAACCAGAGTGTTGCCTGGGTCTGATCAAGCATTTCTCCCTTCCGTACCAACAAGTAGTCTCGATTACCGATCCAAAAATCAGGGTTGTCCTCTAGGATACGCATGCGCAGTTCATACATATCATTGATCTTTCGCCGCAGCACATCCGAGCTTCCACTTATGGCTGCTTCAACCTCAGGGCGAAGCAATGCAAATGCTTTCTGATGCTGCGCAGAGGCACTTTCCAAGACTTCCTCGGTCCATGCTATCTCCTGCTGTGCTTCAGCTTTCAGCTTGGGGCTTTCTAGCGCATCCTCGATGCGCTGGAGTACCGCCTTGACCGCAAGAAGCTGTTCGTCGCACCGAACTGCTTCCGATTTGTCGCCAGCCGCGAGCAGTCGCGAGACCTCTCCAATCGCATTCTCTTTTGTAATCTTGTCGAGGTCGGCTGCGATGTCGCCCTGGAGCGCTTCTGGCATTTCTCGGGCTTCTGCCAGACGCTTCTCCTGCTCCTCAAACTCCTTCTTTAGTTCTTCGAAAGGACGCGGCTGCTTGATCAGTCCGTCGAGTGAAACAGTGAACTCCTCGTCTAACAAGTTCACCAACACGGTGCCGGTGATGTGTTGGGACGCATCGATTGAAAGTCGTATCTCAATTTCGCTTCCTGCGGGTAAATCGTACTTAAGTGAGCCAGCGGGAATGATCAATTCGCCAATTTTCCGGTTCAGGTATGCATGCTCCGGTTCGTTACCTTGGATGAATGGAATTCTCAAATGGGACTTTGGATCACCCTTACGAAGCAGCAGGGCAGTCCGGTGAAACGCACTGGTCTTGGCCGGCAGCGGGGTTCCTTTCTTAAAAAGAACGTCAACCTTGTCATCAGCCATCGCGATGCCAATGTCGTATGGGAGAGGCGGATCGGTGATAACGAGGCCGACGGTATAGGGAAAGGATGAAGGCTCCAGAAGAACCTTCCTACCCGAAGCGTCGTAAAGCTCCGCTTGAAACGTGTTCTGGACTTCCCGCTCCGCCCTCAGATTAGCGATAAACGTTCCCGTTGAGCTGAGTGGAAGCCTGCCGCTATCCCAGGGCGGCTGGGCGTCAGGATTCAACAGACGAATCACAAACCCTTGGAATGAGTTTGTGCCTCGACCTTCAATCCTTCCTGCAACAAGTGGCTCAGTGTCGCTTCCGATTGGCTTGTACTCAAGACTTAGGGTGAATTCTCCAGTTCGGGGTTGAACGGCAGAACTAGGCTTCCGCTGACCTGCTGCAAACAGTGCTGCACCTTGAGCGACAACCGTAAGGGGGTCCACAGAAAAATCAATCGGAATACCGAGTCCAGCTTTGCGATCAGGCAGAATCTGGCGAAGCAACGGAGTCACCGTAGGGCCGCCGACCAGAACAATCTTTGAAATGTCAGCTGGGTCTAGTTTCTGCTCCTTCAAAACGTTCCGGCAGATATTGATGGTCTTCACGAGGTGAGGCTCAATAAGAAGTTCTAGTTGGCTGCGGGTGATTACTATGTCGAGTAAAACGGGTTCACCGGAATCATCGGGACAAATGTACTCACCAGCGATTTCGTACGTTGTATCGCGCGTAAGCGCAATTTTCGCCCTCTCCGCATGGAGCTTAAGCTTTCCAAACGCTGCGCGCCATTTGTCATTTCCGCGATAGAAATTTGAAAGGCTAAATGAAGAGAGTGCTGGAACGAAAACCTGCTCAACTACATCCCAGTCAATAAGCTTTCCGCCCAAGTTCATGTCGCCGCCGTGGTTCACAACTTGAATCGCACCATCGTGAACATGCATGACTGCGGCATCGAACGTCCCTCCTCCGATGTCGTACACAAGCCAGAAAGCGTTGTCACTGTGATTCTCAAAGCCATATGCGAGGGAAGCTGCAATCGGTTCCTGCAAAAGTGGACAATAAGAGATTCCGGCCAATTTGGCAGCTCGGCGGGTGGCTTCAGTTTCGGGGAGATCGAATGCAGCGGGTACCGTGATAACGGCAGACTCTAGAACTTCACCATTGTTACTTCGGATTACGTCTTCTTTGAGGGATTTCAGAACCTCCGCGGACAGTTCTTCAGGCTTGAAGGATCGATTCTGGTTCTGAAACGACGTTGTATGTGCCTTCCCCATCATCAGCTTAAACTCGATTGCCCCATTCCTAGGATCAGAAAGCGCGCGCTCTTTGGCTGCACGTCCAACGCGCAGGGCACCATTCTTCTCAATCCAGACCGCTGACGGTGTGAATTGTTCATTCTCATTGTTCCGAATGATGCGGGGGCCAGTCCGATCGAACACCGCAATACTGCTGTTCGTTGTGCCAAGATCAATTCCATAATCAATGGTCAGTCTAGACATTTCGGCCGCCTTCCTGAGTCTGTTCAGGTGTCGCCACGACGATTTGTCCCATTTGAATGCGGATGCCTTTGATATACACGGTCGGCCGAATCGTCTCGACTACGACGTCTCGGCTGATCCCGGCTGTGGGCTGGAAAGCGATGACTTCGAGGGACTGTCCAGAGTCGAACAGTTCATTTGTGTGATTTTGAATTTTCACACCAAGCTCTTCCAGGTACTCCGAGAGCTGGTCAATATGACGGGCGATCGGACGAAACTCCTCCTTTCTCTCATTGGTAACGGGATCGCAACTCTTCCTTTGAAGTGCCCAGGCAACGTTTGCTAAATCGACAATAAGCGTCGACCGGAATTCGAGGCGGACAGGGTTGTCCTGTGTAGGTGACAAGGGAGTACCCGCGAGCGCTTTAGCATCTGGAACGCCCGTTTCCCCAATTCTGAAAATGTTGCCGATGTTTTTCATTGCGACCTCAAGTGGGCATTGTAGTTGTCGATCATTTCATTAGTTGTACTGAGCAGAGATTTGTAAGATCGAAGCGATGAGTTGTATTCCTCGACAAGTGCATTATGACTATCTACAGCTGAGTTGTGTCGGCGTCTAGTGGCTTCGTAAAGATCCACATCGACATTTTCTCCGAGGTCGTGCTCGCGCTTCATCTCCTGCAGTTTGGCTTCGTCTGCATCAATCTGGGAAGTGAGTTCATTGAGGCGGCTCTTGTAGTCGGAGAGATCAGTGTCCATTTGACGCAACCTGCTCTGGTTCTCTTCAATTTGAGATTTGACTTGAGCAGCGCCTGTGTCCTGGAGAGGTTCGCTGGGCTTCGTTCCCGTTGGTGAGTCTTCGTTTGCTTGAGGGTATCGCGTTGGGACGGCCGGAGCAGAATCGGTATTCGAAGGTGCCGACGAATCGGTTGAAGGGTTCGTGATCGTCCCAGCGGGAGTGCTTTGCGCGGGTGATGTACTTGAAGAGTTGCTGCTACTCGACACGATTGCAATTATGATGAATAGGCCGATGAGCGCAACAAGCCCGAACAAGGCTTTCCTGCCAGCAGGTGTGACTCCAGTTGCCGAAGCTGGAATATGTGTTTGGCCCTGGGAGGGCTGAGGCGGCGTGGTGCTTTGTCGAGGCGGAGCCGCAGTAGATTGTGTGCGTCTTGCCGCACGCTGGCCAGCGGCATTGCGGGTGAGTTGTTCGTAGTCTTCTTCCAACCGTGAACGGAGCGAATTGCTATTCGCGAGGGCAAGGCACTCCTCGAAGAGTTGCAGTCCAGCTTCCCAATTCTCCGTTTTATTCAGATACGCGACGAGGCAAGTCCTTGCAGTGTCTGCAACAAGATCATGGGCACCATCTCTCGATGCGTCACCCAGTCCCAGCAGAAAATTGAACGTCTGCAGGTATTTTTTCTTGTCATTTAAGAAGTGACGTACAACATCGGCGGCGGCCTCTGGCGACTTGAGTACTCGCTCTTCTGTAGATTTGCATAGCCGAGCAAGTTCCTTCTGTAGAGGTGCAAGTTTTCTGGAAAGCGCATCTTTCACGCAACCGATGTCGAATCCAGAGTGATCCATAAGCTGCTTTTGAATCGAAGCTCGCTCAAAATCACCGGCTTCTGCCGAGGCGACCGCAAATTCTGCATTCAGAAGTAGCAATGCCAAGGGCAGAGAAGTCCAGATCATTTCTGCGGTTTCAATGCTAAGCCGTGGGTCATTGATTTCACGGATACGATCCGCGAGAGCGTCCCAGAATTCATGCTGCTTATGCAGTCTGAACCAGTAGGACATTGACGCTTTCCATGCAGCGGTCGGATCAATGCATTGAATGGAAAGCTTCGAGGATCCGTGTGGAGTGTGGGAGAGTGCACGAATGTGATTCAGGATTGCAAGATTATGCGTCGCAATCGCTGTTTTTCGTTCAAGCATCTTCTTCGTAGGAAGGAGTTCCTTCTTTTCATGTTCGGATCGAGCAATTTCAATCTGTGCTAAAACGTTCTCCAATTCCCGCTGTCCGTCCGCGAGTTCTCCCCAGATCTTCTCTGCTCGCGCGATCTCGCCTACGTTCATAGCGGCAAGTGCGGGGTCATGGTCACCCTTATGACCGGTTGGCCAGAACCAGAAAAATTCTTGGAGGAGTCGTTGTTCAGGAACTTTCAAACACTGTAACGCTGTGCGAACCTCCTCAGCCGATGGTGGTGTCTTTGAGAATGAACTTGCAGCGGCTTCAGCAGATCCGAATCCCTTGGCAACCATTTCCAGGCGCTCAGCAGCCTTTGAGATGTCGCGGAGAGATGAATCGATTAGCAAGCCCGTCAATCGGAAAGCGTTATGGTCGTACAGTTGCGGTTCTACCATCTCCAGCAAGGCTTCGTAGTCGCCCTCTGCTGGCCTGAAGCGGCGCAGAGGAACGCCGTTCTCGGTCACAGAACTCGATGTTTTTCCCTCTTTCTCGGGGTCAGAGATGGGTGAGCCGATTTCACGGTGAACCTCAGCAACGAAGTCATCATCTTCAAACGGAAAATTTACTGCTGAACAGTCGCAGCCTTGCTGCCGGAGTCCACGTAGTGCTTCTCTGAAGTCGGGGTCCTTTGCCAATTCCGAAAGGAAGATGACCTTGCAGCGCGCTTTGCGTGATATTTGCGATGCAACTTCAAAGCCGGAAAGACCAGGCATTTGTGGGTTGATGATCAGAAGTTTCGGTAGCTGAGTCTCTGCCCGGTCAATAGCCTCTTGTGAAGTGCTTGCTCCTCGAACTGCATATCCATCAACGGCGAGCAGCATTGTGACGCGCTCTAGCACGCTGGGATCAGGGTCGGCGATAAGGACAGGCTTCTTCGACATAACTCACCTACATTGAGATTCCTCTGCGCCATAAAGTGACACGGCCTCTGTACTCGTTGCGAAGTTCCGGTAGTTTGCTGAAGGCTTCCTCCATTAAGTCAGCGGCCTCATTTAAAGTGGCCGGATTCTGGGCCAACCCGATGGCGCGGGAAGCAATTTTCCTGGCTTCTTCTGGCAATGGTGTTGAGGCGCGGCCTAGAACCTCCTTCGATGTAGACCCGGGGTCATGGCCTCGTCCCCGTGTTTCCGCTTGCAGTTTGGGCGCCCACGCATCTAAGTCTGCTAAGAGTTCAACAGCCGATACATAGCGTTTCTTAGGGTCGATAGCAAGGGAACGAGCGATTATGTGGTCGAGACTAGAATCACAGATTGGGTTGACCTGACTCGGAGGCACTAGTGGCTCTTGAAAAGCCTTGGAATTATTCACCTGGACGTAGTCATCAGGCACCTCAAAAGGGAGCTTGTCTGTGAGGAGCAAGTACGAGGTCATTCCAATAGCCCAAACATCGCCCGCAAGAGAATCACTATTCAAATCGTGAAGCGCCTCGGGGGCCTTGAACTGCCGGGTGCCACGGGAAGTGGCCATGAGTGTTAACGGGTTCACCTTTTTTGCCAAACCGAAGTCAGATATCTTCGCCCTAAGCCCGTCCGCTTGATAGCCAACAAGGATGTTCTGGGGTTTGATATCGCGATGGATGATTGGCGGATCTTGGGAGTGGGCGGCGGCAAGACCGCGGCAAACTTGTTTGACCAGGTCCACAGCTATGGGGACAGGGACGAATTGGGCTCCAAACGATCGCCAGAACCGGTCAAGACTTCCGCCGGCCACATGCTCCATTGTGAAGTACCCGAACACTTGGTCTTCGATTGTGATGGTATTTGCGTCGAAGACCCTGACGATATTCGGATGGTCGATTTTTGATAGGAGGACAGCTTCCCCCAACATATCCTGGACTTCGGCAGCGGTGAGTCCCGGGAGCTTAAAGAGCTTCAATGCCTGCCTGCCCAGGTAACGGTGTCGAACCCGGTAGACTTCAGCAAACGCACCTTCTCCGAGAAATCGCTCGATTTCGTAGGTGTCCCGAATTGCCGCGCCTTCATTTAGGAGGGCCATGTTTCGTGCCTCAGTGCTATCACAAATTGCGGGAAACACTCAGTTTAATACCGCCGCCTATGTGGCACAAGCGGCCGTCGCTCGCCACAGAGAAAACCGCTGTTTTTACATCCTGCGTTGCTATACCAGATGGCGAATCGGCCCGTTTGGACCGGGGGACCCAAGCCCCGCAATAGCTCCGTGCCCAATACACTGTGCCCGAACCCAGGCCGGACGAAAGCAGCGAAGACCTGGGCAACGATACCTCGGACACATGAGCTATGGGCCGGTATGTGATTGATTAAAAGCGCTATAGACTATTCGTCGAGGTCTGGACAACACACCACTTGCGCTCGCTTAATTCTTCAGATTGCGATCCCAATTCCGATTTCCCGGCTGGCGGATGACGGTTGGTTGATCTCAAGAGCCGAAGTCTTGGAGACATCGGCGCTGAGTTGCGGGCTGAGTTTGGTCATGTCGTCGGTGAAGAGCGTGGCTTCATGGCTGGCGCGGGAGATTGAGACGTAGCCGAAGCGGGAGTTGAGGAGGTCCGGGTGGACGCCTGTGTCGGCATTTATAAGGACGCGCTCCGCGGTGAGACCCTGGGAACTGTGGCTGGTGACAGCGTAGCCGTGGTCGAAGTGGCGGTGCTCTCTGGCGTCGAACTCAACCTGCCGATTATTGTCGAGGCGGGCTGAAATACGACCATCGGGTGCGATGGTTTCGATGGCGGCAAGGTCGCGATTGGCAACGCCGAGCGACTTGTCGGGCGCGGTAAACTGGACGCGGTCGCCGATAGAGAATTCCCGGTCGATCTCGCGGTAGACGCTGACTCCGGTCAGGCGACGCGGGTCGTAGGTGGCCAATTCGCCCGAGGATCTCTCGACGGTGAGCAGGTTGGCGGCGGGGTTGATGACAATAACCGTACCGTAGGTTCCAGCTTCGATTCCGGCGATTTTGCTGCCGCGTGCATAGCGAATTACATCGTTCACCTCGAAGTGACTGGCCCAGGAGCGTTCGGCGCCGGTCATGTCCTGCCGCTGAACGAGCACGCGAAAGGTGTGGTCCTCCGGTGCGAGGGCTCCATTGGCTCTCAACTCCTGACGCACGGCAACGTTCAACTCGCGGCGGGAGGCGTTGTCGGGCGAAACGATCAGCGTCTTTTCAGGAGACTCGGCATAGCTCCTGGCGATGGTGCGGATGCGGTCTTCAGTGTCGGGAATTTCCTTCACGCGGCCCTGTTTCTGGAGCGATTCAAGCGCAGTGGATACCTGGCCGCTGGCCAACAATTCGACGACGGATTTCAGCGCTGGGTCTTTCTGGCGAACGATCTCGTCGAGTTTGGCCGTGCGCATTCCGGCCTCCTGCAACTGCTCGAACGGGCGACCCGCTTCTACGCCCTGGTGCTGGCGAGTGTCGCCGATCAGGAGCACGCGGTCGTTGGGGCCGAGACGAGCAAGGAACTCGCGCATCTGGTTGGTGCTGGCAAGACTCGATTCATCGACAAAGTAGAAGTGCTTCTGTTCGGGAGCTGCCGGGTGTGTGCTGCGTGCGAGGAACCCTTGCAGGGTTCCTGACTCAACGCCCGCCTCGCCAAGTTGACGGGCCGCGCGGGAGGTCGGGGCGAAGCCCTCGACCTGATAGCCCTGTGATTCGGCGGCGCTGCGGACTACGGAAAGAGTGGTCGTTTTGCCCGTGCCAGCGAAACCCTGGATAGCCTGAATGCGGTCCGGGGAACTGAGTACATCCTCAACCACACTCTTCTGAGCACGACTGAGGTGAGGGTGTTCGTCGGCAACCGATATGGCTTGCTGGCGTGACAAAGCAGGCTCGACCTGGTGCTGTCCCTCGCGCACGCGGCGGACGATCTCGCGCTCTGCCTCGATGGTTCTGGCAGTGGTAAACTGACGGGCCGGTACGCCCTGCGACCGCTCGACTATCTGGAATTCACCGGAAGACAAGCGGGCGTCAAGGTTGCCGCGCACCTGGGCAAATGTCACATCGCCCATGCCGCGGCGGAGGCCGTCGCGAATCAATGCCCGTTCATCGACGACTGCCTCGCGCTCGAAATTCTTGTCGCGTGAAAAGGTCAGCGACTCGCGGACGCGGTCAAGTGAGTTGACGGGCTTCTGCTGATGCTCGAGCCGCTCGCGGGCGGCACGGACGACAGCTTCGGCCTGGTGCCCAAAGTCGGCAGCGAGCTTGCGATGTGCAGCCATCACATCGGCTGGGGAATGGATCTCTTTGCGGTCCCGCGTGGAGTGCGCGGCGATCTCGGCCGCCTCCTTTCCGGTGCGGCCTGTGCGCTCCAGATACTCACGAATCTGCTGGCTGCGCGGGCTGGATGCATCGAGGTACTCCTGTGTGTAGCCTTTGATTTCTGGTGCGCCGCTGCGGCCAACAGCGATCTCGTAACCGAGGTGGCGAAGCCGGTAAGTCAACTCGGATTGATAAACGGCGGTGGCAAACTGCTGCGATGCAAAGAGGCTCTGCGGCTGCACGGCGCGGGACTGGCCGTTGTCCCGCTCGGTGACATTGAAGACAACTGCATGTGTATGGAGTTGCGGCGCAACGTAACCATCTACCGGGCGAGCGGTATCGTGCTCGAACTTGGCAGCGATGAACTTGGCCGTCGTTTCGGGCGGATGATTGCCGCCGATCCGAGCCTGCGTGTACATTTCGAGCTGCTCCAAAGCGACACGGACGCTTTCTCGATGGGCTGTACGGACATTGTCGTCGCCGCCAACGAGCGCGGTAAGCGAGATGGATTTGGGAGCGGAAAAGGTCGCATCCCAACCCGCACGATGCTCCATGGTTTTGACGGTTTTGCCGTCGCCATCCTGGTATTCATAGGAGGCACGTTGGCGAACGAGCTGTTCGCCAGTGGCCGGATGCTGGCCCTGGCTGAGCTTGGCAAAGTCCTCGGCGGAGACCGCTCCTGCAAGGCCGAATTGCGAAGCAAGCCGGCCTTGCCATTCGCCAGCGATTACGCCGCGCTCCGACCAATAGTTCTGCTCCTTCGCGGTGAATTCCTTCGCGTGGTAGCTCTGCGCCTGTCCTGCGGAAAGCGGCTTTGAAATGGTCAGCATGACGGTTTACTCCAACTGGTGTCCGGCTGATTCAACTTCATGTTCTGGGAACAAGAGGTTGCCTTGCATCTCTTCCGGCTCCGCCGGAAGAGGAGTGCTCGGAACAATCAGGTCGTCCATCGGTCGCTCATCGAAGCCAGGGCTTCTCTCTTCGAGCGCAATGAATGGAAACGAGAATCGCGCAACGTGATTGCCGTACTTGAGAAAGCCGCGCAAATCGTCGAGTCCGGAGACCTCAGAGGGCAGGACAAGCGGCTCGGTCTGGCGATCGAGCGCGAAGTTCTTGCCCGCGCGTGAACCGTCGTAATGGGTTTCGCGCAGCCGCTCGATCTCAACATCGCCGATGGCCTCGCTCACCCATTTCGCGGCGCGCGGCTCAGTTGTGCGAAGGAAGATCTTGGTGGCAGGTTGCGAGAGCATGGCCTCGGAATCCTCGCCATACCGGGCTTCCATTTGGCTGCGTCCTTGGAAGCCCAGAATCACCGGGTTCTGCGATTTGCGGTTCTCTGTGATGGCCGTGTGGAGTTGTGGCAATCTTTGCAGGCTAGCGAGTTCGTCGATGACGAACCAGACAGGTTTCTGTTCTGGCATTGGTTCGTTCAACAGGCGCAACACAAGTGTGTCGATCCACAGACTGATGAGCGGGCGAAGCGCCTCGCGCATGGTTGGACGTGAAGTGATGAAGATCCAACCGCGTCGCGTCTCCGCCCACTTGGTCGCCGTCCAAACCGAGGTCGTCTCGCTCTCTTTGGGTAGCAGACGGAAGCTGTCCGCACTCATATTGAGGGAGCCGAGTACGCCGGTGCGCTGCTGCGGAGCCTTTGGGTCGATAAGCATCCAATACTCCGTTCCCTTGACGCGGCGGTCGATCTCCGCGGGGTCGGACATCCACTTGATCAGATCCTCCGGCGTCGGCAGATAGCTGAGCAGATGAGCAAATATCTTCTGCGGCGCTTCGACGAAAAAGCGGTTGGTTACTCCTTCGGGCTGATAGAGCGAAACGGCAAGAGCCTTTGCTTCCGCCTTGCGGCGCAGTTCCATTGACGGATTCCAGTATGGCATTCGGGCGTCAAGTGGATTAAGGACGATGTCGCCGCGATGCTCGTCGTAGAACTGCTTCACGAACTCGCAGGCAGGGTCATAAACAATGGCGCTGTCGCCGCGTGCATCGACCTGGTAAAGCATTTGGCGAATAATGCTCGACTTGCCTGATCCGGTGTCGCCCACGATGAGGAAATGCTTGTTCTCCGCATCGCGTGGGATACGTAATGGGAGCTTGAAATCATCGGTCTTGATCCCAATGCCATTGCCCGATACAGCCGCTGTAAACTCCTTCGCATTCACGAGCACAGGGCCTTTGAGGCGGCGTCCGTAGCGTAGTTGCTTGATACGGCCGATGTCCTTGTGGATCGAAAATGGAAGTTGCAGGAGGAGCGCCACAAGTCCAAACAGAAGCTGCATCTTGAAGAGGTTGTAGAGCGGAAGATCCCCGTATATCCAGTGCGCAATCCACGCATGAATTACCTTGTTCTGATACTTGCGCGGTGCCTCGCGCATGAGGAAGTAGGTGCCATGGACTGCGGCTTCCGGGGTTAGTGTCAAGGGCAACGACTTGCCGCCAAACTGCGGAGTAGAGCCCGGCTGCACATCCGCTTCGAGCGCGGCGCGGCCTGGTGATTCGCCGTCTGAGACATACAGCATCTCGTATTTGCTAGCTGAATGCGCAATGCCCGCCGTTTCGCTGCGCAGGTAGTACGGCAGGTAGTAGCGTTGGAGCGGCTGTAGGCCAAATTGAAAGCGCAGGTAGCCGAAGAATCCTGTCGCGACGATGGCGAGAAAGAAAGCACCGAGCGTGTAGAGATATCCGCGCGGCGGCCAGATGATAGACTCTCTGCGGCCCCATTGTTGAACGGTTGGCATGGCTATTTCTCCCTGTTTTGACTGCGCTTGGCGAGGAGTTCCTGAGCCTGGGCGGCCTTGGTTGTTTGCACTTGGCGAAAAAGAATGTTGAGCTGATCCTGGGCCATCTTGTCACCGCGTAGAAGTGGTTCAAGCGTTTTCATCAAGAGCATCTGGATGCCCACAAGCTCGGTGAAGATGTGCATCTCCATCGCTGCCGAACCTTGAGTTCCAAGGTTGTGCAAGAGTGCCTCACGTGCCCAATCGGCAATTGTCGTTCCCTTCGACCATGCGAGGGATTCAAGCGCCGCGAACTCGGTATCAGTGAATCGCGCCGATAGTATCCGGTTCCGGGCGAGTGGCCGTTTGGAAGCGTTCCCAACGGGTTTGAGTAATGTTGGAGTTTCCATTGTTCAACCTCAATTCTGGAAGGCGTCAACAAACGTAAACGCCGTATACAGGGAATTGCGTAAGTGCTTCATCGCCCGAGCGTTGACGTTTGTATACGGGCGTCTACGAACGTCTACCTTTCAGGGGTGGAGTGTCGAGATACACCCGGTGCGCAGCACCGAACGGGCATTTCAGGGCTACAACACTAACTGCGGGAGCGCGATTCACTCGCGGTCTCCACCACTCTTGCGGGCTTTGCAGGCTGCACCACGGGATCTGCAACCGCGCCGTTCTGCGAGGCGCGACGAATACGAAGGCTCTGAGTGGCACGAGCGGCTTCCGGAGTCCGAAGAAACTCCTGGAAGTCGCGGTCCTTGGCGAAGACGTAGGCCAGCGCCTTGTCCACGACCTCATCGGCGGAGGCGTGCAGAAAGGCTGCATATTGGTCGATCTGCTCGGCGGTAGATTCGTCGAGGCGGATCGATGCGGTAATCTGTCGGGTTTGAACGATCTCAAGCAACGGCATTTTGGGGCTCCTTCCGGTGAGTGATTCGGGGTTGGGTTGTGGTGCGAATCTCCGTCGTAACAGCCAACAGAATCTCAACTGCATATATGCGGCAATCGTGCGCGGAAAACTCGAAGCGGCGGCGGACCTCAAGCATGGTGAGAACATCCGCAATCGATACGCCTTCGGCTAGCCATTGGCGAACCGACGCGGTATCAGCGATCAGGCGCCGATGAGAGGCGGATTCATTTCGTAATGGCCGCGCTCGGCGAGCTGTTCTCAGCATGGCTTGCCTCCCACAATCTCCTGGCTTCCAGTCTGAAAAACTTGTTCCATCTGGAATGCCTGTGCGGTCCGGTCATAGCCATTCAATCTGAGAACTTCGCGGATCACTCGACGGCCGGGCTGGCGCTCGACATGGACGACGTAATCGACGGCCTCTCCGATCTCAGCTTCAATGTCCTCGAAGGTGGCCTGAGAGTGGCTGCGCAGTACGAGATTTGCAAAGCGGCGTAGCGCTTTTGCGGCCGAGTTGGCATGGATGGTGGCGAGCGAACCGGCGTGGCCGGTGTTAAAGGAATCGAGCAGAGTGCGCGCCTCGATTCCGCGTACCTCGCCCAGGATGATGCGGTCCGGCCGCCAGCGCAGCGCGGCTTTCAATAAATCGTCGAAAGTGATCGCATTCCGATACGTGTCGGTCTGACATTCAACGGACATGATGTTCGGTTTTTCGATGCGCAGCTCAGAAGTATCCTCGATAACGACGATGCGTTCTTGGTCTGGAATTGACTGGCCAAGGATGTTGAGCAAAGTGGTTTTCCCAGTCCCGGTTCCGCCGCTGATAAGGATGGTCTGGCCGCGCTCGATCTGGGCGGCCAGGAACTCGGCAAGCGGGCGCGTGAGCGTCCCGCGAGCGATCAGGTCTTCAACCGTGAAATGGCGGCTGGTGAACTTGCGGATGACCATGGCTGGCGCGGGCCGAACAACCGGGGGAATCACCGCCGCCAGGCGGCTCCCATCGGGAAGCTGGGCATTGAGCAGCGGGTTGTCTTCGTCGAGCTTCTTGCCGAGCCTGTTGGCAACTACTTCGAGACCCGTGCGCAGACGAGCCGGGTCGAACTGAATACTTGCGTCGTTGCGGAGAATGCCGTCGCGCTCGTACCACCATGTCGAGTCTGGATTGCCCATGATCTCGCTGACACTCTCGTCGAGCAAGAGCGGCTCTATTGGGCGAAGGAATGGAAGGATCAGCTCGAAGCTCATGGATGGAACCTCATTGCGACGGAAGCCCAGCCAGTGGCCGAGCTTCCGTGGGTGAAGAGGAAGGGCCTATGCGGCCTCTTCCTCCGGGTTGATTTCTTCATGCTCCTGCTCTTCCGGGCTGGCCTTCTCGGCCCGGTCGAGTTTCAGAATCGAAGACACGCGAACTTCCCATACGCGCTGCTTGGCGTTGGTCTTCTTGTTGGTCTGTTCGCGGCTGCGCAACTCGCCTTCGACGGACAGATGCGCGCCCTTCGTCAACGTCTTCGCATACTCGGCTAGCCGGCCCCAGACGACGCAGCGATGCCACTCGGTATGGCTGTTGTACTCGCCTGTCTTCTTATCCTTGTAGCTGGACTTGGTGGCAAGCGAGAGTACGGTGAAGCTGGCGTTGTTGGCGGTGCGGGTGATGGCGTCGTTGCCGAGGAAGCCGATGAGCGTAATGCGATTCTGATACATGGTGAAGTCTCCAAAGTTGAATTCCCGGATTGGCCGGGTCACTCCCCGGCGGAGCCATAGCGAGAGGCCCGGCTCCCAAGTGCCAAGCCGTGCATTCTGGAGTAGGGACCCAAACTTGCTTTGGGAGAGGAGTCCGGAAAGCAGAGCGGCGACGTGCCGCCGGGCGCCGGATGAGGCCCGAAGCGCGTGACCGGACAAGCAAGGGAGAAACCCCAGAGACGAACGCTTCATGATCTGCATAGACCGAGGTATTCCCGGCTTGCAAAACCTGCGCTGATGACTGCGGAACCAACTCATTGCCGCCTGGTCAAGAGAGTTGAACGGCGAACGGACATACTGTCTTTGCGCGTATGTTGGCGGGACTCTCCGTCTGCGAAGGAACGAAGGGCCTCTCTGCCGCGATTTATGACCGCGAAGGGACATGGGAAACGCCTCGTATGGGATGTGTCTTCGGTTCGGCTTACTCGAACGCCTGGTCGGCCCGGAAGCGGACGATGGTTAACCCAAGGGGATCGACAGCCAGTTCGTTATTCTTCACGTTCTCTCGGAAGACATAGGTGACGGTGGCCGTCCAACGCTCGCGCTTCAACTCGGCATGGTCAGTCGGATTCGAGAACACTTTCACGAACTCAATGCGCGCCGAATATGGCGACTGCCGGAGGTCGTCAAGGACAACCTCCTTCACCTCGACATCGACATACGGAAGCGAACTGTCCTTGATGTAGGTCGGAATGATGTTGTCCTTGCGCTCCTGATCGATCACAGCCCGCTGAACGTCGCTGTTGAGGAAGTAGAGCGAACTGGTCTGATCGCGCTCGATCGTGAAGCGATTGCGGCTGAAATACAGTTCCGCCCAGCGGGTGAGGTAATACTTGTTCTCCGCCTCCTGAGGACGATATTGGAAGTTGCGATAGTCAATCGCTTCCGCGCGGCCCACGTCGTTGATACGGACGATCATCGGGTGCATGTCGGCAAGCGCCTTTTGGCTCTTGAAAGTGAGTGCAGCCAGTGCGAGACAGACAGCAGCGAGTACAAGGATTGTCACCTTCAGATATGTGTTCATCACGAGCGGGTCGCCATACTGTTCAAGGTACCGCTCGGCGGCTCGTGTGATCTCCGGTGTTGACTTCGTTTGTGTGTTCATTTCACGTCTCCTATGCTGCGATCAAATCATTGCGCGTAGGGCCATCATTGCCACACCGAGCCCGCTGCTACCACCACCGGCGTGCCCGCTGAAAAGAGATTGCGTCATGGTTGGAATCTTGAATAGAACGTAGATGTTTACCAACACAAGAAGGATCAACAGCGGCAGTTCTTTGACCATGTTTCCAGGGTCTGAGAACCCTATAAGCTGTGTGTAGTACTGGGCCAGAAGATGGCCAAGAATGCTGAAGACCGCCGCGGCTAAAACTTTGTAGAAGCAAAAGCCAATGAAGGCGCGTAGCCATCCCCAAAACAGGAACTCCAGTTTCTGGAAAACAAGGAAAGGAATGAACACGGGGCCAAGCAACCCGATGACTGCGCTGCCAATTGCTCCATAAGCGATGATGGCACTCACGATGGCAGACAGTGCCGCAATCATTACCTGAATTACCACATACACAATGGCGAAGTAGGGATTCATCATGGCCTTCGCAATGCCTGGGCCGTTCGTGGATTGGGCCTGGTTCAACGTGTTTTGGATGCTTGTCACACTGTCCGTTCCAATAATCGACACAAGGTACTGTGCGCCGCCATTGATGAATCCCTTGAGTGAGTAGCCGACACCGGGGATAGAACTGTCATAGAACTTCACCATTGTGTAGGCGAAGGTGATAAGCATAAAGAAATTCAGGAATTTCCCCAGGTTGAACCCCGGTCCGCCACTTGCGGAGGCAAGCGCCTCCTGAACTCCGAACCACACGAGCATGATGGTTGCGAGAGCGATACAGATGCGGAGCCCGAGCGCATCGACCGATGGTGACACGGTGTTGGTCAATGCGTCGCATCCCTGAAGAATCCAATTGAGTATGCCCATCATCTGCCTCGCTCTCGGTGGTTGGGTTCAATAGGTCAAGGCTTGCGCCGCACCGTTATAGGCAGGAGCAACCTGAGCCTGGTAGGTGGTGTTGAAGTCGGCCGCGTCCTGAAACCCAGCTTTCATCGCGTCCTGCTGCTGTTTCTGGGCGATCATCTGTTGAAGCGCAAGGTTGGCGTTGATCTGATTAGCATCCTGCTGGGTTCGCAGTTGCAACAGAAGAGCCTGGTTGATTCGCTGGAGCGTCGCCATGACGGTCTGCTGACTGGGGTCCTGGCTCTGCGATGCAGTCTCAAGATTGGCGATGTCCGTCTGTCTTGCTGCCTGATTTGCACGGATCGTTCCAAGAACCTGGAGGTTGGTGGTCATCACCGAATCGCCGATGTCGATGGTGGCGCCCTGGGCGGCAATTTGCTGCTGCCCTGCAACGCTCGCCGTGCCGTAGCCGGGAACCATGCCAGGCGTGCGCGGAACGGTCGCCTGCTGGTAGGAAACAGCCGCCGCGCTCCCCGTGTTGGAGGCATTGAGCCAGCCCATCGAATTGCCGTAGGTGTTGGAGACTTGCTGCATCAGCATCAAATCGCTCCGCGGGGAGAGAAAGCGCGAGTAGAGCATCTGCGGCGAGTTCATCATCTGGCGGTAAAGGTTGTACTGCTGCTGTACGGTGTTGTAGGTTTGCAGGGCAGTCGTAGCGATCTTGACGGTATTGGTAAAGATCTTTGTTCCGTTCTCGATCTGCTGAGCTTCGTTCTCAAGGGACTTACCTTCGTTTTCGATCTGCACGATGGCATGGCCTGATTGCGTCGGGTCGAAGACGATGCCGGAGCCGAACTGCGCGTACGCGGCGGGCGCGCCCGCGCACAGGGATAGTGTGACGGTTAGCATGAACCGCTTCATGGCCAATTCTCCTTTGCGTTATTTGAGAAATGCTTCCGGTTAAGGTTGTGGTGATTGTTTTGGAGCAGGCTTCTGAGCTGGCTTCGACGAATCGTAGTTGAGTCCGTCTGCCGCTCCACTGGTTGCCTTGGGAAGATCCTTGCTCGGTTGGTTGGCGTCCTTTTCAGCTTCACGGCAGGCTACCGCGGAAGTGCCAGATGCAAAGCACTCCTGCACCGCTTTGCACACTGCGGGCGTATCGCCGGGGTCACACTGCTCTTTCTTCTTACAGCCTGTGAAGACAATTGTCATCGCCAAGAGAGCAACGACGGGGGAGGAACTGCACTTCATAGGGAACCTCCTTTAGAACGTCTGCGATATCGTGTGGTTCGAGTACGCTGGCAAGAGCATGTCCTGCGTGAAATAGATTTTCACGCGATGACCTTCACGAATCGTGATGGTGGGCGGTATCTGCATGAAGCGATCCAGGATAGTGTTTGCCGATTGGGAGATGCTGCCGGCGGTGCCAGTGGTGAAAGCCTGGGAACCACTGGCGCTGATCGTGCCGCCGCCCTGGGTAATCTCGCCCGCTCCGGCAATCAGACCTAAAGCGATAGACGCTCCGAAGATTTCAAAGTAATGGCTATTGACCTTGTCTTTCAAGCCCTCCTCGCCAATCTGGTCGAGACCGTGAAACTGGTCAAGATCGACGGAGTAACCGTCCGGCATAATTAGACGATGAAAGACCACGGCCATCCGCCTCTGTTGGCCAAAGCCTGCCGATCCGAGTTTCTTCGCCTCGCCAAGCACCACCGTTCCCTCGGGGATGATGACGTGTTGGTGGTCATGCGAATACAAAGGATTCGAAACAAGAACTTTGACAGGGCCAGCGGCGTCTCCATCCAGACGATTCATTAATACGGTGTCGAGAACTGCACCCTCGTAAACGAGATAGGGCTGACCTTTGGCTGAATCGATATCTGCCTCTAGGGGACGTTTGTAGCCACTGGCCGCCTCCTGCGGTTCTGCTGAGGTTCTCGGAGGCTGAAGGCTGGATTCTTCCTGGTGAGGGCTGGCCGGGGCGAACTGGTTAGCTGGGACCTGTCCCGGCGCTTGTTGTGGCTGTTCCAAGGCGTGGGCGTATACAAGATTCGAGGCGAAGCGTGACTCGTCGGCTCGCTCGCGCTCCTTTGCGGCGATCAGCTGCGCCTGCTGCTGTTCCGGCGAGAGTTGGGGCTGTGCATTGCCCGGTTGACCATAACCCGCCGGACCGTAGGCGGGTTGTGGGCAAGGTTGGCCCGGAACACATGGCGCCACAACGCCGGTCGGCCCATAGGCCGCGGCGGCAGCCCGTTGCGCGGGTGTCGCGGACGCGAGCGCAGGATCTCCGTCTGGAAGAGCAGTGGCTGCTGACTGTTGCTGCTCCTTATCGCGTTCGGCCTTAAGCTGGTTCTTCAAGTCCTGCACGTTGTTGTCGGTGTTGTCCTGAAGGGTGGGCTGCGGCGGCTGGCCCTTTGCCGCTGCCTGCTGCGCGGGTGTCTTCTTGCTGGTCGAGCTGAAAAGCGCTGCGGCGATTACGAGCAATGCGGCACCAAGATAAACGAGTATCTTGAGGTTCTTTTGCAGCACTCCCTTAGGATCGCTGTTCGTGCGGCGCAACTCCGGCTCTGACAGCGCCTCCGTAGGTGGGACAAAGTTGTTCTCGGCCATGACGGTCACCCCTTCCGCGTAAAGTCCATCCGCTTCTTTCCTAGCTCGACATAACCCGAGTCCATCACCTTCGGTATGATGTAAGTCCCGTCGCGAAGGTCATACGTGACGAGGTCCGGCTTGCCATCCTTCATCTCGTATACGCTGAACTTCTCCGGCGCATTGGTCTTGATGTAAGTGAACTTGTCGTCGTGATAGATCGACTGAATATCGAAGGGCGCCTCGTTTGCCTTGAAGGTGTAGTCGAATTTCAACTGCACCGGGTAAGCGCTCTTGTATTCGTCCACTGCCTGTTCAACGTGCGATTGGAGGGCGGCAAGCTGTTGCCGGGTCTGTTCCAGTTGCGCAGCGGGGACAAACTGCGGAGGGCCATTGGCCGCGACAATCGAAGAGTGATCGGCCGGTACGATCAAGACTTTCAGGTCCGGCGTATCGGATGTGCCCGACACGTCCTGCAATGTGAACGAATAGATGTTGCCTTTGTCCGTGATGAGGTTGAGGTTGGAACTGATGCCCGCCTTGGCCGGATGTACGAAGCAGAAATTTCCGACTACGTCTACAATCCAGAAATCCTTGTCGCCGGTTGCGGCTTCCATGATCTTCTCGGTAGGTGGAACCTCAATGAGGGTCGTGTATTTCAACTTCGCGTGAATGGGAACGATGTCCTGGGAGTGGTACTGGATAGTGCGCGCCGACGCATCTTGCGCGGCGGCAATAAGGGATGGAAGCGCGAGGGCAAGCCAGGCGATGAAGATCAATTTGCGGCTCATACAGTGGCTCCTTTGGGGTTGGGATGAGTGGCACCGGCCTGCACGCGAGGCCGGAATGGGAAGTCTTCGGCGAGTCGGCGGAGACCGTCGGCAATGCCGAATCGCTCGAAGTAGTCGCGCTTCTTCAAGTTGTCGCGGGCGTTGTTCGTCGCCATCCAGTGCGAGACCGAATCGACGTTTAACTGGACCTTCTTCGACGACTGCGCCTTGCGGACGAGCATCTGGCCCGGTGGAACAAGCCCGGCAATGAGATCGAGTTCGGTGTCGTTCAGGTGAAACGCGTCCCGGTACACGTCGCGGTTCATCTCCGGGTTTGCAAGAAAGATCTTCGTCGGGCAGCTTTCGGAGACGATCTGCAACATACCAGACTCCTCAAGCTCCTTGATGGACTGGGTGGCCAGAATCATGGCCGCGTTATGTTTGCGCCATGTCTTCTGCGCCTGGACGACATAATTGCGGATAGTCTCGTTCCTGATGAAGAGCCACGCTTCGTCAAGCAGGAACATCTTGAACGTGGCGAGCTTGGCGGGATCAGCGATCTCGTTCGATGCCCGATGGAGAACATAGAAGAGCAGTGGCTCCAGGACATCGGGCGAGTCGCCCCACCCTGCAAAGTTGAATGTCTGGAAGCGGCTGAACGAAAGCGTGTCTTCGGTGTTGTCGAAAAGGAATCCATGCTGCCCGCCCCGTGTCCACCGCTGCAAGCGGTCCTTCAGTTCTCCGATGATGTTGGCGAAGTTGGAGACTGTTCGCTGTTCCGGCTCCAGCACATACATGCGCTCGATCGCGTCCCAGAGCTTGCGTTCTTCCTTGAAGTCCAGCCGGTAACGCTGCTCATTGCCTTCAATGAGCACGCGGAAGAAGCTGAACAGGAATTGCAGATTCTCTTTGGTGGGCTCAAGCGAGAACGGGTTGATGGTGAAGTCGCGCGCTTCCTGGCCGACGTTAAGATACGAACCGCCAAAGATAGAAGTGAGCGACTGGAAGCTCCCTCCGATGTCGAAGATGAATGTGAGGGGCGAGTACTTCTGCGCATTTTGCAGGATGAAGTTGCAAAAGTAGGACTTGCCGCTTCCTGTCATTCCCAGGATGAGGGTGTGGGCGACTTCTCCGTTGTGCAGGTTGAGGAAATACGGCGTGCTGTTGTCCGTTTCGAGCGCAGCGAGGTATTCCGAACCGAGATGCGGGTTGGTTTTCTCGCCTGGCAGGATCGTAAAGAGAAACGAGAGGTCGGCATAGTTTGAATTGAGCAGGTATAGCCTGCGCAGATTCAAGGCATAGTTGCCGGGAACGGTGGCGAAATATGCGTTGAGCTGGTTATAGGTTTCCACGAACAGATTGCCATCGGCGTTTGTGAAAATGCCGGCGAACTCGCCCACAAGCTGCTCCAATTCCGCCCTTGATCGCCCATAGAGCACGATGGTGAGCGAGAAATCACCGAGTTGCTGGCCGTCGCCCAATGCACGCAGGCAATCGCCGAGATTCTCGATGTCCGCCTGCTTCGACTCATCGACCAGGACATCGCGCGGGTTCGTTTGCGCCGCGTCGTTGCCCATCTGCGAGATGAAGCCAGTCTTCGAGACATTGAAATGGCGGCGGCGCTTATTGACTTCCTTGCGTGCCTGCTCCGCGTTCATGGGAGTCCATTCCGTCACGACGTAGAAGTTCGCAGCGATCTTGAGCAGCGAGTCGAGCACAAGAGGCCGGGTCTCTGTGATTGCCTCCTTCATAGTCAGCACACGGACGAAATGATCGCCAACGCGTAGGTGATCGCGCTCGGCCTCGATGGTCGAATTCACAACCTGATAGTCAAGGAACTGCGTCGATTGTGGCTTGCCGGCAATCCGCCAGTCGTCGTAGTTGAGGAGGCGCCGCAGGAACGCGAATTGGCCACGCTGATTGAGAACCTCAATGCCGACGAAATCGCCAAGTTGCCGCGTGAAGGCATGGACGCGTTGCTCAAGACGCGCAACCTCGGCCTCGATCTGGGACAGCAGCAGTGCCTTCATGCTGTTGCCGGCAAACTGCGTCTTTAGTTCGTCCACTGCTCCGGCAGGATCACGGAACAGGCGCGCGAGCGCAGCTCCGACGCCGGTCTTCGACCGCGCGCCTTCAAGGACGATGCAATAGAAGATCTCAACCTGATAGAGCCGGTCACGCTTGGTTTCAAAGAACTGCCGCCGCTGGTCGATGGCGGCTTCTACCACGGGATCGTCGTAGTGGGCGAAGGGTATCTCGGGCCGGTTTTGTTTGAACAGATATTGATAGACATGGAAGCCGGGGCCGAATGTCTTCAACGCAGCTTCCAGCCGCTTGACGGCATACTCCTGGTCCGTATGGTCGAGACTTTCGTAGTCCACCCCGGAGAAGCGCAACACCATCCCCACGTCCCCGCTTTTGGTCAGAAACACACTCTCATTCCAGAATCCGAACAGGTTGATGTGATCGTTAAGCGCGGCGGCCTCTTTCCACGGCTTGATGATCTTGTCGAGTCGCAGCATCAGACCACCTCAACGCGGGGAACACTCTGTTTGGCGGCGTCGTAGCGCACGTTATAGCGCTCCGACTTCGCCAGGATGCGTAGAAATGCCGGGTCGGTATTCGTGACCCAATGGCCGAATGCGAAGCCGCCGATGAAGACGGCAACTCCGGCGAGGAGGCTATTGAAAAGGTTGAATACGCCCACGGCGCCAACGCAGATGAAGTAAAACAGTGTCCGCTCGACCCCGAGATATGTGAGGGGCTTGTGCAGGCTTTTGTAGACCCGGTTCCTCCGACGGGTTGTAGTGTGTGTCTGCATCCTTGCCCCTCACAGCTTGAGAAATGGTTGGATCGGATTTGTTGAACACGGGTGGGGAGTTGTCTACACTCCCCAAAGCCACGTCAGTACGTTGGTGGCAAGTACGGCAATCCCCGTGCCGGCGGCTACACCGGCAAGAGTCTTCTTCGCTCCCGGTTCGCCATGCGCGAATTGGTAGCCGCCGACCACGATTGCGATCAGACTTGCAACTTTCGCAACCGTGCCGGTGAAAAGGGTCTGCATAGCGGTGAAACCGGTATCGAAGGGTGACTGCGCCAAGGCAAGCGCAGGGAAGAGGATCAGCAGGGTGAAGAGGCTAAGGCCAGGGCGAATCCGGCGCAGGCTGCCTCTGAAGGCAGCCTGCAACCGGCGGCTGTGTGTAAGAGTGGCGATCATCGGCACCTCCAGCGGCCCCGATTGGGCCGCGATATGCCGTGAACGTATGCCGAATCCGAGCCCCGCGTCCAATAACTTTTTGGAAGTAGCCGATAACTTTTTGGATTTTGAAGCAGCGATCTGTCTCGTGCGATGGTACGCAGACGTGAGGTTCTCTAGGATGGGACTGGACTAGGCGGTGCCTCTATTCATTTAGGCTCATTGTCTTTTCAATCATCGCGACAAAGGCGGGCGTATTGACTCTGAGCCTGGAAAGCAGGTAGCTCATCGGCTGGCCGATGGCGGCTGCTTGAGTTTCCAACGTCTGCATCACCGCCGAGGGGGCCATGTCGTGAAGACTTTTTAGAAAGGCTGATGGCCCCTGCGCCGTGATGGCATACGGCGTGAGCGAGGAGCTTGGAAAATCCTTGAGGTTGTAGGTGACGATCACTTTCACGCCTGCTCGCGCCGCGGCGGCAAGGACATGACGGTCCTTGGGGTGGTTGGTCATCGCGGGAATCAAATCTTCATAGCCGTCGATCCAGGCTTCCGGGAAATGTCGCCGGATCTCGCTTTCGCGGTACATGGCCTTTTGGGGGGAGATGCCGAAGTTCTCCTGAAGAGTTCGGGTCACTTCTACCATGATCTGATCGGACCATTTCGGCAGATAGAGACGTGGACCAGCGGCAAGCCTAAGCAGCGTGTCCGCCAACGGCATGGGGACAAGGACACACGCATCTAAGACAATTGTACGGTCCCCCTTCACTCGTCCGAGCCGCCTTCTGGGAATACATTCCGCTCATACAACCCCGCTTCAAACGCATCGCGCGCCAGCAGGTCTAGCGCGGAAAGGCGTTCTTTGTCGCGCTTCTTTGCAAATTCCAGAACGTCTCGGAGGTAAATGCGGCGCTGGTTGCCAACTCGGTGGTGGGCCATTAAACCGCCCTCAAGCTGCCTGATGAAGAATGGGCGCGACATTCCGAGGATGTCGGCAGCCCTCTGGGTTGTAATCACTTGGTTGTCTGGAACAAGCGTAACGGTCCGGCCGTGAGACATGAACCCGACCGCCGTCCTGAGAACGTCGAAAACGGCGCCAGGAAGTTCGATCCGCTCCCCGGCCGGACTGACCAGAGCAGGCACACCGCCGCGCAATAATTTCTCAAGGGCCTGCACTTGTTGCTGCTCAGTATCAGGGAGTGTGATCGGTTTTCTCGCTGCAATGGCCATAATGTTTTCAGGTTAGCATATACTCGAAATACTCGCAATGCGCGAAATAGTCGATATGCGTTGATTCATGTTGACATGCGGGTTTATTAGCGATAGAAACGCGATTTCGAGGGTTCGATAAGGGTTCGATAAGCGTTCCCCAGGGTTCCAAAACGTCCTTTTGATGGCCAACCGTGCTCTTTGGTTTCAATCAGTTACGTCTGACAGCGTCTTTTCACGGCGATAACACGGGTTCAAATCCCGTCGGGGACGCCAAATAGAATCAAGAGCTTGCGCTCAGTTTCGCCTAAACTTCGAGGGTGCAAAAAGCCCCGTTCTGGTGTCCTTTTTGCACCCTT